>SDBV01000547.1_pt1 | contig 54263 bp, 46 predicted proteins | sample 2277081 | NCBI WGS metagenome assembly SDBV01 (sample SAMN10402039, study PRJNA504765) | marine sediment metagenome | isolation source: marine sediment core GS10_PC15, 223 cmbsf | place: Arctic Ocean: Southern Knipovich Ridge | collected 2010
CGGCGGCAGATTGATCCGCCGCTCGGAGTCGAAGAAGATACGTTCGCCCACCCGGACCCGTCCCGAATCGGGGACGGCCAGCCCGGCCAGGATATTAAGGGTCAAAGATTTGCCGGAGCCGGATGGTCCGAAGAGGACGACCAGCTCGTTGCCGGCCGTGAAGTCGGCTCGGTGGCTGAATCCATCGAGTTCCAGTCGGGTAGAGACGTCAAGCATCTTCGGTCCGCCTCAATCTGCGGTGCGCGAACCAGGTGCCGACGAAGAGGAGCGTCAGGCCGAAGACGGTGGTGACGGCGGCCAATTGGTTGGCGGCCACCCGGTCGCCAACGACGACATAGTCATAGATAGCCAGCGGTGCGGTGCGGGTCCGGCCGGGTATATTGCCGGCCACCATCAAGGTCACTCCAAAATCGCCGATGGCCCGGGCGAAGGCCAGCGAGGCGCCGCTCAGGATGCCGCGCCAGGCCAGCGGTAGCTTGATCTGCCAGAATATCTGGCCTTCGGTTTTGCCCAAGGTGCGGGCGGCGTTGATGATCGAGCGGTCTATCTCTTCGAGGGCCGGGAGGGCGCTCATAAAGAAGAGCGGGAATGACGCGACGGCCGCGGCCATCACCGCCGCCTGCCAGGTGAAGACGAGGTCGAAACCGAAGACCGACCGCCAGGCCGTTCCCAGTGCGCTGTCGCGTCCGACCATGACGAGCAGGTAGTATCCGAGGACCGTCGGCGGGAGAACAAGGGGCATCGTCGCCCCCAGGCGTACGATATACCGCGAGCGGACACTGAGCCGTGTCGCCAGCCCCGCGACGGCCAGCCCGATGACGACCACGAGCAGCGTCGCCAGCGACGCTACCTTGATCGACAGTATTAGAGGGGTCATATCCACTCTACTTGACCTTCGCCGGGCCGAAGCCGTGTTTTTCCAGGACGGCTTGGACGGGCTCGCTCTGCAGGTAGTCAATGAAGGCCTGGGCCGTCGAGGTCGACTCGGACCATTCGACAATCCCGGCCCACTGTTCGATCGGAGAGTAAAACTCCTTGTCGATGCGGGAGTATTCCATCTCTGTATTCTTTGCCAGGGAGAGGGCGACTATTCCAGCGTCGGCGTTGCCTGTCTTGACGAAATCGTAGGCTTGCGCGACATTCTCGGAAACGATTAATTTACTTTTTATATCCTTCAAGATTCCGGCGTTTTCCAAGGCCTCCTGGGCGGCCGCCCCGTACGGCGCGGTGTCGGGATTAGCGATGGCCACCGTTTTGATCGCCGGTCTCTTGAGTGCTTCTAAGGTGGCGGCTTTGCCGATCAGGACGATGATACCGCTCGCGTAGGGGTTTGCTTTAATAACAAGACCTCTTTTGCGTAGGTCATCCATGTATGCGCGATTGGCGGAGATATATACATCAAAAGGGGCGCCGCTCTCTATCTGCCGGGCCAAGAGCCCCGAAGATCCCAGAACCAATTCGACCTGGTTGCTGGTTTTGTTGTTGAAGTTCTTGGCTATTCGCTCCAGGACCGGCTTCATGCTTGATGCCGAGGCTACGACAATCGTGTGGTATTCGACCCGACTTGATACTGGTTTCGCTTCCTGCCGTCCACAGCCGGCGCCGGCCAGCAACACCGCCGCCAACATGACCGCTACCACTAGACGCGCTCGCCAGCTTCTCATTTCGCCGCCCCCTTCCGAACTGGTCCCGGCTCGATCCTGGAGAAGACGACGTCGTCAGGAGCGGCCAACACAGCCTCGACTGAGCGGAATCGCTCTTGGGTTATCTCCAACAACAACGACTTGTGACCCGTGGAAAAAGTGAGGATATCTCCGAGCGGCTCCGGGCGGCTAAGGCGCTTATTGCCCGCCTGCATCAGCCCCTGAACGGCGTCGGCGATACAACCGCGCACCCCCGCTTCGACCGTCAGTTCTTTGGTTTGCAGGTTGCATTCGAAGTGGCCCATCGCCACGTGGGCGGCACGCATACCGATAGTGACGCCGACGCACGTGTCTCCGTGGAAGTTTGCCGCTTGGCGGAGCATGTCGGCGTAGACTTCTTCTATCGGCATCTTTTTGTACGTCTCATACGTGCTGTTGTTCTTGGCGCAGAAGATGGAGTCCCAGCCAACGGAGTACGGCTTGATGTCGACGATCGGGGTGCCGTCGACGAAATCGATGTGGTCGAGGTAGAGGATATTGTCTTCACGTCCTAGCAGGCGGGCGGCCGTTAGGCCGATTGGGTTCGGACGGACCGGGGAGCGTAGAGCGAAGACGCCCCGCTCGCGGTCGTTGCTCTTGACCCGCTTCGGTATGATTTTAAGGCGGCCGCGGTCGGCCTGGTGGAGCCAGACCAGCAGCCAGATATGGCTATGCTCGTCGATGGTATCGAGGGCCGCGGCGAATTCGGGGTAGATCCGGGCGGCCGCGTTCGCCCCCTGGAGCGGTAGCGCTGAAGTCTCACCGATGTCGGCGCTGATCTCACCAATGAACTTTAGTCCGGGTTCGGCTGTCAATCCGCGCCTCTTTCTTTCGGCAACAAAAAAGAGCTAATCCACACTCGGATTAGCTCACTACCGCCATCTCCTTTCCAAGTGTGGGAGGCTAGGCGGTTTCCTATCTAGCCCTATCGGCTTCCCCCCATGGCCTCTTTGGCGTTAGGAAGGTGAAGCTCGGAGATATGATATTAATAACTGCCGTTATCTTAGGTCACAGCGGTCGGAAAGTCAATCTATGGGGTATAATGTCCGGGTGTCTAGCGGTTGCAATTATGGGACACAATAGGAGGATTTTGAGCGAGCAAAAAACTGTCTTGGTTACCGGCGGCGCCGGATTTATCGGTTCCCACCTAGTCAAAGCCTATCTTGACCGGGGCGACCGGGTCGTCAATGTCGACGACCTCTCCACGGGCAGACGCGAGAATCTCGACGCCCGGGCCGATTTTCGAGAAATGAGCATCACCGATCCGAGGCTAGATGAAGTATTTAGAGAAGTCCGTCCCACCCTCGTAAATCATCATGCTGCTCAAGCATCAGTACGGCGGTCGGTCGAAGACCCGGCGGAGGATGCTCGTATCAACATCATTGGCAGCCTCAAACTGCTCGAAGTCGCCCGCCGGCGTGGAGTCAAAAAAATCCTGTTTGCGTCGACCGGCGGCGCTATATATGGCGAGCAAGATTACTTCCCGGCCGACGAAAAGCATCCCAAGCGCCCGGTCTCTCCCTACGGGGCCGCCAAGTCGGCGGTTGAGACATATCTTGGGTATTATTACGTTCAATATGGTCTACCGTACACAGCTTTGAGATATGCCAATGTCTACGGCCCCAGGCAGGACCCTCACGGGGAAGCCGGGGTCGTGGCTATCTTCAGTGGGCGGCTGCTCGGCGGCCAAGCGCCGGTCATCAATGGAGACGGCGGCCAGACGCGCGATTATGTCTATGTGGGTGATGTTGTGGCCGCCAATCTAGCAGCAGGTGATAGCGATTTTGTTGGGGCGGTCAATATTGGAACGGGCATTGAGACGTCCGTTACGGAACTGGCCGCCCGCATGAGTCAGGCAGCGGACTTCAGCCTGGAGCCGGAGTTCGCCCCAGCCAAGGCGGGGGAACAACGGCGAAGTGTCCTCGACGCCTCGATGGCCGTCGACCGTCTAGATTGGCGGCCGGCAATGGCGTTGGCCGACGGTCTAGTGGAGACGATCGACTCCTTTAGAGTGGAGGGCGAACCGTCCGGGTGAGCGGACGCGTTCGCAATAGGAGCCTATTGTACCTGTTCAGTGACATCAAAATAGAGATATGGTCTGAGCGCGGGCGCAAAATAGCTTTTATCCTCCAACAAGGGGGTTTCCTGAAAAAACTTATTCACGACTACTCTCAGGTTGTTTATCGGGGTTATCGAATCGTACAGTTGGCTGTAATCCTGATCAGGGAAGAAGACCGCATTAAAGTTGCTCATCCTTTCGTTTAGGTCTGTCTGATCAGGGTTGTTCTGATGCATTCCGGAACCGGGGCCGTGGTCTGACTGGATGATTATGACCGCCGGCTCCTCGGACTCGGTGAGAATCTTGTCTACGGTGTTTTCGACCAGCTTATTGATGTATTGGAGCTGCTCTCGATAGCCCTTGATATAACCGTCTTTCGTAGTGCCGGCACGATTAAAATAAGCGGAACCGTCGGAAAGATCGAAGACATACCCGGGGTCGCGTCTCTCCCCGTTTGGACCGAAAACAAAGGGCGGATGTGGCGCCAGAATGTGTGAAAAAACGAAGACCGGTGCTTTATTTCTGGTCACGTCCGGTACGTGCTCTAGCGTCCACACTAAACTATTACGGCGCGATTCATACTGAAAGTCTGATGATTTCACGATCGGCCCTAGCACCGCCGCTACCACCGTCGTTTTGAGAAGAACGTGCTGGAATTCAGAGAGGGAACCGGGGGCTTTCTGAAAAAGATCAGACTTCCCAAGCTCGGTGCCCGAATATCCGGAGTTAAAAGTGACGAAGCGATAACCATGTTCGGAGACAATCCTTTGAATAAGTGGAGCGCTCCGGAGTTCGCTCTTTTCAAGCGGACTTTTATCGGAGGAGTTTGGGTCCGCGTTCGGCAGCAGGTTTTGGATATAGTCGAGGTTGAGAGCGGAAGCCAAAACGAGACTGGTCTGGTTGTAGTTGCTCGTACTCTTTTTCGCTACAAAAAATCCCTTTTGCTCCAAGAAGCCGATAAAGTCAGAATTGTCAAAGTCATAAAGCTCAGAAAGCGTATCATGCCGGGCATAACCGTCCAGAATGATATAGAAGATGTTTGGGGCGTCTGCCTCAGTGGTTGCGGCCGTTGCCCGAACATTGTCGACGACCACTTTCCCTGCATCCTGATCTAAGGTAAGCGGGTAGATAATAATGCTGCCGACGGCCATGGCGGTAAGGGTAACGCCGACAACACTCAACAACCGATTAGACTGCGGAAAACCACTCTTTGACTGCTGGATGCCCAGGAGCACCGTGCTGAACAAGATTGCCCACCAAAGTGCGAACCCACGGTGCTTGGTCGCTTCAGTGTAGTCGCCTAGAAAAGCTTGAACACTGTAAAACACATGGCCGTAGGAGAAGATTATGACCAGCAGCCAAGTAGTGGATACGCTGCTTTTTCCGGGATTTCCCGTTGCCAGTACTGTCAACAAATAGATGACTGCAGCAACCAGAAGAGAAATGGAAATCGGCGCCAGGAGCTCTGCGGGCGTCGTCTGGTCCATATTCATGGAGTAGAAAAACACAATTGGATAGAGAGCGAAAAGAGCGGGGTGTAGCTCGCGCAGGCGGGGCCGTATGTTGTCCAACAATTTAGGCATGTACATGGCTATTGTAGCTTCTCTGACCGGAGACTTCGAGAGGGCTTCGGAGGAAAAGATCAAAGGGCCAATAGGGTATAATGTCCGCGTGTTGTGCAGCCAGTCGAGCGATCAAGGGGATATAAGGATCTTGAACGAGAAGAGAGCGGTCTTCGTCAAACTCCGTCTTTACTCGGGTGAAACGACCGGGTGAGCGGACGCGTTCTTGTCATCGGTCTCGACTGTGCCGATCCGCGCCTGGTCTTCGACGAGTTCCGCGAGGTCATGCCGAATCTGAGCAAATTGATGGACGCCGGCCTTTACGCGCCGATGCGAAGCACCGACCCGCCGATAACGGTCCCGGCATGGACCTCGATGATGACAAGCAAAGACCCGGGCCAGCTTGGCTTCTACGGTTTTCGCAATCGCTCCAACTATTCGTACGACGGAATGGCCTTTGCCAACTCCGCCCTTATCAAAGAGCCGACACTCTGGGACATCCTCGGCGCTGCCGGGAAACGCTCGATCCTCATAGGCATTCCGCAGACATATCCCCCCAAGCCCATCAACGGCCTGATGGTCTGCGATTTTCTCACACCCAGCAAAAAATCGACCTGGACCTATCCTGAGGAGTTCGCCGCCAAGGTCGAGGAAGTGACGGGCGGCTATATGATCGACGTCGAGAACTTCAGGACTGACGATAAGGAACGGCTCTTGCGCCAGATATATGAGATGACCCAGAAGCGGTTCGCGCTCGTCAATCATCTGGCCCGAGAAGAAGAGTGGGATTTTATGATGATGGTCGAGATGGGGCCCGACCGCCTCCACCATGGCTTCTGGCGTTTCCATGACCCAACTCACCGTCTCTACGAACCGGGACATAAGCTGGCGCCGGCCATTAGGGACTACTATATATATCTGGACGAGAAGATCGGCGAGTTGCTCCGGGCGGTCGATGACGAGACGGCAGTCCTGGTCGTTTCCGACCACGGGGCCAAGGCGATGGCCGGCGGCATCTGCGTCAACGATTGGCTGATATCCGAGGGGTATCTGTCGCTAAAGGAGGCACCCCCGGAGCCGGCCCGGTTGACTCTAGAGATGATCGACTGGTCGAAAACGATAGCCTGGGGGGAAGGCGGTTACTACAGTCGCGTCTTCATGAATGTTGAAGGGCGGGAGCCTCAAGGTATCGTCTCGCGGGCGGACTACTCTCAGGTGCGCGATCGCCTTAAGGCCTCTCTGGAGCGGATAACGGATGACGGAGGCGAGAATATCGGTACTAAGGTTCTTTATGCCGAAGATATCTATCGCCGGACGAACGGCATAGCTCCGGACATGCTCGTCTATTTCGGCGACCTGGATTGGCGTTCTATCGGCACTGTCGGCAACGACACGCTCCGCGTCTACTCGAACGATACCGGACCCGATGACGCTAACCATGACTATAACGGTATCTTCGTTATGGCCGGGGCGGGGGTCGAGCCGGGCGCTTTGAAGGCAGTTTCCATCTACGACGTCGCTCCGACAGTCTTGCGGCTACTCGGCCGGGAGCCGCCGGCCGACATGCTCGGCCGGTCTTTGGTTGGCTAGGCAACGGCCAAGATTATCTCTTTAAATCGGGTAATAACTTCCGTTAGGCCTGATATCGAACTGAAAGTCGTTTAATATGAAAGGTATTCATGATGGACGCGAACAAGATACTGATAACTGGCGGGGCCGGCTTCATCGGCTCCCATCTCATCGAGAAGTTACTGGCCGAGGGGCGTCAGATCGTCTGCCTCGACAGCTTCAACGATTACTACGACCCGGCGATCAAGCGCGAGAACATCCGGCTCTCGCTCGCTAATCCGGACTTGGAACTGATCGAGGGGGACATTCTCGACGCCCCGCTTCTGGACGATCTTTTTGCCAAGCATAAGTTTGATATCATCGTCCACTTGGCGGCCCGGGCTGGGGTCCGGCCGTCGCTTCGAGATCCGCTTTTATACGAACAGGTCAACTGTATTGGTACGCTTAATCTGCTAGAACGGGCGCGCGCGGTGGAGGTCGGGCATTTCGTCTTCGGGTCCTCGTCGTCCGTCTACGGGACGAACAGCAAGGTCCCGTTTAGCGAGGCCGACCCGATAAACAAACCGGTCTCACCATATGCCACAACTAAGCGCTCCGGCGAGTTGATGTGCTACACCTACAACCATCTTTACGACCTGCCGGTCACGGCGCTCAGGTTCTTTACTGTCTACGGCCCGCGCCAGCGACCGGATATGGCCATCCACAAATTCACCCGGGCGATCAGCGCCGGTGAGGCCATCACTCTCTTCGGCGACGGCAAATCGCGGCGCGATTATACGTATGTTGACGATATAATCGACGGCGTCACCCGAGCGATGGAGTGTCCGGATGGGTTTAAGATATATAATTTGGGCGAATCACAGACGATCGAGCTTCTCGATCTGATCAAGCTGATCGAAGAGGCGGTAGGGCGCGAGGCCAAGATAGAGTGGCTACCCGACCAGCCCGGCGATGTTCCCGTGACGTATGCCGATATCAGCCTGGCCCGAAGCCGGCTCGGCTATAATCCGACGACGCTGATCGAGGCCGGGATACCTAGGTTCGTTGAATGGTTCGCCGACAAGGCCGTCGCGCAGACAACCTGACATGGGGTCAGGTATTGCGTCGGCCGATTCCGCAGGGAATGTGAGTAGTGTGCCGCCGGCCCTCATCGAGATCCGCCCGGCCAAGCTTTTGCTGGACAAGTCTTTGGCCGTTCTTCTTTTGCTGGTGACCGCTCCGCTTGCGTTGGCCATCATGATCGCCATCATCATCGACAGTCTTTGGCGTCCAGAAGACCGGGGGCCGGTCTTCTACTCTGAGATTCGCATATCCCAAGGCCGGCCATTCCCACTATATAAGTTTCGCATCTTTAAGACTGACGCGATAGCCAAGATCAGGGCCGGGGCCATCACCAAGGTAATCGAGAACGTCCCGGCCAATCTCACGCGTGTCGGACGTCTCCTCAGGAAGTATGGGGTCGACGAGTTGCCCCAGTTCTTCAGCGTCCTCAAGGGTGATATGAGTTTCGTCGGTCCCAGACCCAAACCCGTAGCCGAATACGAACTTCAAGTCGCTGTCGGGCAATGGCACCGTACTGTTATCCGGGCCGGCTTGACTGGGCCGGCCCAGTTGTTGAAGGGGACCAAGCGCGGCACGGTCGATGAGATCGCCGCCGACATCGACTATATCGAAAAGTGCCGGACGCTCCCATGGTGGCGGCTGGTCGCCTTCGACCTGGCTGTTTTGCGTCGGACGATCGTTCTATTGGCGGGCGGACCGGATGAGTAGGGATTTCCAAGAAAAGATTTCTAATTTGCCCAAATTGTCGTCACTCAACGTGGCTATTCTGAACTTGTTCGCTCTGCTAGACTTCAATCGTTCTTGTCTAACGTAATTATCCACGATAAGGGAGATAGTATATGTCGACTAACTCGGGCGCGACCAATGTTTTTTGGCACGAGCACGCCGTTACCAAAGCCGCACGGGTCGCGCGTGGCGGCAACAAACCGGCGGTCGTCTGGTTGACGGGTCTTTCAGGTAGCGGCAAGTCGACCATTGCCAACGAACTCGATCACCAGCTTTTCAAGCGGGGGGTCAACTCCTACGTGCTCGACGGCGACAATGTCCGTCACGGTCTCAACAAGGACCTCGGGTTCTCGCCGGAGGACCGGGTCGAGAATATCCGTCGGATCGGCGAGGTCGCGAAACTCTTGGCGGGTGCCGGATTTGTTGTTATCACTGCGTTTATCTCACCATACCGGGCCGACCGCGAGCTAGTACGGGAACTGCTGGAGCCGGGCGAGTTTATCGAAGTCTTTGTCGATTGCCCGCTGGAGGTTTGCGAAGAGAGGGACACCAAGGGCCTGTACAAGAAAGCGCGGGCCGGCGAGATCCCGGAGTTCACCGGTATCTCCGCGCCCTATGAGGCCCCGGACAACGGTGAGCTGACTATCGATGCGGGCCAGGGCACGCCGGCTGACTGTGCGGAGCGCCTGGTGACCTATCTCGAAGAAAGCATTTTGACAAAACCCCAGTGATCGCCTAGGGATCCGGGAGAGGACTATTTACACTCGCGGGGTCGCCTGGTATTCTTTGTTCAGATTGTGAACAATAGCTTCCACCCTAAAGGGTTACAGGCAACCTACTGTGCTAGCGAGGTTTTCGAATGAAAGTCGCTATTATTGGCGCCGGCCATGTCGGGCTGGTTTCCGGAGCTTGTTTCGCCGAAGCCGGACACGACATTACCTGCATCGATAGTGATGAAGAAAAAATCTCCGTTCTGAATGACGGTTCGATACCTTTTTTTGAGCCTGATCTAGGCGATCTAGTGGCAAAGAATGTCAGGGACGGTCGTTTGCGGTTCACGACCAGCCTGGCCGAGGGCATGGAGAAGGCCGCCATCATCGCTATTGCAGTTGGGACCCCGGCCCTTCTCGATGGGCGTAGCGACCTGTCTTTCTTGCGGAGGTGCGCGGCCGATATCGGTCGGACGCTCTCCGGAGACTATACAGTCATCGCCACCATGAGCACCGTACCTGTGGGTACAGGTGAAGACATAGAACGGATCATTCGTGAGGAGAGTCGCGGGGTTGGAGATTATGATATCGTTTCCAATCCTGAGTTCTTGCGCGAGGGTTCGGCGGTGCGAGATCGTTTGAAGCCCAACCGTGTCGTCATTGGTGCGGAGACCGAGCGGGCAGCAGAGCGCATGCGGGAATTATATCGTTATGCGGACACTAAGATATATACGGTCGGGCGCCGGACCGCCGAGATGTCAAAATATGCGTGTAATGCTTTCTTGGCTACAAAGATTTCTTTCATAAACGAAATCGCAAATCTATGTGATCATATCGGTGCTGACGTCTCGGAGATTGCCCAAATCATGGGCGATGATTCAAGGATAGGGCCCGATTTTCTCCAAGCCGGACTCGGGTACGGCGGCTCGTGTTTCCCCAAAGATACTCGCGCCCTCGACCATATCGCTCATCATCAGGGCCACTATTTCAATCTACTCAAAGCTGTAATCGAGGTAAACAACCAACAGGTTGAAAGGTTTCTCGACAAGATCGAGTCGCAATTGGGCGATCTTCGCGGCCGGCGCGTGGCTGTGCTAGGATTGACATTCAAGCCCGGCACGGACGATGTGCGCGAATCACCCGCTCTCCCGCTAATTGAAAGATTGACGACTGAGGGTGTGCTTATTAAGGCTCATGACCCGAAGGGTGGCGCAAATGCTCAAGCTGCACTACATGAGATCCCTTCGGTGATAGTTGTGGACAGCCCCGAGGAAGCGGCCAGTGGCGCGGATGCGTTAATTCTGGTCACCGACTGGCCGGAATATCGGGATTTGGATTGGGGGCGGATCAAAAAAGCTATGCCGGGGCGATATGTTTTTGACGGGCGCAATTTCCTGCCGGCTGATCTGCTTGAGGAGCAAGGGTTTAAATACTTCGGGATTGGCCGCAGTTCGTTGGCGCGTGACGCAAGTCCCGGTATTCTTACGTCTAAGGGGTAGTGCATGGTCGCAGATAACCAGGGAGAAGTTTTCTTGAAGGAAAAAGTCGATTCAGTGCTGGCGGAAAAGATTCGCACCAAACAAGCATCAGTTGGCATCGTCGGGCTGGGTTACACGGGATTGCCGCTGGCCGTCGAATTCGCCAAGGCCGGTTTTTCGGTCACGGGAATCGATATCGATGCCGACCGGGTCAATGGTGTCCAGTCCGGTCGAAGCTATCTCGAAGATATCGATGACGAGGATATTAAGGCCCTTGTCGAGACCGGGCAGCTCGTAGCGACAGATGACTACTCAGTTGTTTCCGGCCTAGACATTATTTCGATCTGCGTGCCGACTCCGTTAACAAAATCGCGCGAGCCGGATTTGACCTACGTGATAGCAGCTACCCGAGAAACGGCGAAATACCTCACACCCGGGAAACTTATCATTCTCGAAAGTACGACCTATCCAGGAACGACGACCGAGGTGGTTAGGCCGATCTTGGAAGAAGCGGGTCTTCGGGTGGGGGAAGATGTTTTTCTCGGCTACTCGCCTGAGCGTGTCGATCCCGGCAACGAAAAGTATCAAATTAAGAATACGCCGAAGATCGTATCCGGGGAGACCCAAGCGTGTCTGGCTCTCATGAAGAGTCTCTACGGCTCCATTGTTGAAAGAGTGGTCCCGGTCTCATCGACCGGCGCGGCGGAGCTGTCCAAGCTGCTTGAGAACATCTTCCGCAATGTCAACATCGCGCTCGTCAACGAACTGGCGATGATCTGCGACCGGCTGGGATTGAATGTCTGGGAGGTCATCGATGCGTCGGCGACGAAACCCTTCGGCTTCATGAAGTTCGTCCCCGGTCCCGGCCTTGGCGGTCACTGTATCCCCGTGGATCCGTTCTATCTGTCCTGGAAGGCCCGGCAGCATCATTTGAACACTGAGTTCATCGAGCTGGCGGGCAAGATCAACCAGAGTATGCCCGCGTATGTCGTCACCAAGATCATGGATGGTTTGAATAGTCAGAAGAAGAGCCTGAATTCCTCTAGGGTGCTGCTGCTCGGGGCGGCGTATAAGAAAGATATCTCCGATGTACGCGAGTCTCCGGTCTATGACTTGATCTCTCTACTGGACGAGAAACAAGCCGATGTCAGCTATCATGACCCTTACGTGCCGGTGCTGCCCCTATCGGACCGGGAGATACACTCGATACCACTGACGGACGACGTCATCCGTAGCAGTGACTGTATCGTTATCGTTACTGATCATTCCGGAATCGATTATCCAGACCTGGCGGCGAAAGCGGTCTTAGTGATCGACACGCGCAACGCCCTCGCGGGGGTTGGGGGCCCGCATATCTTTCATCTTTAAACACGAATCATGAGAATCCTAAGTGTCGTTGGGGCCAGACCCCAATTCATAAAGCTGGCGCCGATGGATAAGACCATTCGGGCCCGCGGCCACGAGCACGTCATTGTCCATACGGGACAACATTACGATTACAAAATGTCCAAGACTTTCTTCGACCAACTAGAGATCGCCGAACCTGACTACAACTTGGAAATCGGCTCCGGCACGCACGCCCAGCAGACCGGACAGATGCTCGAACGCCTGGGAGAAACGGTTACGGTGGTCAAACCGGATTTGGTCCTCGTCTTCGGGGACACAAACTCGACTCTGGCTGGGGCGCTGGTCGCCGTTAAGCTGCACGTCCCGGTCGGGCATGTCGAGGCTGGGTATCGTAGCGGCGATATCTCGATGCCGGAAGAGGTCAACCGGGTGATGGCCGATCGGGTTGCTCAGATGCTTTTTGCGCCTACAGCGGATGCTATCGAGAACTTGGTTGCCGAAGGCGTCCCCCGGGAGCGGATCATTTTTGTCGGAAACATCATGGCGGAATCGCTATTGACCAGCTTGGATCGGGCGGCGGACAGCACTGTCTTGACCGACCTAGGACTCGAGTCCGGCTCGTACGCTGTCTTGACCGCTCACCGCCCGGAGAACACCAACGAACCCGACCGCTTGCGGGCCATCATCGAGGGCATATCGGCGGCCGGTTTTCCGATTGTTTTCCCGGCCCATCCGCGTACGACGACGCTGATAGAAGAGTACGGTTTGTCGGAAACTATCGCGGCCGGACCGATCCGTCTGGTCGATCCCATGAATTATATAGATTTCTTGCGCCTACAGTCCCAGGCCCGTCTGATATTGACCGATTCCGGCGGCCTCCAAGAGGAAGCCATACTCCTGGGTGTCCCGTGTTTGACGCTAAGATATAATACCGAGCGCGTTCTGACTGTGAGGCTGGGGGCCAACAAGATGGTTGGCGCCGACGCAGACCTTATAACAAAGAGTATTCTCGAGCTGCTGGAGCGGGCCTCGGTCGATATACCCATACCGCCCAACTGGGACGAGAAAGTGTCAGAACGGATCATGGATGCTATCGAGGATGGGCGAGACTTGCTGGCAATAAAGCCGGAAGTGGCAACCTTATAAAAAAGTGCCGATGGTCGGCGTTGAGCACTAGGACCCGGATTTGATCGACGATTTCTCCTCCCGCGGTTGACAGCTGAAATAGGGAATATATATTGTTCAGTAGTTGAACAATTAGGATAGCGGGGAAAAGCTTGTCGATCACGGCCTTTACCAGGCGGGTATTTAAAGAACAAAGAATACGGTTTTCACTGGCCCTCGGTGGTGCAGTCACAGCCAGCTTTTTAGAGGGTTTCAGTATCGCTCTGCTGCTGCCGCTGCTGCGAATGATCATCGGCCCCGCCGGGGCCGGGGATTCCACGGGGCGCATCGGGGAGGCCGTCGAGAGATTATTTGCTTTTATCGGCGTTTCCCTGAATATCGGCTCCGTTTTAGTCCTCATGGTTCTCATGGTAGTCGTTCAACAGATCGTCCTGCTCCTGCAGCAAAAACTGGTTTTCGGTTCGCAACACCGCTTTACATCGCGTGTAAGGGACAGGCTTTATCGGAGCTTCTTTGGCGCCCGCTGGGCTTTTTTCGTGAAGACCCGGCCGGGAGACATGGCTAATGCCCTGGCTGGGGAAGCAGGTAGGTGCGGGGAGGCTTTTCGTGTCCTGAATCTAGTTTTAAGCGGGATCGTGATTTCCGGCTTCTATCTGTCTTTGGCCATGCTGCTTTCTTGGCAGGCGACCTTGATTGCCGGTGCCGGCAGTGCCGCGGTTATGTTGATCTTCAAGCGGGAAACCGACAAAGGCAAAGCTTTGGGGGCGGCGATCACCGAGTCCAGCCAGGCATTCCACGGGGAAGTCATTGAGCAGCTCTCGGCGGCCAAGCTAATCAAGGGTTACGCCGCCCAAAACGCGGTTATCGCTCGCTTTCAGCAATATTACAAAAATGTAGCCCACTCGATGTTCCGGGGCAATTTCCACAACGCCCGCTTGAAGGCATTCTTAGAAACAGGCATGGGGCTGATATTTGCCATAACTATCTATGTCGCTGTCGTGGTTCTCAATATCAACTTCGCCAAACTAATTGTGTTTCTCTTGGTCTTTTATCGCGTGGGTCCACGTTTATCCAATGTTCAGACCAACATCAGCCAATTGCATCTTTTGACCCCGGCCCTACAGCGGATAGATGACCTGAAGGCCGAAGCCGACGCCATGGCCGAGAAAAACGGCGAACGTACGCTGGAGACTCTGGCCTGGGGGATTAGTTTTCTGGAAGTTGGTTTTTCTTACGAACCGGGGCACCCAATCTTGCAGGATGTCAGTTTTGACATCCCCAAAGGCAAGACCGTGGCGATCGTCGGTAGCTCCGGCGTTGGGAAAAGCACGGTGATTGACTTGATTATCGGCTTGATAGAGCCGGATGAGGGCCGGATCGCGTTGGACGGTGCTCCGCTGTCCGAATACGATTTAAACACCTGGAAAGCTAAGCTGGGGTATGTGGCCCAGGACACCGTTCTTTTTAACGATACGGTTAGAGCCAACATCGCCTGGACTTCCCCGGACGCCGAGATGGAACAGATCGTCGACGCCGCTAAGCTGGCCAACGCCCATGAATTTATCGAAGCGATGCCCCAGGGTTACGGCACTGTCATCGGCACGGATGGGATCAAGCTTTCCGGCGGCCAGCGGCAGCGGTTGGCTCTAGCCCGGGCTATTCTCCGACGACCGGAATTATTGATTCTGGATGAAGCGACCAGTGCGCTTGACGCTGAATCGGAACAAAGGATACAGGCGGCGGTGGAATCCCTGGCTGGTGAGATGACGATCGTAATCGTTACACACCGCCTGGCGACAGTCCGCCACGCTGACTTGATCTACGTGCTTGAGGGTGGCCGGGTGATCGAACGAGGCACATGGGAGCAAATGGCTCAGGGCCAAGGACGTTTCGAGCAACTCAAGCGTTTGCAGGCCCTTGACTAGACAAAACAATTGACGATGCTCCGACAACGATGTATGTTCACTTTGTGAACATTTGGGCGCGAGTGTCAGAGTGGCAGGCGGATGAAGGTCGAATCTAAAGACGAAAATGACGTTTTTCTAAAGGAAACCGCGGTTCTACATGATCTGCGGGCCCTAGAGGAGATAGAGAAGAACCCAAGAATATCCCAGCGGGAACTTTCTAGCCGGCTTGGGGTGGCTTTGGGAATTACGAATTCGCTGCTCAAAACCCTTGCCCGTAAAGGATTGATCAAGATCCGCGGGAAGAACAACCGTTCTTTGAGTTACCATCTCACGCACACAGGCGTCCTGGCCAAGAGCGCGTTGGCCATGAAGTGGACGTTGAACACCATCGACTTCTATCGGCAAACGAGGTTCGATGTAGCGGAGAAAATGGCGAAAATGGCCGCTAAAGGGGCTAGATCAATTATTATCTACGGTCTTGCGGAATTATCGGAAATCGCTATGATTGTCGCTTCCGAAGTCGGCTTAGAAGTAGTCGGCGTGGTCGACGGTGAAGCAGCCACGGGACATCGGGTCATGGGTTGTCCGGTTATCAGTGCGAACAGCCTCGGCGAACTGACTTTCGATGCTATCGTTATTTGCGTTCCGGGCGACGAAGTGATTGAGGAAATTGGCCGATACGTGGACGCGGATACGCAGCTCATGCGCTTGCTGTAAAGAGGGAAGGTGTGGAAACGAACATGGTTAGAACAGCGTTAATAACGGGGGTTACCGGGCAGGACGGTGCTTATCTGGCCGAGTATTTGCTGGAAAAAGGCTATATGGTGCACGGAATAAAAAGACGGGCTTCCTCCTTCAATACGCAGCGGGTCGACCATCTCTATACCGATCCCCACGAGGGACACCCCCGGTTTAAGCTACATTACGGCGACGTTACCGACTCCACCAATGTGATTCGTTTGATCAAGGAGACTCGTCCGGATGAGATCTATCATCTGGCCGCCCAAAGCCATGTTCAGGTTTCGTTTGAATCCCCCGAATACACCGCGAATGCGGACGCTCTGGGAACGCTGCGGTTGTTGGAAGCGCTCCGTATCCTCGATGTCGGCGAAAAAGTGCGATTTTACAACGCCGCCACCAGCGAGATGTACGGTAAAGTGCAAGAGATTCCGCAGACGGAAACGACACCATTTTATCCCAGAAGCCCGTACGCCGTGGCCAAGCTCTATAGCTATTGGATAACGGTGAATTATCGGGAAGCCTATGGTATCCACGCCAACAACGGCATTCTTTTCAATCATGAATCACCGCTGCGCGGCGAGACTTTTGTCACGCGGAAGATCACCATGGCCGCGGCCCGCATTAAGCTGGGGATGCAAGATAAGCTGTTCCTCGGCAACCTGGATGCTAAACGGGACTGGGGGTATGCCAAGGACTACGTAGAGGCCATGTGGCTGATGCTCCAACAAAACAGCCCTGACGACTATGTAATCGCTACCGGTCAAGGTCATTCAGTCAAGGAGTTTTGCGAGGGGGCTTTCGCTGAACTGGATATCGAATTGGACTGGCGGGGAACTGGCGTTAGCGAGCAGGGCCTTGATAAAGCCGACGGTCGCGTTCTGATCGAGGTCGATCCGCGCTATTTCCGGCCGACTGAAGTCCAGTTCTTGCTTGGTGACGCGTCCAAGGCAAAACGCGAACTAAAGTGGCAAGCGAGGCTCGGCTTTGATGAGCTGGTCAAGATCATGGTTCAATCGGATTTAGCTGAGGCCAAAAAGCTTCAGCTCAACACTGCGGAAGAGGCCCTGACCTAGCACTGGAGTAGACGCCGTGGAAAAGAACGCAAAAATATATATAGCCGGACACAGGGGTCTGGTTGGCTCCGCTTTGGTGCGCAAGCTACGGTCAGAGGGGTATACAAACCTGGTCTCGCGCCCGAGCGAAGAGCTGGATTTGCGCGACGGTCCGGCGGTTGCGCGGTTTTTTGCTGCCGAAAAGCCGGATTACGTCTTTTTGGCGGCGGCCAAAGTGGGCGGCATCTGGGCCAATGATAACTATCCGGCCGACTTTATTTACAGCAATCTAGCAATTCAAATGAACGTTATTCACCAAGCCTATCTGGCGGCTGTAAAAAAATTGATGTTCTTAGGCAGCTCATGCATCTACCCAAGGTCGGCGCCGCAGCCGATGAAAGAAGAGTATTTGTTGACTGGACCATTAGAGCCGACCAACGAAGCGTACGCAATCGCCAAGATCGCCGGGATCAAAATGTGCCAAGCGTACAATCGGCAATACGGTACGAACTTTATTTCCGTGATGCCCACCAATCTATACGGTCCGAACGACAATTTTGACCTATCGACGTCCCATGTCCTCGCGGCTTTGATTCGCAAGTTTCACGAGGCCAAGGAGACAGGTGCGCCGGCCGTGGAGGTTTGGGGTACCGGGCGCCCCCGGCGGGAGTTTCTTCACGTCGATGATCTAGCCGATGCGGGCTTGTTTTTAATGCGCTGCTATGATGACGGCCAACTTGTAAATATCGGTGTGGGCGAGGATATTGCCATCGGTGAGTTGGCGGCTCAAGTAAAAGAGATAGTCGGCTTTGAGGGAGACATAAGCTTTGATCCCGACAAGCCGGACGGCATGCCGAGAAAACTGCTGGATGTATCGAGAATAAATGATCTTGGTTGGCAGGCGAAGATAGGGCTTAGCGAGGGAATCGCGAGTACTTACGAGTGGTACGGGCCGCAGGCAAAAGCACAGGTGGGCGATCTTTCATGAATAGGGAAAAGTGGTTTGCCGTCAACACCAATCCGAAGTGCGAAAGGCTTGTTCACGATATTCTGAGGCGGGAAAGTTTCGAGGTATTCCTGCCAAAGATTGTCAATAAAAAACAGGCGGTGGAGAACCTCTTTCCCGGCTATCTGTTTGTTCGTCTGGATTTGGATTCGCCCGCTTGGGTGAAAATCAAGTATTTGCACGGAGTGCGCAAGATACTAACTTTTGGAAATATGCCGCTTCCTATACCCGAAGCGATCATTGCGGCAATCAAGAACAGAGACTACGCGCAAAAGGCGGCAACCTGGCGCTCGGGAGATAAGGTTACGTTTACCAAGGGTCCATTCGCCGGCCTAGAGGGCAAATTCACCGGCGAAGTATCCGGCAAAGAGAGGATCAAGGTTCTTTTGACCGCCGTACAGCGGGCCATCACTGTTGAAGTTGATGCTACTGAACTAAGCAGGGCCTGATTCTTCCTTGATACGAAAATTTAGTAGTGCTACTATTGTTCAATAGGTGAACAATAGTAGCACTCTTTTAGAGTTCAAGCGCTCCTAGAAAATGGCGGAGCGTGCCCCCGTCCTTGAGATACTGGGCATTAGCAGATACCGCTTGTATCTGATGAGCGGGCAACCACAGGAGTAAAAGATTAGCTTTTCAAGCCGATTACCATGAGCACAGAGGAGCAAGATTGAAGCAAGTACTTGTTAAGGGCGGTCAAATTGTGGTTGAAACGATCCCCGCGCCGCTCGTTGACCCGAAAACTGCGCTAGTGCGGGTGACCCATTCATGTATCAGCGCAGGAACCGAACTTTCTGGTATCCGAGAATCTGCCGAGCCGCTCTACAAGCGCGCCTTGCGCCGCCCCGATCTGATTAAAAAGGGCCTGAAGATGGTTGCGGAAACCGGGCTTCGACGGACTGTCGACGTTGCTAAAGGGAAGATCGAAACCGGAAATCAAACTGGTTACAGTGCCGCCGGTGTTGTGGAAGAGTGCGGCGCGGAACTGACGGAAATTAAGCCAGGCATGCGGGTCGCCTGCGCGGGAGCTGGAATCGCCAATCACGCCGAATACATTTCCGTACCACGAAATCTGCTCGTGCCCGTCCCGGATGACGTCGACTCGGCGTCGGCTTCGACGGTTACGCTGGGCTCGATCGCGCTCCAGGGAGTTCGACGCGCCCAACCAACGCTTGGAGAGACATTTGTCGTAATTGGACTCGGGATCCTCGGACAATTAACGGCGCAGCTTCTGAAGGCAAACGGTTGTCGGGTGATAGGCACTGATCTCGACGGCGATCGTTTGGAATTGGCCGGTAAGTTGGGGGCGGACCACACGGTGGCCTCGACGGAAAAAGACGCGATTTCGCGAGTGGGTCGCATAACTGACCAGTATGGGGCGGATGGAGTTATCGTAACGGCCGCCGCATCCGGCAGCGAAGTGCTTTCCACGGCCTTCCAGATGTGCCGCAAGAAAGGGCGCGTTGTTCTCGTCGGCGATGTGGGGCTGAACATCAAGCGTACCGACATCTACGAAAAGGAACTCGATTTTTTTGTCTCTACCTCTTACGGCCCCGGAAGATACGACGACCGGTATGAGCAGCAAGGTCTCGATTATCCTATCGGCTATGTGCGCTGGACGGAGAATCGCAATATGTCCGAGTACCTGAACCTCATCGCCAACGGAAGGTTGCGGGTGGAGCCGCTAATCTCCGGTATCTATCCGGTGGATGAAGCCGCGAAGGCCTATGAATCGTTCAATGTCGCCGAAAAACGGCCACTAATGGTTCTTCTTGGCTACGGTGGAGAAAAAGAAGAACCGCGACGGGCATTTTCAATATCCGTGACCACGCGGAAACCAAAGGGCGCCATCGGATTGGCCGTTGTCGGGGCCGGAGGTTTCGCCAAGGGCATGCACCTGCCAAATCTAAGAAAACTAAAGGACATTTTTACAATTGAGGCGGTTGTCAGTCGATCGGGCGCGAACGCGGTCGCCACGGCCAAGCAGTTTGAAGCACCGATCGCCGCCACCGATTATGAAGAGATCTTACGTAACGAGAAAATAGACGCGGTTCTGATAGCAACCCGCCACAATATGCATGCGGAAATGGTTCGGGCGGCGCTTAAAGCCGGAAAACATGTGCTGGTGGAGAAACCTTTGGTTCTTAATCGAACCGAGCTGGTCGGTCTAATCGACGCTTATGAAAAAATCCCCGAAGAATCACGGCCCGTTCTGGCAGTTGGCTATAATCGCCGTTTTTCCCGATACGGGCTGGCCGTTAAAAGCGCATTGTCCGGACGCGTCGGTCCGCTGATGGCGGTCTACAGGATGAATGCCGGCCATATTCCCAAAGAGCATTGGGTGCATGGCCCAGAAGGCGGCGGTCGCAATATCGGCGAAGGTTGTCATATCTACGACTTATTTAATTTCCTGACCGAGGCGAAAACAGAAAAAGTGACGGCCCTTTCCGTTACGCCGGCCGGCGAGAGCGGCTTTGCTAATGAAAACTTTTCCGCTGCGGTCCGCTACAGCGACGGCTCGGTTTGCACATTGGTTTATACCGCGCTTGGGTCGGACGAGTATCCAAAAGAATCCCTAGAAGTATTTGTTGACGGGAAGGTCATCGTTCTTAGCGACTACAAACGGTTGGAATTCCATGGCTCCAAGGACAAAGCCATAACCTCAAATTTGGCCGAAAAAGGCCAATTCGAAGAACTGCAGACTTTCGCTCAGGCCATTAAGGAAGGGCGCCTCCCGATCCCACTGGATCAGATCGTTCAAGCGAGTGAGATTAGCTTTACCGTCGAGGAGTTGCTGGGAAACTAGTGTGTGGCATAGTTGGCGCCCGCGTATTTAGAAACGGCAACTTTGACGTTACCGAAGATTATTTGGTTCGAATGCGCGATACGATGACGCATCGGGGCCCTGATGGCGCGGGCGTCTGGGTTTCTCCCGACAGAAAAGTCGGTTTGGGTCACCGGCGTCTCTCAATTATCGATTTGTCTGAAGCAGCGGCGCAGCCGATGTCGAACGAAGACGGCAGTCTATGGGTTTCTTTTAACGGCGAGATTTACAACCACGTTGAGATTCGTGCGGAACTCCAGAAAATTGGCGGCCATAAATGGAAGACCGATCATTCGGATACGGAAGTCATCCTGCACGCTTTTGAAGAATGGGGCATCGACTGCTTGCATAAATTTCGCGGCATGTTTGCCATCGCCCTTTGGGACGCAAGGGAGGAAAATCTCTGGCTAATCCGTGACCGTATCGGAATTAAGCCGCTCTATTACAGCATACATCACGGGCGTCTCGTTTTCGCCTCGGAGATTAAGGCCTTGCTGAAGGACCCGGGTCAGGCAAGGGCGGTAAACGAGGAAGCGTTCTATCACTATCTCTCTTTCTTAACGACCCCTGCGCCCCAGACAATGTTCGCCGGTATTCAGAAATTGTCTAGCGGGACTTGGTTACGCATAGACCGCGAAGGATCGATTCGCGAGGAGCGTTACTGGGATGTTTGGGATCACGCTGGGCCTCTCGGGGAATTAACCGAGGATGAGATCGCGGGGAAAGTATTGGATGAGCTTCGGCAGGCAGTCAAGTTAAGAAAGGTCAGCGACGTGCCTGTCGGCGTATTTCTCTCCGGCGGTATCGACTCCAGTACCAACGCGGCTTTGTTTTCCGAGGGCGAAAGTAGCCCAGTTCGGACATTCTCCATCGGCTATGAGGGCGAATATCAGACATATCAGAATGAACTCCAGTTTGCGCGATTAATGGCCGGCGAGGTCGGAGCGGAATACCATGAGCGCCGCTTGACCATCGACGACCTGATGGATTTCCTTCCGTCTATGGTCCGTTTACAGGATGAGCCGATTGCCGATCCGGTCTGCTTTCCGGTTTATTACGTTTCAAAACTGGCCCGCGATAACGGTGTGACTGTTTGCCAGGTGGGAGAAGGCGCTGATGAGCTTTTTTGGGGCTACCCCGGCTGGAAGACAATGCTTGAGCTTCAGCAGTATGATGATCTGCCGGTGCCCCGATTTTTCAAAAAAATGGGTCTTTCGGGACTTAATATGATGGGCAAGGAAGGGACTCATTACTATGAGCTCTTAAGGCGCGGGGCGAGCGGCGTCCCGGTTTTTTGGGGTGGCGCCGAAGCTTTCATGGAATCGCAAAAAGAGAAGCTCTTGTCCCCAAGGCTGAGAAAAGAGTTCCGTACCCTAACTTCGTGGGAGGCTCTTCAGCCGATCAGGAAGCGGTTCGAGGAAAAAGCTTGGGAGAAGTCGCCGCTCAATTGGATGTCCTATCTTGATCTCAATTTGCGGCTTCCGGAGCTCCTACTTATGCGGGTCGATAAAATGAGTATGGGAGTCAGCCTTGAGGGGCGCGTACCATTTCTTGACCATAAATTCGTGGAGCTGGCGATGAGCATACCTCAGGCGGTAAAAACAAAAAACGGCAACCTTAAGTCAGTCCTTAAGAAAGCGGTTCGCGGGCTCATCCCGGACGAATTGATTGATCGCAAGAAGCAGGGATTCGGCGTTCCTGTCTATGAGTGGTTCTTTGGCCGTCTCGGTGAACAAACAAAACAAGAACTGGACAGCTTCTGTGAGCAAACGGACTTTTTTGATCGAAAAGAGGTGGACCGCTTGATCGAGAGCGGTCAAGGATCGCAGGTCTGGTATTTACTTAATTTCGCCCTTTGGTGGAAAGAGTATGTTGCTTAATTTACGGAGCGATATTTGTTGACAATCGGGCCAGAAAAGCTAAACTGTTCAGTAATTGAACAAAAGTATTTACCGGTTTATTTGTCGGAAATAGCGGAGCGTGAGCGACGTGAATCCGAAGGTGGCAATGGGAAACTCGAGAAATATTATTTGGCACAATCCACTCTAAGCCTCCGGGCATAATGAGGTTGAAACATCCTTCAATATGTTCACTAGAGCAGTGCTAAAAGGCGCCGTATGGACCTCAAAGAAGGAGCTTATCGATCAAATATGCACTACATGCGCAAACACAAAGAAGAAGCTAGGCTCTTGGCCTGGATCTACACGGGAAACTGCTCACTGGGCAGGTTGGCGAAGGTCATGATAGTTACAGAACACTACGCGACATGAGCGTGTTTCAAATCATTAGTTTTCTAGCGGAGAAAACCCATGAAAAGCTTCCTTAAGGCGGCTATTATTGCCTTTGCCCGCTCGAATCTAGGCCAGCGATTTCTGACGGTTGCGACACCTGAACTGGAATCCTCGCTGTTGATCAAGGCATTGGATGAAAAGCCAAACGTTTGCCTAGAAGTGCTCGGGAAAATCTTGAATGCTAGTGCGACGTTTGATTCGAGACTAAAGCTGGTCCAAAAGACCCGAGTACATGGCTTCGGCGATCTAGTTTGGTTGTTCTCCAGCACGCCCGCGAATAGGGGGATCATTTGCTTGGATTTTGACGAAGCGGCTTACATTTTTGAGCTGCTGGGGTCAATGAATGCGGCAAAATGCGTGGAGATTGGACGATTCAAAGGTGGCTCGAGTTTTTTGATGGCGGCCGCAATGGACGATAAGTCACAATTGATATCGATCGATAATCATACGAAAATGCCTGCTGAATATAATGGCGATGAGCTTGATGCATCCTTGAAGGTGGCGCTAGCACAATTTGGATTGGAATCCAGGGTTGAATTGATTACTGCGGACTCAACAAAAGTTCCATTTAGTGCAAGCACGAATGACCTTGTTTTTATCGATGGCGACCATAGCTACGAGGGGGTCAGAAAGGACTACCTCCACTGGCGCACAAGCTTAAAGCCGGGGGGTCATGTCATTTTTCATGACGCAGCAACCTCGCGCGATTTCACCACTGCCGACAGCGGACCGGCTCGGTTGGTCCGTGAAATCGAAGAAAATGACGCTCAGTTTATTACCAAGATTGCAGAAGTTGGGTCTCTAGCTCATTTTTGTACGAGTGGAGAACCCTTTCCTGTGGATTGAGGGCTCACTTTGTTTAATTGGAATTCGAAACTAAGGTATGTTGCCTGGAAATGAAACAAGAAATTATTAAGAGTCATCACAAGCTGAAGCAGACAAAATCTGCAACAACATTGATCAAACGGTCGCCCAGCTGGCAGTTTGTTGATCTCCGTGAGATTTGGGAGTATCGCGAACTGCTCTATTTTCTTATTTGGCGAACAGTAAAGGTAAGATATAAACAGACTGCTCTAGGGGCTTCATGGGCGCTAATACAACCCGTCTTTACCATGATAGTTTTTAGTCTCTTCTTCGGCAAGCTAGCAAAAATACCTTCAGATGGGATTCCATACCCGATCTTTACGTATACCGCTTTGGTGCCATGGATATATTTCGCGAATTCGGTTGCTCAATCAGCGACGAGCTTGGTAGATAACCAGCACATGATTTCAAAAGTATATTTTCCGCGTTTGATAATTCCCTTGGCCACCGTCTTGTCAGGATTGTTTGATTTTGCCATCGCTTTTTCCGTGTTGATTGCCATGATGTTCTATTATGGTATTTTCCCTACGATCAATATCTTGGCGCTTCCTTTTGTCACGTTTATTATTATTGCCACGGCATTTAGCGCCGGGGTGTGGCTTTCTGCTCTCAATGTTGAATATCGCGACATCAAGTATGTTGTTCCGTTCATAGTTCAGTTTTGGCTTTTTGCTTCGCCTGTTGCTTATCCGGTAAGCTTGGTTCCTGAGCGCTGGAGGGCAATCTATGGAATTAATCCGATGGCCGGCGTGATCGAGGGATTCAGGTGGATGCTCTTAGGTCAAGAGGCGCCGGGCGCAATTCTTTGGGTTTCAGTTTTCGTCGTGGCCTTGACAGCTTTTGGGGGCCTAATCTATTTCCGTCATATGGAGAAGTCTTTTGCAGATATCGTTTAATGATTTGCCAAAGAGTGAATTATGCGATTTACAATTGTAACTCACGGACCCCCGCTACCTAATAGCAACGGCGGACCGATGACATGTTGGGGCATACTTAAGGGCTTGATTGACTCTGGTCACCAGGTGAGCGTCGTCACGTTGGCTTATCCAGGTGATCCATTTGACACACGAGAGGCCCATGAACTTATAAAGGCGCTTGGCGTGGATTTAATCCGGGTACCTGTTGAAGATTCAAGCATACATTTATCTGATGATGAAATGCAGCGCAAAAGCCTTCCACGCAAAGCGTGGCGACGGCTAAAGTCCGATCTTGCGCCAACCGTATCATCGGTTTTCCCAACCGTGGGATTGTCTGAGAAAATGCAAAAAGTCTTATCTGAAAATGCGCCGGACGCGGTATTTGCGTATCACTGGGATTCATTGGCCGCAATCCATAAAATCAAAGGGATTCCCTTGGTGGCCGGTGTTGGGGATCTTTGGCATCACCCAAGGATGTACCGCTGGCTTCAAGAAAGACCCAGTTTGAATCGTTCATATTTTGAGGAGTCACTTTCAGTTCTAGGTTGGATGCGGCAAGTTCCGAAGTATATGATAGCTATGTTAAAGGATTGCCAAATAAGTGGTGCTTTTGCAGCGCATTATGCCAATTGGGCTAGCAATGAGGGCGTTGACTGCGCATACTGGCGCTCACCGGTTACCAGTTCGGTTGGGGCGGATTGGCAGAAGCAACGAGAGAGGGTCCCGGTTACACGCAAACCTAAGATTCTTTTGGGGCCGAGCGCTCTTGGCTCGACAGTTACCAGTCAAGGCCTGAGCGTCTTTGCTCGCGACATATTTCCGATACTTAGGCAAGAATTCGGTGACGATGGGTTCGAGGTTCATGTGATTGGTGCCGGGGAGCCGCCGCGCGATTTGGCACAAATATTACCATGCTCGTCAATTATCATGCGAGGGCGGGTCCACTCGATTGATGAGGAATTCTTGTCAGCGGATGTGCAACTAGTACCAACGTCAATAAAACTTGGTGTCAGAGTGCGTATTATTAAGGGGTTTACTTATGGTTGCTGTGTTGTAGCTCATCGTTCCAACGCTCTCGGGATACCTGAGCTAAAACATGGAGAAAACGTTCTGCTATCCAAGAACGGTCGAGGTTTGGCTGATGAAATTATTAGAGCAATTAAGACCCCTGAACTTCGCCAGCGTCTCGGTGAGAATGCCCATCGGACATATGAAAAATTATTTGCTCCCGAAGTCGCGGCCTCGCCGATAGTGGCAGGGCTGGAAAGACTAGCCGCCAGAAAGAAGGAGCGGGTAACTTGAACACTGTAAGAACATTCCGGCAATTCGATTATCGTCACGATTTCGCTTTTAGCAAGGCCTTACTAAACAGCGATGAGCGTATTCAAGCAACCGTAAATAAAAAAGGTGAGACATGAGCAATTCAGAAGTTGCCTTAAGAGTCGACAGTGTTGGCAAAAAGTATCGAATTGGTGAGCGTGACCACTATCGAGCATTGCGGAATGCAGTAACTAGTTCCGTGCAGTGGCCGTTTCGTCAATTTGCTCGGGCTATCCAGGGCAACACAGACGTGGTGACAAGCAAACAGCAGTTGATCGAATATATATGGGCGCTCAAAGAAATATCTTTTGAGGTTAAGCGGGGGGAAGTGCTGGGGATCATTGGTCCGAACGGCGCTGGCAAGACTACACTGCTCAAGATTTTATCTCGAATAACCGAACCGACCGAAGGCGAGGTGTTCATAAGAGGCCGAGTTGGCTCATTGCTTGAGGTTGGTACCGGCTTTCATCCTGAATTAACTGGTCGAGAGAACATCTATCTTAATGGAGCAATATTGGGGATGAGACGCCATGAGATTGAGCGCTGCTTTGGTGATATTGTCGATTTTTCCGGGGTCGCTAGGTTTATCGACACGCCTGTCAAGCGGTACTCAAGTGGAATGTATATGCGGTTGGCGTTCGCGGTTGCTGCGCACCTTGAGCCGGAAATCCTCATTGTTGATGAAGTTTTGGCCGTAGGGGATGCTGCGTTTCAGAAAAAGTGTCTTGGAAAAATGAATGAGGTTGCCGGTGAAGGCAGGACCGTACTCCTTGTTAGTCACAACATGAGCGCAATCAAATCACTGGCCAGCAAAGCAATCTGGATTTCTAATGGTGGATTGCAGGAGATTGGCGACTCCTCAACGGTTGTCGATAATTATCTCAAAAAGCCGTCAACGGGAGAAAACAATGGCTACTTTGATCAGGGCTACATTAATGAGTTTCGTATACGGATGGCCAAGTATGTCAACGAAGTACTGGTGGATTCTGTAAAGGTTAAAGATCAAAACGATCGGACTACAGGGATGTTAACAGAGGGATCAGACGTACTGGTGGAAGTTGCTTTTACCGCCCAACTGCACCTTAAGGAACTAGAGATCATCTTGCGTGTTCGAAACGCAGAGGGACAATTGTTATTCACCTGCTTGCCGGGCAAGAAAGGGATAGATGTGAAGCCAGGATCATATCGTGCCGGGATTTCTTTCAGCTTGGGGCCATTACTACCAGGTGCTTATCAAGGAGAAATCGTCCTCTTGTCTAACTTGCCTCAAGATTGTGTTCGCCCTGCTTTCCAGTTTGAAATAATATCTGAACCTGAGTCTCTTGGGAGTTTCAGGGCTAATATTTTGCCCAGCGTTTCGCTAGTGCACAACTCTGAACAGAGCGTACTCGGCCTGATCAAGGTGAAGTCGGCCTGGGCTGATGTCGAAGAGGTGGCACCTCTTGAAACCAATGCTTAATGCAGCCGTGATCGGCCATTGGGGAGGGAACATCGGGCACGGAATCATGGCCTTGGGCGTCGAGGCAGTATTGGCGCAAGCATTTGACGGAGTTGAAATACATCGAATTGAGCAGCATCGTCCCTTTGATATCTATCCTGAATGGCATCCATTTCGTCGAATGGGGGTTTTGCGGCATGCGCAAGGTGGAGCGATTGCACAGGTATTTAAGAATGCGCTCAATCATCCAAGCGCTTCAAGATCTTTATGGCCGTTGTCGTGGACAAAAAAACTGGATGTCGGCATTACTTGCGGTGGCCCGATAATCACCGAGCATGTTGCGGACGGGGATCTAGGCTTAATGTCTCATCACATGCACGGCTCTTTTGGGTTTCACGGTATCCCGCATCTTAACCTGAGCCTAGGCGCTTGCTATCCTTTGGAAGATATCCCGGAGCGTATTTCCGGGAAAGACGCGCGCTTTCTTGATCGACTGTTTGATTACTCAACCGTGACTACGGTTCGCGATCGCATTGCGCAGAGAATCTGTGCTGGGTTGGGTCATCAATTTGAAGTAGTTGCGGATACAGGATTTGTGGCCGGTAAGGGATTTGACGATCTAATAGAAGACAAGATGACCCCGCAAAACATCGTCATTAATTATCAAGAATATGGAGCCAATCAAGACTGGGGGCAAGGAGTTGACCCTGTGGCCTGGGGGAAATCCTTGAAGGTTCTGATTGACTCGTTAAGACGACGACATCAGTTGGTTTTCGTCTGCCACAATGACCATGAAAACAAGATTGCTTGTGAGCTTGACCCGAGTATTCCGAGGGTTCAACCAAAGACTATGCGTGAATATGCTAGATTTATTTCGACGGCGAAAGTCGGCATTTGCAGCCGGATACATGCGGCGCTACCGTTAATTAGCGTGGGCGTTCCCGTAATAGGCATTGGCAACGATACACGTCTTGAAACCCTTCGGACTCTCAACATCAAGTGTTTTTATGTCAAAGAAGTTACTCCTAAATTGCTGGAGGACGAAATTGAGAAACTGATTAATGATCGAGCCGAGGAGAGGAATCGTCTTCTGGAATTGCGCGAAAAAACATTTCAACGATACATCGCGATTGTGAGAAGCGTTGTCTAATCAGCCCACTGTTCTTGGCATTATACCGGCGCGGGGTAACTCCAAGTCCATCCCTCGCAAGAATATCAAGGATTTCCTTGGCAAGCCCCTGGTTGCTTGGACCATCGAAACGGCCAAAAAAAGCGGTGCTCTTACCAGGCTAGTGTTAAGTACAGATGATCCGGAAATCGTCCAAATAGGAAAGCAGGGGGGAGCGGAGGTACCGTTTATGCGACCTAACGAGCTGGCAGCCGATACAACTCTTATGGCGCCCGTGATCAACCATTGCGTTAATTGGTTGAAAAAAGAGGAAAATTGGGTGCCCGATTATGTATTGATATTGGAGGCAACAGTACCGAGCAGACGCCCTGAGCACATTAGGGAGTCGGTCAAGCTTTTGATTGACAGTGGAGCTGATTCAGTGGCAAGTATATCTCGAATACCTCACCATCATGTTCCCGAAAAAGCATTGATACTTGGAGAGGATGGAACCATAAAAGGTGCCATGGGCATGCCTATTAAAGAAATGATTCATCGCCGCCAGGATTTGCCTCACTCCTTTGCCTTGAACGGTCTAATATATGGATGTAAAACCGGAATTGTCTTAGAAGAGCCGCCGACAATTTGGGGCGACCGCGTTATGGGTTATCCAGTTGACGAGAACAACATAATTGACATTGACAACCAAAACGAGTGGGAGGCGGCTGAGGAGCTTATGCGGGGTCGTTTTCTTGGGAGTCGGCATGAGTGAGCGGGAAATGAAGTTTGGATCGGTATCAATAAGCACCAAGGGGCCAGTGGTGGTCATTGCAGAAGCGGCTTGCGAGCATCTGGGTAGTCTGGAAGTTGCTCAACGAATGGCTGACGCCGCGAAGGAAGTCGGCGCGGATATCATCAAATATCAATTGCATTTGCCTGACGAGATGATTCCGGGAAGCATAACATTCTGGGGCGGAAGCATGGATGAGGTCCTGGCCAAATACAATTTGTCCATTAAAGATCATGAAGTGCTTATTGGTCATTGCGAAAATATCGGAATTCAGTATCTTTGCACGCCCTTCTGCGCTAAAGCAGCCGATATTCTTGATGAGTTGGGAGTACCCGCATTTAAGATTGGTTCAGGAGAAATGACCAATATTCCGATGATGCGACATATCGCGCGCAAAAGAAAACCGATGATCGTTTCGACTGGAATGGCAACCGTTGATGAAATCAGTGAAACTATTGCGGCTCTTGAGGACGAAGGTGCGGATTTTGCACTTACCAATTGTACCTCCGCATATCCACCGCGATATGATCAGATTAACTTGGGATTGATCCCTAAAATGGAAAAACAATTTGGCGTATTAGTTGGACACTCGGATCATACGCCTGAGATATGGACGGGCTTGGCTGCTGTGGCTGTTGGAGCTTGTATGCTTGAGAAGCACTTCACGCTTAGCAGGGCGCTTAAGGGTCCCGACCATCACATATCATTGGAACCGGAAGACTTTGCGAAAATGGTAACGGCAATACGTAAGATCGAGAAAGCTCTAGGTGCTGAAAAAAAAGTTTACGAAGAAGAAGAGGAGGTCCGTAGCTGGGCGCATCATTCGGTCGTAAGTTTGGAGCTTATTGAGGCCGGCAGCCGAATATCGCCAGCGCAAATATCGGTCAAACGGCCTGGCGGGGGAGTTCCGGCAAAGCATCTAAGTGATATTTATGGTTGTGTTTCCGCTAGGGATATTCCTCCAGGGACAGTGCTTCAATGGCGCGATCTCGTAGAAGGCAAGAAAATCAACAAAGGAGATTGAAAATGCGTCACATCCTATTGGTGACGGGTTCGCGAGGGGAGTACGGATATATTCGTCCCATCGTCCGTGAGATTGAGAAACATGAAGAACTCGACTACTCGATCGTGGCGACGAATCTACATCTGCTGCCTGATTTTGGCAGCAGTATTGAGGAAATTGAGCGTGACGAGCTGAAAATAAGTGATCGCATTTTCATGGCATTCGACGGCTATACTCCGGCATCGATGAGCAAGTCGCTGGGCGTCTTCTTAATGAGCATAACGGATACCCTGGTACGCGTGCGGCCCGACTTCGTACTTTTAGCTGGCGATCGGGGCGAGCAGCTCATGGCGGCGATTGCGGCCGCTCACATGAATATACCGATTGCCCATATTCAGGCCGGAGAACTATCTGGAAATATTGATGGCATGTCTCGACACGCGATTACTCGCTTCGCACACTTGCATTTTGCCTCTAGCCAAGACGCGGCGGATAGATTGAAGCGAATGGGCGAGCAGGAGTTTCGTATTCATACAACGGGGGCCCCGCAGCTTGACGAACTTGCCTGCCAAGACTTCCATGGCCGCGAGGAAATTGCCGGGCTGCTCGGGCTTGACTTGGAAAAACCAATAATTCTTTTTGTACAACATCCGGTTACCGAGGAGTATGAGCAGTCGATCGGCCATATCGAAGAGGCAATGGAAGCCGTTTGCGCTTTTGAATTTCAAACGGTAGTGGTGTTTCCTAACAATGACGCGGGCAACAGGGACATCCGCAAGCTGCTTGAGCGCCACCGCAAACCGTTCATGCGAATCGAGCGAAATCTGCCTCGCCAGGTTTATGCGGGTCTGATGAATGTTGCCAGTGTGATCGTGGGAAATTCGAGTAGCGGTTTAATAGAGAGCCCTTGCTTTAAATTGCCGGCAGTGAATATTGGGGAACGGCAACGAGGTCGCCAAAGAGGCAATAATGTAATCGACGTAAATCCCGAGCGCTTGGAGATTAAGGCGGCAATTGAACGCGCATTAGATCCGGAATTTCGCCGATTCTTGGCACAGAACTGTGAGAATCCATATCTAGGCGATGGGAGCACTTCTCAACAAATAACGGAGATTCTAAAGGAAGTAGCAGTGGATGAGAAATTGTTGAAGAAACAAATCTCATACTAATGATGTGTAAGTTTATTCCAGAGAGCAGAGACGGGATTCAGGGAGGGTGTTGAGCGATGAAAGAGCATCTACAAAAATTTGTTGTCAATAGCACTGATACAATTCAAGCAGCAATGCTTAAAATCACGGCCAATCACTATCGTGTTGTTGTGGTTCTTGATGAAAACAAGGTAGTTGGTACAGTGAGTGATGGTGATATTCGGCGGGCATTCATAAAAGAAGTATTGCCGATTGCTCCAGTTGAGACGATCATGAATATTAACTGTAAGACGACGATAGAAACAGACTCTAACAAGCTGAGAGATATAATTCAGGGCGAAAAAGTCACTTTATTGCCAATTGTCGATAGCAATAATGAGTTTCTTGATGTTTTCTTAGCTTACGAGCCTTTTGATAAGAAAGAAGCGCCTCCCGAGTGAGCTACTCTTACACTTTTCATCCAACCATATGATAAAGCAATCAATATCATTCTTTTTGCAAAGGCGCATGCCGAAAATCTGGAGTTCCATGAAGTTCTTTGTGGATCCTGATTGGCGACGCCAGGCCGCGGAGTTTGGCTTGTTTCAAAAACAATACGGATCGATACTCCGAAGCAATGTTTATCCTCAAAAGGGTGCTAGGGGAAAAGCATTGATCTTTTGCTCGGGGACTCTGGAGCTCACTAAGTTCGAACTAGTCTTGATAAAAGCAGTAGAAATGGCTGGATTTATTCCTGTTGTGATTTTAGAACGTAATTATTGGTTCGCTAAATACTATCAGCTTGCAGGAGCAAAAGAAACGTACTTCTGGGATGATTATTTTTCCGAGGGACACGGGGAGCGGGCAGCAACCGCTATCGAAGGAATAGAATCTCTTGATGATCTGATTACTCTTGAGAAAGACGATGTGCGGGTCGGACGGTTTGTTGCTTCGACCGCCCTTCGTCATTTGCGAGTCGGGAGTTTGGATTTACGCTCGAGCGGCGTTCGCGAGAAGTTGATCAAGTTCTTGGAGAATAGCTTCATGTATGCGGACGCGGCTCAAGGAATCGTCAAGCAAATCAAGCCGACGATTGCCTTATTTGTAGACCGTGGTTACACACCCCAAGGAGAAATGTTTGATGCTTGCCTCTCCGCCGGCACCCAAGCGATAACGTGGAACGCGGCCCATAAAAGTAACGCATTAGTACTGAAGCGATACTCTTATGATAATCGAGATGATCATCCATCATCTCTGTCGTCAAAATCATGGCGTGAATTGCAGGCACTCAAATGGTCGGACGGTAAACGAGACGAGCTGTACAGGGAACTCTATCGTACTTACGCCAGCGGAGACTGGTATAGCGAAGTGGGGACGCAGTTTGGGGCTGCGCTGATGGAGCCCGAGGAGATCAAGGCCAGATTGGGGCTCGATCCGGAAAAGAAAACGGCGTTTATTTTTCCACATATATTTTGGGATGGAACATTCTTTTTCGGCAGGGATTTATTTAAGAGTTACGAGGACTGGTTTGTGGAAACCATTAGGGCGGCGCAAAAGAATAAGGATGTGAATTGGGTCATAAAGATCCATCCTGCCAATATTGTCAAAAACGTGCGCGATAATGTTGAGAACGAACCCATGGAGCAAATAGTCCTGCGAAGAGAGATCAGCACCTTGCCGGAACACTTTTTTGTGATTCCGGCTGAAACTGAGATAAGCACGTTCTCTCTTTTCAGCGTGATGGACTATTGTTTGACCGTCCGCGGAACGGTCGGCATAGAAGCGGCCGCTTTCGGTATACCGGTATTTACAGCTGGGACCGGACGGTATGACCGCCAAGGTTTCACGTATGACTTTAGCTCACATCAGGAATATCTTGAGGCGCTGGCGGACATCCAAGATATTTCCCGGTTATCAGCCCACCAACGGGAGCTTGCGGAACGATTTGCTTATGGCGTTTTTGTCATGAGGCCCTTCATCTTGGAGACGGCAAGTTTAGGTTTTCGGAAGGATGCGAAGGCTTCGCTGTCGACAAAAATAAACGCGCAAGATCGAGATGATCTTTTAACGGCGGCCGACCTGCGCGCTTTTTCTGCATGGGTCGGCCAGTCGGATGACGAGGATTTCTTAATGTCTTCGTCTGTTCAATCGGAAAGTCTCGTGAGCAATAAATAATGTGCGGTATCGTTGGGCTGGTCGGGCGTCAAGAAGAATCTTGGCTGACCCGGATGAGCAAGGTAATTGAATACAGAGGTCCGGATGATTCCGGAGAGTATCGCGACCCGGTCACCGGTGTGGCTATGGCGATGCGCCGCCTCAGTATTGTAGATCTCTCCGGTGGGGGGCAGCCAATGACAAACGGGGACGGAACGCTCTCGATCGTATTTAACGGCGAAATCTACAATGCGCCGGAATTGCGCCAAGGACTGATGGCTCGGGGGCATAAGTTCAGGACTTCCCATTCTGATACAGAGGTGCTTCTCCATCTTTACGAAGAGAAAAAGGAGGAGATGCCAGCCGAATTAAACGGTATGTTCGCGTTCGTCATTTATGATCGAAATCGGCGAGTGCTCTTCGGGGCCCGCGATCAGGTAGGTATCAAACCTTTCTACTACCTGCGGCAACCAGACCTGTTTTCGTTTGCATCGGAACTGAAGTGCTTTTTAACTCTTCCCAGTTTCAGTCCCGAGATTGATCGACGGAGTCTCTATCATTATATGAGCCTGATGTATGTGCCTGGTGAGGCGTCGATCTTAAAGGATGTCAAACGTCTACCTCCCGGACACTGGATTAAATATGATATTGCCGGTAGAAATGTAACCGTTAAGAAATACTGGGATCTAGAGTTCTATCGAACCGAACATCGAACCGAACATCGAACCGAACGAGAGTGGACAGAGCTGATCCGGGATGAATTGCGTCAGGCGGTCGCCCGCTGGAGTTTGAGCGATGTGCCGATCGCTTGCTCACTCTCAGGGGGCATTGATTCATCCGCGATCGTGGGGATTCTCGGCGAGCTGGGCTTGGGAAAGATCAAGACTTTTTCACTGGGGTTTACGGGCCCGGGAGAGGATGATTGGAACGAACTGCCCCTAGCCAAGCAGGTGGCTGAGCGCTGGGGTACGGACCATCACGAATTGGTGCTCGAGCCTGAAGAGTTGCTGGAGGACTTGGTCCGGATGGTCTGGCATTTAGATGAGCCGTACGGCGGGGGATTGCCCTCATGGTATGTATTCAAGTTTATGAGCGAGGAAGTCAAGGTTGGATTTTCCGGGACGGGTTGTGACGAACTTTTCGGCAGTTATGGGAAGTTCAGGCCGCTGGAATCAAGTCTTATGGCCCAGATGGGCCTGGCCTATCGCCGCCGTTTTGACGGCCGGGCTCGATGGGACACAGGCAGATGGGGCCCGCTTAACCGCTTTTTCGATCCTCTGGGCAGCTGCTTTTTCGAGACCTCGTACTATTTTTCGGATGCGCAGAAAAAGGAGCATGTTTTTTCGATATCTACCGATGGTTCATTTGATACTCGGGATATCTTGAGCGATTATTTTGATCAATCAGGCACGGACGATTTGCGCGACGGATTGACTTACGTAGACTTCAAAACTCAGCTTCCGGAGGAGTTTCTCCTGATGACGGACCGGTTTTCTATGGCCCACTCCCTGGAGGCGCGCGTTCCATTTCTTGATCGGCAATTCCTAGAGCTGGTTTTGCGGATAAGTTCGGGAGTTCGGACTCAACCCTTAAACTTAAAGTATCTACTTAAGAAATCGGTTGCGGATATCCTGCCACCCGACGTTCTGACAGCGAGCAAGCGTGGTTTTGTCATTCCCATCAAGTTGTGGTTACGCGATCAACTAAAGCCGCTGGCAAAGAGTTTGCTGGCACCGGAACGACTGCGGCGCCAAGGGCTGTACAATCCGGAGTTTTTTGATAGATTTGTCCTGCCTCACGTTGAGGGTCGCGCCGATTATACACAGCAAGTATGGGCAGCGCTCATGTTTCAGCTTTGGCACATGGTTTTTATTGAGCAAGAGCAGGTTGAACTACCCAGCAGCACCTGGAGGGATATGGTTGTCTAAGCAAGAGAAGCCGGCGTTTACACCGCATAGAATCGAGTGGACACCGGAAAAGGTAGAAAACTTTTGGTCATATTTTTCGGCCAACGCTCCAACCGATGATCAATACTTTAGTGCTCGCTATGGTAAACAAATCATCGATTATGTCGAGCTACATTTGGAGCTTAGGGGTCGAGTAATTGATTATGGTTGTGGTCCTGGATTCTTGATTCGTGAATTGTTGGAACGAGGCATTAGTTGTGAAGGGCTCGATTTTTCGAAAGAATCGGTTAAAGAAGTTAATAGTCAGTTTGGGGATCACGCGCTATTCAGAGGCGCGCAGGAAATCAATACATTTCCGTCATCCGTTCCCGATGGGAGCGTGGATATCGTTTTTGCAGTGGAGGTGCTAGAGCACTTGCTTGACGATCAGCTAGAACCGACCCTGCGTGAGCTTTACCGGTTGCTCAAACCGGGAGGCCATATTGTAATTACGGCACCCAACAACGAGGATCTAGGACTGCATACAGTTGTTTGCCCCGATTGCGGTGCGATGTTTCACCGATGGCAACATGTACGTTCTTTTAGTGCGCAAAGCCTGAAAGCTCTAATGAATAAACCTGGTTTTGACGTAACCAAGTGTGATCAAACTGCATTTGTGCCAAATGTACGTAAATCTGCTGCCAGGCGGCTATTAGAATTATTAAGGCTAATTGAGCCTAAGAGGCCAGGCCTGCCCTGCCTGGTCTACATAGGCGAGAAGCACGCGAATGATAGCAGGGTCGTGAAATGAGATTTGAAGTTCTCCAGGATCTAGTGTCCCCAACCTCGCGAGCTCCATTGGAAATACGAGATATTGCCGAGGAGGCGGATGATTGCATACGCAACGCAGAACTCATTGACACCGCTTCGGGCGAGAAATACTATATCCGGGATTTCATTCTTCGGACGGCCGACGACGGTAATTATGCAAAAAGTTTTGGGGAGCAATGGAACCGCTATCGGCGAACCCAGATTGACCGGTTTAACGGCACAACATGTAGCAGTGACCGATTTTATGCCGGCACACAATGGTCTCCAGAGGAACTAAAGGACCAGAAGATATTGGAGATCGGGTGTGGCGCTGGACGTTTCACGCAGGTATTGTTGGATGCCGGGGCTCAAGTTTATTCGTTGGACTATAGCGGAGCGGTCGATGCTTGCTGGGCAAACAATAGTCCGAATTCCCGCCTCACAGTTGTCCAAGCAGATGTCTATGCTCTTCCGTTCAAGCATGGTTTTTTTGACAAAGTTTTCTGTTTTGGAGTGCTTCAGCACACGCCGGACGTGAAGCGCTCGTTCATGAGCCTGGCTCCCTTTCTGAAGCCTGGTGGGAAAATCGCCATCGATTGCTATCGGAAAGTTCCGTGGATCTATCCCTGGACGTCAAAGTACTTGTACCGGGGGATTACAAAACGGATGTCTCGGGAGCGCTTGCGGAGAATTATTGAGGCATATGTACCACGATGGATTCCCGTCGCCAACCGAATCAAACGAATCCCGGTTTTGCGCCGAGTGGTTCCGGCCTTGGTTCCGTGCTGGAATTACACGGGGCTTCTCCCTTTAACTAAGCAACAGATTATCGAGTGGGGGATATTGGACACTTTCGATGCCTTGTCTCCTCGCTATGATAAGCCGCAGACAATTCCGCAGATTCTCGCCTGGTTCAAGGAGGCGGGTTTCGAAGATATCTCCGTAGGACCGGGCGCCAATGGGCTCGTCGGGACCGGGAGGAAGCCCTAGAATTGGACAAGATGTTGAAAGTATTGCATGTCAGCGCCTGGGATCGGGCGGGCGGCTCCGGGCGTTCAGCCTATCGCATTCACGATGGCCTGAGGCGTCTCGGACTCAGTTCGCGAATGCTCGTTGGGCAGAAGGCAACAGCTTACGATCCAGACGTTGGCTTAGTCAGCGATCGGTGGTGGTTGCGGGCCGCGGATTGGGCTGCGGATACTGTCACGGATCGTTTGAGCTATAAGTATTATTTCTATCCGTCATCGTACATGTTAAATCGTCGTCGGTCTTTTTGTGAAGCAGACATTGTGCAGCTTTACAACATTCACGGCGGGTACTTCAGTTATCGAGCCTTGCCCCGGTTGGCAGCCCAAAAACCGGTTGTCTGGCGGCTATCAGACATCTGGCCGATGACCGGCCACTGCACCTATTCCTATGATTGTGAGCGCTGGATGACGGGCTGCGGGTCATGTCCGAGGCTATCGGATTATCCGGGCCTAAGGCGGGACAAGACGGCCTGGGCGTGGAAATCCAAAAAGCGGGTCTACTCAAAGTCGGATATCACTATCGTTGGTCCGTCGCGGTGGATTGTTGACCTGGCCAAGCGGAGTCCATTGCTCGGTCGCTTTCCGGTCCACCACATTCCGAACGGTCTCGACACGGAGGTATTCAAACCAATACCAAAACCGGTTGCCCGGGAGATTCTCGGGATCAACCCGGACCGACGGATTGTGTTTTTTAGCGCCGACACTATAACTTCGGTTCGCAAAGGTGCACAGATCTTGACGGCAGCTTTAGAGAGGCTGGTTCAGGGCGGTCTGAAAGATGTCGAACTGCTCACGATGGGTGGAGAAACAAAGGCAGCGGACGAGCACGCCGGATTTCCGGCCAAGCATCTGGGTCATATCAAGGACGACATTACAATGTCGCTTGCCTATTCAGCTGCCGATGTCTTCGTTCTGCCGACGTTGCAGGACAACCTACCGAACGGACTAATCGAAAGCATGGCCTGTGGGACGCCTGCCATTTCATTTGATGTTGGTGGCGTAGCTGATGCTGTACGCCATATGGAAACTGGTTATCTGGCCAAATGCGAGGACGTTGAGGATTTGGCTCATGGGATCCGGTTAATAATTGGAGACCAGAACCTGCGGGCCAGGATGATGGAGCGTTGCCGGCAAGTTGTTCTCAACGAGTATTCGCTCGAATTGCAGTCAAAAAGCTTCTTTGAGCTTTATTGCAGTCTAGCTGAGGAGCGGTCGATGAGTGCGAGGCTTGTTTCAGCGAAGAAAGGAGATGCAAGTCTTGGATAGTAGGGATACCGTTATTGTCAAAGAGCATTGGGGCAATGTGCCCCCCGAGTATTTATTGAGTTTTTACGGATTCCCGCCACTCCGTGAGTATTTTCTTGAATGTGTGTCAAAACAACGAATGGAGCAAACCGGCCCGGCCGACCGGAACTGGGCGGAAAAATGGACCATCGAAACATATCTGAAGGATAGAGTTCCGGTCGAAGAATGCCTCAGTTTGTGTTGCGGGTTTGGTGAGATCGAACGAATACTTGCTGATATGAATACTTTCGTCCACTGCACGGCGATGGATCTAAGCGAAGGAGCCATCCAGGGGGCAAGAAAGCATGCCGAAGAAGGCGGCTATACCAACATCGATTATGCTGTCACGGACCTCAATCAGGTAAAGCTGGAGCCCGGGAAGTATGACCTGATTTACGCAAATGGCGCCATGCATCACATCACAAACCTGGAGGGATTGACGGCAGAGATATTTCGAGCGCTCAAGCCGGGAGGGGTTTTTGTGTGCAATGAGTACATTGGGCCGAAATTTCAAGAATTACCCAAGCGGCAGCAGGAAATGATCAACGCGGTAATGCATCTTATTCCCCGGCGGCTTCGGTCGGCGACCGAGGAGACGTTTATCCCCGGCTTTTACGGCCGTGGCCGCGTACGCCGGCAACTTTATGTCGCCTGGAAATCGTTTACCGGTCAAATCGATGTGAAAAGCCGTCGTGTTAATCCTAGCTGGCCCCGTGGGAAGCAAGTTATCTTTCAAATATATAAGGCGATTTTTGGTCTGATTCCGTTCCGGCGCAATTTCCGCTTCGGCAGAATTTGGGAGGAAGAGTCGAAAAGTATTAAGAAATTAGATCCATCTGAATGTGTTCGTTCCGATGAAATCATCGGAGTGCTACGCCAACATTTTTCTCATCTTGATATCCGGCCTTACAATGGGAGTCTACTGAAGTATGCTCTAGATAAAAAGTTTTTTGAACAGTTTGACCCCAACAGCAGCAAAGATCGGAGACTCTTGGAATTACTCTTTGCTATTGAAAAAACCTTGATCGACGTAGAAGAGGTTTCAAGCGACCATGCTCATATTATTGCAATGAAAGAAACAAGCTGAGTGGAACGAAATATGAAAGATAACGAACCGCGTTTAAGTATAGTTGTTACTTGTCGCAACGATGATCACGGAGCCGGTCTGCTCCGGCGGATGCAGCTTTTTGTCAGTTGCCTCACGGCTCTCTGCCAGGAATATCGGTTTCCGGCAGAACTGGTTGTCGTGGAGTGGAACCCGCCCACGGACCGGCCGCCACTAAGTGAGGTTTTAGCATGGGATACAGCCGGACCACTGGTCTTTCGTTTTATTGAGGTTCCAAACGAAATCCATAATCGATTTCGAAACTCGGATACAATCGGCCTGTTTCAAATGATAGCCAAGAACGTCGGGATTCGGCGGGCTCGCGCTCCTTTCATTTTGTCCACTAATATAGATCTCTTGTTTTCAAAGGAACTAATTGAATTCATGGCGGCCGGCAATCTGGACCGGGATACTATGTACCGGATAGACCGTCTGGATGTTCCAGCTGAAGTTCCGGAGTCCACAGTTGAAGAACAGCTACAATGGTGTTCGACTAATGTAATCAGAAGACATACGGCGCAAGGGTCAATTGACTATCGTGCCGGCGGTCTTGAGCAAGACGGCTGGCGAAATAAATTGCGTCAGGCGGCGGCAAATATACTACCGGGCACGACGCCGACTTTGGTTGCCCACACCAATGGGAGCGGCGATTTCACCCTCCTTCATAGAGACGGCTGGGAAAGGGCGCGGGGATATTTGGAGTTACCTTTATTCTGCCTTCATCTTGACGGGATCCTGTGTATCATGGCCGTCGGTCTGGGTTTTCGGCAAGTGGTTTTTGAGGATCCCTTGCGCGTTTACCATATCGACCACGGAGGCGGTTGGGCGAATATGACATTCGATGACCGCTTGCGTTTTTTTGAAACTAAACCATGGCTTGACTATGCATTTGTACACGAGATTAACGGTGATGTGATCGAAGGGCGAGTTCCCGAGGTCTTTAATCATGACGATTGGGGCCTATTCAAAGAAGATTTGCCGGAGAAGGTTCTTAAATGAGGGTTCTTTGTGCCGCAAATTCGCAAATAATAAATCATGTTAAACTGCCGATCTCCGAAAGCTTTCCGGATGCGACTATCAAATATATGACCCTTGAGGAACTCAGATCAGATGTCCGCGTTCGACTGAAAGAGATCCGCAAAGAACGCTACGATGCCGTGGTCTTGGCCACTTATGATTATAAAGTGCAGCGAGGCTTGGAAAAATGGCAAATCTATCTCGGACTGACCCGGGCCCGCGAGAAATTCATCATTGACCTTAAAGGTCGCCAGATTAAAACAGGGTGGCTCCAGCTTCTTTTCCGTGCTGTGCCGCGGATCGTCTTTCAGAAGATGACGGCTCCATTGGTTGTCCGCAGGATTAGGCGCGATGTTGACAAACTGGCGGCGGAGATCGAAGGACAGCAGCGTCGCGGGTTCTCTGGAATGCCGAAAAAGATATGTTACTTGCGTACCGACCATTGGTACGGAATTAAGGCCGGTGGTTCGGTAACGCATATCGCCGGAGTGGCCAAGGGCTTCACCCGGTTGGGGGCCGATCTCTTCTTTATTTCGACCGACCAGCTCGAACTGGTTGATGAATCAGAGACACCGGTCCGTGTTTTCCAATATAAGGATGCATACTCAAACGTACCGGAAGTTCCTGAGATGGCCCATAGCGATTGGCTGGCTCAGAAAGCGGCGCCGCTCATTGAGGCTGAAAAGCCCGATTTAATATATCAGCGCTATAGTCTCTTCAATTACTCTGGGGTGGAATTGGCGCGAAGATACAACCTACCGTTCGTTTTGGAGTACAACGGCTCCGAGGTATGGATAGCCAAGAATTGGGGAACACCGCTTAACAATCAGGCAGTGGCGGAAGATATTGAGCTTCTGAATTTACGAGCGGCCGATCTGGTGGTTGTCGTGTCGGAGGTTATGGGCGAACAGGTCCGGCAGCTTGGGATTGAGCCGGAGAAGATCTTGGTCAATCCGAACGGCGTTGATGCGGAAAGGGTGCATCCGCAAATCGACGGCAGCCGCATACGTGCGAAATACGGGCTTGAAAATAAGCTCGTGGCGGGGTTTATCGGCACTTTCGGCAAATGGCATGGGGCCGAGGTCCTCGCGCAGGCGGCTAAGCCTTTGGTCAAGCAAGTGCCCGACCTCCGCTTTCTGTTTGTGGGGGACGGCTTAATGATGCCGCAAGTCAAGGAAACTCTAGCTCAGGAGGGCGTGGAGGAGTTTGCTGTTTTAACCGGTATGGTGCCGCAAGCTGAAGCTACCGAGTATTTGGCGGCCTGCGATATATTGGTGTCGCCGCACGTGCCTAATGAAGATGGCAGTAAATTCTTTGGCTCGCCGACAAAGCTATTTGAATATATGGCTATGGGGCGGGCGATTGTCGCCAGCGACTTGGATCAGATAGGCGAAGTCTTGACGAACGAACGAAACGCTCTTTTGGTTAAACCTGGAAGCGTTGATGAGTTGGTTCAGGCCGCCGCCCGACTGACGGACCCGGATCTGCGGGCGCGTTTGGCCGCCCAGGCGCGGCAGGACGCGATTGATAATTACACTTGGACCCATAATGTGAAAAGAGTGGTCGACGCATTGAAGGTAGCGGACACTTGGAGGGAACTTGAGCCACGACGACAAAGCTGAAATCTTAAAACAATGGAATAACGATCCTTGTGGGTCCTCCGCGGCGAGCAGTTTGATTGAGGGAAGCAAAGAATTTTTTGAACGTATCGATGAAAACCGCTACGAAGAATACGCACCTTGGATGCGCGCCACCATGGAATTTGACCAATATTCCGGGCAACGTCTCTTGGATATCGGATTTGGCATGGGTACCGATCTGTTTCAGTTTGCCAAGCATGGCGCGATAGTTTCAGGAATAGACCTAACTCCGAGGCACGTGGAAATCACCAAGAAAAGGTTCGCGACCTACGGTTTAGAGGCCGAGCTGCATCTTGGAGATGCTGAAAAACTGCCCTTTGCCGATGAGTCTTTTGATGTTGTTTATTCATTCGGGGTTATTCATCATACGCCGGAGACCGAAAGGGTCGTGGCTGAGATCCACCGTGTGCTGAAAAAGGGCGGGCGAGCCATAATCAGTGTTTACCATCGTAACTCCGCCTTTTTCTGGTCTCGCACGGTCCTGACGAATTATCTTCTTCGACGACAGTTTCTTAAAGAGCCATTCCGGCGGACAATGGCTAGAATCGAGCAGCATGGGTCTGATCTGGAGGCCTGCCCACTCGTCAAAGTTTATTCCAGGCGTGGCATGCGCAAGATGATGGCGGCCTTTTCGCATGTCGATCTGGAAGTCCACCACCTCGAGCCAATGGACTTTGGCGTACTTGAGAAGTTAATTTCAACGAATTCAAGTCGCCGCTTAGAAGGCAGACTTGGCTGGTACTTGACCGCCAAATGTATTAAATAATGCAAAACTTCTTTCTTAGTGCTCTTTTAGTCGTTCTAATTCTGGGGAGTACGGCTCTCATTTTCTGGCTTCGAAAAGGGGCTTTGCTGGCGCGCTTGGTGCCGGTGGATTCATGGGAAAGTATCAACGCCGGCCGGAACGGCGACATCGCGTGGATGCGACAATTAGTGGCGAAAGAGAACTGGGCCACCGGTTCCGGAGATATCGCCGATAGGGCAGTAGCGTCCCTTAAATGGACGATGAATCGGGTGGAACGGGTGGGGCCGACCTCCGGTACCGATCCACAGGAATTGCTAGCCGCCGCCGAAGCGGGTTCCGGTCTCGATTGTGGCGGGATGGCCGCCATCTATAGTGCTGTCCTTTCTTCTATCGATATCAAGAATAGGACGGTTGTGCTCTTTCGGAATATGCTTGACGCCTATGATAGTCATGTAATAGTTGAAGTGTGTTTGGGGGACGGGCCGTGGGCGGTCTTCGATCCCACCTTCAATATTTCGTTTATTGATCAAGACGGCCAATTAATGTCGGCTCAGGACATTAAAACCAAAGTCTTTCACAAGCACGGAGAGGGTATTAACGTTGTTTTTCATGGTGAGGTCGCATACCCTCCGCGCTGGGACCGATACTACATGGATATTTTTGCGACATTCAATAATGTCTTTGTTAAAGACCCTGGTAGCGGCGGCGTAATTCCCAAGTTGCCGCCGCTTCGTTTTTGGTTCGGCTCCAAGCTATATTATCAAAAACTACCCAAGGAATCGACGGTACATTTAGACACCTTTAATCGCCTATACTTGCTGGCCGTTGTTCTACTGCCGGGAACAGTATTGCTAGTCTTTGGTTGGCTGATTCTTACTGTGATTGCATTGTGATTAGCAAATTAAAACGGCTCCTCAGCAAACCGCCGGCGGAGATCCCAAAGATAATCGCAGTGAAAATTAGCGTTTCTTCCGGAACGCTGTGGAAAAGGCTCTTTCCGCCGCCCATATCTATGAAAAGTTTCCGTCGCCGACTTGATTTATCCGGAAGCGCCCACGATGACCTGGAGTTGATCGGCCGCCTCTCCGGGGCTTTCTTTTCCTCGGTTGACAGAGGACCGGAGGGTGTTTGTATACCGAGCCTTAGCGACGTTCAAATCCAAGAGACGATTGTCGGCGCCGATAAGGTGTTGGATCACGTATTCGAATTCTTGGGATCGGGACCGGTTGAGCTGGGTTCGAAAATCAATTGGCATCAGGACTTTAAGTCCGGCAAAGTGTGGCCAAAAAAATCCAAAGAGATGCTCGTATTAGTTGACCTTAACGACGATTCCGATGTGAAAGTGCCGTGGGAATTGTCCCGGTTTCAGCATTTGACATTGCTTGGCCGGGCCTATGCATTTACCAATGACGAAAAATACGCGAGCGAGTTTGTCGATGAGATTGAAGACTGGCTGGTCGAGAATCCCTGCGGCGTCGGGGTTAATTGGGGTTGCACGATGGATGTCGCTATCAGGGCGGCTAATTGGATCTGGGCCTATTATTTCTTTCGGGATTGCCGGTCAATAGAACCGGAGTTTTGGCTCAAATATTTCCACTCCCTCTATGTCCACGGCCGTTTTATCAGGGCCAACCTGGAACTGGGCGCGGTTCGCGGAAATCACTATCTTTCCGACGTTGTGGGTTTGGTTTATTTAGGCGTCCTGTTTAAGAAGACTCGCGCGGGGGGTCGCTGGCTCTCATTTGCGGCAGCGGAGCTGGAAAAGGAAATGGACCATCAGATTTATCCGGACGGGGTTGACCACGAAGCTTCCACATCGTACCAGCGCTTGGTGGCCGAACTCTTTCTTTCCGCCGCCATATTGCTTGAGAGGAACGGTATAAAACTTTCGCAAGGATTTCATGTACGCATGGAGTTGATGCTCGATTTTGTGCAGGCTTACACGAAACCTAACGGTGACATACCTCTGTTTGGAGACGCCGATGACGGCCGGCTGCAAATATTGAGCGAAGAGACGCGGGAGAATATCAATGATCACCGGTATCTATTGGCAATTGGAGCCGTATTATTCGAGCGCGTGGATTTCAAGCGAAGCGCAGACAAATTTGGGGAAGAGGCATGGTGGCTGTTGGGCGCGCCGGGTCAACGGAAATACGACACTTTGCCGACCTCCGATCAGGGTATCGGCTCCTTGAGCTTCCAAGACGGCGGCTTCTATTTTATGCGCAAAGACGGTCTATACATGGCCATTGATTGTGGTCCGGTAGGGCTTCGAGGTGGCGGGGGGCATGGACATAACGATGCACTCAGCATCGAGGTTTGTGTAGGGGGTCGGACTTTCATAACCGATTCAGGTAGCTATGTATATAGTGCTGATCCAGATGCGCGAAATCGCTTTAGGTCCACGCAAGCACATAATGTGATTGAGATGGACGGAGTTGAGATGGCAGAGCTTGGCGAAGGGCCCGCCCTATGGACTATCGCCGATCAAGCCAAAGCTAAGTGCTTGAAATGGGAAACACATCCGACGCACGACCTATTTGTCGGCGAGCACTATGGATATCATGGCCTCCCCGGCAGCCCGATCGTTCATCGAACGATCTATTTCGATAAAGAAGATGGACTCTGGGTCATCCGAGACTTGGCCAGCGGCGGCGGTATCCACCAAGCCGTGCTCAGGTTTCATTTTTGCCCGGGCGAGGTAGCTTTGGATGAGAAGACCATGGCGGTTACCGGGAGCGCTTCCGAGGGCTCGCTGATCCTGATTCCGATGGTTACCGAGGGTGTGGCCGCGCGATTGGTAGATAGTTGGTTTTCACCTAGCTATGGTGTTAAGTATCCGGTAAAAGTGGTGGAATACAAGCGAGAGGGGTCAATCCCTCTGGAATTTGTTACCGTGATTGTGCCGACATCGAGTGAGAATTATGATGCCAATAGGATATCGTGTTGCGTAGAGAAGGCAAAAAAACATTTTGGCGCTTCACGCAGTGGTTGGTAGTCTACTTTTGGGCCTTGTACGCGAGTCTGTCGCACTAACTTTCAACGAATTCGGCAAATATCTCAATTAGTGAGAGCGGTCCGTCACAATCCCGGAGATCCTTGATCTGTCCGAATACTGGTCCTACGGTTTGGCTCCGGTTTTTTTGTATAGCGAGCGCCCCCCTGTTTTCTGAAGCGCGATTTAGACGCGCTCTTTTGGAGTCAGCTCCAGCCCATATTATGCTGACCAGCAATCTCCACCGCGTTTTCTGTTGATGCATCTTGGAAGTGCCCGGCCCGTATCGTTTCTCGCATTCTAAAGCTGCGATATAGCAAGGAGATACCGATACTGAGATTGACCAGATGGAAAAAGTACATACTTGAAGTATATAAAGGCATGCGGTGCGCAAATATATTTATGACGGCTTGGTAAGTAATTCCCAACAGAATCGGGGCAACTCCATTTTGTAGATGAGATTACATTTCCGCAGGCACGGACTCAACCGTATCTTTTGCGTGCCAACTTCATAATGTATAATTAAATCAAATATGAATATGATATTGATCGATATGTCCCATCAATGGCTCATATTATGAAAAAAAAGAACAATAGCTTTCTGAAGTTCTTAATCTTTTCTCTAGTACTCGTAGTCATCGCAAATATTGCACTGCTGATGTTTACTCGGACTGTGCCCTTGACTGGAGCGTTTATTAAGTTTGATGATTCAGCCGCCGCTTGGAAGGTGAATCCGAACTCAGAAGATTTACCTGATGATCAAAAATTAATAGCTTTCGGCCAATTATCAAAAGACACCCGCCAGTCTCTTCGAGAAGCTATCCCAAGCGAAATTCGGCGATCAGCGTCAAAACGCGAAAAATATTTGAAACTTGTAACATGGACGCGAGGGCAAGCCACAAAAATTGCCAGCGAGATTAGCGCGGACTCACCCGTCGGGGTTTTGGAAGAAATGCGGTCAGGACGGGGCGCGACGTGTGGTAGCTTCGTACAACTGTATTTGGGCGCAGCTCGCAGTTTGGGCCTGCCCGCGCGGTTCATTCAACTTATGCGAAATCCACCTTTTGATAGCGGAGACACACACGTTGTGGCAGAAGTGTTTTTGGATGGACGATGGGTGGTAGTCGATCCGACATTCAATACTTATTATACGCTCGGCCAGAGAATGGCCTCCGCGGCCGAATTAAAGGACAACCTTCTGAAGCCACTGGCAAAACAACAACCCGTTAATGTTGTCTATATTGACAATACTAAGTTCGAAGAAACTCAAGTAGATACCTATTACGTCAACCCCAACACGCTCTACAGTCATGTGATAATTCGCGGCCAGCGACCATCCTCCTCCGGTTTTGCGGAACGCGTGTCTAGAAGAATACCAATTATTCGCTCCATCGCCGGGTTTGAGCCTATTCAGTTTGCCTACGAAGCCCCGGTGGCCAGCCCGTTCGGGTTTTTGAACTATTTGCATCTGATTAGCTATATAATCTTGCCATCGATCATTTATTGCTTAGGAATATCATTGGGGCTGCTCATAATTTTCAGGCGCCTGCGCGGCTAACAAGTGATTCAGTTTCCAGAGCAGCTTTGATTGGTCGATAATGCAAGCCTTTGAGAATGAATTGCCAATAGCCCATGAAGTGAAGCCCGTTTTCAGAAGGACCACGTTGGATGAGGAGCGCCAAACTCTGATCAGAGAAAAGATCGCGCGCGCGAAGGCGCAAGCACCATGGCCTCCAGGGATACAGAATCGGCGCATTCATATGACCTTATGCGTGTATCCACTCAAAGGAGGATCGGAGGTCCAACGGCCGGCGAGGTTTGCAGAACACCTTGCCAGCTATGGCTGGAGTCCGCTCCGTTATGCTGAGTAAAATAAGACGATTACTAAGAAAGCCGCCGGTGCAGATCGGGCAGACGATCTTTTTGCGGTTGGCGCGAAAACCGGCGCTTTGGTGGCAAAGATCTCACCCGCCCGGTATCGAGATGGCTGAATTCCTGGAGCGGACCAAGGCCCCGACCGAGCCCGGCCAGGCCGTTTCTTTCTTTACTGTCCACGCCGGAGCATTCTTTCCGTTCGAAGAAGCTTTGGTAGCCATAGATAGCACCGATGACAGCGAAACAACCAAAGCTGCTACGGTGGCTGCGGCAGACCGGGCTTGCGCACATATCTTTGATTTTCTCGGTTCAGGACCAACGGAACTGGGGTCGAAGATCGATTGGTCCAGGGACTTCAAGTCCGGCCAGGTCTGGGAGAAACGTCCCAGCCCTGAGGTGCCAATAATGGTCCTCTCAGACGAGTCCGATATCAAAGTGCCTTGGGAGCTATCTCGTTTTCAGCACCTGGTTCCCCTGGGTCAAGCGTATCGTTTCTCCAATGACGAGCGTTACGCCAGTGAGTTCGTAGACCAGATAGACGACTGGCTGAGTGAAAACCCGATCGGCTTCGGGGTCAACTGGGCCTGCACGATGGATGTAGCCATCAGGGCTGTCAATTGGGTCTGGGCCTGGAAACTGTTCCAGGATTCTCCGACTATCGACGATAGTTTTTGGCTCCGTTTTATCCACGCGTTATACATGCATGGACGTTTCATTCGGGCCAATTTAGAATGGGTGCCGGTTCGACACAACCACTATCTTTCGGATATCACCGGCTTGACCTATCTTGGGATAGTTTTCCGCCAGACCGACGAGGGGAGTAAGTGGCTCGATCTGGCTGTCCGAGAGCTGGAGCGGGAGATTCGCCACCAAGTTTATGAAGACGGCGTCGATCACGAAGGATCGATCCCTTACCACCGGCTGGTCTTGGAGCTTTTTTTGTCCAGCACTCTTTTGCTTAGAATCAATGGAGTGGCTCTAAGCGATACATTTATGGAGCGTTTGGAGAAAATGATGGAATTCACCAAGGCATATACGAAACCCGATGGAACCGTGCCTCTTTTTGGAGATGCGGATGACGGTCGTCTCCATATTCTCAGCGAAGAGACACGACTAAACATCAACGACCATCGTTACTTGTTGGCAGTTGGAGCGGTCCTTTTTGAGCGGCCCGATTTCAAGGCCGCAGCCGGGCGGTTTTGGACGGAAGCTTGGTGGCTTCTGGGACCCGCCGGGCGGGACAGTTTTGCCGATCTGGGCCCTGAGTCAGGGGTCCGGGAGTCCATTGCCTTTCCGGAGGGCGGCTTCTTCTTTCTACGCGATCGGGACCACTATTGTGCCGTTGATTGTGGCCCGGTAGGGCTGCGAGGCGGCGGCGGCCATGGGCATAATGACGCCCTCAGCTTTGAGATTTATTTCGGCGGACGAACATTTATCACCGACTCCGGGACTTACGTTTATTCTGCAGATGCCCAGGCCCGGAACAGCTTTCGTGCTACTCGCGCTCATAATGTGATCGGTATCGATGGCCAAGAGATGGCCGAGTTAGGCGAGGGTTACGATTTGTGGACGATCGCCGATCAGGCCAAGGCGTCAAGCGATGGGTGGGAGAGCGGCGAAGATTACGACCATTTTTCCGGCCGTCACCTTGGATATAGCCGATTGCCGGGCGGTCCGATTCACCACCGGGAAGTGTACTTTTTTAAGAGGCTCGGAGTTTGGCTGTTGAAAGATGTCGTCAAGGGTGAAGGTGGGCACTCGTTGGAAACCTTTTTTCACCTCCCGTTTCGCGATGTCCGCATAGATCAATCGCAACTGGCGGCTTACACGGAACTGTCGGAGAAAAACCTGGCGATATTGCCGCTGGAGACGGACGGCTTGTCCATAGAAAGGGAAGAGAGTTGGTTCTCGCCCAGCTATGGTGTGCGGCTGGAGGCGACCACCGTAATCTATTCGAATCGCACACAGCTTCCCTGGGAGCAGACGACACTCTTAATGCCTTTCGACGGGGAGCCGCCCCGGGCCGAACAGGTCCGAAGGGTGGCGGGAGAGGTGGCGGAGTATCTCTCCTAAGGGCATGAAAAGCGTACTGATCATATCCTACGAATTTCCGCCCAAAGGGGGGTCCGGCGTTCAGCGGGTTACCAAGTTTGCCAAGTATCTGCCGGAGTACGGGTGGTCGCCGACGGTGTTGACCGTAAAGGACATGCCGACGATTCTCTATGATGAGAACCTGGCGAAAGAGACTGAGGGCATGGATGTTGAGCGGGTCTATTCTTTGGAGCCGACCCGACTTTGGGTGTGGCTATCCAAGATCAGATCCCGGCTACGGCCCTCGAGCCCTGATTCAAGCACGCAGGCCGGCAAGCGGTCGTTAACGGGTCTGCCGTCGTGGCTGATCCGGTTCATCCAGGCCTTTTTCGTTCCGGACGAGAAGATCGGTTGGTTGCCGTGGGCGGTCAGAGAAGGAGTAAGAATAGCTAAGAAAGAAAAGGTTCAGCTAATTCTCGCATCTGGTCCGCCGTTTACGGGCTATCTGGTCGCCAAGAAGGTCAGTCGGCGCACCGGTATCCCTTGGGTAGCTGATTTCCGCGATCCGTGGGTCGGCCATTACTACCTCAAACCGCAAACATCTGTTCACGGTTGGTTGACCGAACGGCTTGAGGCCTCGGTTATTCGCGATGCCGACGCGGTTGTCTCAGTCGCACCGCAAACGACTTATGACTTTGTGGAGCGATATCCAGCCGAGAAGGATAAGTTCACCACGATAATGAATGGCTACGATAGTAATGATTTTCCGGCGCAGCCCAGAGCATCACAGAAGTTCCTGGTGGCCTATATGGGGAGCTTCTACGAACAACGGAATCCGCGGGTTTTCTTGCGGGCGGTATCGGAGTTGATGGCCGAAGAACCGGGGTTTGCGGATGACCTGGCCATCAAGTTTATCGGTGCGACCGATCCATTGACGCTAAGACTCATTGAGGAATCCGCGGCCCGTGAAAAAGTTGAACTGACGGGATATCGGCCTCACGAAGAATGTCTGGAGATGTTTCTTGAAGCCCGGGTACTCCTATTTATAACAGACCCTCAAGAAAGCCAGTTACACCTGGCCGGGAAGATATTCGAGTACCTGGCAGCGGGCCGACCGATACTGGCATTAACGGGACCGGGTACGGCGGGTGAGCTGGTAAGGCAGACAAATACCGGCCAGGTGGTCGATCCGGGCGACACCGGCGCTGTCAAGGAAGCTCTGGTCGGGCTATACCGGGATTTCCAGGCCGGCGTGGATTCGCATCGGCCAAACCGGGAAGAGTTGCTCAAGCATGAGCGGAAAACTCAGACTGGTGAATTGGCCAAGGTTTTCGAGAAGGTAATGAGACTTCATTAACGCTGATACGCCGATGCGCATCGGTTTTGATGCCAGAATGGTCGATTGGAGCGGTGTCGGACGGTACTGCGTCAACTTGCTGCGCGCCTTGGCGGAGGTTGAGCCGAACAACGAGTATGTGCTTTTTTACAACGACGAGAACCGTAACGCAATTCCCGACGCCCCTTGCTTCGAGTATGTGCCGGTTAACCTGCCGGGTTTTTCACCGCGATCAATTTTCGGTTTCTCTAAATACATCGAGCGCGCCGACCTCGATGTATTTCATGCCCCACATTTTGTGACCCCGTTGAATGTGAATTGTCCGGTCGTGGTCACTATCCATGACTTGATACCGCTGATGTTTCCGCAAGTGATGCCGAGTCTTGCCCGGCGGATGCAGTATATTTGGTTGAATCGATCGGCCATGCAGAGAGCCGATGCCATCATTGCTGTATCCGACTTTACCAAGAATGAGATATTAAAGAGATACGATCGTGGTCCGGATTCAATTTCCGTTATCGCGGAAGCGGCAGATCCAGCGTTCGCGCCGATGGAGCAGTTGCCGAGATTGCCCGGGCTCAAGCAGCGTTTCGGAATAGATTCAGAATATATATTGTCCTTTGGGAATCTCAAGCCCAGCAAGAACATCCCCGGTCTGATCGGAGCATTTGCTCTGGCTCGCGGGACAAACGAAGGTTCCGGGAAGGCCGTCCAGCTGGTGTTCGTGGGTGGAAAACACATTACTAATGAGATCCGGTCTCTGGCCGCCGGATTCAACCTGGAACCCGGCGCTGTCGTTATTGCCTCAGACGTAGATGACGCCGAGCTCAATGAGCTTTATTCCGGGGCGACCGCGTTTGTCATGCCGTCGTTTCTGGAGGGGTTTGGTTTGCCGGTCTTGGAGGCCATGGCTTGCGGCACGCCGGTCCTCTGTGCCAACACGTCGTCTCTGCCGGAGGTCGCGGGTGGGGCAGCGGTCATGTTTGATCCGTCGGATGTGCCGGCGATGGCTGCGACTATTACGCGCGTTCTCACAGATGCGGATGAGCGCCTGAGATTATCGGAGCTGGGGAAGGTGCGTGCGAAAGAGTTTAGTTGGGAGAAAGCGGCAAGATTGACGAACTCTCTTTACTGCTCGAACCAGGTGTGATTGCCTGAAGCTTAGGTGCTGTTTAGCTAAAGCTTCCAAATGGCATAAGTCTCCTCGTTCGCTATAAGTTGGCTATTCTCCGGTAGCCTCCAAATAACGATGAAATATTAGTAGTTCTAGAACTCATTATTATCGAATACGAAGAATGGACTCTTAGATTTTGACAATCGTTTTTTTAAATATTCAATATCAGTGTACTGTCCTAACAAGCTATCATTTTCTGATAGTTTGATAATTATTCTCAAATAAGCTTTTTCGCTGGCATGCCAGCCATCGATTACTTCTTCATCGCTTGAACCTATCGTTTTTAAATCGGAGTAGTCATAAAAAGCAGCATCATGTTTCTTAAATATTGGGATTAATTCGGAACTTAAATTGAATAAATATTTATGTCTGCCCGTTTGCCTTAATTCTTCATAAACTTCATGTGCATACGGTGGTAAGAAAGCTATAACATGAATACCTCTCCTATCGCATTCTTCTAAAATCAAGTCAAGCTCATTAAGCGATTTTTTGGTAATGATATTGCTTTCCTCAAAGACACCCACGCCTCTTGATATCTTACTCAGTGTAGTCTTAAAAAGGTAATCTTCAGCCCCTTTAGGATCCGCGATAAACGAGCCAGTATAATAAGATCCGTCATTTCTATAACCATTATTGGCAACTAAAGCATTTAAGCCTATTTTGCGAGCACCTTCCATTAAATCTGCTGGTGACGAAAGTATGCTAGACGTGGTTACCGCTGATATCGAAGCCGCACTTTGAACGTCTTTTTTATTAGGAGACCGACTAACGAATTGAACCGCTTTTTTAGTAGCAATGCTATATAAATGATCTGTTGCTCTTCTTGCTAACTTCGGGGGGCCAAATGTCAGGGCTTGAAGCCAATCATTATTGTTAGTAGTAAGAGAATCAAAGTTCGTTTGATTCATGTCTTCGTGAGGTTTAAAAAAGAATTGATCTAAACTTATTATTAGGATTTCCGGCTCCTTACCTTCCGGTATCGCATCTAGAAAGGGCCTGTAATCTCTTAATATTCTAATAACTTTTGCGGCATTGAAGAACTCAACATCTTTAAAAAAGGCCGACCGTATTTGGAGAGCTCGAGACGTACCGATAGCTATTATTTGCGGTTCCCTCTTGAGAACAGACTTTAGCTTATAGTATTCATGAGATTGGCTATATGCTTGGCCATAAAGCACAAGGTTCTTTGAGCTTTCTTGAACTCTAATGACATTATCAGTAGATGTTAACTCTCCAGAAGCAAATAGTACAAATGCACTTGCTATGTAGAAAATTAAAAGAGGGGCTAAGAGAATAAATATATTTTTCAGAACTAATTTTATATCCTTAGAGCCTGTAGCACAAATCCCCATCAGCAACCACTCAGTATATAAAGTACCAAGCGATAGTAGTATAATAGCAGCATAGAGTGGGCGTTACGCCAACGGGGAGGCTGCTATGTCATACAACTTCATTCGCGCTGATCGGAACCAAAC
>SDBV01000548.1_pt1 | contig 54185 bp, 30 predicted proteins | sample 2277081 | NCBI WGS metagenome assembly SDBV01 (sample SAMN10402039, study PRJNA504765) | marine sediment metagenome | isolation source: marine sediment core GS10_PC15, 223 cmbsf | place: Arctic Ocean: Southern Knipovich Ridge | collected 2010
ATCACGCTCAATAGTCCTTTGACCGCGTACGGCGGCAGTGGCGAGACGGCCGGAGCCGGCGGCGTTGTCGGTCTGAAGGCCGACGGGGCCGTGATCGACGCCAACGACTCGGCCGTCGACGTCACCGCCGGCGGCCTGGTGATCGACGCGGCGGGAGTGGGGGCCGGCGCCGGCGTGGATGACGCCCTGGAGACGGCCGTGGCCAACCTGGCGGCCCGCGTGGATACCAGCGGCATCGACCTGCACAACACGGGCGATCTGGAAATTACTTCGGTGACTTCGGCCGCCACGGGCTCGGTCACCGGCGTGGTCTCCAGCGGCGGTGCGGTGGACATCACGGCCGCCAGCCCCATGACCGTCAATGCCGACGTGATCAATAACGTTGGCGCCGACATCACGCTGACGGCGGTCAACGATGGTGGGAACGATGACCACTTGACGATCAACGCCCGGGTGGTTGCCTCGGGGGGCAACGGCAACGTCACTTTGAATGCTGGTACCGATTTGATCCTTAACGACAGTTCGTCTACGCCGGACATTTCCGCGACCGGGGCTGGAATGATCACGGGAATTGCGGATCGCAGCGTGCTGATCGATGCGGACGTGACCGTCCAGGCCACCACCGGAACTGTTTCGTTCACCGCGGACAACGCGGCGGGAAACAACGGCGGCGTGATCACGATCAACGATATGGCCTTGATCAACGCCGGCAGCGGGATGATTGATCTGGAGGCCGACGGCAACGTCTCGCTGGGCCGCTTGGTGACCACAAACAACACGGCCTCGGCAGTAACGCTCAACAGCACCAGTGGAGGGATTGTAGACGGCGGCGACACGGGCGGCGAGGACATTGAGGCCACCGGCGCCAACGCCGTGGTTACCATTGACGCCGTCACGGGCGTAGGTTCCAGCGACGCTATTGACACTAAGATCACCACGCTCGATCTGCAAAACACCGGCAGCGGCAATGTCAACATCGACGAGACCGACGCGGTCAACATCAACCAGATTGCCCAGACGGACCTGGGCGAGGCGGGCACGATCGTGCTGACGACCGCCGATGGCTCGATCACCGTGGTCGCCGGCCAGAGCGGTGTGACCACCGTCGGCAGCGGCACGATCACGCTGGAAGTCGGCGGCGCGAACAACACCTTCACGCTCTCCGGCAGTGTGGCGATCGACACCGTGAATCAGGCGATCAGGATCACGGCCGACCACATGGACATGGCCGGGGCGACGGCCACCATCGGCAGCGACGCCGAGGAGGTGACGCTGCAGCAGCAGACGGACGCGGCGACGTTGGAGTTTGTCGCGGACGCGACGGCGGATGTCGACGGCGTGCTGCGTCTGGACGACGTCGATCTGAACGCCCTGGCCAACGTAAACGGGGTGACCAACATCGGCCGGACCGATGGTGGGGACATCACTCTCAGCGACGCGATCGACGTCTCCGCGGACACCTCCGTGCTGCACCTGAAGACCGCCGGAGGCGTCAGCGGCGCCGGTCAGACGATCAAGGTGGACGACCTGGCGGTGACCGCAGGCAAGAATAGCACGGACGATGCGGTCACGATCCAAACGGCGGTGGACACTACCAGCGTGGCCGTAGAAATCCAAACGCGGATGTTGACGGCGGACACGCTCATCGGCTCGGCTACGGTCGACGTAGATACTACGGGGATCCAGGCGGGCGACCGGGTTAGCATCTCCGACGACGACGGGGTGACCGAGCTGTTCACCGTCCAGTCGGTCGATAGCGGGACGCAATTGACGCTGGGCGGCACGGTGGCCGGCGACTTCACCATCGCACAGAACGCCTTCGTGACGTTGGACGTGGACGTGACCGTCGTGGAGGCCGCCGGCGAGGGAGATCTGACCATCGGCACGGTCAACGGGGTCAGCGGCATTACGGGGACCAGCGGCACGATCACCGTCTCCACCACCGACGCCGGCTCCACGCTGAAGGTGGATCAGCCGGTGGGCGTGAACACCTTGGCCATCGCCGACGGAGTGGCGGGGCCCATTTCGCTGACGGCCGGCGACGCGGACAGCATCATTGACAACAACGACGCGATTGCCAGCGGCGACGCGGCGGTGACGCTGACGGCCGACAACATGGACCTTCAGGGCGGCACGATCAATTCGGGCTCGGCGGCCACGACGCTGACGGTCTTCACGGCCGACGCAACGATCTCGATGGGCGACAACACGGCGGCCGACGCCGACGGCAACCTCGAACTGTCCGACGCCGAGTTGGAAACGATCACCACCACCAGCGGGATTGTGGTGGGGGCCACCAACGCCGGTAACGTTACCGTGCGGCACGAGGATCCGATCAACCTGGACGACGTGAACCTGACGCTGATCACCGGCGGGGCGATCGGCGACAACGGCAACGCGGCGGCCACCATCACCCTGGTGGATATCGGCGGGGCGGCTGATGCGATCCTCACCTTGGACTCCGACACGGGCGTTGGCGGCAGCAACGGCACCGACGGCAGCGCGTTGGCGTTCAACGTGGTCACCTTGGCCGCCCGGACGCGCGCCGATACGCCTGGCGTGGGCGGCAACATCCGCATCAGCGACAGCGACACGCTGACCATCGCCGTGGCGGTCAACGCCAGCGGCGCCTTTGCGGGCGTGCTGACCGCCGACGATACCTTGGGCGACGAGAACATCAGCGTAGAGACCGACGGCGACCTGCAAATCAACCAGCAAGTCACAGCGGCGCAAGGCGGCAACATCCTGCTGGAGGCTCGCGGCGCGGCCAGCGACGTGGTGCTGGACGCGATCGTCAGCAGCAGCAGCGGCCACGTCACTATCCTGGCGGGCGACGACGTGGACCAGAACGCAGACGTGTCGACCGGCGGCAGCGGCACGATCCTGGTCTCGGCGTCCAACGGCACGGTGGACGGTGCTCCGGGCGACGGGATCAACATGGCTTTGGCCACGTCGACCTCGACGGCCGGCGGTAACGTCCGTCTGGAGGCGGCCGGCGAGAGCGACATCTTGCTGGGGCTGGTCGACGCCGGGACCACCGGTTCGGTGGGCCTGCTGGCCGAGCGGAGCATTTCGGACAACAACGGTGGCGGGACCTTGAACGTCCGGGCGGCGACGCTGCTGATGGTCGCCGATTCCGACCACGACCAGGACGGCCAGATCGGCCAAGCGGACGATTCCAACAACGCCCCGGACGACAACGACAACGCCATCGACACGGACGTGACTACGTTGGCGGCGGTGTCGGCCGACGGGATTTACGTCTTGGAGCTAGACACCGACGGCGACGACGGGTTGACGATCAACGACACGGGTGAGATCACCGTCTCACAGGTGAACTTCGACTCCACGACGACCTCCATGACTGCCCGTCTCTCGGACCTGCGGACGACCGACGACGGTCCGATCAAGGTGGTCACCACCAACGGTTCCTTGATCGTCGAGCAGGGCGACGCCAACCCGGCCGATCTGGCCGGGGGCGTGGTGGCCGGCGGCTCGGGCAACGTCCTGCTGGAGGCCCGACTCTCAGACGTCGTGCTTAATGCGGACGTCGAAAGCGGCAGCGGACAGATCCGCATCGAGGCCGGCGGTGACCTGGTACAGAACGCCCACGTCTCGACCGGCGGAAACGGCACGATCCTGGTGTCGGCGGCCGGCGAGATCAACATGCAGTCGGGCACGTCGACGAGCACCGGCGGCGGCAACATGCATTTGGTGGCCGGCGGGGACATTCTGCTGGGGCTTCTCAACGCGGGCACGGGCGCGGTTAGCCTGGAGGCCGGGCGGTCGATCCTGGACAACAACGGCGGGGGGACCTTGAACGTTCGGGCGGCGACGCTGCTAATGGTCGCCGATTCGGACAACGACCAGGACGGCACGATCGGCCAGCCGGACACGACCAACGCCCCGCAGAACAACGACCATGCGATCGACACGGACGTTACGACGCTGGCGGCGGTGTCGGCCGACGGTATCTACGTGTTGGAGATCGACACTTCCGGCAACGACGGGCTGACCATCGGCGACACGGGCGAGATTACCGTCTCGCAGGTGAACTTCAACTCGACCACCAGCCCGGCGACCAATCGGCTTTCGGACCTGCGGACGACCGAGGATGGTCCGATCAAGGTGGTCGTCACCACCGGTCAATTGACGGTCGAGCAAGGCGGTAACAACCCGGCCGATCTGCCCGGGGGCGTCGTGGCCGGCGGCTCGGGCAACGTCCTGCTGGAGACCCGACTCGGCGACGTCGTGCTGAATGCGGATGTGGCCAGCGTTGGGGGCCACATCGGCGTCGTCGCCGCGGACGACGTCGACCAAGACGCAAACATCTCGACCGGCGGAACTGGCACGATCCTGGTATCGGCGGCCAACGGCACGCTGGACGGTGCTCCGGACGACGGGATCAACATGGCTTCGGCCACGTCGACCTCGACGGCCGGCGGCAACATCCGTCTGGCCGCGACCGGCCAGAGCGACATCTTGCTCGCTCGGGTCAATGCGGGCAACGGCGCGGTGAACTTGCTGGCCGAGCGGAGCATTTTGGACAACAACGGCGGGGGGACCTTGAACGTTCAGGCGGCGACGCTGCTAATGGTCGCCGATTCGGACAACGACCAGGACGGCGCGATCGGCCAGCCGGACCTGATCAACACCCCGCAGAACAACGACAACGCGATCGACACGCAGGTGACCACCCTGGCCGCTGAGTCGGCCGACGGCATCTACGTACTGGAAGCCGACGGCGTCACGATCGACGACACGGGCGCGATGGAAGTCTGGCAGGTGAATTTCAACTCCACGACGACCTCCATGACTGCCCGTTTCTCGGACCTGAGGACCACTGAGGACGGCCCGATCAAGGTGGTCACTACCACCGGTCAATTGACGGTCGAGCAAGGCGGTAACAACCCGACCGATCTGCTCGGGGGCGTCGCGGCCGACGGCTCGGGCAACGTCCTGCTGGAGGCCCGACTCGGCGACTTGGTGCTGAATGCGGACGTGAGCAGCGGCAGCGGGCAGGTCGGCATCGCCGCCGGCGGGGACCTGGTGCAGAACGCCGGCATCTCGACCGGCGGAAGTGGCACGATGCTGATGTCGGCGGCCAGCACGATCAACATGGCTTCGACGTCGACTTCGACCAGCGGCGGCGGCAACATGCGTTTGGAGGCCGGCGGGGACATTCTGCTGGGCTCTCTCAGCGCGGGCACGGGCGCGGTGAGCCTGGAGGCCGGGCGATCGATTCTGGACAACGACGGCGGCGGGACGTTGAACGTCCAGGCGGCGACGCTGATGATGGTCGCCGATTCGAACCACAACAACGACGGCACGATCGGCCAGCCGGCCCCGGTCAACGCCCCGCAGAACCACGACAACTCGATCGACACCCAGGTGACCACCCTGGCCGCCGGGTCGGCCGACGGCATCTACGTTCTGGAAGCCGACGGGGTCACCATCGACGACACGGGCGACGTTTCCGTCTGGCAGGTGAACTTCAACTCCACGACGACCTCCGTGACCACCCGCCTCTCGGACCTGCGGACGGCCGACAACGGTCCGATCACGGTGGTCACGACCACCGGTTCTTTGATCGTCGAGCAAGGTAATGCCAACCCGGCCGATCTGCCTGGGGGCGTCGCGGCCCACGGCTCGGGCGACGTCCTGCTAGAGGCCCGACAAGTCGACGTGAAGCTAAATGCCGATATCGTCGGCTCCAAGATCACCATCAAGGCTCTTGACGGCCTTATCACTATTAAGGACGGCGCCGTACTGGAAAGCACAAAGGGCGACGGTGGGAAAGTAAACAACGTGCCCATCGTACCGAAGAATTTCGAGAGAAACCCGATCGGCCACACGATCACCTCTTCCGACAAAGTACAGACTGTGTCGGGGCAATGGGGATGGGAAAACGTCGAACGGGGTATGAACTTCGTCGTCGAGTTGGTTTGGAGCGACAACACGTCCAACTCACTCCCGCCGCCGCAGGTAGATGCCGGCGGCACGTTCCAGCTCGAAGCAGGGCAGTGGTCGAAGCCTCCGGGTACCGATCCCGACGGCAGGATCACACTCTTCCTGGCGCACGCCTACACCGACGGCTTCCTGTTCCAACTCACGGACCCGGTCGTGACGGTAGACGTTACCATAAGGAACTTCGAGCACATCAGGCTCGAGGACTCCCGCAGCAATGAGAACCCGAATGAGGGCGAGGAGTTCTTCAGTCTCAATCAGGTGACCGTCACCGTGGAGACACCCGTGGGCCACATCGATCCTCCCACCGAGATGCCGGAAGGATTTGCCGAGCCGGAACCGATCGTGCCGGAGGCGCTTCCGTTGGCTCCGCCGATCCCGCCGACGCCGCCACCGCGAGTGGTTCAGGCGGAGTACTTCGAGCGCGTCGTGGAGGCGGGCGGCGAGGAAGACAGGAAACTGTTCTTGGTGAAAGTCAATCCCGACGGCACGGAAGAAACAAAAATCAAGGAACTTCCTGAAGACGTCCTGGCGAACCTGGTCGATCTGTTCCGCAAGTTTACCGAGGGCGACATGCCCGACGGCAAGTATCGCATCTATCTCGAAGAAGCAGGCTTTCCGAGGCGGAAACTGATCGAGTTCCTCAAGTCGGGCGACACGATCGGGGATCCGGTTCGCCAGCCGGGACGAGGATCCGACAAGATGCCGGAGGGGGATTCGTACCTTCCGCCAAAGGGTGCGGAGGTCGACGAGTTACGCGAGGTGGACGGAGCCTGGGAGGAGTGGACGGTCCCCCTGGTCGGCGCCGCGGCACTGACCGGCGGCGGTCTGGCGGCCGGTGCCGTGCGAGACCGATGGGAAAGGAGAATTGACGAAGCCTTGGAAGCTTCCCAGCAGCCGTCCCTTGGCAAGGCCGCACGATTGCTCAGGAGGTTGCGGAGATAACCACGACCGGAAGTTAGATCGTCTTCTTCAAAACCACTGTTTTCGCGGGTTTGACTACCCGCGGTGGAGAAACGCCATGTCGATTTGCCCCTTCTGTAGAGCTGAACTCCGTGACGTCGACCTGGAGTCCGGGCAGTGCCCAAACTGCGGCCGGAAGCTACCGTCGGACGAGTCTCCTCAGCATCCCGCCGCCAAGGATGATTCGGCATCGAAAGAGGAGCCGCCGGAAGGCGACGAAGCCGACACGGCCGACGAAGAGCGTGCTGGCGAAACGTTGGAAGCGGGTCCCTTGTTCGTTTCACCGCCGGCGGAAGAAGAGGCTCAAGCGGCCGACGACGGTCCTTCGGGCCAGACGCTTCCGGGCGAGAGCCGCCCGACGCCGCCACCTTCCGAAGACGAGGGGGGGACGGCCGACGAGGCACTATCGGGCAAGTCCCTGCCCGGAGGGGCGCGCCCCACGCCGCCGCCTTCCGAAGATGAGAGGGGAGCTGCCAGCGACAGGGAAGTGGCCGAGACCGTCGACAGCGACCGCTTTACGCCGGAAAGACTGTCGGCCGTGTGGGGCGGCGCCATCGATTCCGATGACGACCCGAACATGTCGATCAAGGGCAAGCTGCATGCCGCGGTGGCGGAATCGAAACTGGTGATCCCCTCGCGCGGGATTCGCAGGCCACGCCAGCAACAGCCCGTACGGGCCGACTACGATTTGATCGAGTTGCGAGGCGAAGGCGGCATGGGCAAGGTGTATGAAGCCCGACAGACGTCCATCAACCGCACGGTGGCCGTGAAAATGCTCAAGCAGGAGGGAACCTCGAAGAAGCAACTACGGGAGGCCTTCCTCTCGGAGGCCGTGGTCACCGGCGACTTGGAACATCCCAACATCGTGCCGATCTACGACTTGGGATTGAGCGAATCCGGCGAGTTGTTCTACTCCATGAAGTACCTTCCGGGCGCGGACTGGTCCGGGACGATCCGGGAGAACTCCACCGAAGAAAACCTGGATATCCTGCTGAAGGTAACCGATGCGATCGCGTTTGCCCATTCGCGCGGCGTGATCCACCGAGACCTGAAGCCCGAAAACGTCGTGCTGAACGACTTCGGTGAAGTGCTGGTAGCGGACTGGGGGCTGGCCTTGTCGCTTTCCCGTTCGGGCGGATCTTCCCGGGGAGGCACGCCGGCCTACATGGCGCCGGAGATGGCCGAAGGCGACACTCGGCACATCGGCGTCCACAGCGACGTCTATCTGCTCGGCGCGGTCCTGTTCGAGATCATCACGGGCAAACCGCCGCACCCGGGTAAGAAAGTGTTGCCCTGCCTTGCCGCGGCCGCCAGGAACATCATCCGCTCCACCGACAAGTCCGGCGAACTGCTCGACGTTGCCATGCAGGCCATGGCCACGGCTGGGGAAGATCGATATGCGACCGTGGCGGATTTTCAAGCCGCCATCCGCGAGTACCAGTCCCACTCGGAGAGCATCTTGCTGGCGAGGCGAGCCCGAGAAGATCTGGCGGAAGCCGGGCAGAGCGAGGACTACGACGCCTACTCCCGGGCGTTGTTCGGCTACCGCGAGGCGGTGGAGCTATGGGACGGAAACACCACGGCCAAATCGGGTGTCTCCCAGGCAACCTTGGCCTACGCCGGCAGCGCCCTGCGCAAGGGCGACTACGACCTGGGCGCGTCGCTGCTGGATATCGACGACCCCCAACACGCCGAGGTCCACCAGAGAATCCAAGCGGCGGCACGCGAACGAGACAGCCGACAGCGACGGCTCCAGACCTTCAAACGCGCCGGGGTGGTCGTGGTGGCCACGTTCCTGGTCGCCATTACGGCGGCCCTCTTCTGGGCCCTGACGGCGGAGGCAGATCTGGCGGACAAGGTAGTTGAACTCGCCGGCACCAACAAGAAACTCGAAACAACGATCGGCGAGCGCGACGACACGATCGTGCAACGCGACGAAGCCAACAAGCAACTCACAATAACGATCGGCGAGCGCGACGACACGATCGTGCAACGCGACGAAGCCAACAAGCAACTCAAAATAACGGTCGGCGAGCGCGACGACACGATCGTGCAGCGCGACAAAGCCAACACTGATCTGCAGGAATCACGAGACAAGGAAGAATACGGAGCCTACATCGCTCGGATCGGCCTGGCGTCGGCCAAGATTGAGGAAAACGCGTTCGACAGGGCGAAGAGCGTGTTGGCGGGATGTCCCAAAGCCTTGCGCCATTGGGAGTGGCGACGGCTGATGCACCTTTGCAGGCAACAATTCCCGGAAGTCAACGCGGGACAGCCGATCGACGCCGTGGCGTTCTCGCCTGACGGAAGCCGGTTCGTCACCGGCGGCTGGGGGGGAACGGCGATCGTCTGGGACACCGAAACTCGAGAGCAGGTGGTTTCCATAGTCACCGGTGCACAAGACGTGTTTGCGGTGGCCTTTTCGCCGGACGGCAAGCACGTCGCCACCGGCACCAACGGCAGACCGGACTACGTTTCGATCTGGGACGCCGCAACGGGAAATCCGGTAGGCACGTTGCGAGGCAGCGATGACTCCACCGGTCACACCGACGCGGTGCTCAGCGCCCAGTACTCAACCGACGGCAAGCGGCTGTTGACGAGTTCCTACGACGATACCGCCCGGTTGTGGGACCTGGACACGAAGCAACAGCTACACGTCTTCCGGGGCCATAGCGGGTGGGTCTGGTCGGCCGCCTTCTCCGCGGACAACACGCAGGTGGTTACGGCCAGCCACGATGGGAGTGTGATGGTTTGGTCGGCGGAGACGTACGAGGCGAAACGCCCGTTCTACGGCCACCACGGACCGGTCTACGATGCCGTCTTCTCACCCGACGGCCAATACGTGGCCAGCGTCGGCTACGACAGAAGGGTGCTCATCTGGGAACCCGACGAGATCGAAATGTTCGACTACGACGCCTTGCTCTTGGAGGAGCCGTCGCCTCCCTCGAATGATTTGCCCCCGTACCAGCCCAAAGAACTGCAAGGCCACACCGCGGGCATTCGCTCGGTGCGGTTCTCCCCGGACGGAAAACGTATCCTCACCGGCGGCAACGACAATACCGTCAGGATCTGGGATACGGCCAGCGGCAAACTGCTCAAGACGTTGCGCGGTCACGGAGGCTGGGTAACGAGTTGCAGGTTCCATCCCCAGTTCGCCGAGGGGAAAACCTGGTTGCTCTCCGGCAGCCACGACAAACACGCGAAGATCTGGGACTTCGACGGCTACGAAGAGGTTCGCGTCTTCCGCGGACACGTCCTCGGAGGGCATCGAGACGCCGTACTGGGGGCGGCCTTCTCCGGCGATGGAAAGCGGATCGTCAGCGCCAGCGGGGACCGTGCCGCCAAAACCTGGAATGCGACCACGGGCGAGGAGCTCCTGACGTTCGACGAGGGGCACGACTTCCTGGCGTCGACCGCCATCTTCTTCCCCGGTGGAAAGAGACTGCTCACCGCCGCCTACGACAACACCACGCGAATCTGGGACGCCGGTCAGGGGACGGAACTCCGGCGGCTCGATGAAACCGGCGCCCGCGCCGCCGTCGCCCTCTCCAGAGACGGCAAGTGGATCCTCACCGGCAGCAGCGACAACAAGGCGAAACTCTTCAACGCACAAACCGGGAAGCTCCAACTCAGTCTGCTCGGCCCGGAAGACCCCGACGTCGAGATCACCGCCGTGGCTATTTCACCCAAGCAGCCTCTGCTGTTTACCGGCGACGCGATCGGCACCTGTCGACTCTTCAACCAACAGACCGGAGAGCAGATCTGGAAAGCAGCGAAGAAGCACACTCGGGAGATCACGGCCGCCGTGTTCCTGCCCGATGGGAAAACGATCTTGACCGCCAGCCCGGACAAGTCGGTAGGCCGATTTGACGTCGCAACAGGCGAGGAACCGAGAAACCTGGTCATCATCCATCCCCGTGAAGGAGTGAGTTCGATGGCCTTGTCGCACGACGGCACGCGACTACTCACCGTAAGCCTGGACCGAACCATCTGGGCACAGGACGTCAAGCAGGGAGAAAAAGAGGTGAACGTGTCTTTCGCCACGGTCAGACTGTGGGACGTTGATACGGCCAAGCAGATAGGAGAACTTCCTATCGGCGACGAGGTGGTCAATTCGGTGGCGTTCTCGCCGGACGGCAAACTGGCGGTGACGACGAACGCTCGGATCACGGAACTCGAAAACGGCAAGTACAAGATGCTCCGAACGCCAAAGGAGAGCGTGCGGTTGTGGGACGTTCGGACCATGCAGCAGGTCGGCGACGGTCCGTTCTTGGACTTGAATCTCCCCAAGGTCGGCGGTTCTGCCTGGTCGGCGGTCTTCCAGCCCTCGGACGTAGAGGGCGTCAGCGGGGGTTCCGTCCTCACGATCGGCGGCAACGACGCCCGTCTTTGGAACCTTCAGACGGGAGACAAGATAATGGAATTCAGCCCGCACGACGCCGTCGCCTCGGCCCACTTCTCACCCGACGCAGCGTCCATCGTGACCGGGAGTTGGGATCGGACTGCCAAAATCTGGGACTCCCAGACCGGCAGGTCGAAGTTCAAGCTCGAGGGTACCCACGGCGGGCTCGTCAACCACGTCGTTTTTTCGCCCGACGGAAGCAAGATACTGACGGCCAGCGACGACAAAACGGCCGGGCTATGGGACGCAATCAACGGAGAGAAGCTCGGCGAGTTTGGCCCACACGAGGACAAGGTCCGCAGCGCCGTGTTCTCTTCCGACGGGAAACTCGTGCTTACCGCTTCCGATGACAAAACGGCGCAGATTTTCAACGTCGACACGTACCAGCCCGTTGGTGAACCGATGCGCCACGAGCAGGCCGTCCTCTGTGCCGCTTTCTCTGCTGATCACAACGCCGACAAGCTGGTGGTCACCGGCGGTGAAGACAACCGTGCCATCGTGTGGAACACCGAAACCGCCAAGGAGGTGGCCCTACTCGAAGGCCACACCGCGGGAGTAACCTCCGTGGCCTTCTCTGCTGACGGAAAACGTGTCGTCACCGGAAGCCGGGACCATACGGCCAAGGTCTGGGAATTGAAGCGCGGCGAGGAACTCCTCACCCTCAGGGGGCACACGGACCAGGTGACCTCGGTGGCCTTTTCGCCGCCCGATGCCGCTGAAGAGAGCATCCTCACCGGCAGTCGTGATGGGACACTCATACTGTATCTCACCACCGGGGCAACCGCCGCCGAAGAAACGGGCAGGACACCTTCCGACGACGGTCGGACCGAAGGGGTCGCCCAGCCGGCACCCATGCAGTAAACCGTCCCCGGCGGACACACAGACAAGACTCGACCGGCGACGCGCCAGGGTGGTCCTTGCGCCCTCTGGCAGTCGTCTACCCCACAATGTTTTGCTAACCGGCAAGACCTGCGGATCGGCCACCACGAAAAACGGCGTCAACCATCGGAACCCCCTGGAACTCTCCCCGCTCTAGTAGTAGAATATCGATTGTATCAAAATCACCGCACCACGCGCGCCGCCACCACTCGGCGTGGGGGGACACGCTTCAAATGTGGCAGATTGGCGACCAACCCGTTCCCGGCTACCGACTGGAGTCTTTGCTGGGCAAAGGTTCCAATGCGACCGTGTGGCGCGCCAACGGACCGGGGCAAACGGCAACCGCGCTGAAGTGTATCGGGCTGAGCGGCAAGCTCGCCCTGAAAGAGTTCCGCGGCATCCAGCGGGTCAAGGAGATTCGCCACGCCCATCTGCTGCCCATCACCGCCTTCTGGCTGCTGGACGATGACGGCGGAGTGCTCGACGATCGGGCCCTGGAGAGTCTCGACAAGCATGCCCACGGGCGGCAACCGGCCGCCAATGATACCTTGCGAGTCCAACCGCGATGGCCAAGAACGCTCGTGGTCGCCATGCTGTTGGGCGATAAGAACCTCTTGGAGTTGCTTCGGCAGTACCAACAGAAGGGACTCGAGGGGGTCCCCGTCGAGGAACTGCTCGACTACATGGAAGACTCGGCCAAGGGGATCGATTTCCTCAACAGCCCGCGACACGACCTCGGCAGCGGACCGGTCGCCATTCAGCATTGCGACGTCAAGCCGCAGAATATCGTGCTGGTGGGCACTTCGGCCATGGTGTGCGACTTCGGACTTGCTCGCGTCTTGGGCGATACCGGCAGCTATCGGACCCTCAGCGGCCCGGCCGGTACGCCCGCCTATGTCTCCCCGGAGTGCATCCGGGGCGCAGATCCCAGTCAAGCGACCGACCAGTACTCGTTGGCCATCACCTATTTCGAGTTGCGTACCGGCAAGCTGCCGTTTTCGGCCGACTCGCTATTGAAAATCTACGAAGCGCATACCAGCGGAAACCTGAAACTCGACCCATTGCCCGCTGCGGAACGCGACGTGATTCGTCGGGCAACCGCGTTGGAACCTCAACAACGATATCCCAGCACGCTGGAAATGGTGCACGCATTGCGGCGCGCCGCGGGCGGCCATCGTCCGCCGGCGCCAGCCGTGACGGACTTGCCCGCGATGTCACTCCCCCCGTCGCAGCCGGCGGCCGAACCGCAACCGGCGGCCGAACCGGATACGGCAGAAGGCAGCTCGTCCTTGCTGGCCGTCGGCGAAGACAAAGCCGCCCGCGACACCGACCTGGTCGAGCAGTCGACGAACGATTCGAAACAGGTCATCGGTCCGTCGACCGGCGGACCGGACCCGCAACCGTCGCAAACGTGTACGTTCCGTGTCGAGCCCGTCGACGCCCAAGTCGCGATCAACGGCGTCCGCCAGCAGGCCGATGCCGAAGGCCGACTCGAGATTCGAGTCCATCCGGACGACTCCCTGGAAATCTCGGTAACCTCGACCGGCTACGAACCGCTGCACGAGACGGTCACGGTCAGCGAACTGGAATGGCACCTGGACAAGATCGTGCTGCGACGCGATGCCCGATACCTGGTCGATCAAGGGATGGCCAAGTTGAAGCGAGGCGACGTCGAGGCGGCCAAGGCCGACTTCGACGAGGCCATCGATTTGGCCCCCGATCTGGCAGAAGCCTATTTCGGACACGTCGCGGCGTACGATGCCATGCCGGGATACCGCCGGGACCTTGCCGAAGCCTTCAACCAGCAGGCCCACGCCTACTTCCTCCACGGAAACTACCATCGCGCCGTCGCCGACTTCACCAAGGCAATCCACATCTATCCGGACCTGGCCCGGGCCCACCGCGGCCGCCTCTTGCGCAATCGGGCCGTGGCCTATCGCAATCAAAGGCAGTACGACAAGGCCATTTCCGACTACAGCGAAGTGATTCAACGGTATCCGGACTTCGCCAGGACCTACCACGATCGGGCCATGGCCTACTGTGCCAAGGGCGACTACGACTTGGCGATTGCCGACTTCACCGAGGCCGTCCGGCTGCTGCCGGAAGACGCCAAGATGGACTGCCGCTCGGATTACGCTTCCGCCCATCGCGAACGGGGCGACCGGCACCACCAGAACGGCGAATACGATCGGGCGCTGGCCGACTACAACGAGGCGATTCGCATTTGCCCCGACTGGGGCCTGCTCCACAATCAACGCGGACGTACCCACGGGGCTCAACGCCACTGGGACCAGGCCGTCGCCGATTATGCCAAGGCCGTCGAACTCGACCCGGACTTCGCCCATCTGTACTTCTACAACCGCGGCAGTGCCTACTACAATATGGGCGATTACGAAAAAGCCGTCGCCGACCTCACTGCCGCCATCCAGCGAAAACCGGACTACGGCAAGGCCTATCGCTCCCGAAGCCACTCCTACAGAAAACTGGGAGAGACCGACAAGGCAGCAGCCGATCGGGCCAAGAGCGACGAACTCGGCTAGGCCGGATCATTGTGGTTCGGCGCCGGCGTCGCCTTCGGGGAGCAGAAAACCCCGCTGAACCAGCCGGCGCACCACCGGACAAACGGCCCCGGCCACCTCCGAGACGTCCTCTTCGAGCGAAGCGGATAGCTCGCCGAGCAACTCGCCCAAACGATGCTCGCCGTCGCAACGCGCCAGCAGCCCCACCAGGTACGGATCCACCTTGCCCGAGTAGGCCAGCCCTCGCGATAACTGCAACTCCGATTCCGCCACCGACCACCCCTTCGCACACGGTTGAAGCGACTGCTGCAAACGTACCTCCGGCGAGATCCGCAGCCGCTGCTGCATCAGCCGCCGGTCATCCGACACAGTTTCCAGGAAGTCGCGCAGCTCGAAGCCGCGGACGACGCTGCCGCCGGCCGGCCCGAGTACGCGCCGCGGGCCGTCGTCGGTGCGAAACCAATTCCGATCTCCACGGCGACGCCGCATGGTAATCAGCCCGCTGCTTATCGCTTCGATTCGCTCCTGCCGGTAATAGGCCGTCCACTGGTCGAAGCGCCGGCGATACTGCCGGGCGTCGTCGTGTTCGGTGTGCTGGATCCATTTTGCGGCGTATTCGGCCGCCTCCATCTCGTGAGAACGCATCACCCAGGCGTCGCAACCGGTCTCGTCGAACCAGCCGGCCAACCGCTGCTTCCAGTCCTCGCCGGCGACGTGGGCCCAGTTGCAGAGGATCTGACAGAAGCCGCCTTGGCACAGATAGTCGGGAACCTGCCGGACGATCTTCCGGGTGATTTCGTCGCCGTGCAACCCGGCGTCGCGATAGATGTAGCGCCGCTCCGGCGAGATCACAAACGGCGGATTGGAGACCACCAAATCAAACTGCTCACCCGCCGCCGGATCAAACAGATCGCCTTGCCGGCACTCGACGTTCGACAGGCCGTTGAGCCGGGCGTTGAACCGGGCGACGTGGATCGCCCGGGGGTTGGTGTCCACGGCCGTCACGCGCCGGCTGTGATCGGCGGCCAACAGGCCCTGAAACCCGCACCCGGTCCCCAAGTCGAGCGCCGCTTCACACGGCCGGCGGACGGTCAGATTCGAGAGCGTCAGCGAGCTGCTGCCGATCCCCATCACGTAATCCTCGCGCTGGTCCGATTCGATCCGCGAGGGCAGATCGAAGGCCATCACGTACTGGCGAAACGGCATCAGCCTAAGGGTCGCCCGGACCGAGTCGTCGCAGATTTCGACCAGTTCGGCCTTAACCCACTGCCGCGGCTGCATCGGGGCGATGGCCCGCTCGAAGGTTTCCAAGTCGATCTCGGCGCCGATCAGAAACAGCCGAATCAGCGTGCAAAGCGGCGTATCGTCGTCGGTCCGCCGCAGCAAGGTCGGCAAATCAAGCTCCGAGACCGATCGGGCCCCCTCGATGCCGAGCAGTTCGGCGATCCGCGTGTCGTTGAACTCAACGCGGTCCAGCAGTTCCCTCAGCCGCTCGACGCCGTCCGGCTCGTCGAATTGCAAGGGAGCGTTGTGGTGGGTTGGATCCGGCATCGGAAACTCCTTGATCCATTGTAACGCCGCGATCAGTGCCCGCGGAACCCTCAATCATCCTCCACCAGCTTCTGGCAAATCGACTTCATCACGCGGTTGCGATTTGGCGTCCTGGTGACAGTAGCTGATAAAGACGTCCAGGCCGGCCGGGTGGCGGATACCTTCCAGCAGATCGTTGACTTGGACCTCGACCAGGTCGCCGTCGACCTCCACGTGATCGACCGGCAGGCCATCCCGCTCGAGCAGCAGCAGCTTGCTGTAGGGTACTCGCACGTCCGGGTGCTCTGGCAGGGGCACTTGTTCATCGAGGGCCAGCCGCGGGATGGTGGCGTGGATGGCGTCGAACTGGTCGCGGATCGATCGCGGCAGCCGTTCCAGCCGGTTTCCGTCGAGGAAAATCGCTTCCAGGTTGGCCAACTGGCCGATTTGTTCGGGAAGCGTGCTCAGTTGATTCTCGTGGAGGTGAAGCTCTCGCAGGTCGACCAACTGGCCAATTTGCTCGGGAAGCTGAGTGATTCCCTCGTGGCTCAAATCCAGCACTTCAGCCAGCTGGCGGGCGGCTTTCTCGATGACGGCGATCAATTCGGCCTGATCCATACCGGGCCTCCCCGGGGAGTTTAATATCGAGTGACGAACAAGGAACGTCGAAGGGGGAAGTCTTTGTTCACTTCAACATTCATCACTCCTTGTTCGTCACTCGATATTCGTGTTTTTGTCGGCGTCTCTTGGCGGTGCGCTGCGAAGCCGCAAGCGGCTTTTCTGGTGGATGCTTGCTCGCTTCGCCCGGCGGTATTGTTGCAAAGAAGTCGGGGGCGGTCAAGCGGCCCAGCGCTCGGGCGGCAGGGCGGGCGGACCGGGGAGATCGATCACTGCCGACCGGGAAATGGCCGGGCGCGATTCCGGGAGAAACTCTGCCGCTTGCGGCTTTGATGGTCGATTCGTGATACCTTGCGGCGGCGGTATGGTTGCCAAGAAGCCGGCCGGTGCTCAACGCCCGCCACACGCCGACTTGCAGCGCTTCGGCTGGCCGCAGCAGGGCTCGGCAGTGCAGACCGGGACCTGCGTGCAGATCACGTGCGGTATGCAGATCGTTACCGTGTACGGTTCCATGGTGACCACCGTGCGTGGAACCTTCTCTATCTTCTGCACGGGCTTCGGCACCATCACCTTGTAGGCGACTTTCTTGATGATTTGGACGGGAACCATTCCGCACGGCTTCTCGGCCGCGCAACAGCCGCTGGGTCCGCACGCCTTGACCGGGGTACACGCCCCGCAAGGTTCGGGCGGCTTGGGCTGCCATACGGTGCACGGGCGACAACGGTAGCGAGTCTCCTCGACGTATTGCACGGTGTCGATGATTTTCTCGTCGATCACTTCCGTGTAGACGGGCTTGTAGTAGGTGCGCTCCTGCTCTTCGTAGACGGTTTCCTTGCAGGTTTTCATCCGGGGGCAGCACGGCTGTTTGGGCTGGCCGCAAGTGGGCTCTTTGCAGCCGGGCCGGATGACGCCGCCTGCGCCTGCTTCAGATACGTGTGCTCCGACTGCCAGAAGCAGCGCCACAACGATCGACACTCCCCGCGAGTAGTTCATCTCTTGGCTCCTCAGATGATTGCCGCAAGCCGGGCGGCGATGGTCAAACGGATCAGGTAGGGCCTGAGCCTCCTAACGTTTTTTCCGTCCGTACGCTTGATGCGCATTAGCCGCATTGCGACGGGCGGATTATATTCCCTAACGCGCAACATCAACCTAGTTTCCGCGATCGGAATAGTCAACCCCGCAGCCGGCCAAATCGGCCGATTCGGCGGTCTGCTGAATCGCTTTGGTGTCTGCCCGCCCGGGGGCAGCGGAATTGTGCGGTCTACCGCTAAAGCCGGGAACTTGCTTCGTCGAAGAAGATTGATGATCGTAGCAGTTATTCAAATCGCAACGAACCTACGTCTTATTCTGAACAGAGGGATGAAATGCGAACTACCGAATGCTCCGGGGCAACTGTGTTTCTGGTGTGCCTGGTCCTGGTGTGCGTGGTTGGAATGAATGGAACGGCCGCCGCCGCCGCGCCGGCCGCCGCGCCGAGGACGATCTGGAATTTTCTGGGTATCCCGCAGGGCGTGCAGAAGGTTCGCGACGCCGCCACGAACCGTCGCGGGAACTTCCCCGGTATGGAGCGGAAACCCGCGCTGAAGCCAATCAGCGACCCCTCCAATCTCGAGGCAGGCGAGCCGGAAGTGATCAAGAAAGCCGCCGAGATCAAGATCGCGGAGGACAAGGCCCCGCAGAAGATCAAGGCCATCAAGTATCTGGCCGAAGTCGGCTGCGGATGCTATGAGGGCGTGGCCGACGCCTTGTTGGCGGCGTTGGAGGATTGCACGGAGGAGGTTCGCTACGAGGCGGCGAAAGCTTTCTCCGAGGCGGCCGGCGATCCCTGCGAGACGTGTGGCGGGACCGGCTGCTGCAACGCCAAGACGATGACCAAACTGTACGAAATGGCCCATGCCCAGGACGAGAGCGGATGTTACGTGGAGCAGTCTTCCCGAGTCAGGGAGGCCGCCAAGAAAGCCCTGGAAGCCTGCCAACAGCTGTTCCCAGCGGCGCCGTCCACGCCGACCCCGGCACCGAGACCGCCGGAGTTGGGCGGAGACGACTCGACACTCCCGCCCCAACCGGATGCGGGCCTGACACCGTTTGAACCCGAGGAATCGGACAGCGAAACGCAACCGAAGCAGTTGAACGAGGAGGGACTCGAGGACGGCGCTCCCATGCCTCCGCCGACAAGTTCGTCGGGGATTGCCAACCCGATTACCCTGACGGGCATGATGCAGGTCGACGAAGTCGAATTCTCCCACCGACAGACCAGGCGTTATCCTCCGGGGCCACCGGCGCCGGGGATGTCGCGGAAGGGATACCGGCCGGGGGGGAATCATCTCTACCGGCAACCAACGACTACCCACCGTCGGACTGGTTCTCGGCTTTCGCGTCCGGCGCCATCGAAGCCGGTCAAACGTTAGCCGGCCCCCGAGCCGCTGGGCAAACCAGAGGGGAGCTACGGCACCAAGAACTTCAGCGGTCTTTTCAGTGAGAAGGCCTTCGCCTTGGCCTTTTCGCCGGCCGTGAAACGGACGTTGTAGGTGTCGACTCTGGACCGATCCGCAGCTTCGTAGAAGAACGTGTGGCGAACGCGACGGGCCTCCGGAATGAAGCGGTGGGTCACCTTCATAGGGGCGGGGTCCATTTCGACCTTGAGGTAGTCGAGACGACCCTCTTCCGGATGCTGCTCGACGATTTCCACGCGGCAGGGATCCCTGGGCTGCTCGGCCTGTTTGATCTTCACCTCGAAGGTCACGTTGCCCGACGACCACGGTTGTTTTTCTTCCGTTTTCTGCACCAGTTCCTTGACGCCCTTCGATTCGACGTCGGTTTCGGGGGTCGGCTGGAACTTGAACCATAGCCGGATCTGAGCCATTTCCGCCTCCTTCGGCCAATTGGGATCCAGGTAGCTCAACTGAGGAACCGGTTGGCGAGGCTCGCAGTTTCGGTCGTAGATCGTACGGGGCGGCGCCGCCACTGACCCATCCGGCAGAACCGGCGTGACCTCCATCCAGATTTCCTTGGGCAGGGGAGTGAATATGCGATTGTCCTGGTTCCAGATCGACACGTCGAATCTGACGCGATTCTGCAGGTCCCGTTTGGGAGGATGCGCCTGGACGAGAAACGCCTCGTCCCTGTTCGGCGAGTGTGCAGCAATGGGATCGCCACACCAGTTATCGGGTTGGGGGACGTGCTGGAAGACGAGGTGGTGCAAGGCCTTGTCGAAATGAAGCCTCGGTCCTTCGCCACCCTCGAACTTCACGGTATTTCGGGCCAATACCGTCAGGCTACCGATCTTCTGCAGGAGGTCCACGAGATGGACCTGGTACTGACGGGGTTTCCCTTGCGTCCGTGGGATCCGGGACGTTGTACCGAGTTCGGCCGGACCGGCCACGTCCACCGTCCCCGGCGATGACAGTACTCTGTAGCGCCGGGGAACCAGGCATCGAAGCAGAACGGCCTGCAGCCCCTTTGCAGTCTGTGCGTAGCCAAATCCCCGACCGGGCTTCCTCAAGAAGTCCAGCAGCTCGTTGTATTCCTGTGCGTAGGTAGCCCTCTCTTCCTCCGGCCAGTTCTCCCTCAGAGCGAAACCCAAGACATCCAAGCGAATGTCCTTATTATCGTCCTTCCGCAATTCCAGTTCCACGTCACCCAGTTTGCGGCGGGGGGACTCCAACTTGTTGCCGATTCGAACCTTGGTGGGCATTCTGACTTCGGCCCTCTCCTCGGCAGTGAGGTTGACCATAGGGACGTACTGGTCATTCAAACCGTCGGTGATAACCACGACGTGTCGCTTCTCTCCCTGCTTGCGTTCCTCTCTCATCGCCTTGATGATCGCCAAGCAGAGCGGCGTACTTCCACCCGGCTCGGAGGCGAGCAACTCCCGAGAGATCTTGCTCTTAGCGGCTGCGGTAAGCGTATCGGGCTTAAACAGCCACTCGACGTCGACACAGGGGTGGACCTTGGGAGACGTACGATACAGGATTCTGGCCTTCTTGGTCTCGTTGTAGTACTGCTTGTCCCATTCTGCCCGGCGTCCGTAGATCATCACGCCAACGCGAAATGCGCCCTTGCGTGTAAGCAGTTTGTCCAGAATGTAGTCCAGAGCATCGCGAGCCACGTCAATCCGCGTGGGATTGCTCTCGTTCCCACCCCAATGGGTACTCATGCTCCTGGAGCAATCGAAGACAAATACCACGGACGCCGGCGGCCCGGGTTGCTCAGAGACCGTGATCTCCGAAGATGCGTAGTCGGCGGGCTGGTAGTCAATGTCGAATCCCTTGGCCGGTGGAAACCTGCAGAGGCAATCCCCAGTGTGGCCGCGATAAAGGGTCACCGCACGCAAGGCCGCCGTGTCTCGAAGATAGTCGCTGTTGTCGATGCTGCAGGTGATCACGGCCGGCGGCTCGGAGGAGACGCTCACAGATTTGCGATGAATGTCGCCGCACATCGGCAATAGGCGTCCCGATTTCCAGGTCTCCTTGAGGTAGAAGGCCGCCCTGCCCGGCGGTAGCTTATCGGCCAGTCTCTCAGGTACATAGACGGCAATATCCTGAGTGACAATCTCTTGTTGTTCGTCGATCGGAAGCGGCTTCATAGGGGGTGCCGGCGTCAGTGGCGGGTGGTAGGGATGCGTATTCAGTTCGCTGAGGCGCCCGGATGTGTTCTGGAGACTCGAACTGTCTATGCAAAGCTCCCGGATCAAATTGTCGGCCGAACCCAAATAACTCCCTGCCGCAGTGGCAAAGAACGGAGCCTCGCCGCGACGGCGCGGGCCCCAGAAATCCTCCAACGTGCGATCGGCTTGCCAGAGCATCAGGTAGTGTAGATCGAGGTCGCGGAGTTCCGCGATGGGGTCCCGTTCGTCTTCTCCCCAGGGTCGCCTGCCGCACAGCGCCGCCGACGCCCGCACCAGTCGAGCGGCTCGGGCACAACCGGCCCGGGGGCCCGACATGATCCGTTGAGAGATGAGTTCGTGCTCGGTATCCTCCCTCGGCAGGTCTTCGGGTTCTCCGTCCAGCCGGCGTATGGTGTTTTCCACCAAGCCGGTTGCCGTGCCCTTGAGCTGTTGCTGGTTGTCTTCCTCGATGCCGCACAACCACTGCCGAACGCGCGACCCCTCGTCGGCAAGTCGTTTCCGGTGATCTCGATCGGCGGAAGGAGGTTCCTCTTCCGGCAGCAGTAGAGCCCCGTGGGCGTTGCTGCCCTCGCGGGCCAGGCGGAGGATCGCCGAGACCGGATGCTCCGGCCACCGGGAGAGACGGGTCAGAAGATGGTTTGGGCCCGGCACGACTTTCCCCGGGTCGACCGACTCGATCGGCTGGACCCTCTTGAGATAGTCACGGCGGAGTCCGTTTCGATCTTCGGCGGTGATCCTCGGCCCGTCCGGGACGTGGCTGCTGATCGGCGGTACGGCCAGCACGCCCATGATCCGCCGCAGCCCTACCTTATGCTTCGCGATTTCTCCCCGCAGGTCCAGGTATTCGTCTGCAAGTGCTCCTTCCAACGCCAGCAGACCGTCCTGCACGTCCTTTTGCTTCTGGCGCAGGTCGGCGGGAAGGCCAATGCTCTGCTGTGAATCGGCGGGCGCGTCGACTCCTGCAGTCGGCCTTGCCGGCTCCACGCCGGGCAGTTTCTCCGATTTTGCGTTCAACGCCTGATCAAGTTGATGCGTGTCGTTGATCAGCTTGCAGAGCCTTTTGCGAAGTTCCCGTTTTCCGTTTGCGTCGTACTCCGCGTCCTTCCAGAGCCGCGAAAGGAGCCACTGGGCCAGATAGGGTGTTCTGGCCAGGGCCTTGTCTCGCGTCTCGAAGGCGGCGGCAAGCGTCTCTGCGATTTCGATCGCGTCGTCGTAGGTGGTGCCGCTTCCATCGGCCTTCGTTTGCTTTACGATCTCGTTCCATGCCGTGGTGGCATCGCGAAGCGACAGCTCGTCTCCGATGAAGAGTCCGTCTTCCGCCCGACGGCGGTGGATATCGGCTTGATCGACCAGGTGTCGGATCCAGTAGTGGGTCCGCGGGTCGCGAGGCGCGGCAGCGATCTCCGCCTTGGCCCGGGCCTCGATCGCCTTTTGGACGGACGGCAAGTCGTCTTTCCAAACTTGGGAGCCGAGGTGCATGCCGAGCATTCTCAAGAAGTGCAACTCGATCGTGCCCGGGCCGTTGTCTCGGTCGAACGGTTCGAGTAGTCTGAGGGTGTCTTCCTGCGTGATTTCCGCGGCCTGTGCCCAGTTCCAGACCACCTGCGTCGCCGCCAAGCGGCCGAATTCCGGCCCGGGCCCCGGTTCCGGCCTCTCGGCGGGTCCTTCCGCGGGGGAATCGCGCTGCAACTCGTCCTCGTGTTCCGGCGACTCGGCGCTGCCGGTCGTCTCCGCGGAGTTTTCCGAATTCGCATCCTCGCTGTCCCCGTCGGCCGATTCCTCCGGGCCGTTGTTGATTTCATCGGCGACGGCGGGAGGTTTCAGGAGCGCGTCGAGTGCTTTCTGTGCGGCGTTGATCTCGGTCGGATCACTTTTCCAACCGCAGAATCGTTCGGCCATCGGCAGGCTATGAGCGACGAGTCTCGAGTCGGCCGCTGCCTCTCTAAGCACCTGGGCTAAGCGGTCCACCTCGATGGCCGTGTCTTTGAAACGCGATTGGTAGGCTTTCCCGGCGTCGGCCAACTGTTCCAGTCGCAACAACCGGTGCTGAAACTCCTCCCACCTGACGGGGTCCACGCGATGCGGGTCCAACTCCCGCTGCAGGTTTTCATGCTCTTGCCACCGCTTGTCCACCTCGGCCTGCAAGTCGCGGTAATCCTGTCGTTGCTGCACATGCTCCCGGAGGAACTTGTGGGGAGGTTCTTCGAGCGACTTGGCACTGACCAGTGGGTGGTTGCCCACATCCACGGGCAGCAGCATCGGTATCTGTTGGTCATCGCGGTATACGTCCGCCCAGTGGTTGACCCTTTTCTGCAGGTAGTCGCGCAATTCGTACAGAGAGACCTCGTCGTCGTCGCTTATGTCGTCGGCGGCCTCGCCGCTGAGTGCCCGCCAGAGGAAATGGCAGAAGACGGAACCGCGGAGTTGGGGGGCCGCCCAGCCGATCTGGCCGGGGCTGGTCGAGTTGATCACGAACAGGTTCGGATACTTGTCCTCGGTAACGATTTCCATCAGGCAATCGGCGAAGCCGTTGTAGAGCACGCCCAGACTCCAGTTGGCGTCGATTCGATTGGCGTCGAGGACCAACAGTGTCTTCACGCCTTCCCTACTTTCCTCAAGGCCGTCGAGCAGGTCGCTCATCTTCAGCCAGGCGTCGGTCTCCGAGGGGGTGGCCCCGGGCGGCAGCAGACACGGCTCGTTGTCGTCGTTGACGATGCCGTGCATGCTGAGGTAGATGATGATCACGTCCCGCTTCGGCCCGCCGGCACGCACGTTCTTGAACTTGTCGAGGAGATTGCCCAGTATCCGTCGGCTGGACTTCCCTTCGATCTTCGTGTAGTCGACGATTCTGAACTCACTTTCGTCCGCATCTTTCCCTAGTCTTTTCAGCAGCTCGTGGTCCTCATCCGCCCAGGCGTTGGGCGGAATCGGCAGATCGTACTCGGTGACCACGGCGACCAAGATCGGCGTCTTGGCGTAGGAACCCCACACGGCCCAGACTAACGTGCCGATCAACCCCAGCAGCAGCAGCGACCAGATGGCGAGTTTGGCCCGGTAGCGGGATCGGTCGCGGTTGTACGAGCGGTCCTTCTTCTGTGTCCAGCGGCCGGCCTTCTGGCCGACGGGCCGGGCTCCGCCGGACGGCTTTGAACCACGGCGCCAACCGGGTCTGTCGGAAGACGAATCAGAAGGCATGGCCAATCTCCGTTTCTCTTGTCTTGCAGAGGCCGAGCCGCGATCGAGATCAATCTTTCACCCTGGACATCATCGACATCTCGACGTCGGCGATCGTGGGTTCCTTGGTTTGGGTAACGACGACCTTTCTGTCGACCGCCGCCGAATTACCGCGAATGGATCCTCGAGCCTTTAGTGTATACTCCCCGGGCGGGACCTTGTCGAAGCGGAATCGTCCGTCGGCGTCGGTTTCGGCAGTGCGGCCAAGGGGGTCCAGCGTCACCGTGATGTTGCGGCGCGGCTTACCATCCTTCGAGGCGATGCGGCCCCGGATGGATCCCAACTTGGGCTGCGGCGGTGGCTTCCGTTGCGTAAGAAGCGTGAAGTGCTGCTTCCGTGTAGTGCTGACGTTTCCAGCACCGTCGGTGGCTCGCAACAGGAGCCAATACGTTTCCGGCGTCGCCTCGGGTGGGGCTAGATCCTTTGTGGGCACGACAATGTGCCATATTCCGTCCGCGCCGGGTCTCGGCGGAGGCGTCACTTTCGTGGCGTCTTTGAGCGTCCCCGTCTCGTCTTTGTGAACGCCGATTTCGAGTTTCTTCACGCCGCTAAGCTGGTCATTCCAGCGCAGGTCGAACTCCAGCGGTTCGCCATGGTGTGCCTCGGCGTGGCGCCTCCACGTGCCGTCAACGGCTCCGGGCGGCTTGCTGTCGAGAAAGACCTCGACCGAGTCCTCCAACCGCTGGCCGGACTGCAGCACGCGGCCGTCCTTCGACTCCAGCGCGACCCGGATGCGGATTTCCCGATTGTCCATCCAGTGATCTTTGATTTCCGTCTTGAAGTCATCCACGTCGGCCCGGACCTGCACGATACCCGCTTCGGTGGCGTCGACCAGGAAGATCTCCACCTGGCGATCTCCGCGGAACCGCCTGATTGTCGTGGGCTCCAACGACCCGCTGACGTCTATTAGCTGCACGCGAATCTCGTTGCCCTTTGTGTTGAGCAGGTTTGAAGGGGCGTCCACGCGAAAACCCAAAGGGATCGCCTGCTTCTCTCGATACGCCTTGCCCGAGGTCGGGCTGGTGATGCGGACGTCGGTGCGGCCGGCTACGGAGATCTGATCGTTGCGCCGCTCGCATCGAACGTCGTACGCCAATGCCCGGGGATAGCCGTCCACGTCAAGCAGCACGGTTGCCACTTTGCCGTCGATCTGCTGGAGATCGACTCCGGCGAGCAACTCCGCCACGTCCTTGGAGGGCGTGATTGCGTCCTTTCGTTTCAAGGTTTCCAGGCCGACGATTTCGTCCGTATTCCAGACGATTCTGACGGGGTCTTCCTCGGAGAGGAGCGGGACATCGAGATTCGGTTTTCCAGCGGGACCGTCACTGCGGCGGATGCTCAGTCTGATCTTGATTTCTTCCGCGACGGGATCGTAGGCCGAGTCCGGGAGTGCCTGGAGGTAGCGTTTCGGCGGCACGGGTACGAAGTCGATCGGGTAGACCCACTTGGAGGCCGGATCGCGGTTGTCCTGAATTGCACATGCCCAAGCGGTCAGAGGTTTCGGCGGCGATTTCTCGTCGTTGCCCCTTACGACTGGGCCCCTTACGACCGGGCCCGGTTCTTCGTCCGGTTTGGCAGCCTTCAACTCGATCCCCACGGATTCGGCCTTGGGACCGAGGTCCACGTCCGGATCGGCGGCCAACACGTTCGCCTTCGGCAGCGAATCTCGCGACGGCGTTTGGCCCGGCCGGAGATCCGGTGCAGCGAGCAGTTGCACGCTGACGTTTCTCTGCTGGTCGGAGAGGTTGTGCAGTTTGAAGCGGAAGGCGGTGACTCGGCCGGGGAACGGGCGAAGCTGGATCCGGCCGTCGACCTTCTTCATGGGCGTATCGCCGGCTGCGTCGATTCGGTAGACGTCCAGATCGACCTTGTCGGGAGACGGTAGATTGAAGGTGGCGTTGTCGTACCCGTCCGGAGTCTTGTCGCCGATATGGACTACCGCTTCCACCTCAGATGTCTTCACCTTCCGATCATCGACCAGGGCCACCACCCGGTAGGCAAGGACCGTTCCTGGCGAATCCAGCGTGACCGCCTCCGCCTGATCCGACTTGACTTCGTGCGCGTTGCGTTCGATTTGCAGATAATCAGGGTTGTAGGTCAGCGTCAGTTCGGCGTGGTTGGTGGAGATGCCGCCCGTGTCGACGGTGATCTCAAGCGAGGCGACCCACTTCTGGGCGTCGCGGTGGAATTCGCTTGGATCGATATCAACGCCGATGTACGGCCGCTGAATCGAGGTGAGAGCCTGAAGGTTGTCCCGAACGGCCGACCGGGCCCGGTTGGAGTCGATGACCCGATCGCGAGCATCGACCAGGCGGAGCATTCGTTCTGCGCCGAGCCGAGCGGCGTCGTCTCCTATCGCAAGCCCGTTCACTTGACCGGGTAGATCGCGGTAGACCTGGCGGAGTTGCTCGCCGAATTTCCGATAGGCTCCCCATCGTTGATCTCCGATCAGAGTCGGCCCGGGCGAGGAGATCGCTTGTTCCCGTTTCGGATCGGCCAGGAGGACAAGCTGTTTCTCGAGGACTGCTTGTTCGGCGAGGACCTTCCATTGCCTTTCGGCACAGGCCCGGGCCTGTGCTTCCAGCTCTTCGAGGCCGTCGTCCGACGGATCCGTTTCCGGCGACAGCGGATCGATCGCCTCTAGTGCCGCAATCAACTTGATGCGCCGGTCCGTATCGAGCAGCGGAACGCTCAGGAGGCTCTCGATGAGGGCCGCATTGGTCGATGCCCTTCGACTCCCGGTCAACTTATCGACTTCCGCGTCCACCGCACGTTGCAGATCACCCTGCAATTCCTTCAGTGGCTCCGCGCTCTTCTTCAACCGGTCCAGGGCGCCGGTCACGTCACCGCGCGTCTCGGGACTCAGCCCAATCTCCTGAAGTTCCTCGACGAACCCTGGCAGTTCCGTCAGCAGATCGGAGATGGGCTTGTGCAGGTCCTTCCGCGGGTTGCCGGAGGCCTGTGAGGCACGGACGTACCATCGCACGTAATAGGGTGCATAGAAGACCAGATCGTTCTTCAGTTGGATCAGGCTGCGGATCTCCCGGGCCCCTTGCGTCGATTCGTCAAGCCCCATGTCCTGGTCGCTCTTCGGATTGGGGAATCCCCCTTGCTGAACTGAGGCAATGCGCTGCGTCATCTTCTCGAACTCGTCGTCTTTGGTGAATCCCGCGCCGGACCGGTACCGCAGTTCGTATCGGACCAAGGACTCCAGGAGTTCTCGCCACCGGTGGGGAGCGTAGTCGACGGGCAGCCAGGGGCGGCCGGGGCCGGGATCTTCCGGTCGCCGGCGCATTTGGTCGGGAAGCTGCCAGGCCTGTTTCACGAAGCGGCGTATTTTCTCGGCACAATCGGCCGCGTCGGATTTCTTCTTCCGGACTTGGTTGTTTTCGGACGGGGCGGCGGTTTCCTGTTCTTCGTCTTGCGGAGTACCGGCTTCGGTTTCCTCTTCGCCCGACAATCGCACCAAGATGCAGTTCGCCGCCTCATCGAGCTGCGTGACTTGACCCTTGCCACTTTGAAGCAGCCAAGGCGTTTGTGCATCCGGGCAATCGGTTTCGTGTTCCACCCGGCCGCGGACGCCGCGAGAGACGTAGTTGAATAACTCCGCCAGGTCGACCTGGTCGTCGGGGTCGGAGCTTTCCCGGTCCGCGGCTCCGCGAAGTCCTTCGACAACGTAGTAGCCGAAGATGGATCGCCCGGCGGAAAACGAGGCGCAAGAGATCTGCAGCGGCCGGTTGGCCGTCAGCACCCAAAGGTTGGGATCTTGGCTCGAGTCTTCGAGCTGTTTCTTCAACAGATCGGGAAACTCGTTGACGACCATTCCCAGCCGCGGGTCGGAAGCGATGTGGCCGGCGTCCAAGATCAGCAGTTTCACTGCCGCCGGCCGGGCGCTGATCTGTTGGAGCAACTCACTCAGTTCGCAACGTCTGGTCTCGTTTTCCGAGCTAAACTCGCTCGATAGCAGATAGGCCGTATGGTCGTCGGAGACGCCATGGGCGGAAACGTACCAGATCAGCGTATCTTTGGGCCGGCTGTCGATCTCCTTTAACTCATGATCGATTTTTTCGAAGCTGTCCTTGCATACGGGAACCGGTCCGGCCAGTGTCAACTCCTGCAGTTGTCGGATGTCTTCTCCGGCAAAGGGTATGGGGGGGACCGCCAGCAGGTCGTGCTCGACCACCGACAGAGCGACTGCGTAGGTCTGGGGAGGGCGAGCGATCCACATCAGAACTAGGTAGATCAAGAGGCCCACCATGGCCAGACCCAAGACGCTCCACAGCACCCGTCTGAGGAGTCTTGACGTTGCGGAACTGATTTCCATCTTGCCTCGCCATCCGCCGGCGTGCGAGGAAGAAGAGCTAGCGGTCTGCGCCATCGTGGTCAACCCTCCCGACTGGTTCGAGTCGCGACGGACCATTGCTCCAGTAAGTGGATTCTAGTCGGATCTGTGGAGAAAGGGTAGTCGGGGCCAGATCAGATCCACAATGTGCGTAGGCCTCCGGTGGAGCATCTCCCCCCGAAGGGGGCCCGGTAATCCGTCTTTCCGCAGCCGCAGCTTGACCGGCGAAGGACGGTCAGGTACAGTCAACCTGTTCGCCGATGGGAACACCAAGGAAAAGGGCAAAATGAGCAATTTGCCGGTACACTGGTCCGAGGGTTTGTTTCTGCGGCCACATCATTTCCAGGCCGCCGATCGGTACTGGGCCGAAACCCTCCAGACTTCCGGGCAGTGGGACCACCAATACAACTACGGCGTGCGGACGATCGAGATCAGCGACGACGCGATCGCCAATCACGAGTTCCAGCTCAACCTCTGCCATGCCCGGATGAAAGACGGAACGCTGGTCTCACTGCAACCGGGACAAACGCCGGATCGGGTCAACCTGAAGGAGGTCTTTGCATCCGAGTCGGTCGTGCAGGTCTACTTGGCGGTGCCGAGCTTGAAAATGGGCGTTGTCAACGTGGGTCCCGAGGAGGCCGCCGGAAAACACCGTTACATCGAACGGACCTTCTCTCCACAGGACGAGAGTTCCGGCGGGAACGACCAGGAGATCCAGTTTCGGGTCCTCAACGTGCGCCTGCTGCTGTCGACCCAAGACACGCAGGGCTACGAGTTGCTGCCGATTGCCCAGGTACAGCGGGCCAGCGATCAAGAGGCTGTCCCGGTGGTCGACGACCGGTTTTTTCCGCCCATGCTGGCCATCGACGCCTGGCCTCCCTTGGGCCGGGACGTGGTGCGGAGTATTTATGATATCATCGGCAAAAGGGTCGAGCTGCTCAGCGAGCAGGTCATCAATCGGGGTATTTCCCTGGCCAGCCAGGAGCCGGGGGACTTGGATCGGCTGTTGATGCTCTCGAAGCTCAACGAGGCGTATTCGACGCTGCGGATACTCACGTTCGCCTCGGGCGTGCATCCTTTCGTGGCATACGTCGAGTTGTGCCGGATCGTCGGGCAATTGGCGATCTTCGGCCCCCAGCGCCGCGCGGCGGAAGCCCCCGTCTACGACCACGACGATCTGGCCCGCATCTTCTATTGGGTGAAACAACAGATCGAACTGTTGCTCGCAGGCGTACAAGACCCCATCTACGAGCAGCGGTTTTTCTTGGGCGAGGGCAAGGGGATGCGGGTCTCCTTGGAGTCGAAATGGCTCGAGGCCCAGTGGCAGTGGTTCGTGGGAGTCTCCCACGGCGGTATCAGCAGGGAGGAGTGTCTGAATCTCCTCTGTCCCGGCGAGCTGGACTGGAAACTGGGTAGCGCCGACAAGGTGGACTCGCTGTTCGAATTCGGGGCGGAAGGGCTGCAGATGATGCCCGAGATGCAGGTCCCGCGAGCATTACCGCCGGGAGGCGATTGGATCTATTACCAGGTCGACCGGCAGGGCCCCGCCTGGACGGACGTGCTTCAGAAGCAGACGCTGGCCATGCGGCTGAAGGACAGTCTAATCGTCAACCGAGAAGCGTTGCGTGGCCAGCGCACTCTGGTCGTATCCGTCGCCGGCAAGCAGGTGACACTCCAGTTTGCCCTGTTTGCCGTGCCGAGTCTGTCATGATCCCAGAATTCTGCCAGGCCGTCGATCCGATCTTCCTCTACGTGCTGGAGTTGCTCGAGCGAATCGCCCGCAACGAGAATCCTGCACCCGACGACGAGCGAGTGCGAATTCGCGGCTGGATCGATCGGGCCGAAAGTCTGCTGGGCCAGGGAAAGGGCTGGCAATTGGCCAAGTATGCCCTGGCAGGATGGATCGACGAGGTGCTGATCAACGCTCCCTGGGAAGGCCGCCGCTGGTGGAAAGAAAACGCTCTGGAGGTAGAGGTCTTCAACACGCGGTCGCGGCACGAGCGGTTCTATATCAAGGCGAAGGAGGCGTCTTCATTGACGGAGAAGGACGCCCTGGAAACCTTCTACGTTTGCGTAGTCCTGGGATTTCGCGGGGTATATCGGGATCCGGCGAAGGCCGCCGCGGAGGCCGGTCGGTTGGGACTTCCCGCCGATCTGGAAGCCTGGGCCAAGCAGGCCGCGATGGCCATTCGGCTGGGACAAGGCCGTCCCCACATCCCCACCGCCGACGAGCCCGTCCAGGGCGCCGCTCCGCTGGACGGTCCGTTCATGTTGATCTGGTCGCTGTTTGTGGCGATGGTCCTAAGCGCGGTCACGGGAATCGTGGCCTCCCTGCTTCTTCCGGGCCTCTTGAGCTGAGGTGTCGCAGGCATGATGAATTTTGTACACCATCTGTTCTACATGATCACCTATCCCTTGCGGGCGGTGGTCTATTCACCCGGCAAGCTCTTCGCGCCGTTTCGGAAGTTGGCGAAGCTCTCGCTGCCGGCCAAGGTGGCCATCCTGTTGTTTCTGTTTATGGTGACCGGCGTGGTGGCCGTCTTCATTGTGAAATACAATTACAGGACCAGAGCGGCATGGCCCCTCTTCACGCAGTGGTGGTGGCTGATTGCGATCCTGGTGGTGGTGATCCCGATTGTGGCCTACTACGCCTTAAGGGCATGGCTGGAAGGCGAGATCTCGCCGTTTCCCGACATCGATCACGCCTGGAAGGCCGGCCTGGCCGAGATGCAGCAACAAGGGCTCGATCTCTCGCAGATCCCGCTGTTTCTGATCCTCGGCTCATCCGGCGAAGACCAGGAGAGATCGCTGCTTGCGGCTTCCGGACTCGATCTGAACATGGAGGAAACTCCGCGCGGTCCGGCCGCGCTGCATTGGTACGGCAACCCCAGCGGCATCTATCTGACGTGTACCCGCGTCGGTTGCCTGGGCAAACTGGCGAGCATGGCCGAGGAGGTCGCCGCTTTGGAAAACGTCGACCCCGGGCCGGTCCTTCCTCGGCCGGCAGACGCGCCGATTTACCAGACGATCGTGACGGACGACGAAGAGATGGCCGCGGATAGCGAGGCCCAGCCGGACGGTTTTCAGAAAAGCCCTTCGTCGGATATCCGCGGCACGATGCAGATCGGATCCAATCCGCTGGGATCTGACGATTTCCCCTCCCCCGCCGGCGCGCCTTCCGAGAGACGACCCGTCAAGTTGGACCACGACGACGCGATCAAGGAAGCTCGGCGATTCGAATATCTTTGCCGACTTATCCGGCGTCAACGACAGCCGCTCTGCCCGATCAATGGGATCTTGACGCTGTTACCCTTCAGGCTGATCCAAAGAAGCGAAATCGATGCAATCGAGATGCAACGGGCCGTGAAGAAAGACCTTTCGAACGTGCTCGATGTGCTGATGCTCCGCTGTCCGGTGACTGCGTTGGTGGTGGGGATGGAGCAAGAGATGGGCTTTCGCGAATTTGTCCGGCGCGTGGGGCGGGAGCGTGCCGCCAGCCACCGTTTTGGCAAGGGCTACTCCCTGTCGAATCCTTCCTCACCCGAGTGGATGAAGGCCGTCAGCGCCCACGCCTGTGGTTCGTTCGAGGACTGGGTTTATACGCTGTTCCGCGAAGAGGGTTCGCTGAGCCGGCCCGGCAACACCAAGCTTTACTCCCTGCTGGTGAAGATGCGCGGCCAAGTGCAAGACAGACTGGCGAGGGTGCTGGCCAACGGTTTCAGCGCCAGTGTCTTTGGAAAACTGGGGGACCGGCAGGATCAACAGACGGAAGGCCTGTTGTTCAGCGGCTGCTATTTCGCCGCTACGGGTGACACCGAAGACCGCCGGGCGTTCGTCAAAAGTGTCTTTGGAAAACTGCCCGAGCAGCAAGAAGAGGTCCAATGGACCCAAGCCGCGTTGGGCCAAGACCAGAAGCTACAGCAGATCGCACAAGCTGTCCTGGTCTATTGCACCGCCTTGCTGCTGGGGCTGGTGGGGATCATCGCCTGTTGGATCTTCGGCAGCTAGCCGCCTGACGACTGACTAGCAAAGCTCGGAATCGTCGATTACCACCCGAACCGTGCATCGCGGCTGGACATCCCGGCTCGAATTGCCTATAAATTAAGGTGACTTCGGAGGTGTGTGTTTTGTTGTCTTCTGCACCCAATCCGCAAGAGAGCGGGGATCCGCCGCAACCGGCCTCCGCCGAAGGTCCGTCGCCTTCCAGCGAAACGCACGATCGCGCCCTGCTGGAAAGCGTGCTGCGACAGACTCTGGAAGAAGGCCGCTCGCCCGAGGAGTTGGAGTCGCCGGAGAAGGCGGCCTTGTTGGACGTAGCCGGACGCCATCGAGGAGAACCGCTCTCGCTGGACCCGATTGTGGCCGAACTGGTGGCGGCCTTGTTGACGACCTACTTTCGGAACCTCTCAGGTTCGCCCGAGTTTTGGAGCAGAATTTCGGGCGAAATCGCCCAATCTCTCTTTGACGATCCCGTCGCGCGCTTGCGGCTAGAAGCGTTCTGGAATCGTCTGTGCACAACAACGCTTTGATGAAAACGGCTTCAAATCAAGATCCGCAGCAGCTCATCCACGAGTGCCAAGGCCTGGTTCGCTCGCTGGCCGTGGGCATCCGCCGGAAGTTGCCGCCGAATATCGAATTGGACGATTTGATCGCCTACGGACAGGTGGGATTGGCCCAGGCTGCCCAAGATTTCGACGCCGGCCGTTTTCGTCAAACCCAGTTCTCCACGTACGCCTACTACCGCATTCGAGGGGCCATTTACGACGGCCTGTCGAAGATGAGCTGGTTCAGCCGCAGCCAGTACAGGCAGGTGCGGGCCGAGCAGATGACCAACGAAGTATTGCAGGTCGAGGGCCAGCAGGGGGCTTTTCAAAGACCTTCGCAAGCCGGCCTTCAAGAAAGCAGCGACGCGGGCTGGTTTCGCGATGCCACCTGTGCCCTGGCGGTCGTCCGCCTGGCCACTCGATCTGGCCAAGGCATTGAAGACGGCGCACCGATGACGCCGGCCGATCCGTCCACGCCTGATCCCTCGGTAGCCGCCATGGGCCGGGAAATCAGTCAGAAACTCCGTGAACTGATCGATGCACTGCCCGAGGCCGAGAGTGCCCTGATCCGCGCTGCCTATTTCGAGGGCCTCACGCTCCAAGAAGCCGGCCAGAGACTGGGAATCAGCAAATCGTGGGCCAGCCGCCTCCACACCAAGACCCTGAAACACCTGGCTCGCTCGTTGAAACTGCTGGGTGTGGTGTCCTCGACCTGAATGGGTTTTTGGAAAAGGCGGCCGGGTAAGATAGTACTTTCGGGGGGTTGTTGAAAACCTTGTTGGCCACGATTATAATGTAACTTATAGCATCCCGTTGAATGACACCCTACTTCTTCAACGGGCTGACAGAGAGTGCTTTAGGGGTGCGGGGCGAGGAATGCCGGGGGGTTGCGTGCCGGACGAAATGCGGCTAGTTTGTGTTTTTATGAAGGCTCGTCTCCCAGGGATGTCCGCCAGTGGGAGTGGGGAAAGAAATGGCATCAGATGAAATCCTCGATTTTGCCAAGCTCCTGGCACCAATACCGGGCGACAACCGGGCCGGTGTCGATCTTCAGGAGGATCCCGATCACGACTCGATCTTTCGCCGGATCCGCAGCGCGGCCGGCGAAGCGCGGAGAATCGAGCGAACGGTAGATTACGACGAGGATGGAAACCCGACGCCAACCAGGCCGGGCGATTGGCGGCCGGTCCTGAAGCATGCCCCGCAAGCCCTGGCCGAGCAATCCAAGGACCTCAGAATTGTCGCCGTGTTGATCGAGGCCTTGCTGCGAAGGCACGGATACGCGGGCTTGCGAGACGCTTTCCGATTGGCCGCCGCGCTGATCGCGGACTTCTGGGACGACCTCTACCCCTTGCCCAACGAAGAAGAAGGAATCCTCGCCCGCGTCTCACCCCTGGCGGGACTCAACGGCGAGGGGCGAGACGGTCTGCTGGTCGGTCCGATCGCCAAGGTGCCGATCACCGAAGGCCGGACGGTCGGGCCGTACACTCTGCTGGACTTCACGCGGGCGAGTCGCTTAGAGGGGATCCAGGACCCGGAGGTCCGGGCGCGGCAGGCACAACAGGACGGCGCGGTAACCGTCGAGATGTTCAACGTGGCCGTGCAGGAGACCTCCGACGAGTTCTTCCACCGTTTGTGGGACGACGTATCGCAGTGTTCCGGCGAGTTCAAGAAGCTCTGCGAGGTGTTGGAGCAGATGTGCGGCAAGGACGAAGTGGGAGGGTATTCCCTGGCCCCCGCTTCCTCGCGGATCAGCAATGCGCTGCAGGAATGCCGCGAGACGGTCCAGAGAATTGCCGGCCATGTGCTTGGCCCGCCGGAGCAAGAGGAAGCACCGCCGGACGGCTCTTCATCAAAGACCCCGGACTTGCAGCCCAGCGAGAGCAGCCCGGTTGCCGGCCAGCTACAGTCCCGGGAGGAGGCTTTCGGCGCCCTGCAGCGTGCTGCGGACTTCTTCCGGCGGACCGAACCCCATTCGCCGGTCTCCTATGCCTTGGAGCAGGTAGTTCGTTGGGGAAAGATGCCGTTGCCCGAGTTGCTGAAGGAATTGATCCCCGAAGAATCCGCCCGCGACCAGTTGTTCAAACACGTGGGTATCAGAATATCGGAGCAGGAAGAGTAGATGTCGATCCGTAACCAACAACGACCGGAGGTAACCATTGATGGCAGAAAGCACGCAACACAAGCTGGATCGGGTGCGCAAACCCCGGGTGCACATTACCTACGATGTGCAAATCGGCGATGCCATGGTGAAGCGGGAGCTTCCCTTCGTGGTGGGGGTCCTGGGTGACTTCTCGGGAGATCCCACCCAGAAGCTCGACCCGCTGTCGAAGCGCAAGTTCGTGCAGATCGACCGCGACACTTTCGACGAGGTCATGGCGCGGATGACTCCCGGCGCCAAGTTCCGCGTGGAGAACACGCTGAAAGGCGACGGGAGTGAATTGGCCGTGCAGTTGCAGTTCAACTCGATCGACGATTTCGAGCCGGCCAACGTCGTCAAACAGGTGGAGCCCCTGCGCAAGTTGCTGGAAACCCGCAACAAGCTCCGCGACCTGATGACCAAGGTGGACGTTTCCGAGGAAATCGAGAGCGTCTTGGAAGAGGTTCTCCAGAACACGGAAGAGTTGGAAAAGTTCAAGAACGAGTTGGGGCTTACCGGCGAGAGCGAAGACAAGGAGGATGACCAATGAGCACGGGTGAAGAAGAATCCCAAGCCCAGCAATCTCAGGCCGCCGAAGGCGCCAGCCTGCTGGACCAGGTCCTGGAAATGCCGCAGACCACACCGGACCGCGCCAAGGAGTTGGTCGGCACGCTGGTGGACGAGTATCTCAAAGGCACGATGACCTTCGACAAGGACGTCACGCGCACCATCCGCCGGGGAATCGAAGAGATCGACGCCACGATCTCCAAGCAGTTGGCGGCGATCATGCACGCGCCGCAGTTCCAGAAAATGGAAGGTACCTGGCGCGGCCTGAACTACCTGGTGATGAACAGCGAAACCGGTACCCAGTTGAGGATCAAGGCCATGAACGTCTCCAAGCGAGAGCTGTTCAAGGACCTGGATCGGGCGGTGGAGTTCGACCAGAGCGATCTCTGGAAGAAGCTCTACGAGAACGAGTTCGGCACCCCCGGCGGCGAGCCCTACGGAGCGCTGATCGGCGACTACGAGTTCACCAACCACCCGGAGGACATCGAACTGCTGAGCAACGTATCGAACGTGGCGGCGGCGTCGTTTTGCCCGTTCATTTCGGCCGCCTCGTCGTCGCTGATGAACCTCAATAGCTTCACGGATCTCTCCAAGCCGCGCGATCTGGCCAAGATTTTCGACGCCCTCGAGTACACGCAGTGGAAATCGTATCGCGACAGCGAAGACGCGCGGTTCGCGACCCTGGTCATGCCGCGCGTGCTGTCGCGGCTGCCCTACGGCCAGAACACCAAGCCGGTCGACGAGTTCGATTTCGAGGAAGTCGAGTTGGACAAGAAGGGAAAGGCCAAGAAGGTCCCTCACGATCATTACGCCTGGATGAACGCGGCCTACGTTTACGGCACCAAGCTGACCGACGCCTTCGCCAAGACCAGTTTTTGCACGGCGATTCGCGGGGTGGAAAACGGCGGCAAGGTGGAAGGCCTCCCGGCGCACATCTTCACCAGTGACGACGGGGACCCCGACCTGAAGTGTCCCACGGAAATCGGGATCACCGACCGCCGTGAGAAGGAACTCAGCGATCTGGGTTTCCTGCCGTTGTGCCACTTCAAGAACACCGATTACTCGGTCTTCTTCGGCGCCCAGACCACGCAGAAAGCCAAGAAGTACTTCGGCCCCGACGGGGCAGACGCCACGGCCAATGCCGCCATATCCGCCCGACTGCCGTACATCATGGCCGCCTCGCGATTTGCCCATTACCTGAAGGTCATCGCCCGAGACATGATCGGCTCGTTCATGGAAGTCGAGGACTGCCAGGACTTCCTCGAGAAATGGATCGCCCAGTACGTGTGCGTCGATCCGAAGCCGACCGCCGAGCAAAAGGCGAAGCTTCCTTTGGCGGCAGCCGAGATCCAGGTGCGGGAAGATCCGGAAAGCCCGGGGGCGTACCACGCCATCGCGCTGTTGCGACCCTGGCTGCAGATGGAAGAGTTGACCACTTCGCTGCGGATGGTTGCCCGAATTCCCAAGAAGGCCTGACCATCGATCCTTTGCCCCAGGACGTCCGTGGGGACGTCCTGGGGCCCGTTTTTCTCCGTTCGGTTCACCGGCCTTCTTGACGGGACGTTCTCGTGCCGATCAGTACAGAATCTGCTCAGTTCCTCGCCGAAGAGTCGTTGGCCAAGGCCCTGCAATTCTGGTTCGGCTGGACCGGCGCGTCGTCGATGCCGGTCGAGAAGGAGCAGCTCGTTCGGCAACTCGGCCGCGACGTGGCCCGACTGGACGACCTGCTCACCCGGCAGGTCAACGCGATCATCCATCACCGGCGGTTCCAGCAGATCGAGGCTTCCTGGCGAGGGCTGCAATACCTGGTGGACCAGTTGGACGAAGCCGAAAGCGTCAAGATCCGCGTGTTGAACGTTTCCTGGAAGGCGTTGGCTGGGGACTTCGAGCGGGCGATCGAATTCGACCAGAGCCATCTCTTCCGCGAGGTCTATAGCGAGGAGTTCGGCATGTCGGGCGGCGAACCGTTTGGCGTGCTGTTGGGCGACTATGGCATCCGACCTTGGCCCTGCGCCGAACATCCCATCAACGACCTGGAGGCGCTCGGCGCGATATCCGGGGTGGCGGCGGCGGCCTTCACGCCGTTTATTGCCGGTGTCCATCCGGCCATGTTCGGCTTGAACGAATTCTCCACGCTTCAACAACCGTTGAACCTCTCGGCTACCTTCGAACAATTGGACTACTTGAAGTGGCGAGCCTTTCGCGAGACGGAAGATGCCCGGTTCGTCGGCCTGACGCTGCCGCGGGTGTTGATGCGGCTTCCGTACGAGGACGACGGTTCGCGCATCGACGGCTTTGCCTATCGCGAGGACGTGACCGGTCCCAGCCGCGACAAGTACCTTTGGGGCAACGCGACCTATGCCTTCGGGGCCGTGTTGATTCGGAGTTTCGCCGAGTCGGGCTGGCTGGCCGATATCCGCGGATTCCGGCGCGACGTGGCGGGCGGCGGCCTGGTGACGGGGCTGCCCGTCCACTCGTTCTCTACCGACAAGCCAGGTATCGCGCCGAAGTGTTCGACCGACGTAATCGTCACCGACGATCGGGAAAAGGAGCTCGGTGACTTGGGGTTTATCCCCTTATGTCACTGCATGGATACCGAGTACTCGGTGTTCTACGCGACGCAATCGGCGCAGCAACCCAAGCAGTACGACGAGTTGGAGAGCACGATGAACGCCCGGATCTCCGGCATGCTGCAATACACGTTCTGCGTGTCGCTGTTGGCCCACTACCTGAAGGTGCTCGCCCGCGACCGGATCGGAGGTTTCTCGGAGCCCGACGCCTGTGAGGATTTTCTGGACCGGTGGCTGCAGCAGTACGTTACGGCGGATCCCGAGGCCTCGACGGAGATCAAAGCCGAATTGCCCCTGCGCGAGGCCAAGGTCCGCGTCCGCGAACACCCGGAGAAGCCGGGCTGCTACGTCTGCATTGCCCAGTTGTGGCCGCATTTCGAACTCGACGAACTCGCCACCTCCCTGCGAATCACCACCGAGCTGACTCCGGGGGAACCCGATTGACTCTCCGAAACCTTCGTAAGGAACGATCGTCCATGAACGCAAAAGAGCTCTTCCAGGTTGGGCAACTCGGCGAAGCCGTGGCCGCCGCCGGCGAGGATGTCAAACGGCATCCCGCCGATCTGCCGAAGCGGGCACTCCTCTGCGACCTGCTCTGTTTCTCCGGTGAGTTCGAGCGAGCGGACAAGCAGCTCGACGCGATGGGGCATCAGGATCCGCAGGCGATGCTGGTGATCAGCCTGGTCCGGCAACTGATCCGGGCGGAACAGGCCCGCCGGGAGTTCTATCAGCAGGGAAGAGTGCCCGAGTTGCTCGATCAGCCCGCGGGCCATCTGAAGCTACGGCTGGAGGCGTCGGTTCGACTCCGCGACGGACAGCCGGCCGAGGCGGCGGCGCTGTTGCAACAGGCCGAACAGCAGCGACCGCAGTGCTCCGGCCGGTGCGACGACGAACCGTTCGGCGAGTTGCGCGACCTGGACGACCTGACCGCCTCGTTCTTCGAAGTGCTCACCAGCACGGGCAAATACTATTGGATACCGATCGAGCGCGTCGAGTTGATCGAGTTTCATCCACCCGAGGTGCCGCGGGATCTGCTGTGGCGTCGCGTGCACATGGTCGTCAGCGGCGGCCCCGACGGCGAGGTCTTTCTGCCGGCGCTTTACGCCGACTCGCATACCGAAAGCGACGACCGGCTGCGGTTGGGACGAATGACCGACTGGCGGGGCGGCGACGGCGCGCCGGTCCGCGGCATCGGACAGCGGATGTTCCTGATCGGCCAGAAGGACCGCAGCATCATGGAACTTCAGCAGCTCACGTTTTCCAGTCCAACAAGTCCCGAAGAGGGTGCCGAGAGTTGCTAGGAAATCATGGCGAAACCTCGAGTTGATCAACCGCTGGTTCCCTCGGTGCTCGACCGTCTGCTGGACGAGTTTGCAGGAATCATCGAGCCGGCCGCCACGCGCGAGCCGGTCAAGTCGCGCGGCCAGCTACTGCGCGAGTTGAAGCAGAGCGTCGCGCGCGACCTGCAGAACCTGCTGAACACCCGGTGTCGCTGCCGCAGTTGGGCGCCAAGTTCAGGGGAGGGGGACCTGGGCGAGTTGCAGCGGTCGCTGGTCAACTATGGAATTCCCGACGTCACCGGCGCCGACCTGGGCACCCTGGGGCGCAGCGAGACGTTTGTACGAATCATCGAAGAGGTGATCCGCCGCCTTGAACCCCGGTTTCGGACCGTCAAAGTGAAGGTCCTCGACAACGTCGAGCCGTTGGACCGAAGGCTGCGATTTCGCATCGATGCGCTGCTGGCGGTGGAACCGGTCCCCGAGCCGGTGGTCTTCGACTCGGTAATTCAGCCGGCGACCGGCAACGTGGAAGTCATCAGTCCGTTACTAGGAAATCATGGCCGATGAGCGACGAGCTACTGCCTTACTACAACCGCGAACTGGCCTTCATTCGGCGTTTGGGCGCCGAGTTTGCACGGTCCCACCCGAGGATCGCGGGCCGGCTCCAGTTGACGCCGGACGCGGCGCAAGACCCGCACGTGGAACGGCTGATCGAAGCGTTTGCCTATCTCAACGCCCGCACCCGACACAAGCTCGAAGACGATTTCCCGGAAATCACCGACGCCCTGTTGGGCGTGCTGTATCCACACTACCAGGCACCCATCCCGTCGATGGCCGTGGTGCAATTCGTCTTGGATCCCGGCCAAGGCGACCTGTTGGCCGGACACACTCTGCCGAGCAAGACGACGCTTCAGACCGACCCCATCGACGGCCAACCGTGTCGCTTTCGCACCTGTTACCCGACGACCATCTGGCCGATCGAGTTGACGGCGGCCCAGCTTCAGGGGCAACCGTTTAGCGCACCGAAGATCGATCTTCCGGCCGAGCCGGACGCCGTGTTGCGCTTGCAGTTGCAGTGCTACAGCAAGGACGTGACGTTCTCGCAGCTCAAGGCCGACTCGCTGCGGTTCTTTCTCAACGGGCAGTCGCAGCACGTCTTTCCGCTCTACGAACTGATTTTCAACAACACGCTGGGCGTGGCCTTGGCCACCTCAGCCGGGGACAAGAACCCGGTCCCGCTGCAGAAGAGTTGCATCCGGCCGGTGGGTTTCGAGTCCGACCAGGGCATGCTGCCCTACACGGCCCGATCCTTTCTGGGCTACCGCCTGCTGTCGGAGTACTTCGCCTTTCCGCAGAAGTTTCTGTTCTTCGACGTATTGCTGGGAGATGGGGCCGACCTGAACCTGAAGGACCTCAACCCCATTTCCCAGCAAGACGCCGGCGGCAGGCTGGAAATCTACTTCTACCTCAACCACACGACCGTCGACCTTCAGCAGAACGTGACGGCCGACACGTTTCGGCTGGGATGCACGCCGATGGTCAACCTCTACGAGCAACGGGCCGAACCGATCGCCCTGTCGCACACCCGGACGGAGTACCGCGTGGTACCCGACGCCCGGCGTCCATTGGCCCATGAAGTCTATTCGATCGATCGGGTCACGGCCACCTCGCCGGACAACGAACAGGTCGAACACGAGCCGTTCTACAGCTTCAAACATGCGTCGGATCGCCGCCAGGGGAAGGCCTTCTGGCAGGCCGTCCGCCGGTCGGCCGGAGCGGGTGCGGACCGGGCGGATGGCGGCACGGAGGTCTATCTATCGCTGGTCGATCTGGAGTTCTCGCCGTCGGCGCCGGCCGATTGGACGCTGGACGTGCAGACAACCTGCCTGAGTCGCGATCTCCCTCATCGCCTGCCGATGGGCGACGGGCTGCCCGGCTTCCGCCTCATCCAAGCCGCGCCCGTGTCGAGCATCCGCTGCATGACGGGGCGTCCCACGCCGACGCTGCGGCCTCCGCGAAAACACGGGGCCATGTGGCGGCTGATCTCGCATCTCTCGTTGAACCACCTTTCCCTGGTCGACTATGAACAGGGGGCCGACGCCCTGCGCGAGATACTGAAGCTCTACGACTTCGCCGACTCGGCCGAGACCCGGGCAATGATCGACGGGATCCTCAACGTCAGCAGCCGCCGCGTCGTAGGCCGGATACCGGCCGGCCCCCGCCGCCAGGTGGCCGGCCAGAAACCCGATCAGACGCGCATCGGATTTTGCCGCGGCGTCGAGACCACCATCCATTTCGACGAGGAGCGTTTCACCGGAAGCGGCGTTTATCTGTTCGCCTGTGTGTTGGAACGATTCCTGGGCCTCTACTGTTCGGTCAACTCGTTTTCCAAACTGGTCGCCACCACCAACAAGCGCGAGAAAGAGCTGCGAAAATGGTCCCCACGAGCGGGCGAAAGCGTACTCCTGTGAGCGAAGAACTGCTCGAAGCGCCCTATCGTTTCGACTTCTTTCAGGCCGTGCGCCTGTTGGAACAAATGGGCGTGGAAGCGGCGCGGGAAGGCGCCGGCACGTCCGGTCTGTCGGTGGGAAAGGACCACGCGCCGAACCGGGAAGCGGTTCGCTTTCGGGCGTTGCCGTCGCTCGGTTTTCCGGCCGGGGCGATCGCCGAGATTCGCCCCGCCGCCCAACCCGATGCGGCCCAACCCGATGCGGCCCAACCCGAACAACGCCCGCCGGAGATGGTTACCACCTTCATGGGCCTTACCGGGCCCAACGGCGTCCTGCCGCAGCACTACACCCGGATGTTGATCGAGCGGATCCGCGACAAGGACTTCGCGCTTCGGGATTTCCTCGACCTGTTCCACCACCGCGTGATTTCACTGTTCTATCGGGCCTGGGAGAAGTATCGCTTCCCGATCGGCTACGAGCGGGCGTCGCGAGCCGGCGGCGACGATTCGGAAGACTTCTTCACCGCTTGTCTGTACTGCCTGCTCGGCCTGGGCACCGGCCGATTGCGCGGCCGCATGGAGTTCGACGACGAGGCGCTGCTCTTCTATTCAGGGCACTTCGCGCGCTATCCCCGCTCGGCCGTCGCGCTTCAGATGATGCTGAGCGACTACTTCGAGTTTCCGATCCGGGTCGAACAGTTTCAGGGGCAATGGCTCTACCTCAGCGAAGAAGACCAGTCGTCGCTGCCTTGCCCGCGATGGCCGCGGGGCCTGAACGTGCAGCTTGGCAGCGGCGTGGTGATCGGCGATCGCGTCTGGGACATCGAGGGCAAGTTTCGCCTGCGGTTGGGACCGCTTTCGTACGATCAGTTCCGCAGTCTCATGCCGACCGGCGACGTGCTGCGTCCGCTCTGCCAGTTGGTCCGCACGTACGTGGGCGGGCAATTCGATTTCGACGTCCAGCCGGTGCTCATCGCGGCGGAAGTTCCCTGGTGCCGATTGGGCGGCGTATTGCCGGGAAATGGGGGTCCCGACCCGGCCCGACTCGGCTGGAATACCTGGATCCGGGGCCGCCCGTTTGACCACCACGTTACCGACGCCGTTTTTTCTATGGAAGGTTTACCATGGACCACGCAAGCCTGAAATCCCTGGTCGGCAAACTCAACGACACCTGCCGCCGGAGCCTGGAGGGCGCGGCCGGGCTCTGCTTGTCGCGCACCAACTACAACGTGGAAATCGAGCACTGGCTGCTGAAGCTGATCGAGACGGCCGACACCGATCTGGCGGCCCTGTTTCGCTACTACGAGGTCGACAACTCGCGATTGACCGCCGAGCTGACCCGGGGGATCGATCGCCTGAAGACCGGCAACGCCCGGCCCCCGGCCCTCTCGCCACACGTGGTGAGCCTGATGGGTAAGGCCTGGATGGCCGCTTCCATCGAGTTCGGCTCGGCGGCCATACGCTCGGGGTACCTGCTCTACGCGTTGCTGTCGGACGATACGCTGTCGCGGGTGGCGGAGGCGGCTTCCGAGCAGTTCGAGAAGATATCTCCCGACTCGCTGTGCAAGGACCTCCACGACGTCGTGGCCGAGACGGCCGAGTCGCAGCAAGCGCCGTCCGACCGCCAAGCCGATCGACTAGGGGCCGCCGCGGTCGCCCCGCGCCCGCCCGGCCCCGGTGGTCCCAGCAAGACGCCCTCGCTCGATCAGTTTACGATCGATCTGACGGCCCGGGTACGCCAGGGCGACATTGATCCCGTGCTGGGTCGCGACGCTGAGATCCGGCAGATCATCGATATCCTCTTGCGGCGCCGCCAGAACAACCCGATTCTTACGGGCGAGGCGGGCGTCGGCAAGACGGCGGTGGTCGAAGGATTCGCCATGCGGATCGCCCAACGCGACGTACCCCCGCCGCTGAGAAACGTCTCGGTCCGCACCCTCGACCTGGGACTGTTGCAGGCCGGGGCCGGAATCAAGGGGGAGTTCGAGAATCGGCTCAAGTCGGTGATCGAAGAGGTCAAGGCCTCACCGCAGCCGATCATTCTGTTCATCGACGAGGCCCATACGATGATCGGCGCCGGCGGACCAGCGGGCCAAGGCGACGCGGCCAATCTGCTCAAACCGGCCTTGGCCCGAGGCGAGCTGAGGACGATCGCCGCCACGACCTGGGCGGAGTACAAAAAGTACTTCGAGAAAGACGCGGCATTGGCCCGGCGGTTCCAGGTCGTCAAGATCGAAGAGCCGGTCGAAGAGGTCGCCGTCGAGATGATGCGAGGACTGGTAGAAACGCTGGAGAACCACCACAAGGTGCGGATCCTCGACGAGGCCGTCATCGACGCCGTGAAGCTCTCGCACCGCTACATCTCGGGCCGGCAATTGCCCGACAAGTCGGTCAGCCTGCTGGATACGGCCTCGGCGCGAGTGGCCATCGGCCATACGGCCGTTCCGCCGGCGGTCGAAGACTGCCGCCGCCGGATCGACCAACTGGCCCTCTCTATCGAGATCCTGGAGCGCGAAAAGGTCACCGGAGCCGACCACCAGGAACAACTCGACGAACTCGCACAAGCCAAGGCCCGGGCGGAGGACGAATTGGAAACCCTCCAACAACAGTGGAAAGAGGAGGGCGAACTGGTTGGCCGTATCCGCGAGATTCGCGAACAACTCGAAACGGATCGCCTCGCATCGGCAGCCGAGCAACGCCCCGGCGATCAGAGCGAGCAACGGGCCGAGGAACCGGCGGATTCAACAGCGACTTCATCAGAACCTTCCCAACCCCCGGCCGACGCACCTACGCCACTCTCGCCCGAACAGCCACTCTCGCCCGAACAGCCACTCTCGCCCGAACAGCCACTCTCGCCCGAACAGAGAGAACAACTCCGTGGAACCCTCAAAGAACTTTCCGATCGGCTTCAGCAGTTACAGGGCGAAAACCCCCTGATGCAGGTCTGCGTCGATTCGCAGGCGATTGCCGAAGTCGTCTCGGGCTGGACCGGTATTCCGGTCGGCCGCATGGTAACCGACGAGATTCGCACGGTGCTGTCGCTTAAGGACCTGATGCAGCAGCGCGTGGTCGGCCAGTCGCACGCCCTGGAGGCGATTGCCCAGCGGATTCGCACTTCCCGGGCAAACCTGACCGACCCGCGTCGACCGATCGGCGTGTTTCTGCTGGTGGGTCCCAGCGGCGTGGGCAAGACGGAAACGGCGATCACCTTGGCCGAACTGCTCTACGGCGGCGATCAGAACATGACCGTGATCAACATGTCGGAGTTCAAGGAGGAGCACAAGGTGTCTCTGCTGATGGGCTCTCCGCCGGGTTACGTGGGCTACGGCGAAGGCGGGGTGTTGACCGAGGCGGTCCGCCGCCGGCCCTACAGCGTGGTCCTGCTGGACGAGATGGAGAAGGCCCATCCCGGCGTGCAGGACATCTTCTACCAGGTGTTCGACAAGGGAACGCTTCGCGACGGCGAGGGCCGCGACATCGATTTCAAGAACACCGTGATCCTGATGACCTCCAACGCCGGCTCGGAACTGATCATGAAGCTGTGTGCCGACCTGGAAACGTGCCCCGACGCCGCCGGTCTGGCCGAGGCCCTGCACCCGGATTTGTTGAACACGTTCAAGCCGGCCTTCCTGGGCCGCGTCACCTTGGTCCCGTATTTCCCGCTGACCGACGAGGTGATGCGCTCGATCGCCGAGCTGCAACTCGGCCGGATCCGCCGGCGGATCGAAGAAAACTATCGGGCGGAATTCCGCTACGACCCGGAGCTGGTCGCCGGGATCGTCGGCCGCTGCACGGAGGTGGATACGGGCGCCAGAAACGTCGACCACATCCTCACGAGAACCCTTCTGCCGGAGCTGGCCGCCGAGTTCCTCGCCCGAATGGCAGACGAGCAGCCGATTGCCGCGGTCCATGTTTCCCTGGGTGAAGACGAAGGGTTTCGATACGAGTTCTCGTGACGAGAGGGCCGGCCCGGCGGCCGCAGCGCAGGGATTCTCCGAAAAAGGGAGGCAACTTCCCGGAACAATCAACGAAAACAGGGATAGATGGAGTGAATGTGATCGATAAGTGGCTTCGGAGCTGCCATGGCTTCGAGGTATTTTGGACACCCATTTCTTACGTGAAAGGAGCGTACCATGGCGTTCGATTGTTTTCTGAAGATCGATGGTGTTCCCGGCGAGAGCACCGACGACAAACACAGTGACTGGATCGAGCTGATGTCCTACAGTCACGGTGTCAGCCAGCCCTCCAGCGGCGCCGCCAGCAGCGGCGGCGCCCGCAGTGCCGAGCGGTGCGACCACGACGATTACTCCGTGGTCAAAAGCATCGACAAGGCGAGCCCCAAGCTGGCCCTGTTCTGCTGCAACGGCTCGCACATCAAGGAGATCAAGATGGAGCTTTGCCGGGCGACCGGCGACAAGCAGAAGTACATGGAGGTGGTGATGTCGGACGTGATCGTCACCAGCGTGCGGCCCGGCGGCAGTGCGCAGGGTGGCGAGTCGCTGCCTCTGGAGGAGGTGGCGTTCAACTACGGCAAGATCGAGTGGGCCTACACGGAGACGGACCACAAGACGGGCAAGCCCAAGGGCGACGTCAAGACCCATTGGGACCTGGTGGCCAACAAGGGCGGCTAGTCCGGCAGCCGTTGGGTCGGCCGGCCGCGAGACTGACGCACCGATACCACGGGGCGGAGCAGAAAGCTCCTGCCCCGTGGCGGTATGGTAGGACGTGGTCTTCACACGGGTGTGGTTATGCGAGTCATCCTTGAAGTGTCGTCCGGGCCGAGCGCCGGCCAAAAAGTCCTGTTAAGGGCCAGCCAGGCGCTTCAAGTCGGTCGCACCGAATGGGCCGACCTGGCCGTCCCCCACGACGGCCGCATGTCCGGACTACACTTCGCGCTGGAAACGGACGGTGTTGCGTGCTACCTGGAAGATCTCGGCAGCAGCAACGGCACCTTGCTCAACGGCCGACCGGTAGCCCAACGGACGGTGCTTCGCAACGGGGACGAGATCCGAGCCGGCGACACGGTTTTTCTGCTGCACACCGAGGGCGACGCTCCGGAGACGGTTAAGCTTGCGGCGCGCGAAGCGGCCGCCGCGGCGCCGCGGCCGGCCACCGCCGAAGTTTCCTACACGGTCGAGACTTGCGACTCGGGGCTGACGCTCTGCCGGGGAAGCGTCGACGACGTCTCGCCGGCCGACCTGGCCGCCTTGGTCGGCGAGAAGATCCCGTTGTACCTGATCGTCGACTTCAAGAAGTTGGAGGCTCCGTTGCCCAACGAACTCGAAACCGCCGAGCACGTGCTGTTCGATTGGCTCGAACCTTCGGCGGCAGTGAACGTCTCACCCTTGGTCTTCTCGCCCGAGGAGTTCGCCGATTGGCCGGCGCTGGTCGAGGAAGGCTGGGGTAACGACGCCGTGATTTGCCTGTTTTGCGGCCAACCGAAGCCGGAACTGATGTCGCATCTCCGCCGCAGCCTCCGAGCCCAACCGGGACAGAGCGATCCGAGTGCGGGAATCGTGGGCTATTGTTGGCCGAGCGTGATGGCGCCGCTGCTGTCCCACTACGCAGCCGAGTCCGTCGAGCGATTGCTCACGGGGATCGAGGCCGTGCTGGTCGAACTACCGGACCTACCCGAAACGTGGCAACTCTACGGTCGCGACTCACTGGCCGACCTGTTGGATCAACTCGGTTTCGTCAAGGAGCCGTCCGAAGAGGAAGCCGCCTCAGAGCCAACGGACCACTAGGCTCAGGAAACCTCGCAGAAAGGAACAAGCCATGCCACCGGCAGCCCGAATCGGCGATATGCACACCTGCCCCATGGTCACGCCGGGCACGCCACCGATCCCCCACGTGGGCGGCCCGATCCTCAAGGGCGAGCCGACGGTGATCGTAGGCATGATGCCTGCGGCCCGCGTCAGCGACACCGCGGTCTGCGTCGGCCCGCCGGACGTGATCGCCAAGGGCTCGTTAACGGTCAAGATCGGGTTCCTGCCCGCCGCCCGCATGGGCGACAACACCGCCCATGGCGGCGTAATCGTGATGGGCTGCCCCACGGTAATCATCGGCGACATGGGCATGGGCGGAGCGGGAAGCACACAGGGCGGAGCGATGGCCCAGGCCAAGGCGGCCGGAAAGCCATTTTGCGATTTGTGACCGGACTGAAATGACCTCGGTTCGAGGTCGACGCATCCGGAATTGAGACGGGAGTCGTCCAGGTTGATCCCCAGAGACCGGCAATGACAAACAGCGGCGATCCATCCCCAGTAGAGATCCGCGACAGCAGCCTCGACGAGCTGCGGAGTTGGCTCGCCGAACGGCCCGGCTCGCTCTACGCCATCCTCGACTCCTGCGACGAGCCGCGGGTGCCCGACATGGCCAACCAATTGGGCGATCGGGCCGTCTCGCTCTACCGGGGTACGGCCGAAAAAGACTATTGGGCGATCGCCCCCTACCTGGCCGTGGTCGACGAACCGCTGCTGGACTGGATCGTGGAGAACCTCTGGGAGGACCCCTGGGGGATCTTCGCCGTTGCCGAGACGGACCTGGCGAGTTTGCGAACGCATTTTCGGCGTTTCCTCAAGGTCGAGGACCCCGACGGCAAGGAGCTGCTGTTCCGCTTTTACGATCCCCGCGTGCTGCCGGCGTTTCTGACGACCTGTATCGAGTCGGAAGCCGAGCACTTTTTTGGTCCCAATGAGCTGTTTTGCGTGAAAGACAGAGAAGGCGGTCTGCGCGCCATCGAGCGTGCCGGCCAGAAGCCGTGACCGTCCGTTTGGGCCGCGGGCAAGACATCGGAGCCAGCGATGCGAATTCGTCGACAGCAGATGGAGGCTTTTGATCGGGCCGCTCTCGTCGCCTTCGAAAATGAGATGGTGGTTCATAGCCAAGGCTTCTCGCCCCGGCTTTGCGAAGTGATCGGCGAACAGCAGCTTCGCGTGGCGCTCCGCGGAGCGATGGAACGCGCCGGCACGTATGGATTTACGAATCGAGGCCCCCTTCGCCTCTATATTGAACTGATGTTTCTTTGCGGCAGCGGTTTTGACACCGATCCGCAGTATCCGGCGATAGCCGAGGTCCTCAATGGTTCTGGTGACCAGATGGTGCGTGCAGAACAGGTATATGAAGGAGTAGTCGATTACCAGGGAAAAGTCTCCGGTGAGAATAACATAAACGTGCGCAAGTCGCTGGAGTTCTTGTCGGCTTTCGCTCGAAAGCCCGTAAGCCTTACCTCGAACGACTTCGCAGCAAAAACTCTTCAGGAAATGACCAGTTCCTTCCCTCAGAAAGCGGCCTACATCGGCGAAGATAGTTTGACCAGGCTCATCCATGAGGGCCGCACCGAGGCGCGGAAGTACGGATTTACCACGTTGCGTGCGGAAGCTCTGATCGTGGTGCTGATGTTTGCGTTCGGTCACGGCTGCACCGACGATCCGCTCTACCCTTGGATTTCACGAACGCTCAAGGACAAGAAGATCGCTAGCCCGGCAGCCCGGGCCAAGCGACTGGAGAAAAAGGCGTTAACGTGGCTTGATCACGTCCTTGCCAGACCCCAGGAAGGAGCCCAAGCGTGAGCGACAGTCGCAACCCAACCCCTCCAGGCTCTGGAGCCGGCGCAACTCCGGTTACCTGTCCGACTGCGCCGTGCCCGGTCGTGCATGCGCTACTTGACGTGGTGGAGATCACGTTTTCCGGCAACCACGTCGTGGAAAAAGACACGTTGGGGAACTTTCCGTCCCCCGAATGGCGCGAAGGCCGGGCCGCGACAGACAATTCACCCGTCTGCTACACCAGGAACACCAGCGTCGAACTGACCGCGAAATTCAGGGTCACCCGTCAACCTACGGCGACTGAATCTGTGCAGGTGAGAGGCCAAGGCACCTTCGTTTCGGCCGCCCTCGAATGGACCGGCACAGTTTCCGTCAGTCCGGGTGACCAGGAAGTGACGGCCTCCGGTATGACCAGCAACAACCCGCTGCCGAACCAGGTCGCATGTTTCGACCTCGCCCGCATCACCTGGGAGGCAAACCCGGCCGGAACCGGATGGACCAGCGCCGGTGACAGCGATCATTTGATGTACGTAGTTCTGGCCGACCCTTCAGGTACTCCAGCCTACTGGACCCTCCTGGACATTTCCTGCCGAGCCGCGCACGGCGCAACCACGGAGGCAGGGGTCGTGACGAATGCGTATACCCCACTGGAAAGCAGGAGTATCAGTCGGAAACGCGACGGGCACGCACTCACCTATTGGAATCCGGACACCACCAATTGCACCAATACGCAAATGCTCCTGGCCCGCGCTGACGGAAGCGGCCAATGTGGTTCCTGGGCCGAGTTCTTAGTCGATATGTACAAGTGCCATGGTATCACGACCACGCGCAAGGTGATGATCTACCGCGTCCTTCCGCTCGGTTCAGAGGGGTTCCTGGTCAAGAACTGGTCGTTTGTCGGATCCGGTTCGCAGCCGCCCCCGTGGACCCATTTGTTGGGGACAGAATGTGTTGAACTCCCCGGAGCACCAGGACAGACGAATCCGGACCCTCCACCGGCCTTTTATAATCATTTCATTGTTCAGCACGGCGGCACGTACTATGACCCCTCTTACGGCGCGGCGTCCGTGACCAGTCAAAGTGCGTGGGAGAACGGGTCCATTGATGGTTTGTTCAACGGGAGCAGAGCGGGGTATGAGAAGTCCGCACACCAAGCGACGGATCTGTTGACGTTTACATAGTATTCGGGCAGATTCCAGAACTATGCCAGCAGAGCGATTCAATCGACGGCCATGAAGCTCAAGAGAACTAAGCGTGTGGTCTTGGGAGGCCTAGCTCTCCTGGCCGCATTTGGAGTCTTTGCCAGTTATCGAAAGGTATTTGCCATGTCTGGTACAAGCCAGGACGTCAACCTGTCGCGGTTGGACGTAGACAACGCCCCTGCAATCTTGTCGATCAGACTGATTGAAACGAACGGCGAGGTGAAGCTGCTTAGCTCAACGACTACGGGTACTGGTGCCAACGGCATCTTCAAGCACGAGACGAGGATCTTCACGTATCGCCTGGGCAAACGTCGAGAGGAACCGTCTCGATTATTCACCTTCACCCAATTGCTGCCCGTCTCGCCGCTCTGGGACATGGTCAGCCGGCCAAACGGTTCACACTTAGGTGTGCTCGAGTCGGCGGGCGGGGCCATCAACGCACTCATCACAGAAGACACCAACGGCAAGAAGAGCATCGTGACCCGCGAGCACGCCACAGAGAGCTTCAGCAGCCCTCGCTTCGTCAGGCGAGCGCAAGGCGAGTCGGCCCCGGCGATCTCGACCATCTGCGACCACAAGCACTTGGTCGTCTTCCGGGCCGAATCGACAGCGGACTACGGCAAGTATCGCACGATCGGTGGATGGGACGATGCGGTGTTGATCCGATGCTCGGGTGGATACGTGATCATCGGCAAACGAATCGTTCCCGGTCCGGTCAGGGACAACGTCATGCCGGGTATCATCCATTTCGGCAAGCTCGATAACTCCTTTCGCCCGAAGGGGACAATGAGCAAACCGTTTGGCGATCGCCCTGTTTTCGAGTTCGATGGGGATCTGATTCCCGGCAAGGATGCAGAGGAGCGATTTGTGCTGTGTGCGACGGCGGAATTCGCCGCCCATCTCGTCGTCATCACTTCCTCCAGCGAGGTTCTCGACTCGATTCCAGTGACCGGTCGATATACGGCAGACAACCTGACAAGACCGACCGTCGTGGCAACGCGATCCCATATCCACCTGGCCCTCATCGAAGCTATCCGATCTGAGGGCGCACGCGTATTGGTCGGCTCCACCGTGGCACGTCGCGTGGAGGACTAGGGCATGTTTCGGAGGAAAGAGGAGACAAAAGGGGTCAGGACTCATTGTTTTGTGTTTTCTGAGCTGGACGAACTCCCGGGCGGCCGCGAGAGAGGAGCGTCGACTCAAGCCCCAGACGACGTGCCGTCGTTTTAACCCAATTTGCATCGCCGGGTGCCGTGGATGGCTTGTCCGCCCTTGCGGCTCCAGGGGCGGCCCGGAAAGGAAGCCCCCCGTAAGGCGGCTCAAAAAAGACGCAACTTGCCCGGGAATCGGCGGATAATATGAGGTAGCAGGCGGCAGCGGCGCGGTTGTCTCGCTCCCGCCTTAGTGGAGTCAGTGGCCGCTCGCTGGGACGGAACGAGCTCCAAGGCAAAGAAGTGACCGCTGCCGTGTGCAATCCAGGGTCAAGGGCCCCGAGAACATAGGGAATGTCGATCGTGGCTTATTACCTCAACATCAAGAGCCCGGCGAGCAATCCGACCGACGGGCCGGACGCCTTTCGGCTGGTCTCCTTCTCCGGCCATGAGGAGATGTCCCGGCTGTTCAGCTTCACCCTGGAACTCGAGTCGGAAAGGGACGACGTCAAGCCCGAGGAAATCATCGGCAAACCGGTTACCTTCAGCTTCCAGGACCATACCAATCAGCCGCGGTACTTTCACGGCTACGTGAGCCGATTCACGGCCGGCAGCGGCGAGACGGGGGCACGCTCGTATCAGGCCGAAATCGTCCCCTGGCTGTGGTTCCTGACGCGGACTTCCGACTGCCGCATCTTCGCCAAGAAGAGCGTTCCCGAGATCATCGAGGAAGTCTTCAAGGACGCTCTGGTCGATCATCCGGTGAAAATGAACGTCAAGGCCGGGGACTATCCCAAGTGGGAGTATTGCGTCCAGTACCGTGAGACCGATTTCAACTTCGTCTCCCGGTTGATGGAACAGGAGGGGATCTTCTATTACTTCAAGCACGAAGACGGCAAACACACCTTGGTGCTGGGCGACAAGGCGGCCCACTACGACGCCGAGTGCCCCACCGTCGAGTACGAGTACTCGTACGCCGGCGAGCCCCAGGGAGAGAAGATCACGAGTTGGACTCACGAGTATCAGTTCATCCCCGGAAAGTACGCTCAGGCGGACTACAACTTTGCCGACCATCCGCCGGCTTCGGAGCAAACCCCCGCCAAGCTCCTGCTGACCGACAGCCCGGCCAAGGACAAACCAAACACGATTGATCCCGAGAAGTGCGAAATCTTCGACTACCCGGGAGAATATCCGGAAACCAGTGAGGGTAAGCCCCGTACCGAACGGTACATGGAGGAAGAGGAAACCGGCTATGACGTCGTGAGCGGGGCCGGCCTGCACGAGTACTTCGGCGCGGGCAGCAAGTTCAAGCTGGACAAACACCCCGCCCGGGCGGAAAACGGCGAATACGCCGTCACGAGCATTGACCATTCGGCCGCCGACTCCGACGGCGGCGGCCAGACCTACAGCAACAGCTTCACCTGCATTCCCGGCAAAGTCCCCTTCCGTCCGGCCCGCGTTACCCCCAAGCCGGCAATCCAGGGCGCGCAGACCGCCGTGGTGGTCGGGCCCAAGGGGTCCGAGATCTGGCCCGACGAATACGGGCGGGTCCAGGTGCAGTTCCATTGGGACCGCTATGGCAGCCGACTGCAAAAGGAGCAGGAAGAGCCTTGTTGGATCCGGGTAGGTCAAATCATCGCGGGTAAGAATTGGG
>SDBV01000549.1_pt1 | contig 54162 bp, 53 predicted proteins | sample 2277081 | NCBI WGS metagenome assembly SDBV01 (sample SAMN10402039, study PRJNA504765) | marine sediment metagenome | isolation source: marine sediment core GS10_PC15, 223 cmbsf | place: Arctic Ocean: Southern Knipovich Ridge | collected 2010
CCTGGAGAAACTACAATGACTAAAAAAGATATATTCCATTTTACAGCAGGCGAATTGATTGAAATATTAAAAACCATGCCGAAAGATCTACCGGTACTAGTAAGTGGATATGAAAGCGGATTTGAGAACCTTTACCAGCCTGAGATTGTTGAATTAAAACATGAGCCGGATAACATGTACTATGACGGCGAGTTCCAGCCAGCAGATGAAGGAGATGGAAACACTTTTAAAGCTATAGTTCTAATGAGGGTAAATAGAGATGACTGAGTGGAGGGAATGCAAGCTGGGGGAGATCATTCAACTAATAAGTGGTGGCACACCGAAGACTTCTATTTCTGAATATTGGAATGGAGATATACCATGGCTATCTGTAGTTGATTTTAATACAGGAAATAAATTTGTCTATAAAACCGAAAAAACAATAACACAAAAAGGTTTAGATAATAGCAGTACAAATATTTTAAACTCTGGAGACATCATTATTTCAGCAAGGGGAACAGTAGGTGCAATAGCAGTTATTATAAAATCGATGGCTTTTAACCAATCATGCTATGGAATTAGAAATATACCAGAAGTAACACATAAAGATTTTTTATATTATTTAACTAAAGAGTCTATTATAAGTTTCCAACAAATTGCACATGGCGGAGTATTCGATACAATTACAAAAGATACTTTTTATTCAATCGACATTCTACTCCCCCCCCTCCCCGAACAAAAAGCAATAGCATCCGTGCTTTCCAGTCTTGATGATAAAATAGACCTGCTTCACCGTCAGAACAAAACACTTGAAACTATGGCTGAAACGTTTTTTCGGCAGTGGTTTGTGGAGGAAGCGGATGAAGGGTGGGAGGAGAAACCTATTGATGAAATTGCAGAATATTTAAATGGATTAGCTTGTCAAAAATATCCTCCAAAAAATGAGATTGATAAGTTGCCTGTACTTAAAATAAAAGAACTTAAAAATGGATTTACTGATAATTCAGATTGGGCAACAACTAATGTAAAAGAAGAATATATTGTAAATAATGGTGATATAATTTTTTCCTGGTCTGGTAGTTTGTTAGTGAAAATATGGGATGGCAGAGATTGTATTTTGAACCAGCATTTATTTAAAGTTTCTTCCACTAAGCATCCAAAATGGTATATTTATCTCTGGACAAAGTTTTATTTAGATAAATTTATTGCAATTGCTGAAAGCAAAGCAACTACAATGGGACATATCAAAAGAAAAGACTTATCCCTTTCAATTGTACTTATTCCAACTAAAAAAGAATTAGATTATATGAATAATATTATTAATCCATTAATAAACAAAATCATTTTAAATAATAAACAACTTATCAAACTAGTAAAAATACGAGATACACTATTGCCAAAATTAATGAGCGGTAAAGCAAGGATTAAAGTATGATTGAGATCTGCAAAAATCTATATATAGGCATTGAACAGGATTTTGAAAGCAAGATTAAATTTAAAACAGACTGGAATGTTGTACATGCCTGCAAAGAACCATACCATCGGCAACTTTTAGGTTATACAGGCCGCGGTGCACCTAAAGAACATCCAGAGTACCTTATTGCTATAATAAAGAACCAACTTTATCTGAATCTTGTGGATGCGGCTGATCCAAAATATATTCCTAAAGAAATTATTAATACAGCAATTGAATTTATAGATGAATCTCAGAAAGAAAATAAAGCCTGTCTTGTGCGCTGTAATTTAGGCGAGAGCCGTTCGCCATCTATAGGACTTTTGTATATGGCTATTAAAGGTTTGATTCCAATAAAGAATTTAACAGAAGCAGAAACTGAATTCAGGAGAATATATCCTAACTATAATCCGAAGGCAGGAATGAGAGGGTTTTTGATTGATAATTGGGGCTGGTATGTGAATAAGTAATTTTTAAATTAAAGTTTGCAGGAGACAAACATGGAATATAGTAGATATGAACGAGGTTCCGAATGGCGTAAATGGGATTTGCAGGTATGCACAAATAAATATACAAACTATAACGGTATAACACTAACAGGCAAAACTTTAAAAAAAGTTAAAGAGTTAACAGGATTAACATCAGAAAAGATAAATTCAGATCATAAAAATATTTCAAATGAAGATTATGCAAAATTATATATTGAATATTTAGTAAATTTTACAGATATAAACGTTATAGCAATTACTAATCACAATACAGGAGAAGGTATTCAAGAAATTATTACTTATTTAAAATCAAAACAAAATTATAAGGAAAAAGATAATACATATAACAACTTTAAAATCTTCCCAGGTGTTGAAATTGGTGGTAATGATCGTTGTCATGTATTAATTATTTTTAATCCAAAAACAACAATAAATAGAAAGTATATATATAATCAAAATGAAGAACAAATTGGAGAAAAGACATGGAATGATTTTATAGATGAATTTTTAAATGATATTGGTATACCACAGCCAAGATTTTTAGAAATAGGAAAACCATGCAATTCTTCAAACAAAGGATTATTAGGTATTCTTGATAAAGCAAAGGAATGGGATTTTATTGTTGTATTACCGCACTTAAATAATTCAGATGGTTGGGGTAGAGAGCTTCAAGAAAATAATAAAATTGAAACTTACAGACATAAAGAATTTGGAATTGTTGATATAAAATCAATTGGAAACAATACAGCATTAAAAAATATATTGGATGGAAAAAATGTAATATATGGTAATAAAATTATACCAAAAATTATAACTTCAGACGCGAAATCAATTCTGGAAATAGGTAATAAATTTACATGGATAAAGGCAGATCCAACTTTCGAGGGTTTAAAACAAATACTTTATGAACCTGAACCTGGAGAACGTGTTAAAATTGGGCAAGTTGAACCCGATAAGAAAGATCCTTACAAAGTAATCTCAAAAATAATTTTTTCAAATACAAATGATTTTCCAAATGAAATTATATTTAACAATAATTTATGTTCAATAATTGGCAGCCGTTCCTCAGGTAAATCAGCATTGCTTGCATATATTGCACATGCAATCGATCCAGAAATTACTGAAAAAAATAAAGAGAAAGGTCCTGGTGAAGGAGAAGATTATAGTTGGGAGAATATAAAGAATAGTGGATTAAAATATTCTGCTACTTGGAAAAATAACAAAGAAAATGAAGATTATCCAGGCAAGATTGTATATTTACCTCAAAATTATTTATTCGAATTTAGTAAGAAACCTGAAGAAATAAAAGAGAAAATTAAGCCAGTCTTATATAAAAAACTACCTCAATTTAAAGAAAAATATATACAATTTGAAATGAATATTAAATCAATAAATCAAGAAATAAAAAATGCTGTTGAAGAATGGTTTGTTCTAAATAATAAGCTACTATTATTAAATGATGAACTAAAGGATTATGGTAATAAAAACGCAATTAAAAATGAAAAAGATGAAATTATTAAAGATATTTCAAATATGAAAGATAAAGCAAAACTAAGCCCTGAAGATTTGGAACAATATCAAAAAGCTAGTGCTAGTTTATCAAATCTAAAAAATAAAAGCGATGAAATAATTGAAGAACAATTTAAGTTGTATAGTATTATTAAAGATGAAATATATTTTAAAAGTATAACAATAAACTTGTCTCCTTCTATTAAAAATTTACCAGTAAATTTACAGAAAGAAATTAACAATTTATTAGAAATCCGGGGAGAGAGTATTTTAAGAGAAATTAATGAGAATGTTGATATTTATAAAAATAAATTGGAATCAGATACAAAAGAAAATAATGATAAAATTAAAGAAATTAAAGATAAAAATAAATCAATAATTAATAGATATAAAGGTTATGAAGAACTAACAGGTCTTATTAATAAGATAAATGATTATAATGACTTATTGAATAAAATATTAAAAATTGAAAAAGAGAAGAGAAATAAAGAAGAAAAAATATATATTTATTTACAAAATATAAAAGAAAATATTATTAACAGGGATAACCTATTTAAAGAATTAGTCAAATCTTTAAATAATATAGATAAAACATCCATGCAGGATATAATATTTCAAATTGAATACGGAATAGGTAATAAAATAAAAGATTTAATAAAAAAAATAAATATAAGAAATAAGACAGATTTTGTTAAAAATCAAGAAATAAACATAGAAAACATAAGAAATAATCCTAGTGCATTTTTAAAAGCGATATATAGCGAAGAACAAAAATTAATAACAGGTAATGATAAACAAGAAGTTGCTATTGAAGCATTAACACTTACAGAGGATGTTCTTTTTACTGCTATTATGGAAGGTGACAAAATAGGGGGGTTCTCTGAATCAACAATGACAGATGGGAAACGTGCATTATTTGCTTTAAAATTAATTTTAGCTGAATCTGAAGATACATGGCCATTATTGATTGATCAGCCAGAAGATGATTTGGATAGTAGATCTATTTACGACGATGTAGTTCCATTCCTTAAAAAAAAGAAAAAAGAAAGACAAATCATTATGGTTAGTCATAATGCAAATCTTGTTATTGGTGCTGATTCAGAACAAGTTATTGTTGCTAATAGGAATGGAACTGACAGAAAAAATACTGATGGTAAACAATTTAATTATCTCACTGGTAGTTTAGAATTCTCAAAAATAAAAGATAATGATTGTGAAGACACACTTTTATCTCAAGGTATAAGAGAACACGCTTGTGAAATTTTGGATGGTGGAAAAGAGGCATTTGAAAAAAGGAAGAAAAAGTATAATATATGACTAAAATCACCGAATCACAGATAGAAACATTAGCAATGGAACTTCTCGAAAAACAGGGTTACCAATATATCTATAACCCGAACATTATCCTAGAAAATCCATCCCCTCTCCCTTTGGGAGAAAATAAAGAAAGGATTCCACAATGAAAAAAAATCTACCTGAAAAACAATCCAACTTCATTCTTTACACTGGAAACGATGGGAAAGTAAAAGTCGAAGTTTTTTTGAAAGATGAAACGATCTGGCTAACACAAAAGGCAATCAGTGAACTTTTTGGCAAAGAAAGAAGTGTAATAACAAAACATCTTAAAAATATTTTTGCAACCGGTGAATTAGATGAAAAAAGCAATGTGCAAAAAATGCACCTTAGTCATTCGGATAAACCAGTTAAATTTTATAACTTAGATGCTATTATCTCTGTTGGTTACAGGATCAATTCATACCAGGCTACTCAATTCCGCATATGGGCTACAAAAACACTTAAGGAATATATTATTAAAGGCTTTGTTCTGGATGATGAAAGGCTAAAGCAGGGCTACACCTACACCCCGGACATCGCATCAGAAAATCCAGCCCCTCTCCCTCTGGGAGAGGCGGGGGTGAGGGTTGTGCAACAATGAAAACACCAGACAATCAAATTACAATGTATCAAACAATCGATGGAAAAATTAATATAGAAGTACTGTATTCCAATGAAAATATCTGGCTGCCTCAAAAACGTATGGCAGAACTGTTTGGATGCAGCACTGACAATATTTCGTTGCATCTTAAGAATATCTATAAAGAAAAAGAAATCGTTAAATCTGCAACTACCGAGGTTTTCTCGGTAGTTCAAACTGAAGGTAAAAGGGATGTTGCCCGTAATGTAACCTGCTATTCATTAGAAGCTATTATCGCTGTAGGTTATAGGGTAAATTCTGAACGTGGTACACAGTTCAGACAATGGGCAACAACCATTCTCCAGAAATACATACATAAAGGTTTCGCCATTGATAGTGACCGATTTAAATATGGTTCCCGTTTTAGTACTCATTATTTTGATGATTTGCTAGAAGAAATCAGGGATATTAGATCCAGTGAGCGTATGGTATATCAAAAAATCACCGATATCTATGCAACATCAGTTGATTACTCGCTTAAAGCCGAAGATACAAAAACGTTTTTTGCAACTGTTCAAAACAAACTTCACTTTGCCATTACCGGACAAACTGCTGCAGAAATAATAGCAAACAGAGTAGATAATACAAAACCAAATATGGGATTAACTGCATGGCGCAAAGGGCCTGGAGGTAAAATCATGCCAGGTGATGTTTACAGCGCTAAAAACTACCTGAATAAATCCGAACTTAATCATTTAAACCGCATTGTTACTATGTATCTGGACTATGCAGAATTACAGGCAATTCGCAACAAACCTATGCATATGAAAGATTGGATTGAAAAGCTAAATGCATTCTTAAAATTCAGTGAATATGAAATATTGCACAATTCCGGCTCAATAAGTCATGAAGTTGCTTTGACGCTTGCCAAAAAAGAATATGATATTTTTAAGAAAAAACAGGATAAAAACTATCTATCTGATTTTGATAAAGAGATAAAGCGGATTAATAGGGAAAAAGATGACAAATAAAATCACCGAATCACAAAAAAAATCTACAATCGAACTCCTATTAAAACAGGACTACCAGTACATCTATACCTCAGACATCGCTACAGATCCAGCAGCTCCTCTCCCCCTGAGAGAGGCGGGGGTGAGGATTGTAAAATGAATAAATCCACTATCAAAATACCGTTATTTTTTTATTGCATTTTACAATATAATCTGGTAAGATATATTACCAGTTACGGTAGAAATCGGTAATAATATTGACCGGTTGGCAGGGAGTTATTATGGTTACAACTCTAAAAGAGATTATTCTCGATTTTCAAAGAGATAATCTGTTTACAGGCATAACCCGCCATATTGCCTATGAGATTATTAAAGATAAGGTTTTTATTTGTATTGGTGTAAGGAGAAGCGGCAAGACAACATTATTGCACCAGATAATAAAAAAGCTAAAAGATAAGTATAACATATCAAACGAAAATATTGTTTATATCAACTTTTTTGATGACAGGTTAACAGAACTCAGACAGGGCAATTTACAGCCTATTCTTGAGGCCTATTTTACTTTGTATCCCCTTAAAAAGGGAACAGAAGAGGTCTGCTTTTTTTTCGATGAAATTCAAGAGGTGAAACAATGGGAGTTATTTATAGAGAGGCTCAAAAGAACAGAAAAATGCCGGATCTTTCTGTCGGGGTCTTCATCAAAAATGCTTTCTAAAGAGATATCAACCCAGATGCGCGGGAGGTCACTATCCTGGGAACTGTTTCCTTTCTCGTTTAAAGAATTTCTTGACTATAAAAAATGTGACTACTCCCTTATAGATTCAAAAAAAAGGTATAATATCCGGAATAACTTCGAACTTTATTTTCAAAAAGGCGGATTCCCGGAGATCCAGGACAAGAATGATAAAATTACCCTTTTAATTCATCAGGAGTATTATAAATCAATCCTTCATAGAGATATAATCGAACGGTATGATATCAGTCACCCGCAGGCTGTAATGCAGATCGGATATCGTTTGCTCACATCTGTTTCCAATTTATATACTATCAATAGAATTACAGAATATATTAAATCATTCGGGTACAAGGTATCAAAATCATTTGTTTCTGAATGTATAGGGTGGTTTGAGGATGCTTTCTTTCTTTTTTCTGTAAAAATATTCAGTCAATCTGTGAACATTCAGAACACAAATTCCAAGAAAATATACTGTATCGACCATGGGTTAGTGCGCTCAATCTCGCCGGATATTCAGCAAAAAGAAGGGTATCTCCTGGAGAATATTATATTTATTTATCTGCGGACCAGATATAATGAAATTTATTACTATAAAACAAAAAGTGGAAAGGAGATTGATTTTATATGGATATCCGGAAACAAGCAAAAATATCTTGTGCAGGTGTGCTGGCAAATTGGTAATGATGAAACCGAAACGCGGGAGACGAGGGCATTGTATGATGGAATGGCAGAGTTGAATATAAATGAATCTTTTATTGTCACTTACAATGAAGAAAAAAATATCACTAATAATGGAAAAACAATACATATCATACCGGCATGGAGATTTCTTCTTGGGGAAATATCATGAATAAAATCACCGAATCCCAAATAGAAAAATTCGCCATCGAACTTCTTGAAAAACAAGGATACCAGTACATCTACGCACCGGACATTGCGCCGGACAGTGAAACTCCGGAAAGGGAAACTTTCGAAGATGTTATTTTAAAAGACAGGCTAATGGATGCAGCCGAAAGAATAAATTCAAATATTCCGGGAGATTTTAGGAAAGATGCTGTCAAACAAATTTTAAGGCTTAATTCTCCTGAATTAATTGCAAATAATGAGGCATTTCATAGAATGCTTACAGAGGGAGTAAAAGTAAGTTATCAGAAAGACGGTAGCAGCCGCGGTGATCTTGTCTGGTTAATTGATTTTGATAATCCGGATAATAATGAGTTTATTGCTGCTAACCAGTTTACAGTAATAGAAAACAATTTTAATAAGAGGCCGGATATAGTTCTTTTTGTAAACGGCATTCCTCTTGTTGTTATTGAACTAAAAAATTCTGCGGATGAAAACGCGACAGTGAAATCCGCCTTTAAACAGTTTTTAACTTACAAGAAAACGATTCGTGGCCTTTTTACATATAACGGTTTTATGATTATCTCCGATGGGCTTGAGGCAAAAGCCGGAACAATATCTTCCGGCCTTTAGCCGTTTTATGGCGTGGAAAACATCGGACGGTAAAACAGAGGCATCCGCTCTTATAGGTCAGCTCGAAACCCTTATAAAGGGAATGTTAAATAAAGAAACACTTCTGGATTTAATCAGGCATTTTATTGTATTCGAAAAGTCAAAAAAAGAAGATATAGATACAGGCATAACAACTATTCAGACAGAAAAAAAACTTGCAGGTTATCATCAATATTACGCCGTTAACAGCGCTGTTAAATCTACATTAAGGGCATCAGGATATATTGATAAAAAGCAAAAATTGACAGATTCACAGCCAGCCGGAGACAGAAAAGGTGGAGTAGTGTGGCATACTCAGGGCAGCGGTAAATCCCTGTCCATGGTTTTTTATACAGGAAAGATAGTACTTGCGCTCGATAATCCTACTGTACTTGTAATTACAGACAGAAATGATCTGGATGATCAGCTCTTTGATACTTTTGCTGCATCCATACAGCTTTTACGACAGGAACCTGTACAGGCGGAAAGCAGGGAGCATCTGAAAGAGCTGCTTAAAACAGCTTCCGGCGGAGTTGTATTTGCTACCATACAGAAGTTTCAGCCGGATGAGGGAAATGTTTACGAAACACTTTCCGAACGTGAAAACATTGTTGTTATTGCAGATGAGGCTCACAGGACACAGTACGGATTTAAAGCTAAAACAATAGACACAAGAGATAAGACCGGAATGATAACAGGCAAAAGAATTGTTTACGGTTTTGCCAAGTATATGAGGGATGCTTTACCAAATGCAACCTATATAGGTTTTACAGGAACGCCAATAGAAAATACAGATGTTAATACACCTGCTGTATTTGGAAATTATGTTGATGTTTATGATATTTCGCAGTCTATAGAAGACGGCGCAACAGTAAGGATTTACTATGAGAGCAGACTAGCTAAAGTGAATTTAAGTGAAGAGGGAAAGCAGCTAGTTTCCGATCTGGATAATGAGTTTGAAAAGAATGAGCTTACGGAAACACAGAAGGCAAAAGCAAAGTGGACACATTTAGAAGCCCTTATAGGTAGCGAAAAAAGGATTAAGCAGATAGCCATGGATATTATTTTTCATTTTGAGCAAAGACAGGAAGTCTGTGAGGGAAAAGCAATGATAGTTGCGATGTCCCGCAGAATTGCCGCAGACTTATACCATGAAATAATTAAAAACAGACCAGAATGGCATAGTGATGATCTGAAAAAAGGTACTATAAAGGTAGTAATGACTTCCGCGTCTTCCGACGGCCCAAAGATTGCAAAACACCATACGTCTAAAAATCAGCGTAAGACTTTATCGGACAGAATGAAAGATCCGGAAAATGAATTAAAGCTTGTTATTGTAAGGGATATGTGGCTTACAGGTTTTGATGTTCCTTCCATGCACACAATTTATTTAGACAAACCGATGAAGGGTCACAACCTAATGCAGGCGATTGCACGTGTAAACCGTGTTTATAAGAATAAAGAAGGTGGACTGGTAGTAGACTACCTTGGTATTGCATCGGATTTAAAGAAGGCTTTGTCCTTTTATTCAGACAGTGGAGGTAAAGGCGATCCTGCAGTTTTACAGGAAAAAGCAGTACAGATTATGCTCGAGAAGCTGGAAGTTGTATCTCAGATGTTTCATGGCTTTGCTTATGAGCAATATTTTAACGCAGACACTTCTAGGAAACTGTCTCTTCTTCTTTCTGCAGAAGAGCATATCCTTGGATTAGATAATGGTAAGAAACGCTATATCGATGAAGTTACAGCATTATCTAAAAGCTTTTCAATTGCAATACCTCACGACCAGGCTATGGATGTAAAAGATGAGGTTGCATTTTTTCAGGCAGTAAAAGCAAGGCTGGTAAAATTCGACAGTACAGGTTCCGGCAGAACAGATGAAGAAGTAGAAACAGCAATAAAACAAGTAATAGACAAAGCATTAGTTACAGAAAAAGTGATAGATGTTTTTGATGCAGCCGGAATTAAAAAACCCGATATTTCCATACTTTCGGAAGAATTTCTTTTAGAAGTAAAAAACATGGAGCATAAAAACATTGCTTTGGAAGTGTTACGAAAATTATTGAATGATGAGATAAGAGCAAGAATGAGAACAAACCTGATACAGGGTAAAACACTTATGGAAATGCTTGAGAATTCAATTAAAAAGTATTTAAATAAAATACTAACAGCAGCTGAAGTAATTGAGGAATTTATCAAACTAGGCAAAGAAATAACGGAAATGGATAAAGAGCCCGAAGAGATGGGGCTTACAAATAGCGAATACGCTTTTTATACGGCTATTGCAAATAATAAAAGCGCAAGAGAAGTAATGGGAAAAGATAAATTGAGGGAACTTGCTGTAGTTCTGTTTGAAAAAGTAAAAGCAAATGCTTCCATAGACTGGACAATTAAAGAAAGTGTAAAAGCTAAACTAAAAGTAATTGTAAAAAGAACTCTAAGAAATTTCGGGTATCCGCCTGATATGCAAAAGTTAGCAACGGAAACAGTATTAAAACAAGCAGAGATGATTGCAGATGAGTTGACTAGAGGGGAGTAGGAATGATTTTAAGATTTGCAGAATCTGAAATAGAAAGTATCGCAAACAGGTATAAGTACTCGAGAAATGAAAATAAACTAATAGAATTAATAGATGAGGTTAAAAGCAACGGCTATCTTAATAAGAAACAATTGAAAATAGTTGCAAATTGGAAATCACCGAGGAGTGCTAAACATATAGAGAATAATTCAGATGAATATGTTAAAGAAATAACAACATTTGCATTTACAACAAAGGATGAACGCGCAAGGATTGAAATACTTACTATTCTTGATGGTGTTTCCTGGCCTACTGCATCTGTTTTGCTTCATTTTTTTCATAAAGAACAATACCCAATCATAGATTTTAGATCTCTTTGGTCTATAAGCTTAGAAAGACCAAAACAATACAAATATTCTCATTGGAAAACATATGTTGACTTTTGTCGTAAAGTAGCAAAAAGAAATAAAGTTCCAATGAGGGATTTAGATCGCGCATTATGGCAATATTCAAAAGAAAAGCAAGAAAAAAAATAAGGTAAGTAAGAAATGAATATAAAAGAAATACGGAATTTATATGATTCGTTACCAGCTACTTTAAAGGATTCAATAATTAATTATGTAATATCTGTTAAAAATGTGATTCCAGATATTTTTAAGGACGCAGGTATCAAGCATGATGAATTATTAGAAGAAAAAATATTATTTATTGCATCACTAAAGAAATTTTATTCGATTATTAAATCAACATATTGGCTAATGAATAACTCAAATGAATTGCTAAGAAGGAAACAACAAGATCAAATAAAGATTGGTAATACTATTTTTTCATATACGAGCTCTTTTTTTTCTGATATGGAAAAGTTAAAAGATGAAATAGAAGATATTTTAAAAGAAGAGAAAATAGTTCAATTTATCGATGAAAATAATTATAGTAATATTATTAAGAGATTAAAGTATGGATTTAGTTAAAATAACTAGATTAATCAAAAAATTTATAAATAATAACAAAGCCGGATTATATAGTCTAAGTCAGAATCAAAGTAAAATATTGGAAATTGCAGGAACAGTAGGTATCGCTTATCATTATCAATCAAATGGATATAATATGGAAATAATAAATCCAAAAGGGAAAAGAAAGATATTTTCATTAAAAACTTCATCTAGAGGATATCCATGGAACTATTCTAAAATTATATTACATAAAGATAATAGTATATACGAATTACATTCAAACATGATGGTACTTAGTGCCTACAGTATAGGAACGTATTGTGTTGATGTTGCATTGGTAAAATATGGAAAAGTCCCAGAATCGAAAGATAAAAATTGGAAATATTTGGGAAATGAGGATTTAATTACTTTCGCTGAAGTAAAGAAACTCGTTATATATCCTATGCTGCTTGCACAATTCATAGGAATCGTACATGAAATTAAACCCGTTTTTATTAGTAAAAAATTACCTTATGGTTTTAGAAAACAAAAGCATATTTTTCCAACACTAATTTCAATTGGGAATTATTCAAGAAATTCAGAATCTATAGTAAAGAATTTTAAAAAAAGGAAAATTAATATTTTGGTGATTGAAAACTATGATATACGAATAGCGAATATAAGAGGAAATAACAGAAACACTCCATTTTATGATGGTAATCATAAAAATCACTAATAAGCAAATATGGTTTGATAAATGATAGTATAAAAATATGGAGGAGAATAATTTTTTATGATAAAAATGAGTTTATTTGAATTAGATCATTTTTTTAAGGAATTAATAGAAAAAAATATTTTATATAAAGTATCTCTTGTTAATATTGCTAAACATTTTTTTTCAAAAGTATTAAATGAAAATATATTTGATAAAGATTTTAAATATGTTAAAAAAAAGTTTAAGAATTTAATAAAAGGTAAAAAAACAGAAAAAATACCAAATACTGAAAATGAATTTTATATATTTATTACCAAGAATTATCTTCATCTACATATTGAACCAAAAATAAAATTATTAGAATTATTTATAGAAGCAAATGAAGATCTTAATGAAATCCAAAATAATATTGATAAACTTACTGAGAAATTAAAAATTATAATGATTTAGAAAAGATAAAACCTTTGTTATTAAGAAGTTATGAATGGAGTTAGTATTTCCATTTAGTTACATGCTTTACTAAGTTTATTATATAAATTTGCCATAAAATCCCCTTAATAATTAGTTACAATAATTTCATTTATCTCTTTTCGCTTTTTTGGATCTGAATTTATAACTCTTTTTGCAGGTATTCTGTATATGTTAAATTCCTTAAAAATATCATCAAAAAAATTATCATTTTTATTAATATTTTTAGGATCTGAATTACTTAACATCTGAAAAACATTTTTATTATTAATTTCTTTAAATAACTCAGACAATTGTATTTGATCTGAATCTAGAAAAGAACTTTTACTATATGATGTAAAACTTGAAGTCTTACTTATAGGTCTATAAGGAGGATCATAGTATACAAAAGAATCTTTCTTTATTTGCTTTTTTATTGTAGTATAATCACTCTTCTCAATTACAGCACAATCCAAAGCTTTAGATACTTCAACTAAATTTATTTCATCTAGGATTGTAGGATTTTTATAACTTCCAAAAGGAGTATTAAATTTTCCTTGTGAATTAAATCTGAACAATCCATTAAAACATGTTTTGTTGAGAAAAATAATTTGCGCAGTTCTAAATTTCCAATTTTCAGAATAATGTTTATAGTCGATGTTAAATCTATTCAAATTGTAACTTTCTCTTAAGTCATAAAAATATTCTTTTCTTTTTTCTTCAGACAATTTTTTATATTGTTTTTGTATCCTATTTAATATTTCAATTAATTCATAAACTTCTTTTTTTATCACCTTATATGCAAGTATCAATTCTTCATTGATATCATACAAAAAAGAATTCTCAATTTTAAAATTATTATAAATATCAAAAAAAACTGCTCCACCACCTAAAAAAGGTTCATAATAATTTTTAATTTTATTTTTCTTTAATTCTTTTGGGTAAAATACTTTAAATTTATCTAGTAGCTGTCTTTTCCCACCAGCCCATTTTAGAAAAGGTTTTGCCAAATACTCTTTCAATATTTTTTCCTCTTAAATTATTCAATTTTCCAAATATGAAGTCTATTTCTCATACCACTTTCCATCATCCATATTTCATCTTCACCATTAATTACTAAAACAATACTTTGAACAAATAACTTAAAAAATAAAAATCTGATTGTATTTGCTTCTTTAATTATCTCTTGATTAATTTCAATATTTTTTAAAGGATCTAATATTGGTTCAAATGATAAATCGTTAATTATTTTATTTTGCCCACATGGGAATATGAATTTTACAATAGCCGTAGTCTCATCAATTAAATAATCTTTATCATTTTCGATCAAATTACATGCTTCTTTACGTGTACACAGATCCTCTGCTCTAAATCTACCATTTACATGACTTATAGAATAACCACCAAATATTTTGGAAATCCATTTACATATTCTTTCATAATAATCTTGTACTGTTTCACTATTTTGCTTTTCGAAATGTTTTTCTAATTCCTCTTTTTCTATGGACTTTAGTCTATTTATAACAGAATCTTCATAAAAAAGTGCATCTAAAGCATTTCTTAAATACCCCTCATTTGTTAATGGCATAAAGAACTCAAAAATTATTACGTTATCAAATCCAAAAATTGAATAATCAGTTGCAACATGTCTATTTTGTGTAACATGATTTTTAAATTTATCCCATGAAATAAATCTTCTAAAAGCCTCACTCACCTTATAATTTTTATTATCTGATGATTTAATAAGTAAAGTTTTATATTGTTTAGAAAAATATGTTTTAAAAGTTTTATCTCCCCATTTAGTAGCTTTTTGAAATTCATCTTTTGTAAATATTTCCTGAGATTTAAATTTTTTTAATAAAAAAACGAATGCTTTTTTTTGAGCTTCTTCGCTACCCATATTTTCATACCTCTTCTTTTTTATCCTTTGGCCATCTATTCGTATACCACTTTTCTGGTATTATTTCATCCTTTTTATTATACAAGGCATTATCTTCTATCACTCTACCTTCTCTTATTTGAGCTGCTTTTAATACCGGAAATTCAACACCTTCAATTACCTTTCTTCTTCCATTTATATTCCCGGCTAATACTTCCCACCAATTTCTACGCGTTTTTTTACCTTTATCTATCCAAATTTGTTCTACTTTATTTATTTTATTTAAGATATCATAATAATTGTTTTCTTTTAACCATTTCTTTATATTTTTACGCTTCATGGTTTATCCTATAAATTATATATTTTATATTTTTTAAATAAGACTAGTATTGTACATAACAAATACGCCATCATATTGTCCGATGATACCAAATGGCTCATATTGTATTTCATAATATATAATATATAGTAGGTTCTAGCTCGTTATCTTAACAATATCTCCATTTTTGTCTATTTTATAATTAATTTCAATTTTTAGTCGTTTAAGTTGTTCAAAAACATATTCACAATAGCAATCATCGTAACCTGAAGCATATTCAAGAATAGTTGTATCCCACCACTCATTTACGGATTTTTCTACTAATTGGTAGGTGTAATTTAATGTTTGGTCTGATAATGAAATGGAAGGAATTGAAAAGTGAATAATTTGATTCCGTATTTTTCCAAAACTTTCGTAGAGTTTGAGGTCTGGTAACTTATATCCTGTAGCTGCCCACAAACGATGAGGAAGTTCAGAATACATAATTGTTTGACCATGCTCAAGTAAATTTTCAATGTTAATATCTTCACCGCCTATTTTGGACTCTGTGGGTATTTTAGTAAATATTAAAAGAGGATGTTCCTCAACAATTCTTGATTTAATAAGAATTTCAAATCCATGCGCAACATGTACAACACTCATTGCATGTGAATATGGGTTCGCAACTTCAGAAAATGTTGCATTAACTGCTCCTCTGCCAACCATATATAATCCGAAATCTCTCATCTGAGCAGCCATTTTTAGCTTGTCCTTTATTATTGGATGGTTTTGTGGACCTTGTAAACCATGGAAGAAACCTATAGTATACGCTTCAAGTGGATCTTTATGTCTGCGTAAACCTTTTTGACTCTCGTCAAGTGATAAAATGTAACTTTCTAAATTAAAATTTAAAATTAAGTTCTTGCCATTTTCTAAACCTTTTTCATATGCACATGATGCACATTTATGCCTGCCAAAGCCACTTTGATTAATTTGTAGATCTTTAATAATAAAATCAGTTTTTAAATGATCCTTGTTGCAAGCCATTTATACAACAACCTCCATAATTTCAATAATCTTGACTTTTAGTATTATTAAAGAATCAAATTTAATACAACTCCATAAATATGAATTTTGAAAAATACATATTGCAAACATCTCTCCAACATTCTAACAGAATTACCTATAAAACAAAAGTATTTTTTGCAGTTCTACTACCTCCAGTACCTGTCTGCAAGCCCTTCATCTATAAGCTCCTGGTTCAGATACTTCAAATAAATATCACGGCTATACGTCCTAATTACTACAAAAGTTAGATCTAACCTCTAAGAATATACACCATTTTTAATATGTTAAAACCAATTCTATGCCTTTTGTTCCTTAAGTGTTCTAATAAAAAAAAACATTACCTTAATACCTTACCACTTCCAATACCTATCAGCAAGACCTTTATCAATTAACTCCTGGTTTAAGTACACACCCTTTTCAGCAACATCATAAACGTCCACACTAGCCTCAAGATAAAACAAATCCGCCAGATATCTCAGATAAATATCCCGGCTATAAGTCTTAATTACTACAAAAGGAAGATCTAACACTTTAGCTTCTACATATTCTTTAGCTTTTCTGCCCTGCTCTGTTTGTAAGTCTTTTGCATTAATTCCACGCAACCGTAAGGTACGTAAAGTCTTTATACCAAATCCTCTATATAATTGTACTTTAACAGTATCACCATCTACAACTTCCTTAATCGTTGCTTTAAATGTATAGAGCAGAGACTTATCCTGTTCTATAATTTTATAATTAACTGGATCTGTATATTCAATATAAGTATTCGGATTATCAATATTAGCAAGTTCCGGTCTTTCTATATAATCATAAAATCCGCAGTCAATAGTTAAAGCGCCATCCATTTCCTTTAGCCTGTAAACAAAGGGCCTTCCTCTTTTTGTTTTAAGTTCTGCAGAATATTTAGAAGGAAGTTTAGTCCTTTCTTTTTTAACTAATTCCTGAAGTTCTCTTGTACTTAGATTTTCTTTTTTTATAAGTTTTTCATACTCTAACCTCTTGCCATTGTCCCCTATAGTTTGTAGTATTAAGTAATGAGACCAGGTGAATCGTGACAGCGCTGTCACGATCTCCGGATATTCTTTGTGGAACTTTACTGTTCTGTAAAGTGTACGTTTGTTTATACCAAGTTCTTTAGAAAGATTATCAAAAAGATATATACCATAATCTGCCTTTTCCGAATGTTCAAGTATATGGGTGTGTATATAACTGCCAATACGCCACATAACATTTGTTTTGCGATCATTAGCATCTCTTTCTAAAAACACCCTACCCTCTTCAATCTCTTTTCGTATTACAGAAAGAAGTTCATTAAAAGTTGATACATTTACTTTTTTATTCATGACAGAATTGTATCTAAAAATGGCTTTAAATAAAAGTAAAAAAAAGGTCCGTTAAAGAACGAACCTTTTAAACTCTAAAAGAGCATTGCGAAAATTAATAACATATCCAACATGCATTTTTGAAATATGAAGATAATTTATTAACTGAGCTATCATATTATTGTTAATAAAAGTACAAGACTTTAATTCAACTATCACTTTGTTATCTACAACTATATCTGCTAGGAATTTACCAACAACATGACTTTTATAAAACACCGAATATAACTTTTGCCTTGTAAAAGGTATATTATTTAACTTTAGTTCTACACATAAACTTTGTTCATAGACATTCTCTAATAAGCCTGGACCAACCATTTTATGTACTGTAATAGCACAACCAATTATTTTTTTTGATAATTCTTCATAAATTATTTGAGGCATATTTTGCCCTCCTTTTTAATTTTTATTTCCGGTTAATCTTTTTCGATGAGATGTCAAGGCTCCGACCCTGGCACAGGGGAGGACCCCGAAGGGGCATGGCCTTTACATCGAAGAGAAAAAGATTATCGTTTTTTATATTAAAAAGGAGGGTGGAATATGCGAATATTAAAATTTTCTTATTAAAATATTACTGCAATCATAACTTAAAAATAAAAACAAACAGTCATATTCATATCAAATTTCTGTGAATTCTGTGCCTTCTGTGATTCTAAGACTAAAAACATACAAATACGACTATCAATCTTAGTACTCCCCTATAAGTCCAAATACTAGTCATAATAAAGTTGTTCTTGATATAGATAAGTTATAAGACTATAATCTACAAAATGGTGCTAACACACTACCCTCCATCAAGCTTTGTAGTAAATTGCACCTTAATTTTGAAATAAAATGTTAGACGATCAGAAAAAAGTATTTGATGATATTACTGAATCTCTCATAAATAAAGGTTATGACAGAGAAACAGTAAATGGTATTATTTCAGAAATAAAATTATCCTTTATTTCTGATAAAGCTCTGGAAATACAGCAAAAAATTAGATTAAAAGCAAAAATATTAGAAGATACTTTTATTTCTATATACAATTCTTTAATAAATGAAAAAATATTAAAATTTAAAATATGCACATTAACAAAAATATTGATAAAAAATACTGAAGACAAAATAAATATATTTATAAATGCAGTTAAAAGTTCTAAATCAAATAAAATATCTTTTATTTGGGAATCAAACAATATTCATAATTTTAATGAAATTAAGAAAGAGTTTTTACTTTCAAATCCAACTAATATACATACTGTAAAAAAAGATAAAAAATGTTTAACATTAATGCAGATTGAAGTCTTTGAAAATAAAGAAAAATCAAAATCAATATTTAAGAAAAAAAATATTCAAAAATGCGGATTTAGAATAAAAATAAATAAAAGTTTTATAGAAAATATAGACTTTGCTTCTAAACTTGATTTAGATCATAGTTTTGAAGATTCTGAAGAATTTCTTGATTACATTACTGATATGCATACAAATCCTAATTACAAAATAATAATAATCTTACTTAATCAATTCCCAAAGTTAATATCAAATTATTTAGATAACAAAAATAGCATGATAGAAAACCTATCATTTAAAGATAGCAACAATACATAGATACAGCTGCCAGTAACTACACATTCACAGTTACGCTCTGCGGCCACAATGAATAAGTGGTCCTTGCTTTAATCCAGATCTTGCAAACTTTAGACTTTTACTGTAAAATTTAAACTGCCTGAGTAAATGTATATTCTTTACTTTGCCACCTCACTGGCCTAAGGAAATTCAACAGGTAATTAGGTGTTATTTAATCCGGCAAATTTATCTTAATTATATAAGGACGATACTATGAATTTCACAAACATTATTAATCTTTATAATTTGGAATACAAATCTAATAAAGAAAATATTTCACACTATAATAATAATTCTTCTAAAATCACATCTAAAGAACTTGGTGCAGATAAACTTTTTTTTGACGTTACTGAGCTACAACCCGGCCATCTTTCCTGTCCATACCATTATCATTCTAATCATGAAGAAGTATTTATAATTATAGAAGGTGAAGTGACTCTAAGGCAAAATAATAAATGTAAAATATTAAAAAAAGGAGATTTAGTTTTTTTTCCTAATTCGGAAGAAGGCACACATCAACTATTTAATCATACAAATTCATCTGTAAAGTATTTAGATTTAAGCACTCGAATTGGTACTGATGTTTGTAAATATCCGGATTCAAATAAAATAAATGCCGGAAGTGGAGATATTTACAAAATTAACACTAAAGTAGATTACTATAATGGGGAAGAAAAAATCCCTGATTTTTGGAATAAGGAAAGTAAGTAAATATAAACCCCACAGGTAATATTCAAAACATCATCAATATTTCCAGGCCTGTAATTGTTCTACCATAAACAAATATGATTTCTCAATTATTAACTTAAGCAATATAAAACTTACAGGTATAATATTTCTTATAACTAAATCTTTTAATCTGGCAGGTTCCAGAGGATAAGAATAATGCCACCATTCAGCATAAAGATTTTTAAAGCCTTCTTCTTCCATAACTTGTTTAAGTAGAAGACGGTTTTCCAAAACAATACCTTCTGCATTTATTGTCCAGGAATCTCTGGTAAATGCATCAAAATCTGTTCCCATATCAAGTTCTTTTCCATCGCTGTTCACAATTGTGATATCTACTGTATTACCAGAAGGATGACATACTGTTCTATTTTTTGAATAAATATTATCCGGAATATAGCCTTCTTCTAATAGGTGTTCTTTCCCGCTGTTAATTGCCCATCTCATCATATGGTATTCCGCTCGAAGAGGCCTGTAAGCATCAAATATTTTTAAGCTTAGACCTATTTCTTTTAATTTTGATTGCACACGTCCTAAAGCCTGCACAGTTTCCGGAAGTAATAAAGCAACTGATGCCTGGTAACCATCTAAAATCATTCCTGTAAAGTTATTGGTTGATGCATATCTAATATCAAGCTGTATGTCCGGAATCATTTTTTTTACATCTATCAGATTGGATCTATTTAAAATGAAAGAATAATTTATATAATCTATATATTGTATATTAATATTAAGAATGAAAATAAAAAATATTTGAAAAATCATTAGATTAGTATATGAAGAATATTGATATTTATCAATTTTAATATTGATCAAATTACTTATACAAATCTATTCTTGAAGGTTTTATTTATTCCTGCTAATTTTAATTGATAAATTTCCAGAGGAATGGTTGTGGTGAAAAGTACAATAAAAGAACTTGAATTAAGAGGATATGTAAATAAAGCAGAGATCGTTAACACTTCCCGGATTAATAAAACATCTTTAAAAAAACAATTAATGTCGCAAATTCCAACAGATAGAACTACAGCAGCACTTATTATTAAAAAAAATAATGTTTTAGAATTAATTCCAAATTTAATTGATGCCTTAATATTAGAATCTAAACTTTACTGCAAAATAGCCATATCAGAATCTTTGATTGAATTTAAAGAAAAAAGCGTGAAGATGCTCATTCCCTGTTTAGGAACAATTGGTAAAAATCGACATTATGATTTACCTATTAAACCTTTTAAAAAAGATAGTTATGCTCTGCCCAGAGACATCGTGGCAAGAATTTTAGTAAATATCGGTATTTCCGTTATTCCGGATTTAATTAATAATTGTAAAACTTTATCCCGCATTCAGATTTTAGAAGCAATTGATGTATTGGGACATATTTCGTTCTATACAAAGGAAAAGAGCTCTCTGGCACAACTGCTTAAACTGTATAATGACAATAAAGATGATAATGTTATGAGATGGAAATTACTTCGTTCCTTTTCCGCATTTGATGATGATGCTGTTAAAATGATTTTATCAAATACAATTAAAGAGAGTAGTATTAAGGCCCATATATGGGAGGCAAAAAGAAGTATACGATTAATTGAACAACGAATAACCTCGAATTAACACGAATAGATTAACGTCCCGGTCTCAATGTATTGGTATTAGAAATAATTGGAAAAATAATAGATTATTAAAATTTTACTATATATAGTACTCAAATATTTAATGTATGGCGCTAATTTATCAGTAAAAGTTTATCAGTGTCATCATTTGTTGTTCTTTAATTATTCTAAACTTTACAGAAATCATATTTTAGTTCAAACAGCATTAGCTTTTAAATTAAATACAGTTTCACTTGCCAATTTCCTACAAAACCGATAAATTATGAGGATGTTTCAAAAAATATTAAAAGCCTTATTCGGTACACAACAGATAAAAGATTTAAAGGTACTTATCCCTCTGGTGCATAAAATTAATTCATTAGAACCGTCAGTAATGGCATATTCAGATGAAGATATTAAAAATAAAACTTTAGAGTTTAAGGAAAGATACAATAAAGGTGAAAGCCTTGATTCTTTCCTTCCTGAAGCATTTGCAATGGTTCGTGAAGCTGCCCGCAGGGTAATCGGCGAACGTTTCTTTGATGTTCAATTAATGGGTGGAATTGTTCTGCATAACGGTTCCATTATGGAAATGAAAACAGGGGAAGGAAAAACTCTTTCCAGTGTTGCCGCAGCTTATCTTAACTCAATATCCGAAAAAGGCGTTCATATTGTAACTGTTAACGACTACCTTGCAGAAAGGGACTCCAGATGGATGAAACCGATTTACGACTATTTGGGAGTCACAGTCGGAGCTATACTTTCAAACATGGATAATGAATCAAGAAAAATAGCTTATGCAAAAGATATAACGTACGGTACAAATAATGAATTTGGATTCGATTACTTAAGAGACAATATGCAATCCAGTATATATGCTAAAGTCCAGAAAACGCATCATTTCTGTATTATTGATGAAATCGACTCTATATTGATAGATGAAGCAAGAACTCCCTTAATTATATCCGGGCCTGCGGAAGATGATACTTCAAAATATATTACAATTAACAAACTTGTGAGCAGTTTAAAGGAATGTGAAAAAGATCCTGAAACAGATGATTATCCGGAAGAGGGCCTTGCAGGGGATTATAAGATAATAGAGAAAAATAAGCGTGTTACATTCACAGATGAGGGAATGAACCATATAGAAGAAATTCTTCTTAAAAATTCAATAATCTCAGATTCTCTTTTTAATCATGATAATTTTGAATATATTCACTATTTTACTCAATGTTTAAAAGCACATACTTCATTTCATGATAATGTAGATTATGTAGTAAAAGACGGACAGGTTCAGATAGTTGATGAATTTACAGGAAGAATACTCCACGGAAGAAGGTATTCCGACGGCCTGCATCAGGCAATAGAAGCAAAAGAACATATCAAGGTTGCTCAGAGAAACAGGACCCTTGCTACAATTACTTTTCAGAACTTTTTTAGAATGTATGATAAATTAGGTGGTATGACAGGTACAGCAGATACAGAAGCCAAAGAGTTCGGAAGGATATATGAGCTTGAAGTTGTTGTTGTCCCAACCAACAGGCCTCTTGTACGAAAAGATAATGATGACCTGATATTCTTAACAGAACATGACAAATTTAAAGCAATATGTACCGAAATTGAAAAACTCAATAAGCTAGGCCAGCCGATACTTGTGGGAACTGTTTCCATAGAAAAATCTGAATTATTATCTAAACTACTGGTACAGCGAGGTATTAGACACGAAGTACTAAATGCAAAAAACCACTCCAGGGAAGCTTTAATAGTTGCAGAAGCCGGTTCTAAAGGCGCGGTTACTATTGCTACAAATATGGCAGGAAGAGGTACAGATATAAAACTTGGAGGAAATGCGGAATTCAAGGCCAGACGAAAAGTCGGCACAGATGCTGATGAGGAAGTTTTCCGGAAAGAATATAAAAAAGAACTTAATAACTGGCAAATACACTACAAAGAAGTTAAAGAGATAGGAGGCCTTCATATTCTGGGCACAGAACGGCATGAATCCAGAAGAATTGATAACCAGTTAAGAGGAAGATCCGGACGCCAGGGAGATCCGGGTTCTTCAAGGTTTTTTATATCTCTTGACGATACGTTAATGAGACTTTTTGGCGGTGAACGCTTAAAATCTCTGATGTCCGGTATTGGCATGGAAAAAGGTGAGCCTGTTATGCATCCCTGGATAAATAAATCCATAGAAAGCGCACAGAAACGTGTAGAAGATAAAAACTTTGAAATTAGAAAACACCTGCTGGATTTTGATGATGTCTTAAATAAACAGCGTAATTTTATTTATGAGAAAAGGGATGAAATACTTGGAGATAATAACCTGCTTGGACGTGTTTATGGTACTTTTGAAGATATTATTTCCGATTATTTTGATACATTCCTTGCTCATGATGAAAAAAATTTCGCTCCAATCCTTTTGGCCTTAAAGGAAGACTTTTTCTACTCACCTGAAATTGATTCATTCATTTTAGATTCATATTCTCCGGACCAGTTTAAAGAACATCTACTAAAAGCAATAAAAAAAGAATTAGATGAAAAACAAGAGAGCCTTAGTAAAAACAATTTTAATACATTTGTAAGATATGAATATATCAGCAGTATCAATTTAAAATGGCTCGATCACCTTGAGCACTTAAGTTCGTTAAGAGAAGCAGTTGGTTTAAGGGCATATGCTCAAAAAAATCCTTTACTTGAGTACAAGCTCGAAGGTTTTCAGATATTTGACAGTATGCTCAAGGAAATACGGATATCAATAGCAAAAAAAATAATAAATGTACATATAAAATCATTTGAAGGTAAAAATTATATAATAGAACGCCAGAATTTCGGAAACGCTAAGCATAGAATACTTGGCCAGTTTTCCTCTCCTCAATCTCCGGCAGCACGGGCATCCAGGCCCAGGAATGTACAGGTTAAACGTACAGTGCCTAAAGTAGGAAGAAATGAGCCCTGCCCATGCGGCAGTGGTAAAAAGTATAAACATTGCCATGGAAATTGAGGAATCATGGCAGCTAAAGCTGTAGGGATTCATTGATATGTAAGGATCAAAGCCGCCGGCTTCGGCTGTTTTGAATCTCATATTAATAAAAAATCAAGAAATATTAAGAAAATGTAATAAAATTAATATTGATAATTATGATTCATTGAATTAAGCTTTTATATAAGCTGGAAAGACGTTTGTTCTAGCGATATACTGGGCATTTATAGCATATTATTATGTTATATATAAATATTTTATTTAAAAGGAGAACCATATGAAAAAGACTATAATTCTTTTTATTCTTGTATTTTCAATTATTTTTATGGGCTGTGTATCCTCAACTACGGTGAACAGGACTGCAACTGACGAAGTTGCTGACTTAAGCGGAAGGTGGAATATTACTGATTCAAGATTAACTTCTGAAGCAATGATAAGTGACTGCCTATCACGTCCATGGCTGCAGAATTTCAATAATGAAATGGGCAGAAAACCTGTAGTTATTGTTGGTGATGTAAAAAACAAGAGCTCAGAACATATAGACGAAACTATTTTTATTAAGGACATGGAAAGAGAACTTATTAACAGCGGCCTTGTACGTTTTGTAGCAAGTGATTCTATGCGGGACCAGCTCCGTTCGGAAAAAGTTGATATGGCCTCATTTGCAACAGAAGAAACTGCAGCAAGAATTGCAGCGGAAACAGGAGCAGATTTTATGCTTTTGGGCACTATTTCAAGCATTACAGATGCAGTAGAAGGAAAAAAATATGTTACTTTTCAAGTGGATCTGGAGCTTATTCGCCTTGAAACACATGAGAAAGTATGGATTGGTTCAAAAGAAATAACTAAATTGATTGAACAAGCCAGTGCAGGGTGGTAAAAACTATGAAAAATATACAAATATCAAAAACTTCATATCGGTTATTGGTTTTATTTTTTATGATATGCTCTTTAACACTGATTATAAGCTTTTCCTGCTCCAGCATGTCTACATCTAAAGACCAGTTTTTAGGTATAGAAGAAATGCTTGTTAATAGAAATTTTGCAGGTGCAATAGCACAAATAGAAGAAGCAAAAGATGATTTCTATAAGGAAAAGGAAAAAGTACAGTATTATCTCGATATTGGTATGCTGTATCATTATAATGGAGAGTGGGAAAAGAGTAACGAAGCTTTAACAGCGGCTGAATACGCAATCGAAGAATTATTTACAGAAAGCATGAGTAAAGCAGCGTTGTCTCTTCTTTTAAATGATAATGCAAAGGACTACAGTGGGGAGGATTATGAGGACATTTATTTAAATGTTATCAAATCTTTAAACTATTTTCACCTTGGCTTATATGAAGATGCTATGGTAGAAGTAAGAAGAGTAAATATAAAACTTGGTATGCTCGAAGACAAATACAGAGAACTTGCGGCAGAGTATAATAAGTCTGAAGAAGCAGAAGCAGACCTTAATATAGGTGAAAACACTTTTCATAATTCAGCTCTAGCCCGTTATTTGAGTATGCTTTTATACAGAGCAGACGGAGAATGGGATGATGCCGAAATAGATAAAAATTATCTTATAGATGCTTTCCAGATGCAAGCCCACTTATACGACTTCCCTGTACCTATTCTTGATAATTACCTTGAGCCGTCTGAGAATGCAAAAGTGAATTTTATCTGTTTTACAGGCAGAGGACCGGATAAGATTGCAAAAACTCTATATGTAGATACAAATTTTGGAGTTGCGGTTATAGTAGCCGCAGAGGAAAATCCGGAATTTGATCAGGAAATATCAGATTGGGCTATAATACCAATACCAGGTGTTGCTGCAGGATACCACTTTAAATTTCAGCTGCCTGTAATAAATAAGCTTGGAAGCGATATTGCAAGAGTAGAGATTAGTTTTTCTAATGGCGCCAGACAGGACCTTGAAAAAATCGAAAGCTTAGAAAATGTTGCTGTAGAAACTTTTAATATTAAAAAACCGCTTATTTATGTTAAGACAATAATCAGGGCAACTATTAAAGGCATTTTAGGGGAAGCTGCAAAAGATGGAATAGACAAAAGTGTAGATAATCCAATCGCAGCCTTATTCTTAGGGATTGCAACAGATGTCGCAATTGATGCTACAGAAAACGCAGATTTAAGAATTTCCAGATTTTTTCCTGCAAACTCATATGTCGGTGAAATAGAAGTTCCGCCAGGTATCTATAATGTTCAAGTTAATTATTATGCAGCGAACGGAGCACTTATTTTTACAGATAATATAGTGCAGGTAGAATTCCAGGCAGGACAAATAAACTTAGTAGAATCCTTTTCATTGAATTAGGTACTTAAACACTTTTCAGCAAGATTTGAAAAGTTTTAAAAAAAGGAGATAAATATGATAAAAACTAAAAACATATTTTTCATTTTAATATTGATTATTATTATAGCATCATGTGTTTCTGCTCCGAGTAATACAGGTTCTTCTGATACAGACAGCACAGAAACTGAACTTCCTCCTCCAACAGAAACAAAAGGCGGGCCTCCTCCGGCATGGGTACAGAATCCCTATAATCTATATCCGGAAGCAGAGTACTTAGCTGTAATCGGTGAAGGTGATACAAGACGTGACGCGGAAAGTAATGCGGTAGGCTCACTTTCAAGAATATTTGAAACTAACGTTCAGGTGGATTCTGTGGCAATAGCGCGGTATAATGAAATATCAAAAGACGGAGGTTATGAAACTGAATTTGAAAAGAGTATAACTGAAACAGTTAACGTGCAGTCACAGCAGACTCTTATAAATGTTCAGTACGGAGACATATATCTGAATGATACAGGCAGGTATTATATTATTGCGTATATAAGCAGAAATCTTACAGCTCAGATCTATCATGAAAAAATAAATAAAAACTCAGAAGCTGTTATGAACTTTTTAAACAGTTCGAATCAGGCTTCCGGTATTTTAAGAAAATTCGCTTATATAGACGCTGCATTTTTGTTTAGTGTAAGCAATGAATCATTATTAGGCCAACTGTCTATTATTTCACCAGGCTATAAAAATTCTATTGCAATTCCTTACAGCCATAATGACATACTCATGCAGAGAACAGAAATTGCAGGACAGATGATTTTTTCTATTAATATCATTAATGATAGTGATGATAAAATAGCTAATATTATTACCCAATTATTAAGCAGCAGAGGTTTTGCGGTTACAGATTCTTTTGCACCGCTTGCAATATCAGGAAATGTGTTAATCGAACCAGTACAGCTAAATAATGATTACGAAAATGTACGCTGGACACTTACAGTTGATTTAAAAGATGAAACAGGTAATATTCTGGTTTCTTTTAATAAAGACCAGAGAGAAACATCTGTATCACAGTCTCAGGCAATAGCTATTGCTTATAATCAGATGGAGAGTAAAATCGGTTCGGATTTTATGGGAGAGTTTACAAAATATCTGGATAGTTTTGTATTACAATAAAAAATAATTTAATATTATTCCCGCTGCTAAATTAAATGTTTAGTAGCGGGATTTTTTTATAATCACATAATTTATAAATATAGGGTCAGATTAACTGTTCTTTTTTCTATAACCTACTAAAGTTGAACCAAAACCCAGGAATACAGCAACAAAAAGTACAAGTGCGCCTAAAAATTTTAATAATCCGCCAATTGCTATTAAAAAATCTATAGAGAGAAGTGAGAAAAAATATCCAATAATAACAGGGGACTTTATTACAAAAAATCCAAGCAATCCGCATAGATATAGTTTCATATCAGAGTCTGTATCTTTTAAAAAGAATTGCCCTACTCTAACAGAAACAGCCATAAATCCAAAATAAACTAAAATCAGAATAAGCACAAACATTACAGGAATAATAAATATACCGATAATTGATATTATTAATAGAAATATAGTAACAGGTATTATAATCAGAGAAAACAGCATATAAAGTAAACTTCCCTTCCAGTAATCTGATAAGATCTGTACCTGATCATTTAATTTTTCTCTATTAAAATGAACAACAAAGAAAAGAATTAATAAGAAAAGAATTATAGAAAATAATTCAAATATAAACTGTAATGTTTCTGCGGACTGTGGTGAAGTGAGCAAACCAATAAACGGTACATTTAATTCCGGAACAGACTGCTTATTACCGCCAATATATACATAGCTATGAGTTTCAATTTCACCGCCTACAGCAACAACATCACCTGAAACACTGGAATTCTTCAGCAATTCAATATCCGCACCAAAAGCCCAGACATTACCCTGCACTGTTCCGTTTACAATTATTTTACCGCCTACACTAATAACATCACCTGAATGCTCTCCCGTAACAGTCATTTCTTTACCAAAATTAATTCCTCTCCATGCAAAAAAGGATAATCCATTTAAACTAATATTAAATGTACTACTGCCCGATCTTAGCTGTACTCTCATAGGAAATATGTTCCAGAATTGAGTTGTATCACCCTCACCTTCCGCAAGACCGAATCCAATACTTATATCGTAGTCATCGGTTCCTATTTCTATTAAACTTGGATTCACTACAATCTGGTTTTTATCCTCAGAATATGTTTTTAAAATAGTAAACATAATAAGAAGAACAACGATTCCAACAAAAATCACCTTTTTGTTCCAGCGTCTGCTTGCACTGCTCCTTTCTACCTGTGCATTATATTCGTTTATACTTTTCTTCATTAACAATATCCTCTTCTATAAAATTTGGATTAATGCTTATTAATTTTTTATATACTAAAATATTATATGTAAAATAACTTTTTTTATGCTATATAAAAAACATTCTACATATCAAGATAATCTTCCGGGTTTACAGCATCACCGTTTTTATATACAGCAAAATGTAAATGCGAACCTGTACTATATCCTGTATTACCCATTTCCGCTATTTTATAGCCCTGCGGTACCTGTTTCCCTTCAGTAACAAGTATTTCATTTAAATGCGCGTATAAAGTCTGAAATCCATTACCGTGTGAAATTATTATATATTTGCCATACCCGGAAGTATTTCCAGTTTTTATTACATTACCCTGTCTTGCTGAATAAATTGGAGTACCAATACTATTAGCCATATCAAGTCCATAATGAAACTCTCTATTGCCTGTAAAAGGATTATTTCTATAACCAAATCTTGAGGTGAATGTTCCTGTTGTCGGAAGTATAAAAACATTTCCTAAAACGCTGTTAAGTTTGTCGATGCTTAAAGTTGCATCAGAAATGAACAGTACCTGTCCTTGAGTTAAAATCTCCGTTTCCAGATTATTCCAGTCTATTAAACTATTTAATGATATATCATATCTGCTGGAAATATATCCAAGCGAATCGCCGTTACTTACTTTATGCCTTAAACCATCTGTATTCGGTATTCTTAATATGGTACCATCTAAAATCGCTCTGGCATTTTCTATATCATTAAAACTGATTATTGTATCCATTCTAAGGCCAAAATTGCCTGCAATCCCTGATAAAGTGTCCCCGGCTTTTACTGTATAATTAATTATAGTAATATTTTTAAGTATTTCCGAATGCAGAGACAATTCATTCTCCGGAATTATAGGCTCAGTTATGAGATAATTATCCAATAAAGAGTCAGCGTTAAAATCAGATGAAAACATTAAGTCTTCTTGACCCCTTATTGGCTCATTAAAACCTGTGAGAAATATAAATGGAAAAACAATCAAACCTATTACTATAAGAACAGTAGATCCCTTTTTCTTTAAAAATACCAGATAATTTATATTTCTTCTTCCAATCTGTTGATTTAATAATATAGAACTCATCTATTTTCATATCGACAAAAATCCTTCTGTCTATTACTATAAAACTTAAAATATTAAAGATATTTATAGGGGAATATTCAGTGAGAATTAGCAGTAAAAAGGAAAAAAAACAAAGAAACTTCTCTCCATTAAATTTAATAATCATAATTGCAATAATAGTCTTTAGTATACGCTTATTTTTCCTTGATATTATGCAGGTAAAAGGCAGCTCAATGGAACCAACTATTAAACATGAGCAAATTTTATTTATAAACAGGCTTTCATATGGCGTTATTCTTCCTTTTATTGATAAATATGTTTTCAGGTGGAATAAACCGGAGTCCGGTGATATAATTGTTTTTTACAATCCAAATAACCATTCATTAACGGTGAAGCGCTGTATAGCATCTGAATTTGATAATATCTATTATGATGACGGACTTTTATCTGTTGATTATTTTGACGGCCCCTTAAATATAGGATACTCTCTGCAATTTTTTAACATAAACAAAGTACCTCGCGGCCATATTCTTGTCTTAGGAGATAATCTTCCTAATTCTGTTGATTCAAGGCTTTTTGGATTTGTAAAAATTGACGATATTATTGGAAATGTCTTATTTTATTGAACAGGAATTTCAATTGAAATTCTTTTGCATTAGCGGAGCACAGGAAGTGCGACTACATTAGTACAAATAATAGTACATGGATGTACTATTACATTAATAATTTAGAAGGAATAAAAATTGAATAAAAATAAAGAAAAAATTCGTTTATTAGTATTCTTATTTTTCATATCAATTATTATATTCATCTTAATCTTCAGATTTGCGTTTCTTATGATAATTCAACCATCTAAGGAAAATACTGTAGCCGCCAACCCTACACAGGAAGTACAGCGCGGCCAAATCTTAGATATAAACGGCAACACCCTGGCTATTACAACTTATTTTGATTCTGTTACAGCCTGGATTCCATATCTGGAAGATGTCAGCTCTACTGCCAGGTTACTCTCCGAAGCTCTTAATATGGATGAACAAAGTATTATGATTAAGTTGGCCTCCCATACAGGTTTTGTATGGATAAAAAGAAAGATATCAACTTTAGAATCAGAACAAATAAAAGAGCTCCAGTCTGAGAACTTACTTCCAGGAATTACATTAAGACAGGAGCTTGGCAGAAGATATCCTAATAATTTAATCGCTTCACATTTAATAGGTTATGTAGGAATTGATAATACGGGCTTGGAAGGTATTGAATGGAGCCTTGAGAAAGAGTTATCTCCAAATACAGATAATAGTACTCACACAATTTTTGGCAATCAGGTTTTTTTAACCATCGATACAAACATTCAATTTGTTATGGAAGAAGTTGCCATGAATGCACTCGAAGAAAATCAGGCTGATTCTGTTATGCTTCTGGTAATGGAAGCACAAACAGGTAATCTTCTTGCTTATGTATCTGTCCCGCATTTTGACCCAAATAATTACTCGGATTATGACAGATCCTCTCTATTAAACAGGCCTATACGCACCGCATATGAACCAGGTTCTGTTTTTAAGATATTTTCGCTGGCTTCTTTTATGCAGTCCGGCGGTATTACGAAAGAAAGCACATTTTTGTGCAGAGGGTATTTTGAAGATGTAGAAAACAATATTAAAATTAACTGCCTTGGCATTCATGGAATAGTTACCGTCAGAAATATTTTAGAATACTCCTGTAATGCAGGAGCTGCTTATGCATCTACAACAGTAAATGCGGAGTCCTTCTATGATATGCTTATAAGCTTTGGTTTTGGCAATCCAACAGGAGTATTACTCACAGGTGAAACATCAGGCATATTAAGAAATCCTGGAAACTGGTCATTAAGAACAAAACCTACTATTGCATTCGGCCAGGAAATATCTGTTTCTGCAATTCAGATTATTACAGCAGCAACTGTATTTGCAAATAACGGTGTTCTTATCCGGCCGCATTTAGTAAGCAAGATAGTATCTCCGGAAGGTAAAATATTAAGAAATTTCGGAAGAGAAGAAATAGTACAGGTTCTTACACCGGAAATTGCTAACGAAATACTTTTAATGATGGAATCCGCTTGTGCAAGCAGAGCTAAAATTGACGGTATTAGAATCAGCGCAAAAACTGGAACCGCACAGGTAAATGATCCGGAAACTGGTACATATTCTGAAGATAATTTTACTGCATCTATACTTGGAATATTCCCTACAAATAATCCGGAGTATATTATTTATGTAGTTATAAATTATCCGAAAGGCGAATACTACGGAAGTAAAATTGCAGCCCCGGTTTTTAAAGAATCAGCAGAAAAATTATTAACATTATTGAATATCCCTACAGATAACAGTAATATAATTGAACATTCCGGTACAGTTTATATAAATATACCAGAAAAAATTATTATTGGTGACAGTATGCCGGAGCTTTTCGGTACACCAAAACGCCTGCTCTTGCCTCTTTTCATGAGAGAAGATCTAACTATTATTATGAATGGTGCAGGCTATGTAGTGAATCAGAGCCCTGCGCCAGGAACCATAATTACAGATAATACAATAATTATTCTGGAGTTCGATTGAGCATTTTTAAAAATAATATTTCAGAAATTCTTGAAAAACACCCTGATTTGGAAACAAATACTCCGGATAGCAATTTATCTTTTTTCAATACAAAAAGCGGTAATATAACAGCCGCAAAAAACGGAATATTTATTCACAGTAAATTCAATCCTGTCAAAGAAGCAGAAAATATAATCCTGAAAGAATGCACAGATAAAATACAGACCTGTATTTTTTACGGATTTGGATTGGGCTACCACATAGAAGTATTTTTAAATAATTTTCCTCTTACAAATACAATAGTACTTATTCCGGACTTATCATTTTTCTTAAAAGCACTTGAATCAAGAGATATGACAGATTTCTTATCCAATACAAATTTACATTTCTTTTTTGATAAAAATCCGGATAATTTTTTATACTTTTTAAATAACCTACAGAAAGTGAAAGAAATAAAAGATATCAAATCATTTAAACTAAGATCAATTTTTCTTTTAAATGAAGAGTATTATAGGCGAATAGATGGAATAATCCAGTCGTTTAATTCCAGAAAAGAAATCAATTATAATACTCTGGAAAGGTTTGGGAAATTATGGATTAGGAATTTATTAAAAAATATAAATATGCTGTCTCAATCACCAGGAATATCTTTATTAGAATTTGCCTTCTCCAATTATCCTGTGCTGATACTTGCATCCGGCCCTTCGCTGGATAAAATCATCCCAATTCTACCGGAACTTTATAAGAAGATGGTAATAATTACAGTTGATACTTCCTTGAAATCTGTATTGCAAGCAGGAATAGAACCGGATTTTATTATTATTTCAGATCCTCAATACTGGAATACAAGGCATATAGACGGAGCCAAAGTTAAAACCTCTATCCTGATATCAGAGTCATCTACACATCCCAGAATTTTCAAACAGCTCAATTTAATGACCTTCTTCGGAAGTTCACTTTTTCCTTTGGGCCAGTATTTTGAATCATTTATAGGTACAAAAGGAAAACTCGGCGCAGGAGGTTCTGTTGCAACATCTGCATGGGATTTTGCAAGGATATTAGGAGCTGGCAGTATTTATTTAGCTGGACTCGATCTTGGTTATCCGGATAATAATACGCACTTTAAAGGCGCTTTTTTTGAACGGAATTTCCATTCGTTTACAAAAAGATTAAATCCGGTATCTACACTAATGTTTTCATATTTTATGGAAGCAGATCCTTTCCTGATTAATTCTAATTCCGGCAGCCTGGTTTTTACAGATAAACGCATGATGGTGTATAAATGGTGGTTTGAAAGTCAGATGAATTTATTTCCATCAAGTAATACTTATAATTTATCAGAAAACGGCGTTAAAATTGAGGGTATGCCATATAAATCATATGATTCCTTACTCGAGCTTCAAGATATAAGGGAAGAAATTCATAAGATTTTTTATAATTTAAAGATAAAACACAGCAACTTTAAATCAAATGAGAACAGGCAAAAATTACTTTCTTCATTAAAGAAATTAATTACCGATCTTGGTGAAATTAAAAGACTCTCTATAAAAGCTATAGACGAGTTAAGCAGTATAGAATTATTAATCAATAATCATCATGATATTTCAGATTCTTTAGCACTTTTAAACAATATTGATATCGATATACTTAACATTGGCGCAAGGCAAATTGCAGGATTTTTAATACAGCCCTTTATTCAAAGTATTTCCGAGAGTACTCCTGAAAAAAAATCAGAAAAAGAAATAATTGAATCTTCTTTTGCATTATATACAGAATTAAAAGAATCATCCGCATATCATTATGATCTGATTTCTAAAACATTAAAACAAATGAGTTACATTTAAACCAGCACATTTTTCTTTAAAGTATTATTTTAATTATCCGAAAATATAAGTGATGGAGTACAAATATGTGTTTCCATTTTGAATAAAACGGTATGCATTAAAACGTCCAGGCATACCGTTTTTTTAACCTAACGTCTGTTTTTTAAAGAAATAATTAAATCAACTTCTCCAACAGTTATACCCAATTTCCCCGCAATTATCTCACTGGAAAAACCTTCATTAAATAATTTTAATGCCCTGTCGTTAATATTAATTTCTATTTTTTCGTTATTTACCGGATTGAGAACTATATTCTCTTTATTATTAATTAGTATTTTATCATACACTTTACTGCTTACTTCGTGTTTTTCAGTTTCCCTTTTTAAAATATTTATTTTTTTATCTGCATTGCTCAGTATTTTCGAAAGTGATCTTATTTTATCTTCAATTAAACCGATATGCTGTTCTGTTGTATGATTTAATTCCACCATTATAGAATTTAGTTCATTCTTTACCTTATCGACTATAGATTTATAATTCTGTGATTTATTTATTTTTCTAACTAAAACAATAAATATTACTGCAAATCCTACTATTTGCAATAATATCAGTATAAAGAGATTATTCATAAGATTTAACCGGTAATGTCAATATGATGTCCTAAATCTGGATCCTTTACAATCTCTTTTTTATTATTTTCTGAGGCGTTATCATTATCTTCTTTTTGATTCTTTGATTTGTTCTTGTTTTTTTTCTTCTCTTCTTCACTTATCTTATTAACGCCTTCCTCTAAATCTTTTGTTACGTTTACAGCATTATCGTTCTGTTCAGTTTTTTTTACTATTTCTGTAGCCTGAAGAGCCTGTGAATTAACAATAGCATTTTTAATTGTAGCTTGATCTTTTCCAACATGCTCCATATTCAAAAACATAGTCTGCAGATCTATCGGCAACAAAGGCATTATTTTCTCCTTCTTAGTTCTTCGTCAACTGCCTCATACTTTGTTGTAGTAATATTTCCGTGTTCCATTACAAAGGTAACACTTTTAAACTCATTTCGAACATCTAAATTTACATCTTTAATAAAAATCTTTACTCCTGGAAATACTTTATCAGACGCGGAAATCTTTCCTTCTTTTTTAATTGATGTTAATCTTTCTTTTATCTTTTTGATATCTGTATTAATTTCATCAACTTCTGTTAAATATTCAGAACGTTTCTCTAGCAGTTCCTCTAAATATATTGCTTTTTCTTTTGGCAATTTTCTCTGCACTTTCTTTAAATTCTGAAGTGTTTTTATATTTAGTTCCACTCCTTCTATTACCTTCATTAGCTCGCCGTTCTTTTCTTCTAATATTATAAGCTGTTCTTTACTTTGAGGATCATAACCTACTTCAAGTATTGTTTCTGAACCAGCTACAGATCCGAAATTCTTTGCATTAATTTCTTCCGCGGCCCTTAATCTTCCACCAACTATAGAAGCACGTCTTCCCTGGCAAATTATTTTTTTATTTGAATCTACAGTAGAATGAATAATTCCTTCACTTACAATTACATTGCCAACAGACTGAATATGAGCATGCTCAATAAATTTCGCGATTACATTACCACCGCTTCTAACCTTTCCACCGGTTTTACCTAATATTCCCTGATGGACAACTACATCACCTTCCGCGTCAATTTCACATTTCCCAACATTTCCAATTACCTCTACATTTCCGGATGCTTTAACAGAGAATCCATCATCAACATTGCCTTTTACAATAACCGTTCCGAGGAATAAAATATTGCCAGTATGCAGGTTTACATCTCCTGCAACAGTATAAATAGGTTCAACATTTATTTTTTTACTTACGACTAATACCTGGCCGTTGATTTCAGAAATAGCAGTTTTTCCATCTTCAGATAAGCGTACATTTTTTCCAATATCTATTTCAACATCTTTTCCGGATTTTGCAGGCAGCATTTTTCCTGTGACTGTCTGTCCCTGTTTACCTTCTTCATGTGGAATTTTTTTTGCAAGAAACTGTCCTGCAACCACGTTTTCTACTATATTAAGATCCTTAAAATCTACTTTACCGTCTTTTTCTTTAAGTACTATATTCGAGTGATCAATTTTAAAATTATATATAATTTTTGCGTCACTTCCGTTAGCAGCTTTTTCACCTTCCGCAACCAATACATGAGAATTAAACTCCGGGTATTCTTCATGTTGCCTGATTATATCTTCTTTAATACCAAATATAATTCCATTATTTTTAAGAATAGCAAGAATATTTTCATATGTAAGATCTGAACCGCCTATTCCAGGAGCACGTACAGACATAAAAGCTTTCATTTCCATATCTGATATATCTACTGACATTATTGCGTCATTTGCAGGATTATAATCGAATTTACCTATATTAACATATTGGTCGTCTGCTCTTTTTACTACTTTTGCAACTAAAGCAGCACTAAAATCTACTACATGTCTTTTTCTAATAGAATCAAGAGCCATTTTATCTGTAACTCGCAAGCCTTTATTAATAGGTTTTGTTACTTTTAGAAATACACCTTCCGGAATTAATTTTACGAAAACCTCACCATTTCTGTTGACCTCGTTTTCATCTATTGCAATAGAATCAAGGTCCAGGCCTTCTGTAAAATCTTCTTCAAATTCCTGCGCTGCTACTTCTTTTAACTTTTTATAAATTCTTAAAACCCAATTTTTTTTTGCGATTCCAAATGAACCCGCTGCCCCTTTTTTCAACACTTCATATTCTAGATTCTTTACGCTGCTGCCCAGTTCAATAGCCGCCTGTTTTAATACCGTCTCTATGGAGTCCCCTTCTAATTGTATAGATTTTACTTTTTTGTCTTCTTCCGCCTGTTTTTTCATGTAGCTTCGAACTTGATTTAGACTAATCATAATTTAAAACCTATCCAATCTAATATATACCTTTTTTTACACTTGTTAATTTAGATCTTAACCTCATTATTGCTTTTGTATGTAGTTGAGATATTCTCGATTCAGTAACACCTAATACTTTTCCAATTTCTTTTAAAGTTAAATCTTCATAATAATATAATACTAAAACTTTCTTCTCTTTTTCTGGTAAATCTCTAATTGCCTCAACTATTACTCTTTTAATTTCTGCTTTTTCTACAATAGTATCCGGATTCAAAGAAGTCGGAGATTCAATGTTATCAACTATTGTTATTTTATCATCACCGTCTCCGCTGTACCAGACATCATTTATAGATAGTATTGATGTGCCGCTAATTTTTATTAACAGATTCTGAAAATCTTCTAGATTCAGATGCATAGCCTTAGCAATCTCTTCGTCTGTCGCGGAACGTCCAATGCGTGCTTCCAAAGACTGAATTGTACTTTCCAGTTCCCTTGTTTTCTGCCTTACAGATCTTGGAACCCAGTCTATTGAGCGTAGCTCATCAAATATTGAACCCCTGATTCTTGTAACAGCATAAGTTTTAAATTTTACATGCTTTGTAGGATCATATTTTGCTATGGCATCTATCAATCCAAACACTCCAAACCCAACAAGATCATCAAATTCAACATTATGCGGCATACCCATTGCTACTTTACCAGCGACATATTTTACTAATGGCGCATATTGTTTAATAAAATAATCTCTAACCTTTGGATCTCCGGAATCCTTATAATATATCCAGAGTTCTTCCTCTGTCTTTCCCTCCCAGGTATTCTTCATGCCTAATTCATCCTTCCTTATCCTTATTTAACCATGTTTTTATTGCTTTTGCAGCAGTTTTAGGATCATTATCTCCTCCTAACTTACTATAATTCTTATTAGAAGATACTTCACTGCTTCCTGAATAATTATTCATAGATGAAGAAGAATCACTAATATTATCTATATTAGGTAATTCATCCAATCCCAGATTATCATTTATAGACAGTATTTCCTCTGTCTCATTAGATAGTTCTTGAGCTTTTTCAGACTCTTCTTTTAAATCATGATTTTCATCTTCATTATCTGTTGATTCTGCCTTTCCTGCATCTATTTTTTCTACTTCATCTGCTTCTTCTAAATCTTCTGCAGTTTCCATTAAAATTTCCTGTTTATTATCATTTTCATTAAATCCAGTAGAATCATCATCAACTATTTCATCGTCAGCTAGTTCATCATCAGCTATTTTATCATCAGCTATTTTATCATCAGCTATTTTATCTGCAATATGAGGATTTTCTTCTTCCATAACTATATTAATTTCCTGTCCAGCTGTGTCAATGTTCTCGTCCAGAGTCTTTTCCTCATCTTCCGTATTTTCTATATTAAATACTTCAGGAATGAATTTTTCCAGAATAAAAGCTACACCAGCACCTAATATCGCAAAAAATATGGCACCAAAAAATAACCGCACTAAAAGAGTAAAAAAGGGTACTCCGCCTATTATACCAGCCATAATAGAAATAAATAAAGAAAGACATACAAAATAGACTACAAATTTAATATTAACAATTCCAGTTTTCATAAATTTTAATAAATAATCCTTATTTAAGATTAAAAAAATAATATAAACTCGTCAAGTAAAACATTTATCTAATTAACTGTCTTTTTAGAAAACAATTTCCTTAAAAAGTGTGTAACTCCTCTACCTTCTTTATATTCTACATTTTCCAACCTTCCTAATATATGTTTTATACATATTGATGCCTTACTATTTGGATCCATAATTAAAAATGGTTTCTGTTTAATTACAGAAGTAGATACAATATCATCATCAAAAATAAATCCAAGGTAATCAATTTTTAGATTGAGAAAGTGGCCTGCAATATTAATTACACGCTCTGCTACTTTTTTGCCTTCATGTACCGATTTTGCCCTGTTAATAACAAGTTTCAATCCTAAATTGATATTATCAATTTCTGTTGCTATTATTTTTATTATTCCATAAGCATCTGTAATTGCAGTAGGCTCCGGAGTTGTTACTATAATAACATCATCCGCTGCTGCAATAAATGAAAGCACATTATTTGAAACACCTGCACCTGTATCAATAATAAGTATATCCGCGAATGAAAGCTCTTTTACTTCATTCATGAAATTGCTCCGTTCTTCATCTGTTAAATTAGCAATTTTCGAAAAACCGGAAGCACCTGCTACTATCTGTACACCGTAGCTGGTATTCTGAATTATTTCCTTCATTTTTTTTTGTTTTCGTATTAAATGATACAAATTATACTTTGGAATAATACCCAATACAACATTTACATTAGCAAGGCCTAAATCTGCATCCATTACAACTACTTTTTTACCTATCTGAGCATATGCTAAAGCAAGATTAATAGCGATATTTGTTTTGCCTACTCCGCCTTTGCCGCTGGATACAGCAATAACTCTTGTATGATGACTATTATTTCTACTATTTGATTTGTCTTTCATTATTTCTCTAAGTTTCTCAGCTTGATCTACCATATATTACCTCATTTTATTATTAATATCGACATAAATTTATAAAAACTTTTTCTCTATATATTCTCTATCAATCCTAAAACCCTCAAGCTTCATTAACAATCTGGTTACAGATGCGTTTTCTAAATCCTGAGGTACCATCTGGCCATCTGTTATATAGGATAGCTTTTTATTATTTTTTATTACAGCACTTATTACATTTCCTATTTTAGAAGTTTCATCAATTTTAGTTATAATTACAGCCTTATACCTAAACGGCTCAAACTGGTGCATTATCTCTTCTATATCACTTCTTTTTGTTGTTGCGCTTACTGCAAGATGTATCTCACTTTTACTTCCACATGCACTTAAAATGTTCTTCATTTCTGCTAATTTATCATAATCAAAAGGACTTTTTCCTATTGTATCTATAAGAATTATATTTACATCCTGATACAGCCTTATTATCTTTTCCAGTTCTTCTTTAGTTTCTGTAAATGATACGGGAATTTGCATGATATCCGCATATGTTTCTATCTGCTTCTTAGCAGCAATCTTATAATTATCTATAGAAACCAACCTTACCGGTATACCATTATTATCCAGGCCGTAGATTGCCGCAAGCTTGGCGATTGTTGTAGTTTTACCAACTCCTGTAGGCCCTACTATAATTATTATTTTAGGTATATTGTTTGTTTTTCTATAATCCGGATAGATTTGTATCTGTTCGCCAATCCAGGTTAATACAGATTTTTGTAAAAGATGAAATTTATTTAAATCTTCTAAAGAGAATTCATTCTTTATTCTGTTTACAAGACCTTCAATTAACGAATAAGAAAAATCATTTAATGAAAGTATTTCTTTTATTCTTGTTATAGATTCATGTTCATCAGATGCGGGCATGGTTTTACCGGAAAGATTTTCTTTTATACCTTTTATTTCTTTTAAAATAACATTTAATACCTGTTCGTTTTTCACACTATCCAGGATCTTCTTTTTTTCCTCTTCTATCTTCAACTGCTGTTTAATATTATTTTCTTTGGAAATATAACCGGTTACTTCTATGCCTTCTTTTCTAAATATACCTAATACTCCACCCATTTTAATATTTTTTCTTGTTAGTATCCTTGCGCCAGTTCCGTATTGACTTTTCATTTTTTCCATCGCTTCCAGATGCGATTTAGCCTGAATAGTAAAATATTGCATATTCTGTTATTCCTCCAATTTTATTTCGCCGATCGATTTAACTTTAACATCAGTATCAATTTCCAGTATTGACAGAACTACTAAATGAGGTATTTCTCTAATAGTACTTGATTTTACTAATGGCCGCGCGGACTCGGAACATAATATAACTGCCGTAAATCCTTGATCCTGTATACTTTTCACGACATTAACTAATGAATTAATCCATTTTCTCTGAAGTTCCGGCTCTAATGCCACTTTTATACCTTCTGTTGTTTCAACTTTAGAATCTATTATCCTTTTTTCCAGATCCGGATTTAATGTTATTACACTCATTTCCTTATTTTCATCTGAATACTGAAGAGAAATCTGTCTTGCTATACACTGTCTCGCTTTTTCAATTAAAAAACCTACATTTGTTGTAACAGAAGCATAGTCAGCAAGTGTTTCAAGGATAGTTACAATATTTCTGATTGAGACCTGCTCTTTTAGTAACCCTTGAAGAACTTTCTGAATTATTCCAATTGATAAAAGTTTTTTAACCTCTTCTACTACTGCAGGATAATCATTTTTTAATGCATCGAGTATTGATTGAACTTCCTGCCTTCCAAGTATTTCTCCCGCATGACGTTTAATTATCTCTGTTAAATGCGTTGCAATTATTGACGGAGGATCTACAACTGTATATCCTAAGTTTTCTGCTTTCTCTCTCTGTTCTTCTGTTATCCATGTAGCAGGTAATCCGAATGCAGGATCTTTAGTCTCCTCACCCTCGATCTTTTCTTTTATCCCTCCGGGATTAATTGCAAGATAGTAATCCATTTTTATTTTTGATTTACCTACCTCTACACCTTTTATTTTAAAGCAATATTGCGGAGGCTCCAGTCTCATATTATCAATTATTCTTATTCGTGGCACAACAAGCCCAAGATCAAGGGCAGCTTCACGCCTAATTCTTGTTATTCTGTCAAGTAGTTCCGCGCCCTGGTCCCTGTCTACAAGTGGTATTAATCCATAGCCAAGTTCCAGAGAAAGCGGATCTAAAGGCACCACCGGCGATATTTCTACAGGGCCTCTTTTTTCGCCTTCTTTTATCTTTGATATCCTTTCTCTCTCATCTTTAACTTTCTGTTTTCTTTGCATGGTATAACCTGCAAAACCCAGCAAACCGGATAGTGGAAATAATAAATACCATGGGAAACCGGGCAATATTCCCAGTACAGCTAAAACACCTGCAGAAATATAGAAAGGCCGTGCTTGTTTTGTAAATTGGTCCGCTATATCTGCACCAAAAGATGCAGTTGATACAGACCTTGTTACTATTATACCAGTGGATACGGAAATCAGGAGCGCAGGCAGCTGTGTAACAAGCCCATCACCTATAGCCAGCGGAATATATGTATTCAAAGCAACTGCGAACTCTTCATTATGTATAGTCATTCCTACAATAAATCCGCCTATAATATTTATTAATGTAATTAAAATTCCGACCTTTACATTTCCGGATACAAATTTCGAAGAACCGTCCATGGCTCCAAAAAAATCTACTTCCCGTTGTAAATCACTCTTCTTTTTTATTGCTTCTTCTTCCGTAATAAGTCCGGAATTATATTCTGCCTCAATAGCCATCTGTTTACCAGGCATAGCATCCAGAGTAAAACGAGCTGCTACTTCCGCAACTCTTGTAGAACCCTTTGTAATTACTATAAATTGAACAGCAATTATAATTGCAAATATAATAAATCCGATTACATAACCTTCGGTTCCTTCCGATCCAACAACAAAAGTACCAAATGCCCTTACAATCTTTCCATCAAAAAGGCTGCCTTTTGCTAAAATTAACCTGGTAGATGAAACATTTAACGCGAGGCCAAATACAGTAATAATTAAGAGTAAAGTTGGAAACACAGAGAACTCCAACGCGTGTTTCATATACAAAACTATAAGAATAATAAGTATACTAAATACGATATTTAAAGTCATTAAAAGATCTAAAACAACTTCCGGCAGCGGTATTATCATCATCATTACAATAGCAATTACACCTATAGCAACGTAAATATCACTGAAATCTTTTAAAACTTTTTTAGCAACGCCCTGCGCATCTGCCAATTTTTTCCCCCTAAATATCTAATAAACCGCTTTAAGCAGTTTTTCCGTTTAATTTATAAACCTGAGCAAGAATTGTAGCCATAACTTCATAATACCTTTCTGGAATTATATCGCCTATCTCAACTTCGCTGTATAATGCCCTTGCTAAAGGTTTATTTTCAACAACAGGAACCGAGTTATCCATAGCAATTTCCTTTATTTTTAAAGCTATTTTATCTGCACCTTTTGCAACAACTAAAGGAGCCGGCATTTTTATCCTGTCCCATTCCATAGCAATAGCATAGTGAGTCGGGTTTGTAATTACTACATCTGCTTTGGGAACAGCTTTCATCATATTTTGTGTAAGAATTTCCCGCATACGTTCCCTTAACCTGCCCTTAATTAAAGGATCCTGTTCCATCATTTTTCTTTCTTCTTTTATTTCCTGCTTTGACATTTTTAATGATTCTCTGTGAAGCTTTTTCTGAAACATATAATCAAAAAAAGAAAATACAAGTAGAATTATTGCAGATTCAACAACTATCCTGAATGCTATTGACGCGACAAATCCCACGCTTATTAAAAACGGCATGGTTAATAAATTAAACATTCTATCAAGCTCTGATGTTATATTTATATAAACTACTATTACTATTACGACAACCTTAAAAATAGATTTCGCGAAATTAAATAATGCTTCTTGAGAAAACAATGCCTTTTTAAAAAACTTACCGAATTTTGGTATTATTTTTGAAAAGTCCGGTACTATAGGCTTTATTGTAAACAAAAATCCTACCTGCATCAAATTAGCTAATAATGCCGCAATAAATACAACAAGCATTGTTGGTACTGTTAATTTTAAAAAGTATTGGAAGAAAATTAAAACCAGGCTATTATCTGCTGTAATATCAATTTCTGTGGAATATGTAAAAAAATATTTAATCATATCCAGAGAATTTTTTAATATATAGTCCGAAAGGATGCCTAACGTTACAATTCCGAAAAGCAGAATTATTGCAGATGAAAATTCAACTGATTTAACTACCTTCCCCTCTTCTCTCGCTTTTCTTATTTTATGCTCAGTAGGATCCTCTGTCCGGCCTTCATCCTCTGCAGCAAACCACTGAAGGTGCGCGTTAAACAGATTTTTAGTTTTTTTATTCTGGCAGCCGAAATCTCTCGCAGTCCTGTGCCCTTTGGGTATTCTACTGCAGGGATGAAGGCTATAAAATAGTGCGTCTTGCCGCAACCTTTCAGAACGAAGATACCCCGGAGCTCCGCTCCGAGGTTCTTCATTAAAAGGAGGCTCTAAATTGTATAACCAAAAGTAAAGTTTTATATTATCCCTTCCTCATTAATATTTTAACAAAATTATGCTCCCCTCATTTTCAAAAAGAGATGCGACAGTCCCTCAAAACTTAAATCAATTATTCTTGCGAACAACTCCATTAGAAAAGGCATACAGAAAAATAAGATTAAAAATGCTGTTCCAATTGCTAAAGGGAAGCCCATCATTAGAAGGTTCATTTGCGGTGCGGCTTTGGCAAGCAGTCCCATAGATATCGATATTAAAAATAACGTACCCAGTATAGGGAATGCTATTGTAAGCGCGTCCTGAAATAATTTACCCAGCCTTGAATTAAACAATTCAAATAGAACGTTCTTTCCAATTACAAGATCTATTGCGCGTATACTTTCAAATGATTTTTCAACGCCTACTAATATAAATTTTGTAAAACCATTTATTATAAGAAATACAAACATAGCTATTAGATTTAAAAACTGGCCTACAAGCGGTATTTCAATCTGTGCGAGAGGATCAAAAACCTGCGAAGCTCCAAAGCCCATTTGTAATGAAAAGAACTGTCCAGCCAACTGAAAACCTGCAAATATCAAAACAAGATAAAAACCGATTATAATTCCAATCAGAACTTCTCCTATTACCAGAAGAAAGTAATGCACAATATTAAGAGGTATTATATATCCGCTGCTTATAATCACAGGAAATATAATACCTGCTACAAACATTGCAAATCCTATTCTGGCTATTAAAGGAATTGCGCTGGAAGATAATAAAGGAGCAATCTGCATCATAGCTATAATGCGGAAAAATATTAGTAAATATAATTGAAAGTTAAGTACAAAAAGTTCTATTTTTTATCCTCCATAATCTGTTCTCATTATTATGTTTTAACCGCCTAAATCCGGTATCTGTGAAAAAAGCCTAATTGTAAATTGAACCATAGAGCTGAAGATCCATGGGCCAAACATTATAACAGCGCCGAGAATAGCAGCAATCTTCGGAACAAATGTTAAAGTCTGTTCCTGTATAGAAGTTGTCGCCTGAAATATAGAAACAATTAATCCCACAGTCATTCCTATTAAGAGTATTGGCGCTGCCATCATAAGAATCTGCAGTATCGCGGTTCTTATTAAGTTAATTGCAAAACCTAAAGTCATACTTCTTCTCCAATATATAACGAGTTATCCAAAACTCTTTACAACCTGCATTGTTATCAGTCCCCAGCCGTCAACAAGTACAAATAATATTAATTTAAATGGTAAGGATATCATAATAGGCGGAAGCATTATCATACCCATAGACATAAGAGTAGATGCAACAACCATATCTATAATTATAAACGGTATAAACAGGAGTATTCCTATTTTAAAAGCGACAGTTAACTCATGCAGGACAAAAGAGGGAATTAGGATATAAGTTGGTATATCTGCAAGTGTATTTGGTTTCGGCAGGCCGCGCATGGACATAAATAATCGTATATTATCAACATCACTTCCCATCTGTTTTGCCATAAATAAGCGTAGAGGGCTTTCTGCATTTTGAAACATTTCCTCCAGGCCTATTTCTTCATCTGCAAATGGCTTAAATGATTCATTATATATTTGTTCAAACGTAGGCCACATTACAAATAATGTTAAAAAAAAGGCTATACCCATTAAAACTTGAGTCGGAGGTACCTGCTGCAGTGATAATGCCCTTTTTATAAAATTAAAAACTACAGCTATTCTTAAAAAAGCGGTCGTTAAAATAAGTATGGACGGAGCAAGTGTTAGAACAGACAGTAATAATAATAATTGAATGGAAAGCGCCACTTCATTATTTGTCTGAGCTTCTCTTACATTTAAGTCTATATATGGGAAATCCAGTCCTTGATCCTGAGCATGTACAGGCAGAGCTGTTATTAATATAATTATTGTGCAAAGAACAAGAGCCGTTTTTTTCATTCCCCCCCCAGGTTTTTTTATACTCTTTTAGTTTATCTTAAATTCTTTATCCTTTCTTTTTGCTTTTTCATAAAATCAATAGTATCATCAACATTATTTTCTGATCTTTCCTGATTAAACAGTTTTGCCAGTACATCGGAGAAACTCCTTTTTCCTGGCCTTGTTCTCTGTGACAATTCAAGTTTAATTTTATCGATACTTTCCTTTTCTTCGATTTTCTGTATTAAACACAAATTATTATCTGATGAGCCTATTAAAAGCAGATCTGTTCCAATTTCAACGAGATACAGGCCCTTATTATTACTTACCTGTTTATAATCAAGCATTTTTATAACATCATTATCTACATTTTTCTTTTGCGAACCTTTTTTAAGCAGGTGAAAAAATAAATAGATAGCAGCAATAACACATCCAAGTATTAAAATCATTCTTATAAAATCCCAGATTGTAATATCAGCAGCTTCCATACTTACATCTTCTACTGTTTCCGGGATTAAATAATCTGCTTCAGGATCTGATTCTTCAATTATAATTTCTTGTTCTATTTCCTGCGCATGAATTACCTGTAAATTAAAGAGAAAGGTGAGTATAATTAAAGCTAAATAAACAAATTTAATTTTCAGCATTCCCCTCCCAAGTCTTGCTCAAATTACATTCTATAATTATTCTTAAAAAAAGTCAATTGCTAAATTTTTAAGTTAAATCCCCCATTCTTTCCAGAGGAGAAACAATTTCTGTAACCCTTACACCAAAGTTTTCATCAATAACAACTACTTCCCCTTTGGCAATTAATTTATGGTTTACAAGTATATCTACAGGCTCACCTGCTAATTTATCAAGTTCTATAATAGTTCCTTCACCAATTGTAAGAATATCTTTTATCAATTTTTTGGTACGGCCTAATTCTACTGTCATCTCCATGAAAACATCCATCAACAGGCCGATATTTCCCTGTTCTCCGGATACATTAGTTGGTTGAAGATTCGCAAACTGTATTGGCTGAACATTCGGAGAATTAGCCTGGTCATTAAAACCCATTCCCATATTTCCAATAGGCTGCCCGAAAGTCTGCTGCAAACCCGTGTTTGACGGTTGAGTATTATTCATTACATTACTCACCGTATTATTCATAGCTAGATCTGCATTATCTGCTACCGGACTTCCCCCTCCTACTGATGCTGCTATTTCCTTTACAGTCTGAAGTGAGTATATCTCTATTAAATTAGTAGGCATATCACCTTCTATTGTAACAGGATAATCAAGGCATAAAAATTGTTCTCCAGGTAAACTTATATTCGCTTTGACGACTAAATTTGCTTCGGGCGGACTGGTCTGAATAGTTTTTCCAAGTTTATTACCCAATACAGTAGTAACCGGGCCTGTAATATTCGATATTGCCTCGCCAATTGTAGAAAAAGCCATTTCGTTGAGATCTATATTATCCTGTCCGAGCATTGGGCTTACAATTCGCTTTACACCATCTACATCTAACAGATAAGAATGCTGTCCGCTTATTCCATCTGTTAGATTGATTTTAATTTCCACCATTTCATCAGATATACTGCTGTTTAACTGGTTTTGATTTTTAACTTCTAATGTAGGCATACCAATTTTAACTGTTTTACCTATAAGCATGGATAAATTAGAACTCTGCGAATCTATTATTTCCCCTAAAATATTCTTAAAAGCGTTTATTTCCTGAGGAGATAATGCAGCTGATTCTGATCCTGTATCCATTTCCAGGGATTCTGTTCCCTGCAACAATGCATCAATTTCATCCTGTGATAACGAACCATCACTCATATTTATTCCTCCTCTTCTTCTGCAAGTTCTTCAAAATCTTCTCTTCCAATATCTTCCAGCTGTTCTGTTACCTGAACAGCCAGTTTATTCCCCACAACCCCCGGGCTGCAGAGAAATTTTCTTTTATTCCCAATTAATAATGTCATAGGATCACCAACACGTATATTATAAAGCCTGATTACATCTCCCCTGCGTAATGCAAGTACATCCCGCACAGTAAGATTTATACTTCCTATTTCCGCAACCAATGTAACATCTATTGTTGATAATCTTTCACGTAAAATATTTAAATTTTCTGTTGTCGCGCCTCTTCTAACGGAGGAATACCAGTATTGAGCCGAAAGTTTGGAAATTATCGGTTCAATAGTAAGGTAAGGAATACAGAAATTCATCATTCCTTCCACATCACCTACTTTAGTTTCTAATGTTACTAAAACAACCATTTCTGTTGGCGGAACTATCTGCGCGAACTGAGGATTTGTTTCTATCTGGCCAAGGCGGGGCCTTAAATCAATTACAGTACTCCATGCTTCTCTCATATTTCCTAAAACACGTACAATTATCCCTTCCATTACTGACTGTTCAATATCAGTTAAATCTCTCGAATATTTTGTTCCTTCACCCTGCCCGCCGAACAACCTGTCAATAATACTAAAAGTAATAGCAGGATCTATTTCAAGTATCGCGGATCCTTTTAAAGGATCCATATTTATAACCGCAAGTGTTGTAGGATTGGGTATAGACCTTATAAATTCCTCATATGTCAGCTGATCTACAGATGCCACATGAACATGAACAAGGCTTCTTAATTGCGCGGACAGAGAAGTTGTAGTTAAACGAGCAAAAGTTTCATGCATAATAGATACTGTTCGTATCTGATCTTTTGAAAATTTGTCAGGACGTTTAAAGTCGTAGATTTTTATTTTTTTCTGGTCTGCGGCCTGGTTAATTTCCTGAGTATCGACCTCGCCTGAAGAAATAGCGGTTAAAAGTTGATCTATCTCATCCTGCGACAGAACTTCTGTCATTTCTTCCTCCCATTAAAAAACTTGAAGCTCATGTACAAGCACCTGCTTAACAAGTCCGGTGGTCATTAATAAGTTAATTCTCGACTTTATATCACTTTCAATTTTTTCAAAATTATTAGTCGATAAATCATTCTCTGTTTTACTTCCAAGATATTTTAATATCTCATTTCTAATTATTTCCGTTTTATCTATCAGCTCAGTCTGAACTGCCGTATTTCCTTTTTCATATCCTAATTTGAAAGCAGCCATAAATGTTTTTGAAGGTACATCAGAAGTTCTGCCTCTGATATCATCCAGCTGGTTGCTAAAAAATTCCATGGGTATCTGTACTCTATCCTGGGTTGTTGAATAGTCCGGAGCAATACTTGATGTTTTGCCTTTTATAAAAAGGTTAAATGTTGCCCATGAAATTGTTACAACAAGAACGATAAATGCAAGACCTATCGCACCCCATTTAAGCACTACGAGTAAGATTCCTGGTATGAAACCCGCTTTTTCCCCGGAATCTTCTTCCTCTATTGAAGCACCATCTTCCTCTAAAAATTTTTCCTCATCTGACATATCCAGTCCTCTTATACTTTAATATTACTAAAAAAAATCATTTAGGGCAAACCCCTATTCTCCTTTAAATTAAATAAATATATTTAATATCTTAGCATAATGCTCTAATAATGGCCTTCCGTTAAGATTACAATATCCACTCGTCTATTATATGCCCTTTCCTCTTCTGTAATATTCCTATCATACTTATATATATCTTCAAAAGGAAGCTCATCCTCTCTTAGATACGGAACAGTATCTGCAAACCCTGAAACCTGGAACTGGTTCTCATTTACCCCGAACTGTACAAGATAATTTAAAACGCTTATAGCTCTTTCTGAAGAAAGATTCCAGTTACTTTCATAATCACCTTCAGGATCTGTTGCTATAGAATCCGTATGGCCTTCGAGCCTGAATTTATTAAGAGAAAGCTCTTCCGAATTTAATAAAGTCGCAATTTTCTGAAGGAGCACCCTGTTTGCTTCTATATTGATCTCCGCGGATGACGGTTCAAAAAACACATCTCCGGAAAGAGAGATTATAAGCCCTCTTTCATCCTCTTTAATTCTTACCATATTACTTATAATTTCCGGCTGAAAAAGTGAAATGGCCTTTTTTCTTGCTTTATCCAATGCACTTCCGCTTTCCATAGATGGAAGGGACATTACGGTATTCCCAAGTTCCGCAAGCTTGCCGGCCTGCAGAGTTGTTCCGCCTTGCATAACGCCAAGCCCCTGAAATGCGGCAAGTATCATCCTTAGTTCGTGCCCGTCTACTTCTGCGGTAGTAAACATCATAATAAAAAAAGTTAAAAGAAGGGTAGTCATATCTCCATATGTCAACAGCCAGTCAGCTGCGCCTTCCTCTTTTCTTTTTTTCTTTTTTCTTCGAACCAGCATTTCTCTATTCCTTCATTGCTTCCTGTTTTACTGCCTCTCTTCTGGCCGGCGGCAGATAGGACAACAATTTTTCTTCGAGAATTCTAGGATTATCACCTGATTGTATTGATAAAATACCTTCTATCATAATTTCTTTTACTAATGCTTCTGCACCATCCCTATCTTGAAGTTTATTCTTTGTAGGTATAAAAACAAGGTTTGCAAGAAAAGCACCGTACAGAGTTGTTAAAAGGGCTGTTGACATGCCGGTTCCGATAGCTGATTTATCTTCTATATTTCCAAGCATAGCAATAAGGCCTATAAGAGTACCAACCATACCAAAAGCCGGAGCTAATTTGCCCCAGTCATCAAATATTTTTATTCCAATTTCATGGCGTTCTTGAATTTTATTTAATTCTGTCATTAGAACAGTTCTGATTATTTCCGGGTCTGTTCCGTCAACAACAAGCTGAATACCTTTTTTTAAAAATTCGTCTTCTACTTCTTCCAGGTCATCTTCAAGAGCCAATAATCCCTCTCTTCTTGCTTTTTCAGAGAAATTAACAAGCCTTGATATAATTCTTTCTTCTTCGTAATTTGGAACACTTAATATATTGCTAAAGTATGTCATTATCCCGAAAACACGGCTAAGAGGATTGGAAATCATAATAGCAGCAAGAGAACCGCCTATTGTAATTAAAACTGCCGAAATATCAACATAGAGTAGAGGGTTTGCTCCACCTACTATAACACCCACTACTACCACTACAAAGCCCATAATTAAACCGATTATTGTACCTAGATCCATTACAGTTTACTCCTCATTTTTAAAGGCCCCGATTAACCTTCTGTATTCGACTATTCTAGTAAAAACAGACTGGTAATCTTCTCGAATTACCAGCCTCTTACCGGAGAGCATTATTAAAGTTGTATCAGGATTACACTCTATGTATTCAATCTGGTGAGGATTAATATAAAATGTTTTTTTATCTAGCCTTGTTACTTCTATCATTCCATTCTAATACTTTACTCTCCTAATAAACTTACATATATTATAATGCATTATCTACCTATTTTTACCTTTTTAATGTTAATAATTCCTGCAGCATCTGGTCGGATGTTGTAATTATTCTTGAATTAGCCTGAAATCCCCTCTGTGTTACTATCATATCTGTAAACTGTTCTGCTAAATCAACATTACTCATTTCCAAAGCACCTGCAATTATCTTTCCTTTGCCTGATATCCCGGATGTACCGATATTGGGTTCACCTGAATTATTTGTTACTACAAAGGTATTTTCACCGGATTTTTCAAGGCCGCCGGGATTTGTAAAAGTTGCAAGAGCAACCTGTCCGATTTCCCTGTTTGTACCATTTGAATATACACCAATTATAATACCGGACTGGTCTATTTTAAAACTTTCCAGATATCCCATGGAATATCCATCCTGCCTGATTATCTTGGTAGAACTAAATTCTGCATACTGTGTAATACTATCCTGAGCGCTTCCAACAGTTCCAAAGTCCATAGTAATAGTCTGCGTATAAGGAGCACCTTCTACTAAATCAGATTCCGGCACATCAAAAGATATATCAAGTACAAGGTCGCCTTCTTCCTGAAGTATATTCCCTGCTTCATCCTGAACAGACTGAAGAACTCCAAGGTTGTCAAAATCAAGATAAAATACATTAGTTCCGAGCGCCGGAATATTAGTATTTGTATCTACTTCTGCATCCTGGTCTACTGTTACCTCTGCACGCCATCTATTAGGAGTTTCAACATCTCTTGTAAAATTTACCTGCAATTTATGCTCTCTGCCAAAAGAATCAAATATACTAAAACTCGTTAACCATCCGTCATCGAGCGCTGTACGTTTGTCAAGATTACTTGCAAACTCAATAATTGATGTCTGCTTTGCAGGATCCTTTCCGCCGATTGGTATGATTAAATCTTCAATTTCAGCTGAAATATTTATCACGGTTTCACCTTCAATTTCATCTGACATCCAACCCTGTACTTTTAAACCATTAGACGGATTAACAAGATAACCGTTTTCATCAAGACCAAAGTTACCTGCACGAGTGTAAAATAATTTATCTCCGGATCTTTCAACAAAGAATCCATTTCCCTGAATCGCCAGATCTGTCATATTACCTGTAGTCTGCAACGACCCCTGTGTATGAATAGTATCAATTGATGCTATAACCATACCAAGGCCCACCTGCTTTGGATTTATTCCACCTACCTCATCTGTAGGCTTTGCCGCACCGGACATAGTCTGAGAAAGCATATCCTGAAATACAACTCTGCCTTTTTTAAAACCGGTTGTATTTACATTAGAAATATTGTTTCCCAATACATCCATTCTTACCTGATGATTCTGTAATCCAGAAACTCCGGCATAAAGTGATCTCATCATAAGACTTACCCCTTAATCATTTCTTACAGCTTCTACTGCTGCAAAATCATAATATATTCCATTTACCAGAACTTGAGGAAAGTCCCCACCACTAACCTCTTCTACAATACCTTCTATTGTATTATTGCCTTCTGTTATTGTTACTGCTTTACCAAGCATGGAAAATGCCTGTCCCCTTGTAACTATACTTGAAACCAGTGCAAGTTCATTACTCATATTTACCATCTGTTCAAGAGAACTGAATTGTGCCATCTGTGCTATAAATTCTGTATCTTTCATCGGCTCAGTAGGATCCTGATTTGTTAACTGAACAATTAAAAGCTTAAGAAAATCGTCCTTATCCAGCACATTATCTATCTGACGCCTTGCATTTTCGTTTACTTCCATCATGTTCTGATTTCTTGTTTGGTTTGCCTGATTAACCAGATTCTTAGTCTCAAAGAGCTGCTGATTAGTCATAAACGTATTTACAGCCATATCACTCATTATTTTTCTCCCTAAACAATTATATTGATATATGTATCATCTGTCATATATTCGTTTATAAAAGATATGTTCTTTTCAAATTCATCTGCAGTACCATACTGCAGAAAACCCTGTTCTTCTTCTTTATTTTCCGCGCCCTGTCCGCTCACTGAAACTTCTAAAGAAGCTGATTCAAATCC
>SDBV01000550.1_pt1 | contig 54071 bp, 48 predicted proteins | sample 2277081 | NCBI WGS metagenome assembly SDBV01 (sample SAMN10402039, study PRJNA504765) | marine sediment metagenome | isolation source: marine sediment core GS10_PC15, 223 cmbsf | place: Arctic Ocean: Southern Knipovich Ridge | collected 2010
AAGCTTGAGGCGGGAGCTACCGGGGTAATCGGCGAAGAAGAGAAGCCAGAGCCGGCTGAGGAAACTGAGGAAGCGCCCAAGCTTGAGGCGGGAGCTACCGGGGTAATCGGCGAAGAAGAGAAGGTAATTCCGGCTGAAGAAGTTGAGGAAGCGCCCAAGCTTGAGGCGGGAGCTACCGGGGTAATCGGCGAAGAAGAGAAGCCAGAGCCGGCTGAGGAAACTGAGGAAGCGCCCAAGCTTGAGGCGGGAACTACCGGGGTAATCGGCGAAGAAGAGAAGCCAGAGCCGGCTGAGGAAACTGAGGAAGCGCCCAAGCTGGCTACAGAGGTTAATTTTGATGAAGGTTCAACTGATAAAGAGGTAGAAAAAGATGCTTGAAGTTAACGATTTTGATGCAGTCCGTATTTCTTTGGCTTCACCGGAGCAGGTCAGGAGCTGGACATACGGCGAAGTAACCAAGCCGGAGACCATTAACTACCGTACCCTTAAGCCAGAAAGGGATGGGCTTTTTTGTGAGCGAATCTTTGGTCCGACTAAAGACTTTGAATGCGCCTGCGGTAAGTATAAAAGGATACGCTATAAGGGGATAATCTGTGATAAATGTGGTGTTGAGGTAGCGCGGGCCAAAGTGCGCCGTGAGCGGATGGGACATATTGAGCTGGCCTGCCCGGTGAGCCATATGTGGTTTGCCAAGGGAATCCCTAGCCGATTAGGGCTACTGCTTGACATGTCACCGCGGAGCTTAGAGCGTGTTTTATACTTTTCCCGCTATATTATTACGTCTATCGATGAGGAGGCACGCAAGGAGGCGATTAAGCAGTTTGAGGAGGATAACACTCAGCAAAAAGCTGAGCGCCAGCATGCGCTGGAGGCTAAAACTGAGGAGATGGAACAGAACCAGGCCACAGTAGAGGAAGTAAATCAACTGCGCCGAAAATGGGCTGAGGAAGAAGCACAGATTGAAGAGAAACTTTCCACTGAAATGCTAGAAGACCTTCGGCTGGGGACATTAGTTACCGAGAACCAGTATGACGAGCTCAAACGGAAATACGGTCAGGTTTTCCAGGCAGGAATGGGGGCTGAGGCTATCCTCCAGCTGGTTAGAGACGTTAACCTTGATGAACTGCGTAATAATTTACTACAAGAAATACATTCCACTTCAGGGCAACGCCACCGGAAGGCGAGTAAGCAGCTTCAGCTGGTGGAGGCTCTTCGCCGCAGCGGCAACAAGCCAGAGTGGATGATTCTAACTGTGTTGCCTGTTTTACCCCCTGACCTTAGACCTATGGTTCAGCTAGACGGAGGCAGATTTGCTACCAGTGACCTCAATGACCTATACCGGCGGGTAATTAATCGTAATAACCGGCTGCGCCACTTAATGGAAATCGGCGCACCGGGAATTATCATCCGCAATGAAAAGCGGATGCTCCAAGAGGCGGTTGACTCCCTTATCGATAACGAAAAGAGAGGACGAGCCGCCTCCGTGAGCGGTAATCATAAGCTGAAATCACTTTCGGATATGCTGCGCAGTAAGCAGGGTCGCTTTCGTCAGAATCTACTGGGGAAACGAGTTGATTATAGCGGGCGTTCTGTCATCGTTGTTGGTCCAGAACTCAAGCTTCACCAGTGCGGTCTGCCCCGGCGGATGGCTCTGGAGCTATTTAAGCCTTTTATCATGCGCCGGCTAATGGAGCAGGGGCTTGCCCATAATATCAGGAGTGCCCGGCGGCTGGTGGAGAGGTCTAAGCCGGAGGTATATGACATTCTGGAGGAGGTTGTCAAAGAGCGGCCGGTGCTGCTCAACCGGGCTCCCACCTTGCACCGGCTTAGTATCCAGGCATTCGAGCCAGTGCTTATCGATGGTAGCGCCATACAAATCCACGCGCTGGTATGTTCGGCTTTTAATGCTGATTTTGATGGTGACCAGATGGCTGTTCATATCCCCCTGTCAAAGGCTGCGGTCAAAGAGGCTAGAGAAATGATGCTCAGCATCCACAATATGCTGCTACCAAGCAGTGGTGAACCATTGGTCACGCCAACTCTGGATATGGTGCTCGGCTGCTATTACCTGACTACTATTAGGCCTGGGAATAAGGGAGAAGGTGTGGTCTTCGGCAGCTTCGAAGAGGCCAAGCTTGCCTATGAGCTTGGCGTTGTTGACCTTAGAGCTGAGGTTGAGGTCAGAGATGGGGAAAAGGGTGGGCAGAGAATTAAGACCAGCGCTGGCCGTATTATCTTTAATGAGGTTTTACCACCGGAGGTAAGCTTTTACAATAAAGAGATTGATAAATCAGAGTTAAAGAAAATTGTAGCCGAATGCTATAAGCTGCTGAGTCATGAGGGTATGGCAACGCTACTGGATGGCTTAAAGCAACTGGGTTTTCATTATGCCACCAAGTCAGGGGTTACCATTGCCATGAGTGATATCAAGGTTCCACAAAGCAAGCCCAAATTGTTGGAACAGGCAGAGGAGAGAGAAGCCATTATTGAAGGCCAGTACCATCGTGGCTTAATTACTGAGGATGAGAGATATAATGGTGTTGTGGAAGTATGGACGGACACTACGGACAAAATTACTGACGCCATTACTGATAGCCTTGACCGCTACGGCGGTGTTTATATGATGGCAGCCTCTGGGGCGAAGGGAAATATTACCCAGATTACGCAGATGGCCGGCATGCGGGGTTTAATGACCGACCCCTCTGGCAGGATTATCGACTTTCCAATTAAATCGAGCTTACGCGAAGGGCTGAGCGTCCTGGAATACTTTATTTCTACTCATGGTGCTCGTAAGGGATTGGCCGATACTGCGCTGAGGACGTCAGATAGCGGTTACCTCACCCGGCGCCTTATTGATGTTGCCCAGGATGTTATTACCCGCCAGATGGATTGCGGTACCGTCGATGGCATATGGGTATCGGAACCACAGGAGGGGGAGCTACTACCGTCGTTTGTGGAGCGAGTAGTAGGTCGGTTGGCAGCCAGCAAAGTGGTTGACCCCCGTAATGAAAAGACTATCATTGACCGAAATGAGGAAATTGATGAGCAAAAAGCGAGTGAGATTACTGCGGCTGGAATAGCCAGGGTTCATGTCAGGTCTCCCCTAAGCTGTCAGTCCCGACAGGGTTGTTGCCAGCGGTGTTATGGCAGGGACCTTGCCCGTGGGAATCTGGTCGCCCCCACTACCGCTGTAGGCATAATTGCTGCCCAGAGCATTGGTGAACCGGGTACCCAGCTGACTTTACGCACCTTTCACACTGGCGGTGTGGTAGGGCTTGATATCACCACCGGTCTGCCCCGGGTTGAAGAGCTTTTTGAGGCTAGACCGCCGCGGACTCAGGCAATGATATCAGAAATAGATGGAGTGGCTGAAGTGGTGCAAAGTGAGGAGGGGAGAGTTATTAAGGTAACTAGGTCTGAGGTATTCATTGATGAGTATTCACTGCCGGCTGGTTTTAAAGCTACCGTGAGCAATGGGCAATGGGTAGATATAGGAACAGTGTTGGCCAGTCCATCTGCTAAGGCTAAAGCTAAACCTAAACCTAAACCTAAACCCCAGTCACCAGCACTACCTGATAAAGCGCAACCTATTTTGGCTCGTGTCGCTGGTGAGGTAATTATTGAAAAGAAGCAATTGTCTATCAGGTATGAAGAGGTGGAGGAGCGTGAGTATGCGGTTCCGGCGGCTGCCCGTATTCGTATTCAAGATGGAGACCTGGTGCGTGCCGGGCAGCAACTTACTGATGGCCCAATCAACCTGCAGGATATACTCCATATTCTGGGTGGAGATGCAGTGCAGCAATATCTGGTGGACGAGGTGCAAAAGGTGTATCGTTCCCAGGGAGTGAACATAAACGATAAACATATCGAAGTTATCGCTCACCAGATGCTTGCCCGGGTTCGCATTGATGCCTCGGGTGACACTGAACTGGTGCCTGGAGAGCTGGTGGATAGATTCCGTTATGAGGATATTAATGCTAAGGTGCTGGCTGAAGGTGGTGAGCCAGCCACTGCCCACACGGTGCTAATGGGCATAACTAGAGCCTCGTTGAGTAGCGATAGCTGGCTGGCAGCGGCTTCGTTTCAGGAGACTACCAGGGTGCTTACTGAAGCCGCAATTTCAGGTAAGGTGGACAGGCTGGTCGGGCTCAAGGAGAATGTAATTATCGGTAAGTTAATCCCCGCCCGTTACCCGGCCTCAGAGGAGGCGATAGAGTTAGTGGCCGGTGAAGAAGGCAAAGGAGTGCTGGAGGTAACAGCCGGCGAAGAAGGCAAAGGAGTGCTGGAGGTAACAGCCGGTGAAGAAGGCAAAGGAGTGCCGGAGGTAACAGCCGGCGAAGAAGGCAAAGGAGTGCCGGAGGTAACAGCCGGCGAAGAAGGCAAAGGAGTGCTGGAGGTAACAGCCGGCGAAGAAGGCAAAGGAGTGCTGGAGGTAACAGCCGGCGAAGAAGGCAAAGGAGTGCCGGAGGTAACAGCCGGCGAAGAAGGCAAAGGAGTGCCGGAGGTAACAGCCGGCGAAGAAGGCAAAGGAGTGCCGGAGGTAACAGCCGGCGAAGAAGACAAAGGAGTGCCGGAGGTAACAGCCGGCGAAGAAGGCAAAGGAGTGCCGGAGGTAACAGCCGGCGAAGAAGATAAAGTAGTGCTGGAGGTAACAGCCGGCGAAGAAGGCAAAGGAGTGCCGGAGGTAACAGCCGGCGAAGAAGATAAAGTAGTGTCGGAAATTACGGCCAGTGAAGTTAAAGAGACACCTGAAGTAGCGGCTGGTGAAGGTGAAGATGAGCCAGTTGTCTAGCGTCTCTTAGTAGCTTGCTTTGATTGCTTGAGCGGTGGAGAGCCGCCCTGAAACCGGGCGGCTCTCTTTTATTGAGGTTGTTTGCTAACCTCACCCCTTTAAGAAATTACTTGCCCACTTATTTTATGAAAAGGGGAGGAAAGGGTAGTATAAGTAATCTCTATTTATTGTGGGTTGGCAGGGATGTGGTATAATGAGGTCGTTTATTTGGGGGGTAAAAAAATAGACCGTATCATATCGGGTAAAACCAGTGCTGAGGACACACCTTTTGATACCAGTCTCCGGCCTCATCGCCTCAGTGACTTCATCGGTCAGGCCAGAATCAAGGAGAACCTGGGTATAGCTATCACTGCGGCTCAGGGCAGGGGTGAGGCGCTTGACCATATACTGCTATATGGGCCGCCCGGTCTGGGCAAAACCACTCTGGCTTACATCATAGCCGCCGAGATAGGAGTCAACATCAAGGTTACCTCGGGGCCGGCGGTAGAGCGCACCGGAGACCTGGCCGCCATCCTGACCAATCTCCACAATCATGATGTTCTATTTATCGACGAGATTCACCGGCTTAACCGGACAGTAGAGGAGACGCTTTACCTGGTCATGGAAGACTTTGCCCTGGACATTGTTATCGGCAAAGGGCCGGGCGCCAAGAGCCTGCGGCTGAGCCTTCCCGCCTTTACTCTGATTGGTGCTACCACCAGATTTGCCCTGCTGAGCCCGCCACTCCGGGACCGCTTTGGTGCCGTCTACCGCCTGGATTTCTATGACCGCACAGCGATAGAAGAAATCCTCAAACGTTCTGCCCGTATTCTCCAGGTAAAAGCCGAAGCCGGCGGGCTGGAGGAAATAGCTCGCCGGGCCAGGGGCACACCCAGGGTTGCCAACCGGCTGCTCAAGCGAGTCCGGGACTATGCCCAGGTGAAGGCAGATGGCGCCGTCACCAAGTCGGTGGCAGTCGAGGCCCTATCTAAGCTTGAAGTTGACCATATTGGCCTGGATGAGATAGACCACAAGGTGTTGCACACTATAATTGACAAGTTTAATGGTGGCCCGGTGGGATTGGAGACTATCGCTGCCTCCATAAGCGAGGAGTCGGATACCATCATGGATGTTTATGAGCCTTATCTCTTGCAGTTGGGCTTCCTGGAGCGAACCCCCCGCGGCAGACTAGCCACCCGACGAGCCTATGAGCACCTCGGCCTGCCCTATGATAAAGAAAAACCCCCTCGGCCAACCCTGTGGGGGGAAACGTAATTAGCCACTTCCAATCGGAATGTTGACACCAGTAACATTGAGGCTGCCTTTAGTGGAAGGATATGCCGAATAAGGTAACCAGAAGAATCTGGCTTTCAGCTATTATCCTCTGCCTGCTCCTGTCTCTTTCTGGTTGCGGCTCACCGCCGGATACTGCCCGGGTTATCCGGGTGATTGATGGCGATACTATTGCTATCGAAGGGGGTTACCGGGTGAGGTATATCGGCATTGACACCCCGGAAACTTACCCCAAGCTGGAAGCCCTTGGCGCTGAAGCCTGGCAGGCTAACCGACGGTTGGTGGAAGGTAAAGAGGTTCGTTTGGAGCGGGACGTATCTGAAACAGATAGGTACGGCAGGCTGCTGCGCTATGTATATGTGGGTAACATACTGGTCAATGCTGAGCTGGTGAGGCAGGGATTGGCGGTGGCTAAAGCCTATCCCCCAGATACTAAATACCAGGACCTGTTGGCGGAAATGGAGCGGCAAGCCCGACTGGCCGGCAAAGGGATGTGGGCAAAATGAAGGGCAGCCCCGACCGGGGCTGCCCTCCTTGGCAACAATACCTATTTCGTAATGACGTAGATAACCTGAACGGTGAGGCGAATCTCCGTCTCGCCCGGGCTGATTGGGGGTGGTGCTGCTGCTGCCGGGATAGCCCCCTCGAATGTGGCCCGTGGGTAGATGGGGGGTGCAAACGGGGTGCTCTCGGTGATAAAGGTCGGTCTACCCAGGGTTACCCCGGCCAGCTTGGCCAGTTGCCTGGCCTTGGCTTCGGCATCCTCCATGGCTTTTTCCCTGGCTTCTTCGTGGTAGGCAGACGGGTCTTCCACAGAGAAGTTTATGCTGTCTATGCGGGTGAGGTCGCCTCCGGCCGTAGCTACGGCGTCAATGATGATGCCTATCTCATCTATGTCCCTTATCTTGGCAGTTACTATATTGCTGACACGGTAGCCAATAACAACCTCTTGCTGCTTGACGTCATCCCATCTGGTTATCCGTTGAATACTGAAGAATTGGGTCTGAATATCCTTCTTGGCCACGCCATTATCAGCCAGGGCATCCATCACCCGGTTCATTGCTTCGGTTGCCCTGGATTGGGCGGCGGCTACGCTCACCTCCTGAGATTGAATACCTAACCTCAGGGTAGCTATATCAGGGACAACAGTTACCTTGCCGGTGCCGCTGACCCAAACCCCTTGCTGCTGATTACTTATGTTTATTCCTGATATCTCTCCCAGGGCGGTGCTGCCCGGGCTGCAGCCAGCCAAGCCGACTATGGCCAGCACTAATGCCAAACTTACCGCTAATATCCAATTCTTTTCCCCCATTTCTTGTTTCCTCCTTTAATTTAATTTGATTTTTTATGGATTGCTCACTGTCAGATTATGTGAAAAGTGACCGGCTATTCCTCACTACCCCTAAAGATTAATACTTGATTACCAGAGGTTATTTGCAGTTTGCCGTCCTCGATTTTATAGCTCTCGGCAGCAGAAAGTGTTTTCAAATAGTAATTTTCTTGCTCCATAATACCTTCTGGCGCAACACAGCCTATCTCTGTCCAAAAAAGCGAGGTGAAGGAAAGCTTGTTGCCGCTGGCTTCATAGTCAGCAAAGTAGCTGTTGCAGCCAGCGGAGCCAGTGACTTGCCCCTCCGCACTGTCGAATATCGCTGTAATTTTAGTACCTTCCAATACAGCTTGCAAGTCTCCCTGCTCACCGTAGGATTCCAGTATCGACGTGATATCCTCTAGGCCACCAGACCTGCCAGCAAACTGTTGACCAAGCACGCTCTCCAGCACATTTGTTACTGCCTCACTGTCACCAACATAGAGCACAATCAATCTATCCGTCTTGTAAAAGTGGGGGGTTGCCACCCAACTTATCATAGACGTGCCGACTGAAAAACCATCGGGCGAGACAAGTGCTGCTTCAGCTTCGGCTGCGGCAGCATCCGCATACTCAAAGACCTGAACATCGCCACCATTGACAGTGATTATATTACCGGTAACGGTAAAGAAGGGCTGTGCTACTTCTCCAGATGGCTCAACAGTTGCCCCGGCTTGGCGCAGATTGTCTATCAGACTGACATAATCTGTGACTGGGCCACCATGTGATACTGGAGGCTTCTCGCTGGTACAGCCAGCCAGGCCCACTATGGCTAGCACCAATACCAAACCTATAATCAGTAGCCAGTTCTTCTTCAACTTCAACCTCCCGCTTAAAAAATATTCTTGCCACTACTATATAACGAAAAAGTCACCAAAAGGTTAGTAGCGACTAAGGATATTCGCCGAATAATTGGTTGGTGGCTAATCTAAAGCGGCCAGGGCTTTCTGGTAGTTAATAATTGACGCCACGATTGCCCGGCGTAAGGCTGGCCTTGCCGATTCTGGCGCTCTCTCCAGCAGGGCACGGAGCTGAGCCGGATGATTAGCCGCATAACGCCTGAGCAGTATCCTGAGTTCGCCCCTTTCATCGACTGGCATGTCTCCTCCAGTGTCGTCTGCCCGCACTTGCGGTTCAAGAGCCTCTGCTTGCCCCGGCTGGGGGGGTGCCTCGGCCGCCGGCATTTCTCCGGGTGCCTCTTCTGGCTGCGGTTCAAGGGGTGCCAGTACTACTGGCGGTTGACGGGGCTCCAACTCAGGCTGTATCTGCTCTGGTGCCGGCACCGTCAGGGATGGGGCTCTTTTCGCTCCGTTCTCGGCTAACGGCAGAGCGGCTATCATAACCAGGTGCCTTGAGAGCCGCTGGGTGGTTGCCTCAATCCGCCCGGGCTCACCCCTGTCGAGTATATAAGCAATCTCGGCCACTCTCCGGTCTGCCAGCTTAGCATATAGCCTGGCCTTCCTTATGCTGGAGGCGGTTAGCTTCAGCTGCACCTGCTCAGATGCTAGCTTCACCGGATAAAGGGGGCTATCGGGCATACTGTTGCCGGCGGCGGCCACGGTGCCACCTCCAGCCAGCAGAAGGGCCAGAACTATGGCTAGCGCGGTCACCCACTGCGGTTGCCAGCCCCAGAAAGGCGATGCCCTCTTAGGCTTAACCTCCTGGAGCGCCGCCTGGAATTGGTATCTGGCTCTGGACTTAAACTCAGGGCGGGGCTGGATAGCCAGTGCCTGCTTAGTTGCCATAGCCGTCTTGAGCAGGGGCTCAATCTCGGCGGCGTGTTCCGGGTAGCTCTGGAGACACTGCTCTATAGTCTCACCCTTGACCAGCAGCCGCTCCAGACAATCATCCAGAATATTTTCGAGTTCCTTAGTCTTTTTCATGGTAATTCTGCCCTCAACAGTGCTTTACGCAGGGCTACTATAGAGCTGTGTTGCAGAGCCTTTACGGCGCCTTCACTTTTGCCCATAACCTTAGCCACCTCGGCCACAGGTAGCTCACCAGCAAACCGCAGGCTGATCACTTCTTGTTGGTACTTGGTCAGCCGTTTGGTGGCGGAAATAAGCTGGTCGATATCCAGGCTATGCTCAGCCATTTGCTGTAGGTTGCTCCCGTTGCTGGCCAGCGCATCGTCAAGGGTGGTGGTAACTGCTTTTTTAGCCTTTCGCAGGTAATCGACAACCAAATTATGAGCAATACGAAATAGCCAGGCCGAGAAGGGTACGCCTTTCCATTTGAAGGAATGGATGGAATGGAGTGCGTTGAGAAAAACCTGCTGAGTTATGTCCTCTGCCTCTGTCTTATTTCCCATCCTGATTACTATATAGCGGTAAATCTTGTCGAAGTGGCTCTCATACAACTGCGAAAAAGCCTCCTTATCCCCCTGTTGCGCCTGATGGACAAGATTTTGCTCATCCTGCACCTGATAAACCTCCGCCGCTAAACCTAATCTCATTTTATACCGTAACTAGGTTTAGCTGCAATTCCGGCATTACCCTGTGCACATGATATAACGATGCAGATGGTAAAAAGATAGGCCTTTTAACAATTGATTTAGTCCCTTGCTGCCGCAGTTGTAAAGTATGCCTTTGAAGAATGAGTATGTTAAAATAAATTCGAGGACTTTCTTCAAGGGATAGACATGTCTTTTCATGTCCGCCTGATGCATCGAGGGGACATTGCTCAGGTTACCAAAATTGATCGTGAATCCTTCCCCAGTATGTGGCCACCGCCTAACTATCGGCAGGAGCTGGGAAATCGGCTGGCCCACTATATTGTGGTCTGTGACACAAATATAGCGGCGGAGGAGATTGCAGCGGAAGCTTTTCCGGAGACTGGCTTTTCCGGGTTGGTGTCCAGGTTAAGGCGCTTGTTTAACCACGGCGATGCCTCTGGAGATAAAGTACCGGAATCGAACAGGGAATATGTTGTCGGTTTTGCTGGCTTCTGGATTATGGCTGATGAGGCTCACCTGATTAGTATTGCGGTGCGTGAGAGATACCGCTGCCAGGGGATAGGTGAATTACTGCTCTTATCCGTTATTGACATGGCAACCCAACTGAGTGTTAGCGTTATTACCCTTGAGGTGCGTGCCTCCAACGCGGCTGCCCAGAGTCTCTATAGTAAGTATGGCTTGAATCGAGTAGGTACCCGTTCCGGCTACTATACCGATAATAGGGAGGAGGCAGTGCTGATGACTGCTGAAAATATTACCTCGGCTTCATTTTGTGGGCGTATCGAGCAGCTAAAGCAAGCTCACTACCGGAAATGGGGAATAGCCCGCTGCGATATTGTCAGATAGGCCGTGTGTTTCAGCCAGTCAAGCAACCTCGACGCTTGGAGAGTGGCTGTGACTGCATGTTTGCCTGGAGCCATTCCTCCAATCCCTGCTTGCTCTTGGCCAGCGGCTCTTTTAACTTCGCTGTATTAATGCCGGAGAGGTAGCTCGTCGATTTGCTCTTCTTAGCGGCTGCTATTTCCTGGTTAAAATCCTCTGCCATACTGAAAGATTCATCTATGGCAGTTCTCAACCAATGGTCTAGAAAATCCAGCTTATCTTTATTCCTCTTCCAACTGGCGGTTTTAAACTTACTGACGTTTAGCTCAAATCGGAACTCTTCGGCCAGCATTTGATTGCGGTTTATTTCAGATAGCAGGCTGACCGCCATTTCTACCGGAGTTTTCCCCCCCCTGCGCCGCTTGAGGAAAATATTGAGCACCAGCAAAGCCACCATCCCCAGAATGACAAGTACGTTGGCGCCTATCTCACCAAAATCCATAACTTGCTCCTATCCGCTTAACTGTAGCACCTAATTAAACCATATTCGCCAGGCTATGTCTAGAGACATGATAAGCGATTGTTTGGCAACCTATCCCCCTGACCCCCTTCCCTTATTAAGGGAAGGGGGGAAGAATTTCATAAAGGGGCGAAGCCCCTTTCAATCCCCTTTATAAATAACCTTAACTAAAACAGCGTTAAAGAGAGGCGAAAGCCTCTCTTGTATTTCCACTCCCCCTTCCCCTTGCTAAGGGGAAGGGGGATAAAGGGGGATGAGGTTACTAACAAAGATGGGGTGTTTAAGAGGGGCGATAGCCCCATGATAGGAAGATACATTCATATCATAACTAATTCCCCCTCCCTTACCAAGGGAGGGGGATACAGGGGGAGGGTTGTCACATAAATATTAAGGGGATAGGGTTACCCAATAAAAACGTAAAGGGAGTGAGGTTGATAAATAACCTTGCAATAAGCCGGGTACTTGACAACCAGTAGTACAATACTAGAAAGTTTCGGGGAGGTGAGAAAATGCCACAAATATTCAAAGCTCTAGCGTCAATAATGGCTTGGATACTGTTTATTGGCGGCTTGATAATGCTAGTAAGTGTCCTGTTAATGACTGCCCTCAGTGGGCAACTATATTCGGTTGACTCACCGCCACCGATGGAATATTACGTTGGTCTGGGAATAGCTACCATCATCTTTGCTGCTGCGGCGTACACCATGAAAGTGAGGAAGATGCCGGAATAAAGGCATGGCCAGTATTCCGATTTTCAGGATGCGAACCCGCTAACAACTGCAGGGCGTTAATTGTCTGGCTGCTTGCCGCGTCTATGAAGATTATTCTGAGGCAAGCTTACCCGCAATTGCCCAGTTATGCTTGGGATTATCCTTGAGAATGACTTGCACCGCTTCTGGAGGTGTGCCGGTGTCGCTGAACACCGAAGTTATGCCCTCCACAAGCTGTCTCTTCTGGTCAACGGTGCGCCCTTCCCACATCTCAACGATAACTACTGGCATGATATCCTCCTTCTTATGTTATCCTGCTATCCGAAGTACGCGACTGTATAAATATTTATCACTATGTCTTCATCACCCCCGGTATTGGTCAAATAACCTTAATGCGCGAGAAGAATGTATTGGCAATTAGTCCGGCAACTGGTGGGAAGAGAAAGACACATGCCAGACGGATTAGCAGGAATTTCCACCCCAGTAAACCTATTTCCATGGGCATCCGGGTCACTGCCAGCAGTGACCATGCTGTCATGAAGGCTACCATGGTGCCGATACTTGCCCCTGTGCGCAAGAGTCCGGCGGCGATGGGCATGCTGACGAAAGGGCCACTCGGTGTGAGAACGCCCATTGCAGTACCGATTAATATACCTCGAAAGCCAGATGCAGTGCCTATCCATCTGGATATTATTTCCTGCGGGATAAGAACTTGAATCATCCCGGCGACGACGAAGGCGAAAACCATTAAGGGGAGAATCTGTATTAGCAAGTTTCCGGATATTTTTAGACCCAGGATATGCTCCCCGCCCCCTTTTTGATAGCTGATAAAGAAAAGGGCAAGGGCAATAACGCCCATTATTATGGTCGGGATAAGCATTTGCGGCAGCCTCCTGTATTTACTCATCTGTTTCCCCATTTATTCTCGGTATTCTCACGGGTGGACTCATTGCGGTTTTGAATGGCAGTACTGTCAGTATAGCCATGAGTGGGGTTGGTTAGCAACCTATCCCCCTGACCCCCTTCCCTTATTGAGGGAAGGGGGAGTGTAGGTAAGAGAGGGGCTTCGCCCCTCTCTAAAAGCTCTTCCCCCTGTCCATTTAAGGAAGGTCAAAGGGAGGCGGAGCCTCCCTTACATAACTGATTCCCCTTCCCCTTGATAAGGGGAAGGGGATAAAGGGGATAGGGTTACCTAACAAAAATCTAAAGGGGGTGGGCTGCCAGATAATCCATAGTAAGCCCAGCTACTTGACCACCAGTGGTATAATATTGATTAATCGGTCATAGAATAAGACCGGAAAGGAGATGAGAAAATGCCATCAGTATTCAAAGCGCTAGCATCAATAACTGTTTGGGTCCTGTTTATCTTTGGAATTTTAGCATTGCTGGGGGGATTTGGCCGTATTCTCGGCGCTAGCATGGGAGTTTCAGGTTCACCGGAACTATCGACAATGTCGGCTTATTTCGGACTTGGAGTTGTCAGCCTTGCCCTGTCTGTGGTTTGTATGAAATTAAGGCATATGATGGAATAAAGCGGCTTTAATTACCCCTCTTCACCAGCAGGCATATGTTTCTTGAGAAGAGCTTTATCGGAAGGTGGTAGGAGCTTTCCGGGAAGGATTTTAGCACCTGAAAGCCGGCCTGCTTCACCAGCCTCTCAAGCTCAGCATAGGAGAACAGGTAGTAGCGGCGGTACAGGGTCTTATCCCTTTTGTGCCAGGGGACAGCTACCTCTCGACGGCTGAACCAGAACCGGGGCTGACCGCGATTCCATACGGTGATAAAGGCTTCACCACCTGGCTTTAAAACCCGCCTCAACTCGCTGAGTGCCGCTTGTCTCTCTTCCGTGCCTTCGATATGGTGATAGGTGGCTACTGAGATTGCCCAGTCAAAAGCTTCATCATGATAAGGAAGATGGACAGCATCAGCTAAAACCAGGTTTACCCTAAACTTGAACTTATGGGAATATTTTTGGGCAAACCTTAGCATCTCGGCCGAAAAATCCAGGCCATGCAGGTCAAAGCTCTCCTTAAACGGTAGAAAGTCCGGTCCATGGGCGCAGCCTATGTCGAGTAGCTTTCCCCTCTGCCAGCGCTGCGCCAGCATTTCCAGTTCACTGCGGAAGATGGACCAGTGCCTGAAGTTGTACCACCCCGGGGCTATCTGATTGAATATGTCTCTGGTCACCCTATCCCCTTATTGATTATTAAGAGAGGCTCTGCCCCCCCCCCTTGACACCCACTAGTGGATTTTTGGTTTGTTGAGTAAAATCTGCTAGACTGTCCATGAGGGGAAGTATACTATGAAAAAGTCAACCAGGACAATTTCTGGGGTTACGCCGGTGGCAATTATGACCCTGCCCATGAAATGCCCGGGGAAATGCATATATTGCCCTACTTTCTCAGCTACACCCCAGAGCTACACCCCTGAGTCGCCAGCCGCATTGCGGGCAAAGCGGTGCGGCTATGATGCCCGGAGACAGATAAAGCTGAGGTTAAAAATCCTATCCGAAATGGGACACCCGACTGATAAGATTGAGCTGATAGTAATGGGCGGCACCTTCCTGGCTTCCCCGGAGGATTATCAGTACCAGTTTATCAAAGAGAGCTATGATGCCTTAAATGGCAGGGAGTCGGCTACTTTGGAAGAGGCAAAACGGCTGAATGAAACGGCTGAACATCGTTGCACTGGTCTATGCATTGAGACTAGACCTGACTGGTGTGGACCGGAGGAAATAGACCGGATGCTCGCCTTTGGCACTACCCGAGTGGAGCTCGGGGTTCAGACACTGGATAACGAAATCTATAGGCTGGTAAAAAGAGGCCATGAGGTGGAGGACGTGGTCGAGGCGACCGCATTGCTCAAGGAGCATGGTTTTAAGGTGCATTATCACTGGATGCCGGGACTGCCCGGTTCAACCCCGGCGAAGGATTTGGAGTTAACCAGGAAGCTATTCACCGATGCTCGCTTTAAGCCAGACGGGTTGAAGCTGTATCCAACCATGGTGGTGAAAGGCACTGAGCTGGAGAAATGGTATCGGGATGGGCGCTACCAGCCCTACGATTTTGACACGATGACTAATCTGCTGGTTGACATCAAGTCTATAGTGCCCAGGTATGTCAGAATCTCAAGGGTGCTCCGTGACATCCCACCCAAGTTTATTGTGGCCGGTCTAAAGGATTCACTGCGGGAGGTGATTAAAGGGCGGCTGAAGCAGCAGGCCATTGAATGTAAGTGCATCAGATGCCGGGAATACGGTCATAGACTGCAGAATGGCTGGGAGGTGGGCAGACCAGAGATGGTAAGGATGGACTATGAAGCCTCGGGCGGTAAGGAGATTTTCCTATCCTTTGAGGACGAAAAGGAAACGTTGTTCGGATTGTTGCGCTTGAGAATTCAATCCGAGCCCGTAGCCGGGCTGGGACAGGGTAATGGGGGGAATCTGGCGTTGGTAAGAGAGCTGCATGTATACGGCGCTGAGGTTTCTCTTCATGAGCGAAATCCAGCCGCAGCTCAGCATAAGGGCTTGGGCAAGGCGCTGCTGAGAGAGGCCGAGCGGATTGCCGGTGAAGAATACAAGGTGCGGGCGATGGTAGTTTTGAGTGGCACTGGAGCCAGGGAATATTACCGTACTGAGTTCGGCTACTGGTCACAGAGCCACTATATGGTTAGAAGCCTTGCTGAAAGGATTTTAGAATGCGGGACGTGATTGTGGTGGGAGCAGGTCCGGCTGGAAGTGCGGTGGCCAAAAGATGCGCTGAATATGGCTTAAACACTTTGATACTGGAAAAAAGGAAACTGCCCAGACACAAAGTGTGTGGCGGCATGGTGATGGGGCCAGTCGCTCATAACCTTATCAGGCAGGAATATGGCAAAATACCGGCAACTGTCTTGAGCGAACCTTCGTCTCTATCTGGTTACATATTCCATGTGCCCGGTATTGGTAGCCAGAAGCTTGATAACTTCACTTTACTGGGCTGGAGACGGGATCTGGACTACTGGATGAACCAGAAGGCAGAGGCTAAGGGTGCTGAGATATGGCCGGAGGCTAGGGTTACCGGTCTCAGACAGAAAGAGTCAGGTTTTTCAGTGGAGATAGAAAGAGATAAGAAGAGACAGGAGCTCGAAACCAGGTTTATCGTTGGCGCTGACGGGATGAACTCCTTGGTCAGACGGTGGCTGCTCCCTGAGCTCAAAGTCCGTTATCGCCAGGTATATCAGGCAGGCTATCGGGGAGAATCTGACCTGGACAGGGATTATTACCACTGGGTTTACCCTGTGGAATACAGCCCTTCATTCATGACTACTCATCAGAAAGATGGCTTCACTATCATCGGGGTTAACGGTGCGCCTGGTCAGGTGAGGCACTTTATGGACTGGGCAAGGAACTTCTTGGCTGAAAACTATCATCTTGATACTGGCCAAAAGCCAGCATGGAAAGACGGCTGCGTAATGCTGAATATCCACAGGGAGTTGATTGACGGCACTTTTGTGCCGGCTAAGGGGAATGTCCTGTTGGTGGGTGATGCGGCTAACTTTTTCCTGCCGGTAACTGGTGAGGGCATTGGTACCGCTATACAGAGTGGACTGCTGGCGGCTGACTCAATCATAAGTGCTTCAGAATCGGGTGGGCAAGCGGATAAGGCCTATTCAGCCAGGCTTGAACCTACTATCTCTGTATTCGGTACACTAAGTTCAGGGCTTGAAAAAATCAGTGCCGGGATGAAAGGTGGTCGGGCTTCTCTGCCCGAAGTTCTGCAGGAGGCTTATGGCACTACCCTGAGGTTGTTTTGAAGCTGGTTCGGCTGAACTAAGCTGGAATTTGAGGAACTGCATTGAGAAGGGCGTCGACAGGAATGGGGCTGATTCTAGCTGCCAGCTTACTATCTGTCATTATTTTCAGTGGAAGTTGTGCTCCTGCCCGTGGTTTCGATAGTCATCTGAGGTCAATCGTAAAGCCGTACCTGTTCAGTATTGCGGGGTGGGAGTTCAGGGCTATTCCACGCGAAGTAAATGAATGGATTTTTGGCAGGTCAAAAAAAGTTGATGGTGAAGTCCGTATAGTCGCTGATTATTTCGAGTCCACTGAGCGGGTAAAAAGCTTAAAGTCAGAAATCGCAGCCGTCAGGACCGGGGATAAAAAGGGGAATTTGGCTCCACTCGAAGCTGATTTAAGTGAGCTGGAGAGGCAAAGGGCGGCTTTGAACCTGACTGTAGAGAAGATAATAGTGAGGCAGATAAAAGAGGTTCTGGCGGAAGAAGGCATCTTCAATCCAATAGTAGGCTTAAAGGTTAGTTTCCCGCCCCTAATTTTCAACCTGGATACCCCCCCCCATCTGCTGGTGATTTCCCCCCGGGACAGGATAGAGAGCGTGAGAGAAATTACCCTCCAGCCAGGCGTCAACCTGGCGGAGATGGAAGCTATCGAGGGTGAGGTGGATAACCTGGGTGTCTCCTCGCTGGTGCTGGAGCTAGGCGGCCTGGCGACATATCCCAGCTTGGTGACTACCGAAGCCAATCTGCGTTTTACCCTGAATACGGTGACCGAGGAGTGGCTGCATCAATATCTGGTTTTCAAACCGCTGGGCTTCCGTTACCTGCTTGATTTAGCCGGTCTGGCTCGAAACTATGAGGTTGCTACCATAAATGAGACCCTTGTCGGCATAGTCAGCAAAGAGCTTGGAGATATTATCCATGAGAAGTACTATAATGAGCAGGAAGGTCAGCCGAGCCCGGCGGATAACCCGGACTCTGAGTTCAACCGGGAGATGAGAGAAATAAGAAGGGCGGTTGACCGGTATTTGGCTCAGGGAGAGATTGAACAGGCTGAGCAATTTATGGAGCAGAAGCGCCAACTTCTTGCCTCAAAGGGCTATTATATTAGAAAGTTGAATCAAGCCTACTTCGCTTTTTATGGGACATACGCCGATAGGCCAGCCTCTATCAGCCCCATCGGCGTTGACCTAAAGGAATTGAGACAGCGGACTGCTTCACTTAAGGACTTCCTGGACATAGTGTCAGGAATGACCAGCCGCCAGGAGCTAAAAGAAGCATTGGGAGATTTCAAAGAGTGAAATGGTACGATGTGGTGGTTGTCGGAGCCGGACCCGCCGGCAGCTATGCGGCTTATAAGCTGGCAGAGATGGGGTATGGAGTGGCCGTGGTGGAGCAAAAGGATAGGGTGGGTGAGCAGGTTTGCTGCACAGGTATTATCAGCCAAAAATGTATTAGTGATTTCAATATTGATGAGGAAGTTATTTTGAGACGGGCCAATAGTGCCACACTCGTTTCGCCATCAGGGAGGTCGCTTAGGCTGTGGCGGCAGGAAACACAGGCCGTAATTATCGACCGGGCCATTTTCGATGTGGCTATGGCGAAACGGGCTCAGAATAGGGGGGTGGAATACGTACTGAGTAGCCGGGTCAATGATATAGAGGCTGGTGATGATAGGGTCGGAGTTGCTGCCATTCGGCGGGGAGAGAAGCTGGATTTTGAGGCCAGAGCGGCGGTTATTGCCACTGGCTTTGGTTCGGGTCTGACTCATAGGCTGGGTTTGGGCAGGGTCAGTGATTTTGTTATGGGAGCCCAGGCGGAGGTGGAAGTGATTGGCATAGATGAAGTGCAGGTCTATTTTGGCCAGGAGGTGGCGCCTGGCTTCTTTGCTTGGCTGGTACCAACACTGCCGCCGAAGGCATTGGTCGGGTTGCTGTCGCGGCGCAACCCGGAAATTTATCTGAGAAAGCTGATAGCATCCCTGATGGCCGAGGGGAAGATAGTATTCGCAGAGCCTGAGCCAAGTTTCCGCGGGGTTTCGCTTAAGCCGCTGGCTAAGACCTATGCCGACCGTCTGGTGGTGGTTGGGGATGCCGCCGGGCAGGTGAAGCCAGTCACCGGCGGCGGCATTTACTATGGTTTGCTGTGTGCGGGCATAGCCGCCGAAAACTTACACCGGGCACTGGAAAGCGATAGCCTTTCGGCCGATGACCTGGCTGGCTATGAGCGAGAATGGAAGAAAAAGCTGGGCTCAGAGTTGAAGATAGGCCGCTGGGCCAGAAAGTTCTATGAGCGTTTGAGCGATGCGCAGATTGACCGGTTATTTGACATAATTAAGTCCAGGGGTATTGATAAAGCTCTGCTGAAAGCGAAAAACCTGTCTTTTGATGGGCATGGCGAGGTGGTACTAAGCTTGATAAAGCATCGGGTATTATCCACGCTTGGGGCGGTAAAAATTCCTTTTCGGACCTAGAAGCGGCTGAGGTTGGTAAACGCCTTCAGTTTGTACTATTGACTGCAATACAGCTAACCATTTAGAATAAGTGGAACTTGGCGCAGTAACTTGTTGGAGTTATCTGGATGGGGATAAGGGGGATGGGATTACTAATACAGGGTGAAATAAACAATCTCCTATATGGGGGCAGTTGAGAGGTGAATATGGATAGGCAGACTCCAAGCCTGGGTGAGGCCGCCAGCGGTTTTCTGGCAAAGTTATCCCCCGAAGAGAGAGGCATAAGCCAGCAGGAAGTGTATAGATTTGTTCGCTGGTATGGCTGGGAGCGACCTATCGAAGGACTTAGAGCTCCTGAGGTAGCAAATTATGTCGAGCGGTTGTCACTGTCAGATACTGACTACATAAAAAAGCTGGTACTGATTCGAGCCTTCCTGGTCTATGCCAGGAACGAAAAGTGGACAGGTACGAATTTAGCAGTTCACCTCAAGGCCAGGAAGGGGAAAAGCTCATTGACCCTCTCAAACAGACGGGGTTTGGCGGAGACTGTCCCTCTTACCCGCCAGGGTTATGCTGAACTGGAAGCTGAGTTGGCTGCCTTGAAGGTTAAGCGCCCTGGGATTATTGACGAAATCCGTAAAGCCGCAGCCGACAAAGACTTCCGTGAAAATGCGCCCCTGGAGACAGCCAGGCAGCAATACGGGCAATTAGAGGGGCGAATCAAGAAGCTGGAAGGGATTCTGAAATCAGCGATTATCATCGACGAGAAGGGGAAGGACACCCCCAGGGTAGGCGTTGGCGACACCATTATCCTGCGTGACCTGACTTCCGGGGAGGAACTGCGCTATACACTGGTCAGCCCACGGGAGGTAGACCCAACCAGAGGCAAGATTTCCAACATGGCACCCATTGGCAAAGCTATTAACGGTCAAAGCCAGGGAGAAGTAGTAGAGGTAACCACCCCAGCCGGGAAGATACGCTATGAGATTAAACAAATCGAGCACTAACCGGCTTTACCGTATAAAGACAGGGAGTGAAGCGCTGAATTGATAGGCTGGCAGCAGGTCATAGGGCTGTTTCCTGACTGATTTGCGCTGTACTCATTATGCCACGTTGGCTCAGTTTCCGGTGTGAGGGAGTGCAGTCCCCCCGCCTTATGTCAGCACAGATTATAGCCAGAAGCGCCCCAGTCGTATCAAGCCATTGCTGGCCTGCAGACACGGTGAGAGCTGGAAAGAAACAAGGAGGAGCAGGAATGATAGATTTAAGTTTTCTGGCGGTTTTTATCTGGCTGGGCTGTTTCATATTGGTAGCCGTGGATTCAGTATTGCGTGGCATTAGTCCTGTATTCTGGCGGCTGGCGGCACTCTTTGGTGGCCCATTTGCACTGCTGGCCTACGGAATAGCTCGCACACAAACCACCCACCGATAAAAGTGAGCGGGACTGAGAAATATTATTCGGCTGGGATAAAGTCAAGAATGTTAAGTCTGAGTCTATCCTTTCCGCACCACCGGTCCACCTCCAGGTTATAGACTATATCCAGGAACTGGGATATCTCAGCCAGATAGCTGCCTAGTCCAAAACCTACCCCATCCCATAACGTATTACCTTGCTGTAGTTTAAAGCGGAGGTGATTCCCGTTATTGCCCATACTTCGGTAGTCAACGATTTTTACCCGCCGACTGAGGAAGGTAGGCACTGGATTGCCACAACCGAAGGGAGCGAGCTGCTGAATAAGGGGGAAAGTATCCCCGGTGAGCTCGGGTAGGGTGACCTCGGCATCGATATTCAGAGAAGGACGAAGGTCAAGTCCGGCTAGCTGGCTGGCGGCTATCTGAGAGAGGCGCTGCGTCAGGTGAGGCAAATTTTTAGTGGGGAGGGTAAAGCCGGCTGCCTGTGAATGCCCACCAAACCGGGACAGAAGGCGACTGCACTGGTTCAGGGCATTGATAATATTGAACTCAGGAATACTGCGGCAGCTGCCGACACTCGTTAGCTCGCCGGTTTTGACAACAATAGCCGGGCGGTAAAATTCCTCGGATAGCCTGCTGGCTACCAGCCCGGCGACGCCAGGGGGACATTCAGCATCGCTGGCTATTAGCAATGGTGAAATCCCCTCGGTTACTATCTGCTCCCTGGCCCTGACCGATGCCTTCTCAGTCAGTCTTCTCCGTTCGGCGTTCTTTTGTTCCAGCCAGATGGAAAGCTCCTGTGCTTCTTTTGGTGACTCCGTCATAAGCAAGTTGTAGCTGGTTAAGGCATGGGCCAGTCTGCCAGCCGAGTTCAGGCGCGGCGCTATCACCCAGGAGATACTTTCCGTGTCAAGGCTGCCGGTATTGGGTCCAGCCTGGGCTAGTATTTCTCTCAACCCGAGGCGAGGAGCGTCGTTCATTCGTTTTAGTCCCTGCTTGACCAGGTATCGATTTTCGCCCACTAGAGGTGTCATATCGGCTACGGTACCCAGGGCAACAAGGTCAATTAGTTCGTCCAGCTGCTGCTCTTTGCCGATGCCCTGAAATAGAGCCTGAAGCAGCTTAAGGGCTACCCCGACACCGGCCAGCTCGGAGAAGGGGTAGGCCGAGTGGGGCAGCTTGGGATTAATAATGGCAGTAGCCGGGGGGAGTGTGTCCGGAGGGAAATGGTGGTCGGTAATAATTATATCAAGACCTATCCTTTGTGCTTTCTTAACCTGAGAGACGGCCGTAATTCCACAATCAACGGTGATGACCAGGCTAATGCCCTGACGGCGAAGATTTTGCAGGGCAGTGCTATTAAGTCCATAGCCTTCGGTTAGGCGATGTGGTATGTAAGGGGTGGTCTTACCGCCAAGAATGGATAGCCCTTGGACAAGGAGAGCCGTCCCGGTGATGCCGTCAACATCGAAGTCGCCATAGATGGCCATGTTTTCGCCGCGGAGTAAAGCCTGGTAAATCCTGGATATTGCCTGATGCATACCCGGCAACAGAAAAGGATTGCCCAGCAGGCGTTCATCGGCAGCGATGAATAGTTCAAGCTGGGATGGCTCGGTAAGTCGGCGATTATAGAGGAGCTGGGTTATTAGGGGAGGAAAGCCGGCGGCGGTAACCGGATGCTTATCTGGAACCGGCGGGAAAACTATCCAGCGACTATGGCTCAAGTTTACGCCTCAACATATTTTCGAAAGACGAGAGCGGAGTTATGACCACCAAAGCCAAAAGAGTTGGACAGAGCGGTAATAACCTCGACCTGGCGAGCTACATTAGGCACATAATCTAAATCGCATTCAGGGTCGGGGCAGGTAAGGTTTATGGTTGGTGGGACTATCCCGTGCCGCATAGCCATAATACATATAGCGGATTCCATGGCACCGGCAGCCCCGATTAGGTGGCCCATCATTGATTTGGTAGAGCTTATTGGAATGCGATAGGCATTATCACCAAATACGGTCTTGATTGCCTTGGTTTCCATGCTGTCATTTAATTTGGTTGAGGTGCCATGAGCGTTAATATAATCAATTTCGGCAGCAGCTACCCCGGCTTTTCTGAGCGCCATCTGCATTGCCTTGGCCGCACCCTGTCCATTTTCAAGAGGCTGGGTAACGTGGTAAGCATCAGCGCTGGCACCATAGCCGATAATCTCGGCCAGGATGTTAGCCTCTCGCTTTATGGCATGGTTCAGGCTCTCCAGAATAAGGACAGTTGCCCCTTCGCCAATGACAAAGCCATCGCGCTCAGCATCGAAAGGGCGGGAGGCCAGTTGTGGCTCATCATTTCTGGTGGAAATAGCTTTTAGGGCATTGAAGGAGGCAATACCTATGGGGTTAATTATCGACTCACCACCACCGGCGAGCATAACCTGGGCATCGCCGCGCTTGATAATTTCGTAAGCCGAGCCTATAGCGTCTGAGCCGCTGGAGCAAGCTGAGGTAGTGCAGAGATTTGGGCCCTTCACACCAAGCACTATGGACACCTGGGCAGCAGCTATATCTGAAATCATCATCGGGATTAGAAATGGGCTTACTCTATCCGGCCCTTTGTTCAGCAGTACCTTAATTTGTTCAAACAGGGTAGTAAGACCGCCGATGCCACTGCCGACTACAATACCGATGCTGTCTTCGTTTGCCGAGTTAACCTGGATTCCTGATTGCTCCAGTGCCTGGAGGCTGGCAGCTACGGCCAGTTGGGCGAAACGGTCCATATGGCGGGCGTTCTTGCGGCTGATATAATTGGCGGGTTCAAACCCCTTCACTTCGCCCGCAATCCTGGTTTCAAAAGACTCGGCGTCGAACAGCGTGATATAGTCGATGCCAGACTCGCCGGCGATAAGTGCCTCCCAGGTTGCGGAAGTGTTCAGACCAAGTGGGGAAAGAGCGCCCATTCCTGTAATCACCACCCTATTGTGGTTATCAATCAAACTTTCGTGTCTCCTTTTTCTCTGCTCTCTCCTTTAAATTATGGAGAGAGTTCCGAGCAGAATTAAACACTCCCCTGACTTAAGAGATTAGTACCAGTCCCAGCCTGTGCCCACAGGGTATCTCCGAGGATGATACTGACCCTCCAATTGGATAAATCTCCCAGCCTACCTTGGCTGCCATGATGTAGGCGTCCATCCCGGCGGCCTCCATGGAAGGTCTGGCCTTAAGGGGGTGGCGGCAGCGTTGTCCCGGTGCCATGGCGGCACATTCCTGGTCCTGACAGAGATAAGGTTGGCATGGTCCGCCGCCAAATGCCATAGCCAGGTGATAACCATCGTAAAAGGCTTCGGACTCAAGTTTGGCAATTATTTTGGATTGCTTTATTGAGGAGATGGCCCCCGACCTCTTCTGCTTAAAATCGGGATTAGTCAGCTCTTGAGAAGGCACCCTCAGCATAAAAAATATGGCGTACCGGAAGTTTTTAACTATTTTTCTGACCAGGTCCAGCTCCATGGTGTGGGGAGGGCAGTTAGGGGTGGCCCCATAGTTGCGGCACAGGGGGACGATACACTTTGCCCGAACCCTCTCGTCAATCAGTACCATATCGGTGGTGATGACCCTGGCATCTGTCGCCCCAAGCTCGATAGCCCGCTGCCGATACTTCTCTATGTCCTGCTGAAGAACCTCATCAGGAACCGTTTCCACGATACTACGAACCATTATCTGTCCCCCTAGGATACGTCTTAATTCAGGTGGTGGTTATCTATAGTTTACTCAATTTAAGCTTATCTGGCAAGTAAGAATTCTAAAATAAATTTGCTCTTAACTTTGACCGCCTGATAACACAGGAAGTATAATGCCTTTGGAGTCAGATGGCCAATTCAGAAATAGATTTGGGAACAAAGGTTGCCCTGGATACGGTAGGTTGTAAACTTAACCAGGCAGAGACCGAGCTTCTGGCCGGGCAGCTTGCGGAGGCCGGGTGCCGGCTGGTGGATGCTATTGACGAGGCTGATGTCTACATACTAAATACCTGCACCGTTACCCATGTTGCCGATAGCAAGTCCCGCCATCTGCTCAGAGCGGTGCATGAGCGAAATCCTGATGCCCGGCTGATAGTAACTGGCTGTTATGCGGAGCGAGCACCCCGGGCGCTGGCTCAAATTGAAGGGGTTGACCTGGTCCTGGGAAACAGAGAAAAACCCCATCTGCCTCGCTGGCTGGCGGAAAATGGCTACCTGAGCAGACCGGTCTGCGTGCCGGGTCAGGGAAGTAGCCGTTATACCGGTCTCCGGACTCGTGCTTTCATCAAGATTCAGGACGGCTGCCGCAGCTTTTGTGCCTACTGCATTGTGCCCCATGTGAGAAGCGGCGAAGTAAGCTTACCGGTTGACCGGGTTATTGCCGAAATCGAGCGCCGCATTGCTGATGGCTATAAAGAGGTCGTGTTGACCGGGACCAAGATTGGTTCGTACAATTATGACGGTGTTGAGCTAAAGGAATTAATCGAGCGCATCCTGGCCGGGACTGGTGTAACCAGGCTGAGGTTGTCCTCTCTTCAGCCCCAGGAAATTTCTGCTGAGCTTGTCGGGCTGTGGCCGGATAAGCGGCTGTGCCGCCATTTTCACCTGTCCCTCCAGAGCGGCAGCGACCGGGTGCTGCAAAGGATGAGACGGCGCTACTCGGCTGGTGACTATCAGGCAGCCGTATCTCTAATTCGGAGCCTGGTGCCTGAGGCTGCTATTACCACTGATGTTATTGTTGGCTTCCCCGGTGAGACAGATGTGGAATTCGGAGAGAGCTATGAGCTTTGCCGGCAGATGCAGTTCGCCCGGATTCACGTCTTTCCCTACTCGCCTCGCCAGGGGACAGAAGCAGCCCGGCTGCCACAGAAAGTTAGCGATAGGCTTAAAAAAGAGCGGAGCCGGCAGATGCTGGCCCTGGCCAGGGAAAGCGCCCGTAACTTCAGCCGGCGTTTTTTCGGCGAGTCGATGCCGGTACTATGGGAAAAGCAGGCGGGGGGTATCTGGTCGGGCCTCACTGACAACTATATAAAGGTGTATACCAGAAGCGGTGAGGAGCTAAGCAATAAAATGATGCCGGCAAAGCTGGTGGAAGTTAGAAATGATGGGGTGTGGGGGGAGTTTGACAACCAACCAAAATGGGTTTTATCAAGACAAAACGGTAGAAAGGAAGTATAATAGACAATAAATAGTGGGGCTATATCTAAGGTTTCAAGCTTAATGACGGAAATAGCCAGAATTATAACGGGAGGGAACGAGGATGAGTCCTATTAGTAAATCTGGTGTTATATCGGAGTTTCCTAGTGAAGAGCGCGATGCTGTTTCGCAAGAATTGGTTGCTAAGTCTGGTGGTGTCTGCCAACTTTGTGAAGACCCGATTGATGTAAACTCGGACGATCTCATTATAGAGCACAAAGATAATAAAGGTAAGACAGAAATATCAAATTTGTATATCGCACATCGTTCTTGTAATTCCTCGAAGAGAGACCTCCCTTACTCCGAAGCAAAACTGATGATAAAGTTTAGGAAGTTTTGCGATAGCAGAGGCTATAACATATCGTTTGATGACATATTAGACAGATATGTAGGTGTACATAACAGGAAAACTGTTAAGATTATTCTAGATGACAATAGTAATAAAGCCACTCTTGTATTCTCAGGCGAAAATAGAATTGAAGCGAATGTGTTGGTTGATCCCGCAACTCAGACAAAGTATTGTTTCGCCGAAGTCCCCATAGAATGTATACATAATGATAAAGAAGTACAACCAAGGCGTATAGACTGGAACCATACTTGGGCAATGGCTCTCGATTTTCAGAAACATCCCGTTCATGAGCCTTCTTCCTGCAGAATTAATCCTGATAATAACCATGTCGGCAAGCTGTTGCAATTTGATGGGCAACATAAGACAACGGCACAGATACTATTGGGCCGACAATCTGTTCCGATTAAGATTTACATCAATCCCGATGTAGTAATGGTCGAGGACTTAATTATCACAATCCAAAATCGTATTAAGAAGATGTCTTTAGCTCCGGCAATATATCTTGATAAAATGGACTCTGTTCAGTTAGAGAAGTTTCGAGCCTCTGGTGCTGACTCAGAGCGTGCCTTTGTCGAGATTTACTTGTTGAGAGACAGACCTAATGCGAAGAAAGGAGTGTTTTCCTCAATTTATAAGAATATCTTGGTGGATAACAGTAACAATCGCTTCGCAAAGTATATGCAGCCTGAAGGTATCCGCGGCGGTAAATATCCATTATCGTGGAATCTAACACTAAACCATATACTAAGATTCTTGGTTTGCCAAGACTTAGAAACAGTGCAAATAGGAAGCCCACAAGATTTTAGGGTAAATGAGTGTGAAAATGTAGTGTTTATTCTTAATATTCTTGCCGATGAACTTTTAGAAGGAGAGAAGTGGCCTCTTAATACCCAGCCACAAGAGTTGTTTACAGATTATATGAAGGCTAAACGATTCTTCAGGTCAGGAGCTGTTAGACACTGGAATAATGTCCTCAGGAGCGCTATTATTAACAGGCTAGCTCTGCTCGAGGAAGTAGACAAATCGCGTCTTCTCTTAAGGCCCCTAACAGACCATCAAAGGGACTTAATTCAGGATGTTGTGGGTAGGTTGGCAAATCATCCAATATGGACTGATAATGACGGTACTATTGATAGCAGACTCAATGAGAATAGCGTCGAGACATCTCAGACTCTATTCACAGCAGGAAGCCCAGACGGTTATGAGATTAAGCTTAATGTAGCGTATCTCTTAGGCATTTGAGATATCTACGCATATAAAGCCCTTGCCATGCAGTGACCCCACTTTCTGCCTATCGAGATAAGCCATTCTCAAGGGTTTTACTCCGTTGTTTTTGATATCAGTCCCCCCAACCACTGAGGTTTTAATCTGTTGTCTGGGGATGGGGTGTGGGGATTAAAAGATGAGTAGCTGAAAACTGGCAAGAGGAGTGGTTTTAATTGCCGCCTTATCTGGAAGCGTTTCTCGACATTGAGACAACCGGGCTTTACCCCGGATATTGTGAAATCACGGTAGTCGGTATTCATATTGTCGATGGCCCCGCTGCCAGGTTTGTCCAGCTGGTGGGAGAAGATGTAACTGCCGATAACATATTAGAAGCTCTAAATGGAGTAAATGTTATCTATACCTATAACGGCAAGCGGTTTGACCTGCCGTTTATCCGCTCCCATCTCAGGATTAACCTGGCTGAACTCTTTGCACACCGTGACTTAATGTACGACTGCTGGCAAGGTAACCTGTATGGCGGTTTAAAATGCGTGGAGCGACAACTGGGCATAACGAGACGATTAACAGAAATAAATGGCTATGAAGCGGTGAGATTGTGGTGGAGATATGTGAATGATTATGACCAGGAGGCTCTGGCCACGTTGCTGGAATACAACCGGGAAGATGTAATTAACCTGAAGACTCTGAAAGAAATCTTACTTTAACAGCCTGGGAAGCAGTGCGGTGCAGCGCCGTTCAGGAGCATCTATCACCAGTGGTTATATAGTGCACAGTCAGTTATGGAAACCGGGATATTCTACGGAAATACTGCCGGCTCACTTGCCAATAAAGCCAGCAAAGAACTATAATATAAACCATATGGTTAAGGGCTATCTTCTCATCAAGCTGGTCCCGGGATTGGAATCCAGTGCCCTGTCCCAGATTAGGGGCACCCCCGGAGTCGTGGAAGTAAACATGGTGTTCGGACAGTGGGACGCAATAGCCATAGCTGAAGCTAAGACCCTTTTTGAGCTAACCAAAATAATCGTTGGCGAGGTCCGCGGTATTCAGGGTGTCCAGGATACGACGACGCTTTTGCAGGCTGAGCTGTAGGGTCGAAGACTTTACTGCAAAGGGACAGCAATAACCAGGCATCTCGCTGCTTATCACTCCCGCCACCAAAATCGGCCGGGGTTTTAATCGGCGGTTTCAGTGTGAGTAAGCACCTCTTTAATAGATTGAGTCGGCATCAGAAAGCTTTCCTCGGAGACATCCCGCTTAATGACCCCCAGGTTTTCCAGCAGGGCATAGAAGTTGATTGCCCAGCCAATGCCGAACACCTCTGGCATAAATACTCGTCTCTCATAGGGGTTCCAGTAAGTTTCCTTGACCCGTTCCAGGGTAGGTAGCCGAAAGTCATAAGGTATAAAGCCGGCTACTCTGCCATGCCACTTCCTTTCCTCCGCGGGCTTTTCCAGTTCCTGAAGTACTGCCGCCATGGTTAGAGCGACCACAGTAAGCTGAAGCATGGTGGTTAGCCATTTCCTATCCATCCTCTACTCCTTTGTGTCCTTTTCAATATTTATCCCGAGCACCACCGAGGTGTCAATCTGGCGCCGGGGAATATCCCAGTAGGTTTTTAGAAGCTCATCCTTATCGGGCAAGAGGCTAAAGCCATGCTTTTTGTAGAAGGCGATTGCCCAGTGGGCATCAGCCCATGTGCCCACCAGCAGGCGTGAAGTAGTGACCAGACTCCTCAGGTGATTCAATAGTTTATTACCTATTCCCTGTCTCTGCCACTGGGGCAATACATAGGCATGACGGATAAGGGTAACGTCTTTAATCGGCTGAAACCCCATCACCCCCACAAATTCACCATTCACCTCCCAGCCGAAGAAGGTCATCTGCTTCATTTCCTGTTCAAGCTCCTCCACAGGCATGTAGGGCTGATGGTAGCAATCAGCTGGTATAATGCCTTCATAGGCTTCGGCTGCTCGATTTATTATAATATATATGCTGCCGGCGTCGCCTGCCTGACATGCACGAATCATGGGCCTGCCACTCACCTTACCTTTTAGTATTATACATTAAAGACTTTATTGCCACTAGGGATTGTACTTCTAATCCTGAGATTGTTAATAACCTCAGCCACTTTAAGTTTATTGGGAAAACCTTTCCCATTTTTCCTGCTGCTACTTCCGGGTTATTATCGGATAACTCTCCCACTTTATCTCCATCCCTTAGATAAGGCAGGAGAACTGGTTGTTGCAGAGCGGCTTCACCTCTCCTTGAGTTTTCTTTGAAGTGGAGAGCAAGGACCGGCTGCCAGGCAGTCTCCCGTTCCTATTAGTTTTCTTTACACTTCATATGCTATAATACCGAGAGACGTTTATCAACCCTGGCCCTTTATAAAGACTCCAAACCGGCTTATTTGATTTCAATTGCCACCGGTGATGGCAACCGAGTATGTTTACCAAAGGGTTTAAGCTGAGCAGGAAACAAATTATAACACAGGTGAGAAGGAGATTGAAGTGTCAAAGTTCGAGCTAGGGCAGTTCGTCCAGACCGCTGATAGAATCAGGAATAAGGCTATAGCGGAAAACAGGTTAACCGATAACCCCCCTGATGAAGAGTTAAGGAGACTGCTGGAAAAAGCGCCTGGCGTCAGGAAAACGATTTACGGAAATTTTGTGGCTGAAAGTGAACCCAGTTCCAGGTCAGCCATGTTTACCAAGAATAGCGTGGACTATACCTATGGCGAGGTTGAATTGGAGCTATTGGCTCAGTGCGAGAGGGTTCTGGCCCAGGAAAAATTGATTTGCGTTGATAGAATCGTGGGTAATGAAAATAGCGGAACGACTGTCAGATTGATTGTTCCTGAGCGTTTTGCCCACGTTGCCTATGGCGGGAGGAACCTTTTTATACCAGCGAAAGGGGAGGTTAAAGAGCCAACCCACCAGATAATATTTTTTGCTGATGAAGGTTTTGAGGCTAACAAATCCAAGCCGCTCCCCCAAAAAGATGTCACTATTAGACTGGCTATGCTGGATAATGGCCGGTTTGTCAAGATAATCAGAAATGGCAACTATATAGGTGAGTATAAGAAAGGGGTTTTCGCGGCAGAGGATTGGCTGGCTAAGACGAGGAGGGGTGGAATTTTCTTGCACGCCGGCTGCAGGGAAGATTACCTTCAATCGGTGCATGGAGACTACCAGCTGACCAGGACACTACTGGTTGCCTTAAGTGCTAATGGGAAAACAACCACAACATGTCGAATACTGGCCAGAAAAGAAAAGGAAAGGTCATGGCTCGTTCAAGACGATGGGGGAACTCTCATGCCTGACGGTTCTTTTCATGGTTTTGAGGCCGGGGGAATATTCGTGAAGACGGAGGGAGTGAACCCTGGGGAGCAAACCGAAATATTTTACGGTCTGTTAAAGCCGGAGACTGTCTGTGAGAATGTTTATGTGACCGAAGATGGGGATTTTGACTTTTGCAATTTGGAGATAACATCAAATGGCAGGGCAGTCATATTAAGAAGAGATTTTATGCATGCCAGCCGCTTTATTGATGTGGACCGAATTGACAATCTGATTCTTATCACTAGAGGCCCGTTGATTCCGGCAATATCGAAGCTAACTCCTGAGCAGGCGGCAGCCCTGATGATTCTGGGGCAGGCCATGGAATCTTCGGCTGGGGACCCGACTCAAGCCGGGAAAATCAGAAGCGAGTTTTTCTATGACCCCTTTATTGCTGGTGATTTAGCCGAGCATGCCAATATTTTCTATGAAATAGTAAAGGGTCTTCCCCATTTGAATTACTACCTGCTCAATACCGGGGGAATCGGTGAAGGAGAACATTACGAGGATATAAAATTGGAATTTACCATGGGGATTTTAGATTCCCTGCTAAGAGGAGGTCTCGAAGATTGGGTAGATTCTCCTACGGGCTTCCTGGTACCAAAAGCAATCAGGTTTGTAGATGATATTTATCTGCATCCCGAAAAGCTTCATTCACGGGCTGAATTTGAAGAGGAACAGGGGATGCTGACCAGAGTAAGATGTGAAGCTGTCGAAAAAGTTGGCAGTGGTCTCCATCCTGATATAAGAAATGTTTTCAGTACAGCCTGAATCCTCTTTTCTCCTTTAGAAACCCTATCCCCTTTATCCCCTTCCCCTACTAGGGGAAGGGGAAGCTAGTTTTAGAGGGGCCAATCCCCTCTAAAACTCCTGGACCTCGGGATAAGGCAAGTTTAAGGGCAGAATCCGCTCTGAAGTCTCTTTTCGCTCTTCTTGTTAAATAAGGAAGATTGGGAAGCGAATCGCTATCAGGAAGAGCGAAGCCAGGAGAATCCAAGAGAGGCACAGCCTCTCTTGGATTCTCCCCCTCTCCAATATATGGGATGTATTCTTTGTATGAAGGGGATTTGGGGGTGAGGTTGACACATAATCTCTATTCCACAGTCACGCTCTTGGCCAGGTTGCGGGGGAAGTCTATGGGGCAGCCCCTCTCTTTAGCGGCATAGTAGGCAAGTAGCTGCAGGGCAACGGTGTTAACCACTGGTGAGAGTAAAGCATCAACCGGCGGCAGAGTGATGACAAGGTCAGCCACCTTTTCTATGGCTTCATCATCTTCCTGGGCCAGGGCTATCAGCGGCGACCCTCTAGCTTTGACTTCCTTGATATTGGTTAGCATCGCATCGTAGGTGCTGTCCTGAGTGACGATGGCGATGACCGGTGCCTCATTGCCCAGCAGGGCGAAGGGCCCGTGCTTCAGCTCCCCGGCAGCGTAACCTTCAGCATGGATATAGGAAATCTCCTTTAGCTTTAGTGCCCCCTCCAGGGCTACCGGAAAGTTTATCCCCCGGCCTATGAAGAAGGCGTTCTCATAACCTGACAGGTAACGGGCGCACTCCGCAATCTTATACTCATTGTCCAGTACCTGCTGGACTTTACTGGGCAATTGTCTCAGTTCCATAGTCAGGCTGGCCAGTCTTCTGGCCTCAATCTTAGAATAGGACATCATTAGCCAGTACAGCACCATGAGCTGAGCGGTAAAGCTCTTGGTGGCGGCAACGCTTATCTCTGGCCCAGCCCGGGTAAGAATGGTCTGGTCGGCAATTCGGCTGGCAGTGCTGCCCACTACATTAGTGATGGCTATCACTCGGCAGCCCACCTCTTTTAGCCTTTTTATGGCTTTTAAGGTATCTGCCGTCTCGCCAGACTGGGTAATAACAATGGCCATGGTTCTGGCCAGGGTTTTACCATAGTAGCTGAATTCAGAGGCTATCTCAGTCCTCACCGGAATTCTGAGCAACTCCTGCACAATATGTTTGCCGACGAGTGCCGCATGGTATGAAGTGCCGCAGGCTAGCATAAGCATGGTTTCGACACCGGCGTCTCTCATCGTCGCTAAATCAGCTGCCGGCTCGCCGGAGACCCAGCTAACCAGGGTATCCCTTATCACCTTAGGCTGCTCGTGAATCTCCTTGAGCATAAAGTGCTCATAGCCTGCCTTTTGGGCATCCTCTACTGTCCACGAAGTCTTATGCTCTTCAACAGCGACCTCTGTACCTTGTCGTTTAACACTTACACTTTCGGCAGTAACAACTCCAATATCGCCGTCTTCCAGGTATATCACCCTGTTGGAATAATCCAGAACGGCGGGTACATCGGAGGCGACAAAGTTCTCCCTATCGCCTTTGCCGACGATTATCGGGCTGTCTTTCTTGGCGATTACCAGCTTGGGCTCGCCGGCGGTCATGACAATAATGGCGTAAGAACCTTCTATGTCACTCAAGGCAGATTCTACCGCCTTTTCCAGGTCTCCCTCATAATACTTCTCGATAAGGTGCGAAATAACCTCGGTATCCGTTTCGGAAATAAAATTATGCCCCTCATCTTCTAGCTGCTGCTTTAACCTCTGGAAATTAATTATTACCCCATTATGAACCACGGCGATATTGCCGGTGCAGTCAAGGTGAGGATGGGCATTCGCCTGAGACGGCTGCCCGTGCGTTGCCCACCGGGTGTGGCCAATGCCGAGTTGACCGCTGAGTCGTGGCGCCGTTTTTTTCAACGCCTCTACTCTGATGGCGTCTTTACATAACTCAATGCCAGGGTTCGATATGGCTATGCCGCAGGAGTCATAACCACGGTACTCGAGCCTCCCCAGGCAATTGAGGAGTATAGGTTGAGCTTGCTTACTGCCAATGTAACCTACGATGCCGCACATGATTAAAAGACCAAGCTTCGGTCAGGTAGCCTGCCACCGATTAGCTTCATTGCTTCAATCTGACTATAATTGCCGACAATCACCCCGGGCTGGGCGACTATGCCGCTGCTCAAACGGCAATCCTCGCCTAACATGGCGCCGATATTCACCAGGTGGTGCTCATCATCAATCTTAACCTCAGCCTGGCGGCTAAAGGCAGTGAAGTGGCCTTGTATGACGCAGCCTTTATCAATAACCGAGTCCTGTATAATACACCCGGTTCCGAGGCTCACATCATTGCCAATGACGCTGTTTTTTATCTCACAAAAGGGTGAAATTACTACATTGTTGCCGATGCTGGTCGCCGGGAGGATGCATACATTGGGACCTATCTCACAACCCGCTCCAATGATTGCGGGGCCAACTATGTAGGAATTCGACCGTATCACGGTATCCTTGCCCACTGAGACCTGGTCTTTCAGGGAAACCCCGGACTCAATAGTGCCACCTAAACTGACTGGGAGTTGGCGCAGTACGGTTTCGTTGAGACTCAATACGTCCCATGGGTAAATTACGTCAAGGGAGGGAGCTTCAATTTCCTGGGCCGCAATCGGGTAACCCCGGGCTATCATCTTGTTCAGGACATCGGGAATATCCAGCTCGGATTCGATGAAGTCGAAGATTTCGGCAGTAAAGGCGTAAGTGCCGGCATTAACTATATTGCTCCTGGCTTCCTTGGGCTTCTCCACAATATCCTTGACCAAGCCCTGCTCAATGGTTACCACTCCGTATCTGGACGGGTTATCTACCCTCTTCACTACCATGGCATTTGGCTCCAGAGCCCTGAAGCGGGCAATGGCATCGGCTTCAATCAAGTGGTCTCCGTGCAAAACCAGAAACTCAGTCTCCACCGCCGCCTTAGCCTGTGCCAGGGCATGGGCAGTGCCCAGTTGTTTCTCCTGGGCGACATAGGTTATCTCAACACCAAACTTCTCCCCGGAGCCCATATAGTCGAATACCTGCTCTCTTCGGTAGCCAACTACGAGCACAATATTGCGAATACCGGTTTGAGCCAGTGACTCAACCACGTACTGAAGTATCGGCTTACCGGCTATGGCCAGCATCACCTTAGGCTTGGTAGCGGTAAATGGTCTGAGCCTCTGCCCCTCACCTGCGGCTAGAATAACTGCTTGTTTCATTTTCCTACCTCTAGAAGAGATTGTTCACTAACCCCTCGCCATTGAATTATTTTATAGTAACCCTATCCCCAAACAGATGACCTCCTAGAACAGATTTGAATCCGGTGCAATAATCCCGCCGACAGTAGCCCCCGGCCCGATATGGGTATTGTTGCCAATCACACTGCCTACGTTGATAGAGACATTAATCCCGGTTTCAACCCTGTCGCCGATTATCGCCCCCAGCTTGTGCCGTTTAGTATCGGTAGTGCCCACCGTTATATCCTTTTTATCGAGCCTCAGGTTGGCAATCTTGGTGCCGGCACCAAGATTGCATTCCTCACCAACAACGCTGTCACCCACATAGTTGTGGTGGGGTATTTTGCTACCCGTCATAATTATAGAGTTCTTGACCTCCACCGCGCTACCAATATGGCAGTTATCACCAATGGCAGTGGCTGGGCGAATGTAGCAATTGGGACCAATAACACAGCCCTGCCCTATTATCACCGGACCCTCTATGTAGGAGCCTGACCTCACTACGGTATCCTGGCCAATGGAAACAATCCCCTTTATTACTACGTTCTCCTCTTTCTTGCCCAGGTTCTGTGGCTCAATCTCGGCGAGTAAAGCTTCGTTAGCCGACAATAAATCCCAGGGATAGCTGAGGTTAAGCCAGTACTCGATCTCTTGATAGGAAATATGATACCCCTTATCTATCATCAACTGCAAGGAATCGGTTATCTCATACTCCCCCCGCGGCGATTTTTGGGTCTGGGATATGGCATCAAATATATCCGGGGTGAATAGATACAAGCCGGCATTTGCCATGCGGGAAGGCGGCTTTGCTGACTTCTCATGAATACGAACTACCCTGCCCCGCCTTATTTCAATCGTGCCTAAATCTATGGTGTCCTCAACCTCGACGGTAGCGATGGTGTTCTCGCTCTTGTCAGCCAGCTTATTGATGTCTCCGTGGTTGACAATAATGTCTCCATTTATCACCAGGAAGTTGCCATCAATCAAATCCGCAGCCATTTTCAGGGCGTCTGCCGTGCCTGACTGGCGGCGCTGGCTGCAGTACTCTATGCTCACCTGCCATTGGCCGCCATTCCCGAAATAATCACGTATCCGTTCGTCGTGATAGCCGATAATGAAGATAAACTCGCCAATGCCCGCCTGGCTGGCTTGAATGAGCAAATGCTCCAGGATGGGCTTATTTGCCAGCGGCAGCATTACCTTGGGTCTGGTGCAGGTAAGAGGGTGCATCCGGTTACCCTCTCCGGCAGCTAAGATGATTGCCTTCAACTGATACACTCCTTGATTGCCTCGATACCATCATCATACAGCTGGCGTGCCTTTGCCTCGCTTTTCGCCTCGGCGGTCAGTCTGATTACGGGCTCGGTGCCGGAGGCTCTGACCAGCAACCAGCCATCATCGAAGCTCAGCTTAATTCCGTCTACCGTGCTCACCGATAATGGCTTCATAGTAGCTAACTGCGACTCCAGTCTGGATATTATTATACCACTAATGCTGATACTGCCGCGGAGAAGTGTGTAAGCCGGTATACTATCAACCTGAAGCGATAGTTTTTGTCGGCCGGCTATCGCTGACACCAGGGCGGCAGCATAAATGCCGTCGGGACATAGTGAGATACCGGGGAAAATCCAGCTTCCCGATGGCTCACCGCCAAAATCCCCACCCTTTCTGAGTTCCTCAGATACATAGCTATCGCCCACTCTGGTTCGGGTGACGGCGAACCCCATTTCATCAACGGCCATAGAGGCATCTACAGTGGTAACTACCTTTTTTGCCGCCAGCTCCCGGGCGAAAAGGACCAGCAGCTTATCTCCGGGCACAAAATTACCCTTGTCATCCACTGTCATCATGCGGTCGGCGTCGCCATCATGGGCGATGCCTAAATCAGCCTCCATCTCCCGGGTAGCCTTCATTAAATCAACCAGATTGGACTCAGTCGGCTCAGCAGGTCGGGGGAAGAAACCGCTGGGGTGGCAGTTCAGGGCGACTACGCTGCACCCCAGCTTCCTTAGCAGATGAGGGGTAATCGCCGAGGCGGCACCACAGCCGCAATCAACCACCACCTTGAGCTTTAGCCTGTCGGGAAAATCGGCGGATATGCGCTCCATATGCTGCTCAATAGCTTGGCGGTAAATATGGCTGCTTTCGATCTCATCCCACCGGGCAGCGGCGAAGGCGCTACTGGAGATTTGTTCTTCCAGTTGCTGGCGTTGTTGAGCATCAAAGGCGGAGCCGTCCGGGTTCCAGAGCTTGATGCCGTTATATTCGGGAGGGTTGTGGGAAGCAGTAATCATGACGCCAGCATCGAATTCTCGGGTCGCCAGGGCAAGGGTGGGTGTCGGTATGACGCCGGCATCATAACTGCGGGCGCCGGCCGCCAGCAACCCGGAGATAAGGGCATGTTTCATTGCCGGGCCGGAGGTTCGGGTATCAGTGGCTACCACGGCACGGCGATAGTCTTTGCCGACGGCCAGACCGACCTTCAGGGCTAGCTGAATCAGGTCTTCATTGGCAATGCCCCGTATTCCCGATGTGCCAAACAATTTCATAATTGCTTTGATTTTAACTGCCATAAACTTGGGTGTCAATTTTTATAGATTAGTTATGAACCCTATCCCCTTTATCCCCTTCCCTTATTATTGTTCAAGGGAAGGGGAGTGTAGGTAAGAGAGGGGCTTCGCCCCTCTCAGACTCTCCTGCCCTTACTCGCCGGATGGAAGAAGTCCATGAGGGTGGGTGGTACTGTACAATATCCGTCAGCAATTTGTAGAGTTCTTATACAGTTCATGGTAACATTAATGGACAGGACGCCATTAAAAGGAGTTGGCGATGAAAGGTAAGCCTGCACCGAAGAGTAGCACTGAGCAACTGTGCAGAGATTATTATGACTCTCAAAGCGTTAACACAAACGGCGATTTTGAACTCATACTTTATGCTGAAATCCTGAAAGTCGACTTCTCTGCTAAGACAATAGACACCGAGATTTTCATTCGGGAGTTGACGGCACTCAATATTGAGCTTTTTGGGTTGGCATGGTTTGTTCATAATTACGGACTTTGTCTTTCAAAGGAACAACGACAAGACGAAGCCGATTCAGCATTGTGCACCGAGATTACGTTTACGAAGTCTTACCTACAAACAGGAAACGGGGACATTTGGAGCGCAGCGGGGTTTTACAACGACACCATATTGCAGGCTGCCATTGCTCAGAAAGTTTCGATGGACTGGTCAATACCTCGAGACATTCCGTTATATTACAGAGATGAAGAGAAGCGTCCATTTGAGACTGAGTCTGAGAAGCGCATCTTTGAGAGTCTTCGTGAGCATTACGATAAACTCCTTACGGACAAAGAATGTGCCTCACGCCTCGGAAATAGGTTTGTAAGCGTCGAAGCGTGGCGAGATGGAATTATGATACCTCAGAAATTATCTTCTGCATTAGCCCAACGACTTACCTTTAGCCCAAACATTGAGGCTCTTCTTCTCCTTCAAAGGCTAACTGTAGGGCTATATAACAATGCAAAGGATTATATTAACGCCATTGTCGACTACGGGTCATGGAAGTTGGCAAGGAAAGCAGCGGACGATTTTAGGCAACATCTCATAAGAGTAGCGCAAACAAAAATAGAAAAGCAGAACAGAAGCGAGAGCTAGGGCTGCCAATGCGTCTTATGACTACTTCTTCTGTATTCAAATAGGGCATCTAAGAGGGGCGTAAGCCCCTCTTCCTATTTCCTCCCCCTCTCCTATCAAGGAGAGGGGGACACAGGGGGTGAGGTTAACAAACAATCTAATTATTAGCGTTTTGCAATAATCCGCCCGTCAACTGTATACTTGTATAAATTAACATCGCCCCCAAATCGGCTAAAAAAGTATTGACAAAATACACGAAAACGTGTAAGATACAGCGTAAGGAACGGCAACACAATGGGCTATTCTGAAACCCGAAGCTGGGATTGTTACTTGAGAATCAATTTATGAAAGTGCCTTACTTTATGACTACAGGGCAGCATGATGAGGTCATCACGCTTTATTTAGAAGATTGCGTTGAGGGTATGGAGGGACGACTTCAGAAGGGCAGTGTGGATGTAGTGGTTACCTCTCCACCATATAACATCGGCGTCGCCTATAGTAGCTATCATGACCGGTTGCCCGGGCAGGATTACCTGGACTGGATGGAGAGGGTCGGGGAACAGATACGGCGTGTGCTGAGTGACGATGGCTCATTCTTCCTTAACGTCGGCGGTACGCCGTCTGACCCCTGGATTCCATTTGATATTGTGCAGAGGCTGCGGGAATACTTCGTTCTCCAGAACGTAATCCACTGGGTGAAGTCGATTGCCATAGCCAAAAAGGACGCCGGCGATTATCCTAACATCGCTGGGGATATAGCCGTTGGGCACTATAAACCAATAACCGGGCAGAGATTCTTAAATGATTGCCATGAATATATCTTTCACTTTACCAAGACGGGCAGGGTCCATCTTGACAGGCTGGCGATAGGTGTCCCCTATCAGGATAAATCAAACATTGGACGGTGGAACTCGGCCGAGCAGGACAGGAGGTGCCGTGGCAACACCTGGTTCATGCCCTACCAGACGATAAGGAATAGAGAGAGCCAGCGACCTCACCCGTCTACTTTTCCGACCAGCCTGCCTGAAATGTGCATCAAGCTTCACGGTCACAGCCGGACAGACCTGGTTCTTGACCCGTTCCTAGGGATTGGAACTACCGCCCTGGCCTGTCTCCGGCTGGGGAAATCATGCATAGGTTTTGATATCGACCGGAAATACCTCGATGTCGCCGTCGGCCGAATAAATGCCTGTCTCGGTGTGAAAAAGCCGGTATCAGAAATAATTTAGAATGCCGATTAGAATTTTAGAGCCACAAGTAGTCTCCCGGATTGCCGCTGGTGAGGTGGTGGAGAGGCCGGCCTCGGTGGTGAAGGAGCTGGTGGAGAATTCGCTGGATGCCGGCTCAAGCCAGATTGCTATTGAAACCAGAGATGGCGGCACCGGCCTGATTCGGGTTACCGATAACGGGATTGGAATTCCGGCAGGAGAGGTGGCGCTTGCCTTTGACCGCTATGCCACCAGCAAGATAAGCCGCTTTGAGGACCTGGAGTCCATAAGCAGCCTCGGCTTCCGTGGGGAGGCATTGCCCAGTATAGCCGCGGTGGCACAGGTGGATATTGTTAGCCGGGCCAGGGAAGAAGCGATAGGCAGTTATCTAGTGGTAAATGATGGTACGGCGAGCAGCCGTGGCGGCCGGGGGCGTTCTCCAGGGACAACAATCACGGTGCGGAACCTCTTCCGGCACGTGCCGGCAAGGCTGAAATTCCTCAAATCGAGAAGCACGGAAAATAGCCATATCGCCAATCTGGTCAGCCAGTATGCCCTGGCTTTCCCCGAAGCGAGGTTTCTCCTGTCGATTGATGGCCGAGTAGCGCTGAGGACAGCGGGCAGCAGCCGGCTTATAGATAGCATTGCTCAGGTCTACGGACTGGAGGTAGCCCGGAATATGCTGGAGGTTGGGGATAGGGAAAATGAGTGGGAGAGCGGGGCATCAGTAAGGGTAACGGGTATGATAGGCTCACCGTCAGTGAGCCGCTCGGGTCGTGGCTATCTCAGTTTCTTTGTCAATCGCCGCTGGATAAATAGTCGACTGCTGGCATGGTCGGTAGAGGAGGCTTATCACGGACTTCTGCTATCGGGAAAGCACCCGATAGCCGTCATCAATATCGCCTTGCCGCCGGGGGAGGTGGATATCAATATTCATCCAACCAAGACCGAGGTGAAATTCCAGAATGAGCATCAGGTTTTTGGCGCCGTCCAGAAAGCGGTCAGGCGGACGCTGGTGGAACAGGCCCCAGTGCCCAGGATGGAGGAGCCGGCTACCAATTATTTGTCGCCACCAGTGTCGGGGCATAAGCTATGGGCATCACCTGAAAACAGACATAGCGCTGCCACCTCACCGCCAGCGGCGCCTCGGACTGCGGCCGCCTCCCTGCCGGTCCTGCGAGTACTGGGGCAGCTATCGAGCAGCTATATTATCGCTGAGGGGCCTGATGGGCTGTACCTTATTGACCAGCATGCCGCTCATGAGCGCATTCTTTTCGACCAGATGAAGCGCCAGGGGTCATTGCCAGTGAAAGAGGTTCAGGGGCTGCTTGAGCCGGTAACACTGGAGGTGAATCCCAAACAAGAGGAAGTCTTGAAGCTGCACTATGAAGACCTGGCCGAATTCGGTTTCAACATCGAGCCTTTTGGCAATAGAGCCTATCTGGTGCGGGCAGTGCCCGCTTTGATTCATAAGAAAGACTGGATGGGGATGGTGAGGGAACTGCTGGATTCAGTGACTGGAGAGAATCAGGTCGATTGGCGGGAAGGCCTGGCTATGTCTATGGCCTGCCATGGTGCGGTGAAGGCGGGGCAGACACTGACCGGCGAAGAGATGCGTGAGCTTATCCGTCAGCTGGAGGAAGCCACTGTTCCTCAGACGTGTCCCCATGGCCGGCCGACCATGATACGGCTCGGTTCAGAGCAGTTGAAAAGGGAGTTTGGCCGGAGCTAACTTTACTATCTGGTTATGATAGAGGTATACTATAGCCAGTGTCCACGCTTGATGCCCATGACCTGGCTTCCATGTAAACGCTACGGATGAGATTTGGCGGAAGCAAAACGAAGGTTGACAGAGATAATACTCAATGGTAGTATATAGTATTCCAATCCAAGCAGAGCTTGACTCGGCAGTCCGCATTGGATAAAATTCTAGATAACTGTTATTGGAGGAGTAATTTATGAGGAGATGCAGAGCAGTCATTTATATACTTGGTTTTGTCTTAGTCTTTGGCATGATTGGCGGTCTGGTGGGTGAGCAGGTGGCAATGGCGGCGGACGAGGGCAACCGCAGTGCTGTCTCGATGCCACTGTATCAGCAGGAATTTGAGGATTCGCTCAAGCTCAGTTCAAAATTCCCGGTCTTACAGGCTAAATCGGGCGAAGCATTCGAGTTTGAGGTCGAGTTTATTGCGTTAGTGAGTGAAGATAGGACATTTGACCTTACCCTGGACATACCCCAGAATTGGGTGTCAATAATGCAGCCACGTTACGATGACACCCAGATTTCAGCTATTCGAATCAGGGAATTCCAGACGGCCCCGGAGACGATAAAAGTTATAGCTGTCCCGGTGCCGTGGGACCTCCCTGACCCCGGCGAATACCTCATTATATTTACGGCAAGCTCGGGCGATATAAAGGAGTCAATTGAGCTCAAAGCGGTAGTGACTGCCCGGTTCGAGATGGATGTATATACTGAGACCGGGCGTCTGAATACCAAGGCAACGGCCGGTGAAGAAAATCACCTGGCGATTAAGATTCGCAACTCAGGCTCGGCCGATATTGAAAAAATCACCCTGTCGTCAAGCAAACCAGAGGGTTGGTTAATCACCTTTAATCCGGAGAAAGTGGAGGGCCTGGCCCCTGACCTTGCTCAGGACGTGGATGTAGTGATAGAGCCGGCGGACAAAGCTATCGCCGGCGACTATATGATTACGTTAAGGGCGGATAGCGAAGAAATCAACGAGAGGATGGAAATCAGAGTGACGGTGGTGACGCCGACTATTTGGGGATGGGTTGGCATTATCATTGTGCTGGTGGTTATAGCCGGTCTGGTAGTTATGTACCGGCAGTTAGGGAGACGGTAAACAAATTGTGTGCGCAGTCAATGGTAGAGGCGATAAACCTGACCAAGACCTATAACGGCACCACGGTAGTCAACGGCTTGAACCTGGATATAAAAGAGGGTGAGATTTACGGCTTCCTGGGGCCAAACGGGGCGGGCAAGACGACCACAATGCTGATGCTGCTTGGACTTACCGAGCCGACCTCTGGGATGGCTCGTATCTTCGGGTATAATTCTACCCGGGAGCCGCTCAAGGTAAAGCGCATCACCGGCTATATCCCGGAAAAAGTAGGTTTTTACGAGGACTTGAGTGCAGCTCAGAACTTAGTCTATACTGCCCGGTTAAATGGTCTTCCTGAGGAAGTTGTTATGGAACGGGTAAGTGAATCACTGGACGTAGTTGGCCTGTCAAAGGCCGCCGGGCAGAAGGTGCGTGAGTTCTCGAGAGGCATGAAGCAGCGCCTGGCGATTGGTGACATTCTAGTCAAAGAGCCCAGAGTAGCCATCTTGGATGAGCCAACCATGGGGATAGACCCCAAGGGGGTAAGCCAGATGCTCGACCTTATCGGCCGGATAGCTAAAGAGCGAAAGATGACCATTATCCTGTGTTCGCATCAATTGCACCAGGTGCAGAGAATTTGCAATCGTGCCGGCATACTGTTAAAGGGACAGATAGTTGCTGAGGAGCAGCTGGACAAGCTTGGGGGGAAGGCTTTTGGTGACCGGCGGTTTATCATAGAGGTTCAATTATCCGAAATTACCGAAGATGTCATTGAACGTGTTAAGCGGCTTAAGGGTGTAGTCGGCGTTGAATCCTCCGGAGATTTGCTGATAGTTACCTGCCAGGAAGATTTGAGACCACAGATTGCCAAGGCGGTCGTAGCTGCCGAAGGCTCACTAATAGGGATGAAAGCCCAGAGCCAGGATTTAGAAGACATATACCTGAAATACTTTGCCGAGGATTAGCATGCAGGGAATGATAACCGTATTCCGTAAGGAATTATCGGACCTCTTTACCAGCTGGCGGTTTATAATACTGTTCGCTATGGTCTTTCTGGCTGGAATATTCACCATATATGTGGCCAGTCAGAATATACGGGGAGAAGTATCCGGGACCGCTGAATTTGTTTTTATCAGGCTTTTCACTACTTCTGATGAGAATATGCCCGGTCTATTCCAGTTCCTTAATCTCATCGCCGTTTTTTTCGTGCCGATTGTGGGCATAGCCCTTGGCTTTGACGCCATTAATGAGGAGAGGAACAACGGGACAATGAGTCGTCTCCTGTCTCAGCCTATCTTCAGGGATGCGGTTATCAATGGCAAGTTTCTGGCGGGCATAGTTACCATAGCGGTTATGATAACCAGTATAGTCCTGATAGTGGGTGGGGCGGGACTCCGGATGATTGGAGTACCTCCCAGCTCGGAAGAGATTATCAGGCTCATGTTTTTCCTGGCGATAACTATTTTCTACGGCGCATTCTGGCTGGGCTTGGCTATATTATTCTCTATATTCTTCCGCCGAGTGGCTACCTCAGTCCTGGCCTCTATCGCCATATGGATTTTCCTTTTCTTTTTCATGCCTATAATTGCTGGACTTGTCGCCAATATAATGGCACCGGTAGACCAGGGAGCCAGTTCCCAGGCTCTTCTCAGCAATCTGGGGGTGCAAAGCACCATTCTTCAGCTCTCGCCCGTCCGCCTCTACCAGGAGGCGGTATCGGTTCTTCTGGTGCCCGGGGCCCGTACGCTGGGGCAGACAATACAGCTTCTGGGTGGTGGGGCGGCCGGATTATTGCCTAATCCGCTTTCCTTGAGTCAGAGCTTGTTGTCTATCTGGCCTCATCTGGTAACCATTGTTGCCCTGACGGCGGTCTGCTTCGGTATCTCTTATATCAAGTTTATGCGTGAAGAGATAAGAGCCTGAGCGGCACCTGATAGAGCTGTCGGAGAGTACTAACTAAAGCCTGTCCTGATGTTCCTAGACGTTGAACAGGAAGGTGATTACATCGCCATCCTGAACAGCGTAGCTCTTACCCTCAAGCCGTAACATCCCTTTCTTGCGGGCTTCGGCCGGACTGCCGCACTTCATCAGGTCATCAAAGCCGATCACTTCGGCCCGAATAAAGCCCCTTTCCATATCGGAATGGATTTTACCGGCAGCTTCGACCGCAGCGGCACCTTTTTTAATAGTCCAGGCCTTTACTTCAGCTGAAGCCGTAGTAAAAAAAGAGATTAGCCCCAGAAGTTCACTGGATAGCTTTATGATTCGGTTGAGCCCTGACTCCGTTACCCCGAACTCAACACGCAATTCTTCAGCTGCGTTTTCATCCAGCTGTGCCAGCTCCATTTCCAGCTTGCCGCACAGCGTAATTAAGCGGCATCCGGGACGTGAATAGCGCGAAGCCAGCTCTGCTTCCAGAGACGCTGCTTGAGGCAGCTGGTCTTCGCCAATGTTGACCACCACCAGTAATGGATTAGCGGTAAGAAACTGATAGTTAGCCATAATTCTGGCTTCGTCGGCGGATGGTTCGATTTCCCGGATTGGCCTCTCTTTTTCCAGGTCGGCCTTGAGCTTACCCAGCATTTCTTGCTCCCGGAGAAGGTTCTGGCGGTCCGGTGGTTTGGCGCCTTTTAGTGATATCTCTATTCTCTCCAGCCTTTTTTCCAGCAGGGCTAGGTCGGAAAAGGCGAGCTCCAGATTCATAGCGGCAATATCCCGCTCTACATCCAGGCTGCCTTCAATATGGGGTATGCTATCATCGGTAAAGGCCCGGACTACATTGATCAGGGCGTCTACATTTCTGAGCTTAGCTAGCAATTGACCACTTGCTGTCTTTTCTTTGACCAGGTCTGTCACCGAAGCCCCTATATCAATATAGGTCACCTCGGCGGGAACAACCTTCCTGGGGTGCAGCATATCGGCTAATCCTTTGAGGCGGGGCTCGGGAACCTTGGCTACCCCAATATGAGAGCCTTCCTGGGCATGACCTCCGGCGCCAGCGCTATGCCCAGTTAAAGCATTGAAGATGGTCGTCCGGCCGCTTTGAGCCAGCCCTATGATGCCAATATCCACACTCATAAATCGATTTTAATGTCCTGCCTTTATTAGTTCTCTAGCATGCTTCACGGCGCGGTCTCTTTCATCTTTAAGCAGCGCTTCATTGCCGGCCAGGTTCAATAAGGCGAGAAGTGCCTCATGGGTGCCGATATTACCAATGCTCTCTGCGGCTTTAATTCTCAACCCGGCGGTGAGTTCTAAGTCGGTAGCAATACCAACCAGCTTCTTCACCTCGTCAGCTTTGTCTGCCATATTACCCTCCTTTATTGTTGGATAGAACAGTTAGTATTTATTCTACTCTTTGTGCGGCATCCTTACAATAGGGGTTGGTTATTAGTCTCAGCCATTTGATTCTTCTTTAGCAACCCTATCCCCTTTGTGCAACCGGGGACATAGGTAACACTTTAGACCGGGCACATAGGTAACACTTCGCCCCTTCGAGCTTCCCCGGAAAGATGCCTGTTATAGCAGCTTCGCCTCTTTTCATGTTATTCCTCCTCTACTAGTAGAAGTACACAGTTGGTAATAAATGTGGTGTTTAAGAGGGGCGATAGCCCCATGATAGGAAGATACATTCATATCACAACTAATTTCACCTTCCCCGTCCCTTACCGAGGGAGGGGGATACAGGGGGAGGGTTGTCAAATAAATATTAAGGGGTGAGGTTAATAAACAATTCCCGCATATTTACTGAAGTGGTGGTGTGGTAAAATGGGGGGAGCTGATAAAGAGAGGCAAGCCTTGTTATATATCCTATTAGGTGAGGATGATTATTCCCTCTACCAGGCGCTTGAAGAGATTAAAGGAAGTGTTGGCGACCAGACGCTCTTGGCGGCTAACACTGCTGAGCTTGATGGTCAGCAGGTAACCCTAAGCCAATTGAGCGCAGCCTGTGAGACGTTCCCGTTTTTAGCAGAAAGACGCCTGGTCATTGTCAAGGGGCTGCTGGCGCGCTTCGAACCCAAGAGGAGGTCCGGCCAGAAAAAGACGGCGCGCCTGCCTAATCAGCAAAACCAGTACAAATTGATGGCCGACTGTCTTGGTCAGATACCTGACAGCACCATAGCCGTATTAATCGATGCCAGAGCAGGCAGCCATAATCCTCTGTTAAGGGAACTTTCAGGCAAAGCGGAGGTGAAGTCTTTCCCTTTACTGAGAGGCGCCAAGCTGCGTCAATGGATTCAGCGGCGGGTAAAGGAGAAAGGGGGCAGTATATCCCAGCAGGCAGCGGAATTGCTGGCCAGGATGGTGGGCAGCAACCTATGGGTTGTGGCAAGCGAGATGGACAAGCTGGCTCTGTTCACTTCAAGGCGGCAAATCGAGGTGGAGGATGTTAAAACAGTAGTAAGCTATGCCCAGCAGGCCAGTGTTTTTGCTATGGTTGATGCTATCCTCGAGTTTAAAATTGGCCCGGCTGAGCGGGCGCTGCAGCAGTTATTACGGGAGGGAGCGGCACCAGCCTATCTTCTGGTAATGCTATCACGTCAGGTTCGGATGATTGTTCGAGCTAAGGAGCTGAGAAGGCAAGGAAAGGCTGGGATGGAGATTCAGAACAAGTTGGGGCTGACTTCGGAGTTTGTTTTAAATAAAACATTAGAGCAAGCTGACCGGTATACCCTGGCAAGGCTGAAAGAGGTATATCACCGGCTTCTGGAAGCTGACCTCGCTATTAAGACGGGGAAATATGACGGTGAACTTGCCCTGAGTATTCTGGTTGCTGAACTATGCCAGCCGGACAGGTATAGGAGTTACGCCAAACTTGACAGAATATCGTCCTCATGTTAGACTTCTGTTAACCTCAAAGAAGTTTACTAAACCTACCTAACTATTTCTACATTCCTCTGTATAAGGCCGAGCGGGCAAGGAGACAGGATGACAGTTGCGAGCAATACTGCCCGACTACAGAAATTGTTTGGTAAGGGCCTGTCAAAAAGGCACCTGATTCTGGCCAGCAACCGGGGACCCATTGAATATCACCTGTCTCCGGATAGGGAACTTCAAGCTCAGCGTGGCAGTGGTGGTGTGGTCACTGCGCTCAGTAGCCTCAGCAAGTATGTAGAAGTTGACTGGATTGCCAGTGCAATGGGGGAGGGGGACAGGGAGGCAGCTAAGAGGGCAACGGGAGAACGTTTTAAAGTAGCCCAGGCTGACGATAAATTATATCTTCACTTTGTAGTCAGCCCCAGAAATGCCTACCATAAATATTACAGTATCATTTGTAACCCTCTTCTGTGGTTTCTCCAGCACTATATGTGGAATTCTTCCCGTACTCCCAATATAGACCGGGTAGTTTATGATGCCTGGGAGAATGGCTATGTCCCGGTGAATCAGGCCTTTGCTCAGGCAGTTGTTGCTGACGCAATGCAGTTTGAATCACGCCCGGTAATAATACTGCACGATTATCACCTTTATCTGGTTAGCGATTATATTCGGCAGCAGCTGCCAGAGCTGATAATTCAGCACTTTACTCACATTCCCTGGCCATCACCCCACTACTGGCAACTGTTACCCTCTTTCATGCGGCAAGCAATCTTGAAGAGTCTGTGTGCCGCTGATATTGTTGGCTTACAGACCGCCCGAGATGTGCTCAGTTTTTTATATTGTTGCCAGTCATTTATCGATGAGGCAGAGATAGATTATAGGCAGCAGGCCGTTCAAGTGAATGGCCACATTGTCAGGGTCAAAGCCTACCCAATATCCGTCGATGTGGTTGGTCTTAAAACTATAGTCTGTTCAACTAAATGCCAGGAGTACGAGGAGAAGCTGCGTCACCTCTGTGGGGAACAGACTATAGTTCGCGTGGACAGGTGCGAACCGAGTAAGAATATCATTCGTGGCTTTAGAGCCTTTGATACGTTACTCGAGCGCTATCCCCAGTTCCGGGGAAAGGTTAAGTTTCTAACTTTTCTCGTCCCATCCAGAACCCATCTCAAGCCATATCAAAGGTATACCGAGGAGGTTAACCAGCTAATAGAAGCTATAAATAATAAGTACCGAACTGCGGAATGGTATCCTATCGACTTATTTTACGAGAACAACTACATACAAGCTATCGCTGGCATGCGCCTGTCTGATGTTCTGCTGGTAAATGCAGTTGTTGATGGTATGAACCTGGTAGCCAAGGAAGGCCCCACCGTTAATAATCGTGACGGGGTGCTGATACTATCGGAGGCGGTGGGGGCTTGCGAGCAATTGGGGCATAATGCGCTGACGGTAGCACCAGCCGACCTGGAAGGAACAACACAGGCTTTATACCAGGCGCTAACCATGCCACCCGATGAGAAGAGCCGGCGTGCCACCAGACTCAAAGAGTCGATTGAGAAAGAGGACCTGACTGACTGGCTTTTACACTTGATTGAGGATACGGTTAGCTTGCTTGAAGAGCGGTCCGGGATAGCCACTCCAGAAAGCGTTCTACATCACCTATCCCGTTCAACGTAAAATCAATTTCGGCTAGCAGCCTTTCCGGCATCTCCTGGCTGGTGATGCCAATGGCAAAGCCGTGGAAGTCTGAATCACGGGAAGCGGCGTGTATTGCTCTGAAAGCATCAATATCAGTGAAGTCATCGCCCAGATAGATACCGCCTCGCAGATTATACCCCTGTATTAATGATGATACGGCCGTTCCCTTGCTCGCTTCTACTGGTGGTAGCAGGTTGATTGACATCCTCCCCGGCAAGATTCGCAAGCTCTTAGCCTGGATTGAATTCTCCAGCGCGGCTAGGATATATCTCCTGGCCGTTTCAGGCTCCGGGCAGAGACGGTAATGGATAGTGGCGGTCACCCCCTTATTCTCTATCATGATACCCTCTATTGAAAGTAGCCGGGTTAATTCCTCAGTCGCCGCTTTGATTATTTCAGGGTAAGCCCTGACGTCCCTGGCCAGTTCCAGGTTGCCATTGGCCCATCGTTCCAGACCATGATTGCCAATATAGACCATACTATCAATTTTAATCATGTCTTTGACTTCAGTAGCGGGTCTCCCTGAGATGGCGGCAACCAGGTCAAGACGCTGGCTGAGGATGTGGAGATACTGGCGGCAGAGTGGAGAGACCACAGCCTGTTGTGGAGTAGGGGCAGTCTCACTTATAGTGCCATCCACATCAGTCATAAGCCCAAAGCGAGACCGCCTGAGAGTTTCTTCAATCAAGTCAAGGTGGTCAAACAGGTACGACACAAGCTAAATTTAACAGGGGACGTGTCTCGCCGTCAACTCCATGCCAAGAGAGACTGTTTAGCAACCTATCCCCCATTCTCCTTCAGCTAGTAGAAGTGCACAGTTGGCAATAAATGGGGTGTTTAAGAGGGGCGATAGCCCCATGATTAGAAAGATACATTCATATCATAACTAATTTCCCCTCCCTTACTAAGGGAGGGGGATAAAGGGGATAGGTTGACAAATAAATATAAAGAGGGTGAGATTAGTAGGCAATCTCTGGCCGGAGGCTCGACAAATTGACCGATATAGGATAAAGTGATATTCGGGATGTGAGTTTTACAATATGAGAATAAGCTGGCTATAAAAAGTATTTCCAAAAAAAACTGAGGGAGCACGATGAAGATTCGCAAAGCGATTATTACGGCGGCGGGCTGGGGAACCAGGTTCTTACCCATCACCAAGGCTCAACCCAAGGAGATGCTCCCGCTGGTAAACAAGCCCCTGATTCAGTATTCGGTAGAAGAAGCAATTAGTTCAGGCATCGAGCAAATTATATTGATAACCGCTCTGGGTAAAAGGGCTATTGAAGACTACTTCGACCGCTCCTTTGAGTTAGAGTATGTCCTGGAGCAAAAAAAGGAGACCGGGCTGCTCAAGGAGATGCAGGAGCTATCCGGGCTGGTCAATATTTGCTACATCAGGCAAAAAGAGCAGCTGGGTCTCGGTCATGCTATCCTGTTGGCTAAGGATATTATTGGTGACGAACCCTTCGCCGTCCTGCTCCCGGATGATATTATTGTAAGTAAAGTGCCGGTGTTGAAGCAGATGATAGATGTTTACGAGCAGTATAAAACCAGTGTCATCGCCGTTGAGCGCATTAGTAAGGAGGACACGGTCAAGTACGGCATCATTGAACCGGGAAGGGTTTCAGACCATGTATACCAGGTGCTGGGTCTCGTCGAGAAGCCTGAGCCGGATAAAGCCCCTTCCGACCTGGGCGTGGTGGGCAGGTATATCCTTACTCCCCGGATATTTGATGCCCTTGAAATTACCCCGCCGGGTAAAAACCGGGAGATTCAGGTTACTGACGCCATGCAGTTATTACTCAAACAGCAAGCAATATACGCCTACGAGTTTCAAGGGGTACGCTATGATACGGGCACGCCCTTAACCTGGCTTAAGGCAACCATCGCTTTTGCCCTGAAACATCCTGATTTTGGGCAGGAGCTGAAGGAATATCTGCGCCAGCTTCTCTGAATTTGTTTTGAACCTCCTATTCATTGACAGCCAGTCAGCCTTACACTAAAATCGTAGGAAAGCGTATGTTTTATTTCTTGAGAAGTATCAGTTAGTGATGGAGAGTAACAAGTGACCAGCGATGAAGTTCGAGCGGCATTTCTAGCCTTCTTTGAGGGAAAAAATCATAAAGTAATTCCCAGCTCCTCGTTAATACCTCAGGGTGACCCCACTTTACTGCTTACCAGTGCCGGCATGGTGCAGTTTAAGCCTTATTTCCTGGGACAGGTGGTGCCACCCAATCCCCGTCTGGCATCGTGCCAGAAGTGCTTTCGCACTACCGATATTGAAGAAGTAGGCGACCCCAGTCACCTTACCTTTTTTGAGATGCTGGGCAACTTCAGTATCGGTGACTACTTTAAGGAGGAGGCTATCAAATGGGCGTGGGAGTTTGTAACCCACCGCCTGGGACTGCCGCCGCAGCGGCTGTGGATATCTATCTTCCTTGACGATGACGAGTCTTTCCACTACTGGCGGGAGCTGGGAGTGCCTGAACAGAGAATATCGCGCCTCGGTGAGAAGGATAACTTCTGGGGACCTGCCGGCGATTCCGGACCATGTGGCCCCTGCAGTGAAATTCACTATGATTTGGGGGAGGAGGTTGGCTGCCGGAAACCCTCCTGTGCCCCGGGCTGTGATTGCGGTCGTTTCTCTGAAATATGGAACCTGGTATTCACTCAATACGACCAGGATAAAGATGGGAATCGTACTTTACTGCCCAGGCCTAACATCGATACCGGCATGGGGCTGGAGAGGACCGCCGCCATCATGCAGGGCAAAACCTCGGTCTATGATACTGACCTATTTATTCCCTTGATAAAAAGAATAGCTGATTTATCTGGCAAGAAGTATGATGCCGGTGATGACACCGGTAATGCGATGCGGATAATAGCCGAGCACGGGCGGGGGATAGCTTTTCTCATCGGTGATGGCGTAATCCCGGGCAACGAGGGACGGGGCTACGTGTTGCGCCGGCTGCTGCGCCGGGCGGCGCTCTTCGGCCGAAAACTGGGGCTGGCTAAACCCTTCCTGGCGGAAATAGCCGAAATAACTATTGGGCAGATGGAGCACGTTTATCCTGAACTGGGACAGAGGCAGGACTTCATTATTAAAGTCATCGAGCTTGAGGAAGCCAGATTCGATGAGACACTCAGTACCGGACTGGAATTAGAAGAAGAGTTGATGTCTGTCAAGGAGGAGGATAGAAAGAATCTTACGGTTGTTTATAAGAAAAACGAAGAAGACTTTAAGAGTAAACCAGTTGAGCCACTATTTAAGATCGTGGCAGCCAATATTGCACCGTATCAATTCAGTGGCAATATTTCCTCACAACTGTATAAGCTTACTGAGGAGATGAAACAGATTCAAGGTCGGCAAGAAGAGCTTAGGTTTTATAGCGACAAGTGGCCAAAAATATACGATGCCTCTGGAACTATAAGTGCTCAAGAAGCCTTTAAACTCTACGATACTTACGGTTTTCCGGTAGAGCTAACTAAAGAGATTGCCGCCGGGCGTGGTGTCCCGCCGGAAGAAGGTTTTGAAAAAGAACTTGAAAAAGAAATGGAAAGGCAGCGGGAGAGAGCTAAGGCAACACAGAAATTCGGCGGCACTCTGGAAGTGGCTGGACTGCACGACCGGCTCAATATCGAGGAGACACCTTTTATCGGGTATCACAGCCTCGAGCACAAATCGGTTATTATCAGTCTCCTGGTTGATGGCGCATCGGTAGAGACGATAGAAGAGGGACAGGAGGCAAGCCTGATTCTGGAGACAACCCCTTTCTATGCTGAGATGGGTGGGCAGACAGGTGATGCCGGCGAGATATTCGGCCGGTCTGGGCGCTTCTCAGTGACCAACACTATTCGAGTCCCAACCGATATTATTGTCCACCAGGGACGTATTACTGAAGGACAGGTAAGTCTAGGGGATGAAGTCGCCGCCGAGGTAAACAAGGAGCGGCGTCTTGACATTGCCCGCAATCATACCGCCACCCATTTGCTACAGTCGGCTCTCCGCCAGGTATTGGGCGAGCATGTTCAACAAAGGGGTTCACTGGTAGCCCCCGACCGACTGCGGTTCGACTTCGCTCACCTGACGGCGATGACCAGGGAGGAAATACAGAAAGTTAACCACATTGTTAATGAGAAAATCCGCCAGGACCTGGCAGTATACGATGAAGAAGTTCCCTATAAAGAGGCAATTGACAGCGGGGTGATAGCAATCTTTGATGAAAAATATGGTGATGTGGTTCGTGTACTTAAAATCGGTAGACCACTGGTAAGCGCTGAGCTATGTGGTGGCACCCATGTCGTCGCCACCGGTGAGATAGGCTTCCTCCATATTATCGGCGAGAGTAGCATTGGTGCCGGACTGCGCCGTATTGAGGCAGTTACTGGTAGAGGGGCTGAGAGGTATGTTGACCAGCGTCTTTCAGATTTGCAGGCGACTGCGGATTACCTGGATGCTGAACTGGATACTGTTATGGATAAGGCGTATAGCCTATCTATTGAACTGAAGAACGAGCGCAAGCAAATTCTAGCGCTGGAGAAGGAACTGGCCAAGAAAGAAGTAGAATCTCTGCTAAGCCAGGCAGAAGTAGTTAATAGCGTAACCTTGCTGGCAGCTAGGGTGTCAACTACTAACCAGCAGGTTTTACGGGAAATGGCTGACTCTATTAGGGATAAGCTAAAGAGCGGGATAATAGTCCTCGGCACAGTGTATAACGATAAACCTATATTCCTGGCGGCAGTTACCCGGGATTTAGTAGATAAGGGCTATGATGCTGGCAAAATAGTGAGTGAAGTGGCTAAAGTAGCCGGTGGTGGTGGCGGCGGCAAAGCCAGCCTGGCCCAGGCCGGTGGCAAGCATAAAGATAAATTAAACGAGGCTCTTCGTCTAGTGAAAAGCCTGATTTGATGTTTGACGATAGATGCAATCTTGAGTGAAGAATAGTAGTTTAGGGTAACCGAGGGTGGACTGGTTCACTGTTGGCTATGAGCGAACTATTGCCAGCAGAGGACAGGGGAGTATTGCTATTCCTCTGCCTTTGAGGGATAGAGATGCAAAAGGAGAGTTTAAGAGGGACGAAGTCCCTCTTAAAAACCAATTCCCC
>SDBV01000551.1_pt1 | contig 54064 bp, 39 predicted proteins | sample 2277081 | NCBI WGS metagenome assembly SDBV01 (sample SAMN10402039, study PRJNA504765) | marine sediment metagenome | isolation source: marine sediment core GS10_PC15, 223 cmbsf | place: Arctic Ocean: Southern Knipovich Ridge | collected 2010
ATAAAGGTAAGGCGGAAGCAGGAGGGGAAGACCGGTGAGTATAAAGATATTATAGAATCGCAGCTTGATGATGGAATAATAGAAAACAAAGAAGTTGAGGACATGCTGCTTCAACCTGATGATATATTAATGGTTGAGCGCAATAAAACATTTTTTATTTACGGAGAGGTTCAAGGAACCGGAAAATTTGTGCTTGATTCTGATATGACAGTCTTCAAGGCTATTACGCTTGCAGGAGGATTTACTAAATGGGGCTCTGGAAGTCGGGTCAGAATTTTAAGGCCAAAGGATAACCAGCCTGGACTTGAGACAATCAAGGTAAACATTGATGATGTTTTAGATGGAGATGCCTCTGCAGACATGTATCTTAAGCCTAAAGATGTAATAGTGGTGTCAACAGGGATATTTTAATAGTATAGGAATTTTCATTTTTTTGACAGGATGTACAGAATAGACAGGATAATAAAAAATCATGTAAATCATGTTAATCCTGTCTGAAAAGTTCCGTTTTTTTTGACAGGATGTACAGGATAGTCAGGATAATAAAAAATCATGTAAATCATGTTAATCCTGTCTGAAAAGTTCCGCCGAAAGCGGTTAAGTTCAGAATGGAGAACAAAGGTTGAAGGACGAGAGAGACTCAGTAAGGAATCGGGATATTTAATGGAAACATATACAAATGATCCAAGTACCTTGCGGGATTATCTTAAAATTATATTTAGACATAAAATAATATTTTATGTTCTCCCGATAGCAATATTAATCCCTGTTTATATATCATTCGAACTTAAGATGCCAATATACCAGGCATCAGTTGAGATGTATGTCAAAGGACAATACAAAGCAAACGTGAATCATTATAGTGAGTATGCTTTTGGAAGCCCGACAGAGAAGCATTCTGAATTTCTAAAAACAAATATTGTAATTAAGCGTGTAGTTAAGGCACTCAAGCTGGATCAAGTCCCCATTGATTATGAACTGAGACATGCCCCCAGACTCAAAGCAGCTTTAATGAAGCGGGGGGTTGAAAGTTTAAAACAGAAGCTTGCGGAGATGTCAACAGAGGAAAAGCAAGATTTCTTATTCAAGCAAGCTATGGGAAAATTGGGTGGCAGTATAAGCGCGCTGCCCGGAGTAAATAGCCTTTTTTTCTATATCAGTGTTAGAAACGTTAGCCCGGAATTTGCTGCAGTTATTGCCAATTCAGTAAGCCGTTCGTATCTTATCTTTGACCTTGAACAGCAGATTTTAGAACTTCAACTGAAATACGGGGAAAAACATTCAACAGTTATACGATTGAAGGACTATATTAAAAAGCTGGAACCGCTGCTCGACGGTAGAATTATCCCCGATTTAGAGGCAATAGGCCCTACCAGTATTAAGGTAATGAAGCAAGCAATAAGAGGAAAACGAAAGGCGCAGGGGAACAGGAATGTACTGCTTGTTCTTTCTTTTGTAACAAGTATGTTTCTAAGTGTCATTCTTTGCTTTATTTTTCATTATTTTGACCAGACATTCAGGTCACCTCAGGATATAGTGAATTTTCTTGACATTCCTTTTTTAGGTTCCATCCCAAAAAGAAAATCGAAAGATAAGCTTTTAGTTAGTGATGTTAATCCACATGCAAATGACTATATACGGTCTTATCAAAACTTGTGTGATCAAACATTGCTGATGATAAAAGCTAACAATATAAAATCCCTGCTGATAACTGACTCTGAAGGGTCTCAGGATAATGCTTTTATTGTTGTTAATATTGGAACGTACATTGCTCAAAAGACAAATAATAAGGTGCTTATTATAGATGCTGATTTAAGGGAATCTTCAGTATCTAAAATATTCAATATCTCTGATAATCAGGGACTTAATGAAGTAATTGAAGAAAAAGTGCTTTTTGAAGATGCAGTACATGATTTGGGTTCTAACTTGTATGTTTTACCGTCAGGCAAGACTGTATTAAATCCTGTTACCCTTTTAGACTCCTCAATAATGTCTAAGTTAATTAAAACAGCTGAAGAGAGGTATGATCTGATCCTTATTAACTCTGCAGCAGGGCTTAAGGACTTTATGGATAGTGTAATCCTGTCTTCTATTACAAGTGCTTTTGCTGTTGTTATTAATGAAGGTAAGATCAGGCGTCAGATAATTCTGGAAGCAATGGCACCGCTTAAACAGAAAAAGGTCAAGATAATAGGAGCCGTCTTAAATAATCGCAGGTACGTTATCCCTGAAATAATTTATAAGCTGGTATAAAAACACTCACGTGTGAAGAGGAACAGAATGAAAGGAGATAAATTGAAAGTATTGGTTACCGGTGGTGCAGGGTTTATAGGTTCACATATAGTAGACAGACTAATTAATGAAGGTTACGAAGTTGTGATAGTAGATGACCTGACTTCAGGAACAGAAAGAAATATTAACAAAAATGCCAAGTTTTATAAACTTGATATAAAAAATCCGGAGTTGGAATCTATCTTTAAGAATGAACGGCCTGACTATGTTAACCACCACGCTGCCCAAAAAGACGTACGTGTTTCTGTTTCTGACCCGATTTATGACGCTGAGATAAATATATTGGGTACGATTAACATTCTTCAAAATTGTGTTAAGTATGGAGTGAGAAAAATTATATTTGCTTCAACAGGTGGAGCAATCTATGGAGAACAGGAAGTTTTTCCAGCGCCGGAAAACCACCCTGAAAGACCGATTAGTCCTTATGGTATAACTAAACTCGTTGCTGAACATTATATGTACTATTATAAAACTATCCATGGGTTAGATTACGCTTCACTTCGTTATTCAAATGTTTATGGCCCCCGTCAGGACCCCCATGGAGAGGCCGGGGTCGTGGCAATTTTTATTCAAAAGATGCTTGAAGGAAGCCAGCCGGTTATCAATGGAGATGGGGAACAAACGAGAGATTTTGTATATGTTGGAGATGTGGCCAATGCCAGTGTTCTGGCTATAAAGAATAATACGTCGGATAACATCTTTAATATCGGGACCGGTGTTGAGACATCAATTAATCGAGTATTTAATCATCTCAGAGAGATCATAGATTCATCAATTGATGAAAAACACGGCCCTTCTCAACTGGGAGAGCAGAGAAGAAGCGTAATCGAATGTATAAAAGCAAAGAAAATATTACGCTGGGAGCCAAAAGTTTCACTCGCAGATGGATTAAAAGAGACCTGCGAGTATTTCCATGAAACAAGGTCAAGTAAATTGTAGATTTTTTACAGGTTCATGTATACACCATTAGAAATCAACAGTGAGTAGTTCTTTTATAATGCAGATTATATTTTAATGAAAAATCTGCATTAAGATGTATTGATTATTTAGAGTCCGTGTATAAATATGACACTGGAGTCGTCATTCCCGCAGTCTGTTGAGCGGGAATCCAGTCTTTTTAGTAAGTTCTGGATGCCCGATTAAAGACCTGCCTATCGGCAGACAGGCTTCGGGCATGACAAAAACAAAAAACGGCAGTTTATACACAAACACTATTTATGTATTTTCTATTCAGGTTACAATGTTTATTATGTAACTGAGACGGCGGAGCAGCGTTTTGAAGACCATTTTCCTGACAATAATTATTTTAATAGGTTACTGGGGATTTTCTGAGAATGTCCCTCCTAACTCGTTATTATTAATTTACGGAGCTCTTGTTATTGTTCCGGTAGTTTTTATTATTGTAAAGAAAAACATGCTATATGCACTGATGGGATGGTTTTATTTTGTTTTATTTAAACATGGACTTTGGGAATATGCAAGTGGGAAAATTTCTTTTCCTGTGATCCCGGACATTACTACGGAGAGGATAATATGGATTGTTCTTTTCATTATTTTATTCTTTGGGGTGACAATACGTACAATGAAATTTGATATTGGTAGTACTAAGATTGATATAACAATGTTTATCTTTTGTATATACCTTTTGATTTCGATGATTGTTGCCGATACTATATACGTGCAGGGACAAGGGTTAACTTTAAGTTTTTTTCTATCAGAGTATGCTATGCCGTTTTCTATGTTTTTTCTTGCCAAACACATTATAAATGATGAACAGAAGATAAAAAAAATGTTTATTTTTTTTACAATCATAGGAGTTTATTTAGGCATTACCGGAATATTTGAATATTTAAAATTGGATTATTTAGTCTTTCCTCCATATATAATGGAAACGTATGGGATTCACCATGGACGAGCAAGAGGCCCTTTTTTAGCCGCTTCGACTAATGGATGGGTTTTAGGAATGATAATTTTTATGACACTTCATCTTTTACTGCACAGTAATAAGAAATGGATAAAACGTTTCTGCACTGTTTCACTTATATTGATGTTGATTACTCTTTTATTAACGTTGACACGTTCTGTCTGGATAGGATTTATTCTTGCGTCATTAGTAATACCAATATTCTCACCGCAAATAAGAAAAGCATTTTTTGTAAGTATCTTGGCGCTTCTTCTTCTTTTTAGTATACTAGTCAGCCTCGGTGAATTTAAATATCATGATGTGGACGATCGAGACATTAGCGAAAGAACGGATTTATCGATTTCAGAAAAAATTAGCACTAGAGCTGGGAGAAAGGGCACGCTAGAAGGCCGCATGACGTTATACGGGATAGGATGGAGAATGTTTCTTGAAAAGCCTGTTTTTGGACATGGTTATAAATCATATATGAAAAGCAACATTTACAAAATACACCAAATTAATTTTCACGATGTATTTGCTGCAATGATAGCAGAATTAGGTTTGGCAGGTTTGAGTATGTATTTGTTTATTGTTATTAGTATCTTGATGAGCAGTGTAAGATTGTATCGGCAATTACCCTTAAATGTATTTATAGGCAAGGAATTAGCAGTAACATTTTTTGGAGTGTTTATTGTTCATAACGTAATACTTCAATTCACCGGATTTCAAGGCAATATTTTTCCAATAGGCCAATTTTATTTAATGGCAGGTATCATAGTCGGACTTTATCAGAGAGTTTCTAAACAAGCAATATCAGAGAAACTCAACTGGCAAGTGCAGGAAATCGAGGGGAATATGCAGATGGAAAAAAATGGCTGATGCGAAAATATCAAAAACTAATCAAGTTTTTTTTGGCGCATTGGTAAAGGAGCTGTTATTAATAATTTTATTGTTATTAGTTTTTTGTGTAACAAATTATTCATTTGCAGCAGATAGCGTTATAAAAGTGTATTACAACAGGGAAATTGGGCGGGTGAACAAGAAGATTTTTGGCAGTAGTTTTTTAGGTTATGATTACACTTTGAATTATCCAGATATGAATTATCACTATTATGGCTATACTGATTATGGTAGTGGAATTTGGAATCCAAAACAAAATAAATCGGTAAAAGAGGCTATTGATTTAGCAAAAAGGGCTGGATTGTCCATTATTCGTTTCCCCGGTGGATGTGGCGCTCATCATTATAATTGGAAGAATGCTATCGGTGAAAATAGAGAGCATTATTTATACGGCATAGATGAGTTTCTAGAGAGTGTTAAGGAAATAGATGCGGAGCCGTTTTTTACAGTGAGCTATTTTACAGGCAATGCCCAGGATGCTTCTGACCTGGTGGAGTATTTAAATGCTCCGGGTGACGGGAAACATCCATGGGCAGATAAGAGGGCCCGGAATGGACATCCTGAATCGTACAGTGTCAAATATTTTGAATTTGGAAATGAAGTATGGCATGGTGACCATGTAAAAATAAAACATGTAAATCCGATAAAATACGCGGAAAGGTATCTTATCTACCGGGAAGCCATGAAAAAGGTAGATCCTTCTATACAGCTTGGATTACTTTTTTATCATAATGCATGGAACCGCAAGGTGTTAGAAACAGTGGGAAGTGAATTTGATTTTCTGGTCAGGCATGATGGTCCTCCTCATATTAATGGCCTTGATGCGGAAGGGTTATATGAGGTGGGACTTGGCGCATTGATTATAGATAATGAAAAGAACTTTAGAAATAATTTGAAACTTGTTAAAAGGATGACCCGGAGAGACGATGTATATTTAGCAGTAACTGAATATAGTCGTGGATTTCCAGCAGCTGATTTAAAGCATTACAGACATTCTCTCGGTGGCTCACTTATTATTGCAGAATTCTTGAAAATCTTTATGAAACCCGAGCATAAAATTCTTTTTGCTAACAACTGGCATTTTTCAAATGGTTTCGCTGAAATGGTAAGATCAGAAAGTAATTTTATGAAGCATGACTATCGAACTCCGATTAATTATATTAAACACCCAATTTACTATGTTTTTGAGCTCTATAATGAACATTTCGGAGACATATTGATAGATACCGTTGTAAATAGCAGCACATATGATCTGGCCGAATATAAACCTTACATGAAAAAACGTAATAAGACGATAAGAGATGGAACGATTATAAATAAGAATTTATTAAATGAAGGATGGAATATAAGAAATTTATCAGGTATTTTTACAGAAGAAAAAGACGGAATCCTGGAAATAGATTTTATTAATTCAGATCACTTTAACTATGTTCACTCCACAAAACATGTCAAGATTTTACCGGATACATATTACAGATTATCCGGTAAAATCAGGACTGATAACTTGATTGATAAAAACGGGGGTGTATCTCTTTCGGTTGTTGATGGCAGAGGATGGCAGAAAACACAATCAGCGGTTTCTACAAGGAAAATTGCCGGGACTACTGGCTGGCAATTTGTTGATGTTCTTTATAAAACCCTGCCGGATGCTGAATCTGTGAATGTAATAGCCAGAAGGATTGGGAAGGAAGGTCCATTAAAGGGAAAAGCTTTTTTTAAAGATGTAAGGCTCGATAAATATATTCTTCCGGATACACACATACCCTATTTATCGTTAAATGCCAGTAAGAGTAAAAAACTGAATAGTGTATATCTGATGGTAATAAATAAAAATATGGATGAAGATATAACTTCTTTAATTGAGCTAAATGATTTTGTGCCATCCGGGAAAGCTGACGCCTGGATATTGAACGGCCCATCAATAGATGCTAGTAATGAGAAAATATCGAATAATGTGAAGGTCACACATAAGTCGTTTGAAATTGAAAGCGCTTCCTTTGAATTCACCTTTGAGAAGCATTCATTAACAGCTATAGAAATAAGATAGATTCAATAGTATCTGTGTATAAACTGCTGTAATCTATTGAAAATACTGGATTCCCGCTCAACAGACTGCGGGAATGACGGTTTAAATTTTACTTTATACATAGACACTATATTTCATAAATATAATTCGACGATTCAGCATCGAAAAATATGGATAGAAATTGCAATTTAAAAGCTTATAAGTTATAATAATAATTACATTTACATAGCTTATTAGTTACTCAAAAAAAGACTGTTTCACGTCAAAACCCAATCTCCCTCAATAAGGGAACACATTAATTACAGAGATAGAGAGATGCTATGAAAATACTGAAAAGAGTAAAATGTTTTTATATTTTATTGATTTTCAGTGTTATATTAACTTTCTCTTCACCTCTTGAAGCTGCAACCCCTATATCCACATTTGGACGCGGCAGTTTTAATACTGATGGTGAGATGAATTTTCCATCAGGCATTGCAGTTGACAATAGTGGAAATGTTTATGTCTGCAGCGGCCTTGATGACAAGATTTCAAAGTTTGATTCTGAAGGAAATTTTCTCACGAGTTGGATGCTCACGGCATGTATGGGACTTGATACAGATAATGACAGTAATGTCTATGTTTCAGGCGATTATTTAAATAAGGTGATTAAATACGATTCAAACGGGGTATTGCTAAATGAATGGGGTTCTTTGGGCAGTGGTGATGGTCAATTCAATACTATATCGGACATTACAATAAATAGAAGCCTGGGACGAGTATATGTTATGGATATGGGGAATTGCAGGATGCAGGTATTTGATACTGACGGCAACTTCCTTTTCAAGTGGGGGGACTGTTCTCGATTCGGGTACTATAGCAAAGGTATAGCTGTAAATCCGGCTACTGACGAAATATATGTTACAGACGCATATAGAGCAAAGGTCCAGATATTTGACAGGGATGGAAGTTTTATTTTGGAATGGGGAAGTCCCGGCAAGAATGAAGGACAAATAAGATGGCCCCGGGGTATCGATGTAGACAGTTATGGTAATGTATTTCTGGGTGAAGGTGACAATGAACGAATATCAATATATGATTCATCAGGTAATTTTATTATGCACATTAAAGGAGAACCCGGTGTATTTGTGCCGAGTTGTTATTCACACCTTTCACACACAGATTGTACGGCATTACATAATATAATAGATGGGCCAATTCATCCAAGGGCTGTAGTAGTAGATCGACAAAACGGTAATATTTTTGTTGCCGCTAGTTATTCCAGCAGGGTTGATAAATACGATTCTTCCGGGAATTTTCTTACAACCTGGGGCTGGTGGGAAAAAGACAATGGAGTTTTTAACAAGCCAAGCGGTATGGCGATTGATAACCTGAATGGCTATATATACATTGCAGATACATATAATTTTCTCATTCAAAAATTTGATCTCAATGGAAATTACTCAACAAGCTGGGGGCATAGTGCCAGGGTTTCAACTGTATGGGATGGCGGAGATGGAAGTTTTGACTTTCCGACAAGTATCACTACTGACAATAATGGAAATGTATATGTTGTGCGTACCGGTGCGATGTATGGTGGAGATCCTGAGGGGAAGCGCATACAAAAATTTGATCAAAATGGAAATTTTTTAATTAGCTGGAACTCTCCTGGTATGCAATATACTATGAATATGCATGGAATCGTCTATAATCCTTATAACAGCTATATATATGTCTCTAACACACCAAATGACAAAATGGAAGTTTTTGATGTCAATGGAACTTTTCTTTTTGAATTTGGATACGGGGTACTTTACAATCCGACAAAAGCTGCTGTTAATCCTGGTAATGGAAATATATTTATAGTAGATAGTGATCGCATCATGAAATTCTCAAGTGATGGCATTTATTTGACAGAATGGGGTAGTTATGGCTCAGGTAATGGTCAATTTAAGTTTGATTACATGTCCGGAATATATGTAGACGACAATGGATACGTATATGTTGCTGATACTCATAATTACAGGATTCAGATTTTTGATTCAAATGGTAATTTTGTTTTGACATTGGGAGGTTCAAACCGTCCTAGCGGGATTGTTGTTGATTCTAATGGGTATATTTATTCTCTTGAGAGAGGAGGAAGGCAGCGTGTAGAGAAGTTTTCTCCTATTATTGTCGATTATTATCTGCTAGCAGTAAATAAAAGTGGCAGTGGAAATGGTAGCGTAGCAAGTTCACCTGCAGGAATAGATTGCGGGATTGATTGCACAGAAATATTTAACCAGGGAGCCGTAGTAACTCTGACAGCTACAGCAGATGGGGCGTCAACATTTACCGGCTGGACTGGAGGTGGTTGCAGCGGAACAGGTGATTGCATAGTAACAATGAATGCAGGTATGACCATAACGGCAACATTTGATCCATGTCCAAACTTGCCTGTAAGAATTTCAGGTCTACCTCCAGGAGATTCTTCTATCCAGGTTATTTATGATGCAGCAGTGAATGGAGATATTATTCAGAGTCAGTCTGTGGTATTTCTTGAGAATTTTGACATTGATATTGACAAATCAGTAACTTTTAAGGGTGGCTATGATTGCGATTATATAAATAATGCCGGGACAACAATACTTAATGGAAATATGACTATTAGCAATGGAACACTTACAATAGATAGCGGACGATTTGAAATACTGTAGTATCAGATGTACTGATAAACCCGAGGTTCCATACTATAATTATTTTAATAATCCTGCCTTCTTATATTAATTAGTGTCTGTCTATAAACTCGGTTTATTTGTCCGTCATTCCCGAAGTCCTTAATCGGGAATCCAGTCTTTTCAGCAAGTTCTGGATGCCTGCCTACCGCAGGCAGGCCCGATTACTGAGTTCGGGCATGACAAAAATAAAAAACGGCAGTTTATACACAGACACTAATTAGCTCATTATTTATATGAGAATTTTTCTAAAAAAAAGAATATGTCAGCAAAAAAATCTCTTATTATACTCCTTCGAATAGTCTTTATTTTATCGTCTCTTCTGGTTATGAAGGATGCATTTTTTAAATGGGATGGATATTCCTATTATGTGCGCTTTACGGATTTCCTGCCTGACTTATCATTAGTATTTATAATGTACACTCTTCTTTGGGCATTGCTTGCATTTACTATATGGTTGTGTTTTTTCTCTATTGTTAAAATTATTCCAAAATTTTCAGTAATCATAAGTTATGAATATCTGACAACCTGTTTTATCTTGGGTGTATTATTTTTAACTATTAAACAGATATTTCTGAAACAGTTTTCTTTAATGGATTTGACAGGATTTAATTATTCTACAAATTTGATCATTGTTGGGATATTGCTGGCAACAATTGTATTGTTATTACATAAATATACTGAAAAGATATTATTTGCTATTGATGCTCGAATAACACCTCTGGTCTGGATTTTTAGTTTTATATTAATTATTTCTTTTCCACTATCCATATTCAAAAAAGAGTCATTTGCGGATAAATCAGAATATAGATTTCAGGTCGTTGCCAATAATCCAACTGAGACTTCACAGGAAAAACCGCCCAATATTATTTTAGTAATAATGGATACACTAACCGCGCTTGATATGCAGTTGCATGGATATAAGCGCCCTACAACACCATTTATATCAGAATGGGCAAAAGACGCCATTGTATTTAACAGGGCCTATGCATCATCTAACTGGACAACTCCTGCAATGATGAGCATAATGACCGGCCAAAGACCATGGACACATAAAGTCTGGTATAGAGCTTATTACAATTCTGTTGATAATTATAAAAACAGTTTGCCGGGGGTGCTAAGGGAGCAGGGTTACAACCTCTATAGCTATGTGCAAAATCCGTATGCACATCCTGATGTATTAGGAATTGGAGATGCTTTTTTGATTAAAGATCCGGATCATGCATTTTCAATACCGAATGGTTTGGCTGATGAAATTAGTATTTTTTTTGCAGATAGACCAATTGCGGCTGAATGGATTTCACAGATTCGGCCCTTTAATAGAATAATCGGGTATTTTACTCATAGTAAACAACACGCAACACTGAAACCAGCCGAATTGGTGTACAACAGTTTTTTAGAATCTACTACCCAATTGCAATACCCATTCTTCGCATGGCTTCAACTCTGGCCTCCACACAGGCCATATCTGCCTCCAAAGCCTTTTATGGGGCGTTGGGGAGATGCTGAGAAATTTAACACAGGTTGGAAACAGGAAAAAAGCGGATTAATCTCGGTAGAGTATCCACCTGAAAGACAAAACGATGTGGATATTTTAAGGAAACGCTATGATGAATTTATCTTATATTCAGATAAACAATTTGAGCTATTTATCTCACGTCTTGAAGAAACAATTGACATGTCTAACACAATCGTTATTCTAACATCAGATCATGGTGAAAGTTTTTCGCATGGTTATCAGGAACACGACGGCCCTCATCTTTATGAGCCGCTGGTTCATGTGCCTTTAATAGTTAAAATGCCACAGACAGTAAACGGTACAGCAATAGATATGCCGGTTGAACATACAGATGTTGCTCCGACTATCCTTGAGCTTGCAGGTATAACAATGCCGGAATGGATGGAGGGGCGGTCGTTGTACCCATTAATTGAAGGCAAAGTCCTTAAGCCGCAACCGGTATTTTCCATGCAGTTAATAAAAAATCGTTCCTTCGGATATCCAATTGAAAGGGGCTCAGTAGCTGTATGGGATAAAGATTATAAACTTATTTATTATCTGGAAAATGAAAAAACACTGTTATTTAACGTACGGTCTGATCCTGATGAGACACTAAATCTTTCACAAGAGAAGCCAGAAATAAGGCAGAAGTTTCTTAAGTTAATAAATGATAATCTTTCTGCTGCAAATGCAGAAATTGTAGAGTATAATGCAATGGAATTCTGAACTATATTCTATGAAAATGGAAATGAAATATTTACTTAGCTTCTTGAGAAGTATTAAAATAATACGTTCAAAGGAAAACATGTGACTTTCATAGCAGTAAGACAGAAGGATTGCCGAAGGATACACCTTTGGTGAGTTAGTCTTTTTTGTCTCATGCACAAAAGCAGATTCAAATGACAATAAAACAACAGATTGTAAGAGCTAAAGAAATCTACAAAGAGGAAGGATTTGATAATGTTGTTCGTGCTAGTGGTAGAAAAATTATTAGACTAATAAGGCACTCCTCTTTTTTTAATGATCTTTTTTATTTTTATTATAAGGTATTTAAATCATCAAGAACCTTTAAATTTCAAAATAATGATTATAGGTACTTTATTAATAAGAATAACCATACCTGGAGAAGTGAAAGAGCAGTTGAAATTCCAATTATTTATGAGATGGTGAAGAAATATCGTGGAAAAAATATCTTGGAAGTAGGTAATGTTTTATCTCGCTATTTTCCTGTTAATCACAAAATTATAGATAAGTATGAAAAGGCAGACAATATAACTAACATAGATGTAGTTGATTTTCAAACATCTAAGAAGTACGATTTCATATTTGCTATTTCAACCCTGGAACATGTTGGTTGGGATGAGATACCCAAAAGTTCGACAAAGATTTTAGATGCCATTGAAAATCTTCAAAAACTCATCAACACGGGAGGTAGAATAGTTATTACTTTACCGTTGGGTCAGAATCCTTACTTAGACTCGTTACTACTGCATGAGAAAATACAATTTAGTAAGCGATATTGTTTAAAACGTGTCTCTAAAGATAACAAATGGATTGAAGTCTATTGGAAAGATATATGCAATGCAAAATATAATTATCCTTTCCCTTATGCTAATGGTTTGATTATTGGGTCTTTTGAAAAGTAAACCTGGTATCTTTTCGGCAAGCCCTTCATCACTTTACGCATTGGTTATTCCGCCCCTTTTTTATTTTGAATAGTTCATTCCGCAATAAACAATTTATTGAGCTAACAATATTCATTCTTTATAGGTGAAGTCGTTGTTGGGATTAAAATCTGAGGTAATTCCTGAATTCAAGCTTGTGTTTGCGAAGGCAAGTTATAGATTACCGCATATTTTTAAAAGAAATATTTAATTTGTAATAGATGACCTCATTAATTCAGAAAATATTTAAAAAAGAAACAGCAGTGGAATCTGCGGGCATTTTATTATTATTTTCAATTATTGAGAGAATAATTCAAATTTTTAGAGGGATTATATTTGCTCGAGTTCTCGGTCCAAGTGAATATGGTGTATTTACCTTAGCTTTTTTCTTTATCCCTTTGGTAATTACGTTTGCTAAATTAGGTATCCCTTCTTGTTATGCTCGATATGCTCCTCAATATGAGAAAAAAGGAATGTTGGGGGACTTTTTCAGGAGAAACTACTTGTTAACAACAGGGGCGAGTGTTTTTTTTACAGTTATTGCCCTGATCTTTTCAAAGCAGGTGTCTGAATTTATATATGATTCTACTGAATACAAACATATAATTATCTTATGTGCGTTAACTGTAGTCCCTTATGTATTGTATGAAAATTTTCTTTCTTCTTTTACAGGATTGAGGATTTTCAAAATGGGAGCCCTGCTGCGTTTCAGTCAGTTTATTGGTTTTACTGCACTTGGCATTACGGTAGTTTTTATTTACCCACAAGCTTACTATTTAATTTTAGCAAATTTAGTTTCATTCATTTTTGTACTAACTGCATTTGGTTTTATAGTTTGGAAGTATATATTATATTCTGATTCTCAAGATACTAAAATACGTGAAGACGATTATTATCGCAAGATATTTAAATATTCCATCTGGTTAATATCTTTTGCGATAATAGAACACCTGTTTAAGTATACAGACCGGCTGATGCTTAACAAGTTCCTGGGCCTGGAAGAAGTAGGTATCTATTCCATAGCATTAAATGTTGCACAACTTCTTTTCTTTTTTGGAATGATAGCCGGCAATGTATTAATGCCTAATTTGAGCCGGATATGGGAAAATGGGGAGAAGAGCAGGGTTGTTTCACTTTTAAACTTAAGTATTAAAATTAATATTTTTCTTCTTTTGTTTCTTGCGATATTAATATCTTTGTTTAAGGATCAGATTATTACTCTTTTATATAGTGATGTTTATATCAAAAGCGTATCAGTTGTCGATATATTGTTAATATTTTCGCTGTTGACAAGCGCTAACTGGACAATCGGGGGATATGCGGGAATTATTGAAAAGACTTATATTCACACTGTGGTTATGATCATTGGTTTAATTGGTAATGTAGCACTTAACTATTTTTTGATTCCGCTTTATCAGCTTGAGGGAGCGGCTGTTGCTACTACGGTTTCATTTATAATCAGTTTTATTGTAATAAATTATTGGTTTTATAGGGAGGGATTAAAGTTAAGATTAAGTACGATTTTCATGTATATAATTCCCATCATTCTTCTTTTTAATAGCATAATTATGAGCATAGTTTTTTCATTGTTAATTATAATTGCCTTTGGAACTGAATTTATAATAACTAAAAATGAAAAAATAATATTAAAACAGCAGATGAAAAAAGTATTTAACCGGGTGAAAGCCTGATAAATTTATCAGAAGAATAAAATGTCACTAAAAAAATATGATTCTACCTATGAGATCGAGAAGAAAATAATATAACGAAATTAATTCAAGAATTTGGAAAGGGATTAAGAAAGAATACTCTCGACATTGGTTGTTATCAAGGATTTTATTCTAGTCTTTAGTTTCACAATGTTAGGTATTTTAAGGGGTAGACTTTTTTGAAATATTACTTAACATATCTATATAAATGTATTGAGACAAATTTAATTGGAATAATTTATCAATGAAAATTCTTGTAATAAGCCAACAAATTCCGTATCCACTTTCTTGTGGAGCTGCATTGTTAATATATAATATTTTTAAAAAACTGTCCCAAAGACATGAAATTTATTTGATTTGTTTCTCAAAAAACCCTGAAGAGAGACAGAATTTAAAATTCATAAAAGACATATTTACAAACATTTATTTAATAGAGTCAGAAGGAGAAAAGCGCTCACCATTCAGATATTTAAAAAATGTGCTTTCATGGAATTCCGGTTTTCTAATGAAAGAACAGCAACCCAAAGTTTATCAGCGATTCAAAGAAAAAATGATAGAAGTTGTTTTTACAGAAAATATAGATTTGCTATATTGTCATTCTTTATATATGGCTGAGTTTGCTTTTGATATTAAAGATTGCAAGAGAGTTTTGAATATTGTAGATTCTAATAAGTTGGAATTGCAGAGGAGAATTCAATTCCAAAATAATCGGAAGTTGTATGAGAGACTGAAAACTTTAATTTGGTATTACAGATTTAGTAATTTTGAAAAAAAAATGTTAGAAAGTTTTGATTTAAACATAACAGTAGGGGAAAAAGATTTTGAAGTTCTTAATTCATTGTCACCTATGGCTAATATTGAATTAATACCTAATGGAGTTGATACTGATTATTTTTATCCATCGCATAAAAAATCTTTAGATTATCCTATGTTAGTTTTTTCCGGCAACATGAATTTTTCTCCTAATGTTGATGCAACAATGTATTTTTATCATAATATATTTCCGTTGATTAAGAAAAAAATGCCAGATGTACATTTCTTTGTTGTCGGTAGATCTCCTGTTAATAATATAAAAAAATTGTCAAAAGATAAAAATATTGTTGTTACTGGTTTTGTGGAGGATATGAGAACTTATATTAACAAAGCTGATGTCGTAATTTGTCCAATGAGAATGGGGGGAGGAATAAAAAATAAGATTTTAGAAGCTATGGCTTCAGGTAAAGCAATTGTGTCTACTTCGATAGGGGCTGAAGGAATTGATGTTATACAAGGTGAAAATATAATGATTGCAGACTCTCCGACTGAATTTGCAGAAAATGTTTTAAAACTGTTAAGTGATCAATCTTTGAGAAATAAAATTGCCAGAAATGCAAGTGTATTAATTAATGAACATTATACCTGGGATAAATGCTCAAGAAGGTATGAAGAATTGTATGTGGATCTTCTATCAAATCGTCAAGCCGGCAAAAATTAATTGTAAAAAATATTGCACAGTAATTTATGAATATATTATTTGTAGCACATGGTTTTTATCCTTGTAAAACTGGTGGTACTGATATAAACTTCTATTTAATTTGTCTCTGCTATATTTATTGAAGAGATATAGGACATAATAAATTATTATTTTGTGATAAAAAAGGAAACGTAATGACTGCTATGGAAGAGAACAGGCACTATTCAAGAGAAGTTGAAAGAGGGGAACGTTTTCAATTTGGAAAGAACTGGAAAAGATTCCTCACTGTACTGAATGATGATCGAATAGCTTCAGCAGAACTCTCTTTGAAGCAGATGCTCGAAATTGAGGACATGAAGGAAAAAAGATTTCTGGACGTTGGATCAGGCAGCGGACTCTTTAGTCTTGCAGCGAGACGTCTTGGAGCCAAAGTGTTTTCTCTGGATTACGATCCTCAATCCGTGGCCTGTACGTCTGAATTAAGAAACCGCTACTTTCCGGAGGATGAGAACTGGATTATCGAAGAGGGGTCTGTTCTGGATCTGGGATATATTCAATCTCTTGGCAAATTTGACATTGTCTATTCATGGGGTGTTCTCCACCATACCGGCAATTTGTGGAAGGCCTTGAACAATGTGCAATACCCTGTTGAGAATGACGGAATCCTGTTTATTGGACTGTACAATGATGAAGGGTTCATGTCAGAGGTATGGAAAAAGATAAAGCGGATATACTGCTCCGGGATTTTGGGGAAGACGGTAATTATTGGAATATATTTCCCGTATTTCTTTTTTAAAGGAATGGTTGCAGATATCCTGTGTCTACGAAATCCTCTTGCCCGGTGGTATGCAGCGGGCAAGAGCAAACGCGGCATGTCGGCATTCTATGATGTTATAGACTGGTTAGGCGGTTATCCTTATGAGGTGGCAAGCAATGGATCTATTTTTGATTTCTATCGAAAGAACAAGTTTCAGCTTATGAAACTAAAAACAGGTTGTGGCCATAGCATTAATGAATTTGTCCTTAAGAAGACGGGTTAGGCCGGTTCATTCGACCATCTCCCATTCTGCCCATTCTTTTAATGTCCACATTACGGATGGGGCATTGTGACCTCAGCAGCATCACCACATGTTTGTTTTTTTGCCCCTGCCGCATTTCCGGTGTTGTCTCGGAATACAACTGTATTAAGGGTAGGCGGAGCCGAAGTCCAACAATGCATCATCGCAAGAGAACTGGTACATCGTGGCCTGAGGGTGTCAATGGTTTGCCTTGACTACGGCCAGGAAAACAACTGTGTGATTGATGGGGTCCGGGTTATTAAGGCGCATAAACCGGACGAGGGGATACCGGTTTTACGCTTTATCCATCCGAGGGCCACGTCTCTCTGGTCTGCAATGAAAAAAGCACGAGCCGACATCTATTATCAGCGTTGTGCCGGCATGTATACCGGTTTGGTTGCCCTCTTCTGTAAAACACACAAAAAGAAAATGATCTACTCAATTGCCCATGATACCGATTTGATGCCGGGCAAGGAACTACTCAAATACCAAAGAGACAAAATAACCTATCGATGGGGCCTCAAACAGGCCGATGTTATTATCGCCCAGACCCCAGAGCAACAAAGACTATGTCGCGAAAACCTGGGCAGGGATTCGCTCTATATAAAAAGTTGTTATGAGCCTCCACGAGACTCACCGCAGAAAAAAAAGACTGATGTATTGTGGGTCAGCACCATTCGGCCTTTCAAGCAACCGGAGTTTTTTATTCAATTAGCTCGAAAACTGCCTGAATACCGTTTCATGATGGTTGGCGGACCGGCCAGTTCAAAGATTGATGATCCTTATTTCATGCAAATTTCAGAATTGGCGAAATCCTTACCCAATCTAGTTTTTGTCGGTTTCGTACCCTATGCAGAAATTGACAAATATTTCGATCAAGCCTCGCTCTTCGTCAACACTTCAAAAAGTGAAGGTTTTCCCAATACATTCTTGCAATCGTGGGCCCGTGGAATTCCATCCGTCTCATTTTTTGACATGCATGCGGAGTATGACGGAAAAAAAATAGGGGTTGTGGTTGATAATCTCGATGAAATGACATTTCGAATACAATACCTGCTCAAAAATGAAATAGAGCTCCACAACATAGGAGAATTAGGCAAAAAATATACGAAAGAAAATCATTCCCCACAAAAAATCACTTCGGTCTATGAGCATATTTTTAGAAGCCTCTAAGCCAGAATCCAGTCCTTTCAATATCTTCTGGATACCGGATCACGTCCGGTATGACAGCTGAATGGACTTTGTACACAACAGACACTAATTATAAATTATAGTATATTATATTATACCCCTCCCTTACTATATTGAGAAGGTAGCTTATGTGTGGAATATGTGGTTTTTATACAAGAAAACACCAGACAGAACAGGTTTTACAAGCGATGAACAACACGATTCGCCATCGTGGACCAGATGCCGAAGGATTTTATTACGACTGCCGTAATAACGGTTACCAATTAGGCATGGCTCATAGTCGACTGGCTATTATAGATATCTCTGAAATGGGGAACCAGCCGATGGTTTCGGAAGATGAGAGGTTTATTGTCGCTTTTAATGGGGAGATATATAATTTCCTCAGCTTAAGGGAAGAGTTGGAAAAAAAAGGGTACAGGCACCGTTCCCAGTCCGACACTGAAGTTCTCCTTAACGCCTACAGAGAGTGGGGTATAGAGTCTCTTCACCGGCTAAATGGGATGTTTGCCATCTCAATATACGAAAGAGAGAGCGGAACCCTCTACTTAATCAGAGACAGGACAGGTGTTAAGCCACTTTACTATACAATTCTTCCCGAAGGGATTGTCTGGGGTTCTGAACTAAAACCGATTATGCAATATCCAGGGATTCAACTGGATATCGATAGACATGCTCTTTCTTCCTATTTATACCAACAATACATTACAGGTACTCACTCCATCTATAGTGGCATATATAAACTCCAACCCGGGGATTACCTCTCTTTTCGAGATGGAAAAAAGGAAATTAATAGCTACTGGGATCTCCGTAAACAATGGGAATCGAGCAAATTGCTCAACCTGAGAGAGGAAGCGATAGAAGAGGAGTTGGATGCCATAATGACACAATCTGTTAGGGAAAGGATGATAAGTGATGTACCCTTGGGAGCCTTTCTTAGCGGTGGAATTGATTCTTCCCTAATCGTATCTCTTATGCAGAAAGTATCAATTTCTCCTGTTAAGACTTTCTCTATAGGATTCTATGAGGATGAGTACAACGAGGCACATCATGCTAAAAAAATAGCTGACTATCTGGGGACAGACCATACTGAGCTCTACCTGAGTATTGATGAAGCAAAAAACAACCTGAAACGACTCCCCCTTTTCTATGACGAACCTTTTGCTGATAGTTCACAAATGCCCACTATGCTGGTTGCCCAAATGGCTAGAGAGAGCGTGACTGTAGCGCTATCCGGTGATGGTGCGGATGAATTCTTCTGTGGTTATAATAAGTATGAAAATTCTGTTTGGCGTCCCAGAAGGAATTTTCTTGTAGCCAATATGCTTAGAGTGCTTCCTTTCCATAAATCCCTTCTAAAGAAACTTGGGGGAAAGTGGGAGAGATTTTTGCAGCATAATATCAACGTTATATTGAATGATAACTATATGCAGTTTCTGCAGACATGGGGTGAAGACCTGATCAAGGATTATACTATGAGCACGGATAATCGCTATTTCGATATTCTCTCCGCGGCTTCCGGTATTCAAGAGAAATTGATGCTCCAGGATATGGTAACCTACCTTCCCGATGATATAATGACAAAAGTCGACAGGGCTTCAATGGCTGTTTCTCTTGAAACAAGAGCCCCTTTTGTTGACGATGTTAATGTTATACAGTACTCTTTCCAGATTCCGCATCGCTACAAGTACTATAAGGGAACAAGCAAATATATATTGAAGAGATTACTTAAGCGATATCTGCCCGAATCACTCTTCATACGCCCTAAACAAGGTTTTGGGTTGCCTTTTGATAACTGGTTAAGAAATGAGTGGAATCCTCTTTTACTGGAATTTTCAGACCGGGATTTTATTAAGCAGCAGAATATTTTTGACCACAAAACTTTAGAGAAACTCCTTAAAGAGTATAAAGAGAAGAAGCAGGGTGCAGAGAGGATAATATGCAGTTTCTTCTTTTTTCAGCTTTGGTATAACCATTATATGAGGAATTGATCCCGCGTTGTAGCTTAGCAAAATAAATTTTAAAAGGTTGAATTAAGACTAATGTGTGGAATATTGGGTATAGTCGGTAAAAACCTGGATGAAAAAATCTTGGTACGGATGCGTGATACAATGATTCACCGCGGTCCAGATGATTCAGGTATATGGTTAAGCTCTGACAGGAAAATAGGACTTGTACATAGGCGGCTTTCAATTATAGATTTGACTGAGGCAGGCGTGCAACCCATGTCAGACAATGAAAGGAAGATATGGATCAGCTTCAATGGGGAGATTTATAATTTTCAGGATATCCGTGATGAACTGAAAGAGAAGGGGTATGAATTCAGGAGCCGCTCTGATACCGAGGTCATCATTAATTCATATAAGGAATGGGGTACAGATTGTTTGCATAAATTTAACGGAATGTTCTCATTCGGCATATACGACATTGTGCGGAAAAGGATTTTTATTGCCAGAGACAGGCTTGGGAAAAAGCCACTTTACTATTGGCACGACTCTGCAAATGGCAGGTTTGCTTTTGCTTCGGAGATAAAGGCTTTAATAGAAAGTAAGCATATATCAAGAGAACTTGATATTGACGCAGTGAATCACTATTTAGCTTTTGGATATATACCACGTGAACTTTGCATTTTTAAAACGATAAGAAAGCTGCCGCCCGGGCATGCAATGATTTATAAAGTAACTTCAGGAGAAATTGATATATGGCAATATTGGGAAGTTCCTTTTATGAATAAACAGTTTTATTCTGAAAATGAGCTGTTGGAAAAGCTGGAAATCCTTTTAATGGATGCCGTTAAAATAAGAATGATCAGTGATGTGCCAATTGGTGCTTTTTTGAGTGGTGGTCTTGATTCCAGTCTTATTGTAGCCATGATGAGCAGGGTCTCTGATAAACAGGTTAAAACTTTTTCCATTGGATTCAAAGATAAAGCCTACAATGAATTACCTTATGCACGGATTATCTCTGATTATTTTGGAACGGACCATCAGGAGATAATTGTAAAACCCGATACTTTTTCGATTCTTCCCGATCTTGTTTCTCAATTTGATGAGCCTTTTGCGGATTCTTCAATGTTACCAACTTACTATATTTCAAAGGCTACAAGGGATCAGGTTACCGTTGCGCTCTCAGGCGACGGCGGAGATGAGATGTTTGGTGGATATGAAATGTATCTTTATTCTAATTACTATAAATATATCAGAACCATTATCCCATCTTTTGTCAGGAAAGGTATATCTCACATAGCAGCTTATATGCCTGACAAAGTAAAAGGGAAAAGGCAGCTCGTCAGGGCAGGCTGCGATTTATATGATTCTATCGTTGAGTTGAGTAATCACCAGTTCTTTAAAGAAAATGTCAGGAGGCAGTTACTCCATAAGGAAATACTTGAGGAGTTGGGAGACAGGGTGGCTGTTCCGGAATTGTCACGAAGACAAGATTTATTAACGAGAAACAGTGATCTTATAAATCAAATAACTTATGCTGATACAAAAACATACCTCCCAGATGATATCCTCGTGAAGGTTGACAGGATGAGCATGAAGGTTTCGCTTGAAGTCAGAGCGCCGCTATTAGATTACAGAATAGCAGAATTTTCATTTAGAAATATACCGGGGAATATGAAGGTCAGAGGTAACTCAAAGAAATATCTCTTAAAGAAACTTGCAAAGAAAGTATTGCCGGATACATTAGACATTAACAGAAAATGGGGATTTAAAGTGCCTATATCTGAATGGTTCAGAGGTCCTCTCTCTAACACGATAAAAGAGATTCTATTAAATGATAAGAATGATATTTTTAGAAGAGATTATATAGAGAGGTTATTAGAACAGCATATGCATGGCATTGAACACAGCAATAGATTGTATTCATTGTTAGTATTTTGTTTGTGGAAAAAAAATCTTGAAAGCAGCTAGGGAAGATTAGCTGAGCTAATGTTAATGCCCTCGCAGTACTAAAACTAAGGAATGATATTTTACTGGAAATAGTACTGTACGTTAACGCCTTTGTTTACTATTTGTATTATAAGGGGGAATAAGGCTTTGAAGAAAAGGACAAATGGGAAAGATTAATATATTGTTCCTGGTTTTGTCTCTGGACGTGGGAGGAACCGAAAGGCATATAATTAACCTTGCGACCCATCTAAACAGAGATAAATTTAATCTGATTATTTGCTGTTTCCATGATTTAGGTTCAATCGGCAAGCAGTTTGTGAGTAATAAGGATGGGACCAGTGTCTATTCAGGTTTAATTCGTAGTAAATACGATTTGTCCGGCATCCTTAGAATTTATCAGATCATTAAGAAGGAGAAAATCCATATTTTGTATACAATCAATTCCCCGTTGACACAGCTGTGGGGGACTTTGTTAGCAAAGCTTTCCGGTATAGATGTCTTTATTACCCGTGTTACTATCACGAAACCGCTTTTCCATGGGAAAAGGAGAAAAATTATTAATAGACTAATGCTCCCCTTTGTAAGTAAGGTAATTGCGCAGGCTGATATCCACAAAGAATACCTGATAGAGGAGGATGGAATAAGAAAGGAAAAGATAGAGGTCGTATATAACGGCGTTGACTTGGATAAGTTTAGTGAACCAGTAGATGTAACGGAGTTTAGGCAATCACTGGGTATCGGTGTAAGTGATCCCGTAATCGGAATTCTCGCCCGGCTGTCCCCTGAAAAGGGGCACCCTGTTTTTTTAATGGCGGCAAAAAAGATAGTGACGGAATTCCCTGATACACGTTTTCTTATTGTTGGTGATGGTAAGGAAAGAGAAAAACTAGAAAGTTTGGCCGGGGAACTGGATATTGAATCAAATGTTAATTTTTTAGGATCAAGAAAGGATATCCCGCGGATTCTCTCAATTATTGACATCGCGGTACTGTCTTCCAACATTGAAACGGTCTCAAATGCGGTGCTGGAATATATGGCTGCATCCAGACCCGTAATCGCTACAAATGCGGGTAGTACTGCGAACTTGGTCGATGACGGGAAAACAGGCTTTTTGATATCCTGCGGAGACTATGAAGCTCTTGCCGCTGCTGCATTAACGTTGCTGAGAGACAGACAACGTGCTAGGGAAATGGGTGAAAAGGGAAGAGAACGTGTAAGGGATAATTTTACAATTTCGAAGATGACTGCATCATATGAATCTCTTTTCTTGGATTTAATGCAAAGAATATAGATATTACATTGTTTTTAAAATCTCATGAAACATGGATAAAAAATATTTACTCATTTCAGAAGTGCTTAAGCCTCCTTTTGACGAGGGAATAAAGAATGTTGCTTTTTCTGTGCATAAACACTTTAAGCTCAAGTGCCGTTCTGTATCCGTAACCAAAGCCGGAGGGAGTGAAAATGATCCGGAAATATTGCCGGTCAGTTTGAATAAGATGTTTCTGAATTACGGATTAAAGAAACTTATAAAAAGCTATACCCCTGATTTTATTATATATCTCCCTGAGGCATCCATTACATTTAACAGTTTTGTCAGGGCAAAAGTTATGAAACTCATGAGTAGACACTCAAAAGTGGTTATACTGGGTGTGAAGCAGGTTGATTATTCATCTGTTCAGAGAAAAATCATTGTGAATTTCCTGAAGCCTTCGTCCCTATTAATTATGGGAAAGTTTGACCGGGATTTCTTCATGGGAAACGGGCTAAGGGTTGGAATGCTGCCACCTGCAGTAGATAATGTCAGGTTCTGTCAGGCTACTCCTGAAGAGAAGGGAATAATACGTGCCGAATTCGGTATCCCGAAAAATAAGACGGTATTTTTGCATGTTGGACATATCAGGCCGACGAGGAATGTGCAATGTTTCTCGAAGATTCAAAAAATTGAAGATGTACAGGTGGTACTTGTCGGTAGTTCTTCAACTCCTACGGAGGATGATCTGAAGGAGAGACTAATTGATGACGGTGTTTTTGTAATCGACAAATATATGCCGGATATTCCTAAAGTATACAAAATGGCGGATGCATATATTTTCCCTGTGTTTAATAATATAGCCTGCATAGATATGCCTCTATCGATACTTGAGGCGATGGCGTGTAATATCCCAATAATTACGACGAGATTTGGCGGGTTGGAAGATAATTTTGAAGAAAGCAATGGATTCAATTATTTTGATAATGATAAACAGTTGGCGGAACTGGTCGAGTCGATAAAAAAAAATAATGGATCAGAAATGAATAATGCTGAAAAAATTAAGCTTTTTACCTGGAGTAAATTCACAGATGTAATAATCGGCGCCTGTAAAGAGTTAATATGAATAAAGGGCGTCTTATTGTATTTTGTGGAATCGATGGCTCGGGCAAGACAACCCAGGCGGAGCTGCTGGTAGATGCCTTGATGAAAAAGGGCTTGTCTGCTTCATATGTATGGGCGAGATGGGAGCAGAGACTTGTAAGACCGTTAACCAGAAAATGGAAGTCTAAGATAAAGAAAGAAACGGGACATTCAGACGGCGGAGCTAAAGAAAATAAGCAAAAAAAACGCAAACTGTTAAGCAACCCGCTTTTCCGCTTCTTATGGCTTGTCGCGTTCTTCATTGATTATGGATTGCAGATACTGTTTAAAGTCCGAATGAGGTTATTAAAAAAAGAGCTTATAGTCAGTGACAGAATGTTTTATGATTCTGTTATAGACCAGGCTGTTAATCTGGGAAACAACAGGGAATGGCTTCTGCATAATCTGGATTCTCCATGGATGAAAATTATTTTTCCTGAACCTGATGTAGTGATTTATATTGACTGTCCTGGAGAAATTGCTTTTGCGAGGAAGGATGATGCACCTGACGTGGAATATCTCACAGACAGGAGAACGTTATATAAACAGCTGGCTGAAAAATATGGATGGGTTGAAATAGATGGAACGAATTCTGTTGATGATATTGCAGCACAGGTAAAAGATATCGTGTATCAGAAATTATATGCATATAAAGGTTACGATTCATTAAATAAATGTCAAAAGTAGTGATTATAGGTATAGACGGACTTGATCCTTTGCTTATTGATCAATGGAAGGATTTTCTCCCTAACTTTAGAGGCTTATACGAGAATGTTTCTGAAATTACTGTTGATTCAACTTTTCCGCCTGATTCTATTTGTGCCTGGGCAAGTATTTTTACAGGAGAAAATCCTGCTGAACACGGTCTTATAGAAAACATAGACTACCTGTCCAAAAAGGCTTCTGATAACCAGGATAAGTCTGCACATATTAAAGGGAAAACCTTTTGGGATATTGCGGGTGATAAAGGGAAGACGGTTTGTGTAATAAATCCATTTATTGCATACCCTTCATGGGATGTAAACGGGACGATGATTTCAGGGCCTGTATTTGAAGGTGGGGAGACTTCTACATTTCCTGAGAGTATTATTAGTGAATATAATCTTCCTCCTCTGGGGGGAATGGTTGATTTCCCTGAAGAAAAAACTCTTGGAAAGTTCATGAATAGTGCAAAAGAATTAACTGTAAATCTCGCAGATGTGAGTCTTGAGATATATAAGGATAAGAACCCTGATTTGTTTTTCCTTACTTTTCTCACACTGGACCGGGTTAAACATTTTTTCTGGAGATTTACGGACAAAAATGACATTTATTATCCGGGCAATAACTCTTACGAAAATGTAATAAAAGACTTCTACATTATATTTGACGAGATTGTCGGCAGTTTCTTGAGATCTATGGGCGATGATTCGGCCTTGATGGTAATAAGCGATCATGGTCATAGAAGGAGATGTTCATATAATCTGAACCTTAATGAAATATTAAGAAAGAAAGGTTATCTTGCAACTACTGTAAGCGGTCCATCCGGAATGGTAAAGAAGTTGATTGAAAAAGCTAAAGTAATTACTCTTACATCATTGTCAAACTGGGGGCTTCAGGACTGGATATATAAAATTGCCAAATTTATACCCAACAGGAAAGCACTCAAGAAATCGACATATCTAATAGACCAGGAAGGATCATCTGTATCTCTCTCAGGCGTCTGCGGAACCAATCCTTATGGAGGACTGGATATAAGAGCCACGGATGATGAGTATGAGAGTCTGCGTGACAGTGTGATAAAAGAGCTTTTAAATATTAATAATGTACTGGGCAGGAATGTTATTAAATGGGTGAAAAAAAGAGAATTGATTTATAATGGCAGACATGAAAAGAGACTTCCGGATATTTTATTTGAGCTTGATGAAGAATATGGTATCGGTATGGATTTATATACAAAACCGGTCACAAGGAACTATACGCATAAGAAGATATCCGGCGGTCATAAGAGGGAAGCTGCATTGCTGATTTCCGGTAATGCCGATACCAGCAATATTCGACGGCCCGACTCAATTATCGGTTTGACTGACTATATTTTAAAACTGATTTCTTTCCAGGAAGGATAAAATGTAAATGAAGGAATCCGGATAAAAACAATGAATTTCTCCCTCCATTAGCGTGCGTGGTAATTAAAATCACTATTTAGAGTCTGTGTATAAAGTCAAACATTAAGCCGTCATTCCCGCAGTCTGTTGAGCGGGAATCCAGTCTTTTTATTGACTTCTGGATGCCCGATTACTGACCTCGGGCATGACAAAAACAAAAATCAGCAATTTATATACAGACTCTATTTAATCCGGGTTATTAAAATGAAAAAACTATTAGTGCTTCATATTAACAAATTTCATTACCTGAAAGGCGGAAGTGAAGTTGTTTATTTTCAGTCTGCACTTGTGTTAAAAAACCATGGACATAGTTGTTTGTTTTTTTCTATGAATTATCCTGAAAATGTACCTTGTGAAACAAGTGATTTTTTTGTGCCTTATATTGATTTTAATAATCTGAAAAGCGTTAAAGAAACCATTCAGGGAGCTGCAAGAATTCTCTATTATATGAAGTCAAGGAAACTTCTCGCTAAACTATTAGATAAGTACCATATCGACATTGCTCACTTACACAATACCCACCACCAAATTTCACCTTCTATTCTTCATGAATTTAAAAAAAGGAGAATACCTGTTGTAATGACTCTCCATGACTATAAAATGGTATGTGCTTCTTACAATTTACTGGTTCAAGAAAGACCTTGTGAAGTTTGCGTCAGGGGAAATTATTATAAAGCAATTATACACAAGTGCGTTAAAGACTCGAAATATAAAAGTATTCTGTCTACCATCGAGATGTATTTGCACCATAGTATTCTTGATATATATGATAATGTGAATATCTTTATTTCTCCCAGCTCATTTCTAAAAGACAAATTAATTGAGATGGGTTTCAATAAAGAAATAATTTATTTGCCAAATTTTATTGATATGGCAGAATTCGATAAATTCAATGAAGATATAAAAGATGTAGTAGGAAATGAAGATTCTATTGTTTATTTTGGGAGGCTTACGCAAGGGAAAGGACTTGGTACGCTTATTGAGGCAGCTAATCTCTGGTTTGTGAATAATAGAAATAGAAAAGTAGCGTTTAAGATTATTGGAGAAGGTCCTTTGAAAGTGGAACTACAGGAAATTGTTAGAGAGAAATCAATCAGCAACGTAAAATTTTTGGAATATATGAAACGCGAACAACTATTCATGGAAATAAAGAAATGCACCGCTGTAGTAATTCCTTCCGAGTGGTATGAAAACAATCCGATGGCAGTCATAGAAGCCTTTGCATTAGGCAAACCTGTGATAGGTTCAAGAATAGCAGGCATTCCTGAACTTGTAAAGGATAATTACTCAGGAATAACTTTTGAACCAGGGAATGCATCTGATTTATATTCGAAAATAAAATTTATAATAGAAAATCCAGACAAAACAAAGGCAATGGGAGAAAATGTAAAATTATTTGTGAGAAACGAATTGAATTCAGAAAAATATTATCAGAGACTAATTGAAATATACAAATTAGCTATACTGAAAAATGAAAAATCTAATACTGTGAGACATTATTAAATTGTAAAAGTCAACATTTGTGTTTACAGCTTTTCTAAACAGAAGTGGTAACTTAATTATCTAAACCCAGTTATAAAGCTTTTCTGACAGGGTAAATAATGTATCCGTCATTCCCGTGGTTTTTTGAGCGGGAATCCAGAAGACTCGCATAACAAGGGATTCCCGATCAAAGGACCCGCCTACCGGCAGGCAGGCTACGGGAATGACACAAGGAAAGACAGGCACAGGAATATGCAATATTTTGTAGAAGTCAAGAAAAGCCTTTACAATTTCCGTAAACGCTTTTAGTAGCCACTGCACTTAAGTTAATAAATATCTCCTGTAGCAGTTAATGAGAATTAAAAGTCCATAAGTTAATGATAAAAGAAAATATCAATAAATACTGTTTATCTGAATCTCTGAATAATATGGTTAAATTGTGGCTTATCGTTGCGCTTTTCATTATTCCCTATCAAATTGAGATAATGAGTCATGTTGGGCCATTGAGTTTGAAATTATCGACATTTATCAGGCTTCTCGATGAAATTACCATGGTGATATGTTTCCCCCTTGCACTTCAAAAAATAATCCATGAGAGGATAAAGTATAAACATCTCTTCCCTGTTCTATTTACCCTGATTGTATTCAGCATTATTGGATTTATATCGGGAGTGATTAATTCGAATTTGCTTATGGTAACAAGTTATGGAGTGTTTTATTATATAAAATATTTTTTAATAATTTTTATTTACGCTGCTTTCTTTAAGTCATTCAGTGATTATAATAAAATATTCCGGGTATTGCTGATAACGGCTGTTATTGTGGGATTTGTGGCTTTTCTAGAAGAGGCTGCGGCTCTGTTTATTCGTCATATCCTGGAGGATAGTACCAATGATTCAGCAATAAGTACTATTAATTCTATATTTATAAATATAACACATGATAACTTGCTTCATGTCCGTAATTGGAGGGTGGGAATCTATAGGGTGTCATCCATGATGTCTCATTATAATCTTCTCGGGATTTATTCTTTATCCATATTAGCTTTATATTTGTATAACGCAAAAAAAATAAACCCCTTATATTTGTTTTCTCTTCTTTCGGGTGTTTATTTCAGTGTATCCAGGGTTGCTTTAGCTGGCCTGATAATACTTTGCATTATGCAGGCTATGAAAGGCAGGAAGTGGATGATTATGTTTATGATAATTCCAATGTCTGTTTTCGTTTACCAGTTCAATCCTTCATCAGAGTTTAATATGAAAGATAAACAAATGATGTCGGAGATTGATGCAGTTGATGGGCAAAGGATTGTAGACAATATGACATATAGACAATACGGCAGAAATATAGCGATGGAAATATGGAAAGATCACCCTTTCTGGGGTGTTGGTCCCGGGATGTTTGGAGGAAATGTTGCCAAGAAATCAAAATCTCCTTTTTATGAAGAGTATAATTTTTCAACAACTCTGCATAAGAAATTTTCAGACCTGGATCAATTTTGGCCTCAAGCACTCGCTGAAACTGGTATTATAGGAACTATAGTGTTTTTTAATGTTTATATATATCTGCTGATAATTATATTTAAATATAAGAAACTGGAACTTACTGTTGAGATGAAGAATTACCTGGCGGGGCTTGGCGTGATTACGGTTATTATATTCATTAATACACTTGCCAGCAGTTTAAATATTGTCTCAATTTTATACCCGTATTGTGCCTTGACAGGTATGGGAATGGGTATTGCTGTGAACGAATTATCCCTGAATTGTAAAGACAGTTCTGAAAATTCTATTAATTAGAGTCTGTGTATAAAGTGCCTTTTTTATTTTCGTCATGCCCGAAGTCAGTAATCGGGCATCCAGAAGCTATTGAAGAGACTGGATTCCCGCCTAAGGACTGCGGGAATGACGACTCAGTATTTGAGTTTATACACTAATTAATGTAATTAAAGTGAGGAAAGAAAAGTGCTTTCAAACCCAAAAGAAGTATGCATAATTCTCACATACAGATGCAATGCGAAATGCAATATGTGTGATGTATGGCTTCATCCCACACATGCCAGGGATGAAATAACGATTGAGGATATTCAAAAACTTCCATCCGGTCTGAGATTTATCAATATAACAGGAGGCGAACCATTTATCAGACGGGACATAGAAGAGATTATAAGGATAGTTAGTCCTAAAACTGAGCGGATAGTGATAAGTACAAATGGTTTTTTTACGGACCGGATTGTCAAGTTATGTGAGAAATATCCGGAGTTAGGGATAAGGATCAGCACCGAAGGACTTCAGAAAACCAATGATGCTGTCAGAAGAATTCCTGATGGATTTGACAAGACTCTGCGGACCCTTTTGACATTGAGAAGAATGGGAATTAAGGATATAGGATTTGGAATGACAGTTCAGGATGTTAATTGCAGGGATTTACTGCCTCTGTATGAATTATCAGATGCGCTTGGTTATGAATTTGCCACGGCGACACTTCATAATTCTCACTATTTTCATAAGCTGGATAATCAAATTAAAGACAAAGATATGGTATGTGCTGAATTTAAGAAACTTGTGAAAGAATTATTGAAATCAAAATCTGTAAAGAAATGGTTCAGGGCATATTTTAACTATGGACTCATGAACTATATATACGGGGGGAAAAGATTTCTGCCTTGTGATATGGGGACTGAGTCATGCTTCCTGGATCCAACCGGTGATTTGCTTGCATGTAATGGGATGAATGAAAAGATTCCGATGGGAAATATTAGAGAGCAGACATTTGAAGAAATATGGCAAAGTGAAAATGCACAAAAAGTCCGTGATGGAGTGAAGGCATGCCGGAAAGAATGCTGGATGGTAGGAAGCGCTGCCCCTGCTATAAAGAAGAATCTTTACAGGCCTGCTCTATGGATTCTTAAAAATAAGTTGCGCGTTTTGATTAACAAAGAGCCGATTCTATGTTTTCCTGAGAAACAATAGCCAATTCATTAAATATTAATGAAAGAGAATACGCGCGGAACAGACATGAAAAATAAAATAAAATTATTACCATTGTTGTTTTATTACAGCATTGTAGTCCTGATATTGTATTCAAATAATTTCTGGGGTGATGAAAGCCGTTATATAATGTATGCTAATAATTTATTGAATGGCCACTACTCTCCAGTAGATGATGTTTACCTGTGGAATGGCCCGGGATATCCTATTATTTTAGTTCCCTTCATCTTTTTCAAACTACCGTGGTTGACTGCAAAATTGCTCAATGCCCTGTTTTTATTTATGGCGATTCTTTATTTTTACAGTACGCTGCGTCTTTACATCAAAGAGCGTAATGCTTTATTTTATACATATATATTAGGTTTATATCCCCCTTTTCTAAGATATGTGCATCAGCTGTTTACAGAACCGGCCGCGGTTTTTATGGTATGTGGTTTTATGTTCCATTTCTGTAAGGCTCAAAGGGATAATAGTCTTTCATGGCCTCATCTTTTGGCAGGGTCTTTTTTTCTTGGATATCTGGCATTGACTAAAATATTTTTTGGATATGTAATTCTGGCAGGTCTGCTGCTTTTTCTGTTTTTATATTTGTGGAAAAAGAGACTTTTTTTCAGGAAGACATTCCTGATATATTTACTGGCTCTTATCTTCTGTCTGCCTTATTTGTTTTATACGCACTCATTAACAGGGAAAATTTATTTTTGGGGTAATTCCGGCGGTATGTCCTGGTACTGGATGTCCACTCCTTATGATAATGAATTAGGTGACTGGCAATGGACCAGGAAAGTAATTGATAATCCGCAACTATACGAAAAGCATCAGGAGTTTTTTAAAAGCATTGAAAATTTATCAAATCTTCAACAAGATGATGAGTTCAGAAAACGCGCTATAGAAAATATAATTAATCACCCGTCAAAATATCTGAAAAATGTATTAGCGAATGTTGGCCGGTTATTATTTAATTACCCGTTTTCTCATGAGAAGCAAAAAATGTCTACTTATTTTTTTATGATACCTAATATGCTGCTGGTAGTTGTTTTTATTTTGTGTATTTATCCTGCTTTTCTTGGGCGAAAATTGATTCCTGGTGAAATATACGTGTTGATCCTGTTTGGGCTGATTGCACTTGGAGGCAGTTCATTATTGAGCGCTTATAACAGGCAATTATGGCCTATTGTCCCTGTGTTTTTCTTATGGATTTCATTTTCATTAACTAATCTGATTGAAATAAAGGTGAAAAAGTGTGAGCCGGTTCTTGAAGAGTCTCTTTCTATAAATACTGAAGAAAATATTGAGGGCGGGTCGTCTAAAGTACGAATGAAATACAACCTTAATTCCGGACAGAAAAATGTGTTATTAATATGTTTGGCCTCAATAGGAATGTTTATGATTTTTATCGGAGTACTGGAAGTAGTATTTCGTACTACTCATATGTTTGGTGCAGCAGTATCGTATACTGAACCGGACCCTATTCTGGGGAATAGATATACCGGCGGAGCTAACTTCTGGTTTCATAAGGAGAACATCTATCCAATTACCGGAAAATTGAATAGCTATGGATATCGGGACAAAGAGTGGCAGCTTGAAAAGCCCGCGAATACTTACCGTATTGCAGTGATTGGAGATAGTTATGTGGAGGCATTGCAGGTTGAGCTTGAGAAAACTTTTCTTTCGCAAACAGAGCATAATCTAAACCAGGGCTTGAATAAAGGGTATAAAGTAGAGTTAATGAATTTTGGTCACTCAGGTTATACTCAGTCCCATGAATTGATAGTCTTAAAGAACGAAGTTCAGAAATTTTCTCCTGACCTGGTCTTATTATTCTTTTTACCCGGCAATGACATTGATGATATCAGCAAAGAAACTGCCAGAAATTTAATTGCACCTTTTTATACTGTTTCTGATAGTGATGAATTGTTATTGGACACCAGTTTTAATGAAACAGCAGGATATAAAATAAGATCTTTTATTAACTGGTTTAAACAGCGCTCAACTTTGCTTTCTTTTATGACTCAGAGATTTAATATATATACTAGAGACAGACGGATGAAAAAAGTTAATTTGGTAAACGATAATAAAAAAGATAAAGTTATCAAAGGTTACTTAAGTCTCTGTACAGCAAACCCGGATCCTTTATATTTGAAAAATTACAACTTAAACAAAAGATTGATCATGGCCATGTCTGACTATAGTAAAGAGAGGGGAATAAAGTTTATATTAGTTGCGATAAATATGAAATATTATATTCCCGAATTAGAGAAGGAAATTGCTGCAGTTGATCCTACTTTTGACGTCAATTTTTTTGAAGATGACTTGAGAGATTTTGCAAGATCTCATGACATGGATTATCTTGGGTTTCAAAGAATATTCAGAGAGTCTTATAAAAAGAGCGGTTCTGCATTGCATTGGGGGCATTGGAATTATAAGGGTCATAAAGTGGTTGCAGATGCTTTAACCGACAAGTTAACTGGAATCATTCAATCAGGGAAACAAAAAGTTCGACAAGAACTGGTGACTGAGTAATATTTTAAGAAATAATAGAAGGTATTGGAGTGTTACAGATAAAAAGTTGAATTTGAAGAAATTTTCATTCATTGCGGTCGCAGTTTTAATAGGGCTTCTTTCTTTGGGAGTTATGTTAGAAATTTTGCTTCGTATAACTAAATATTCAACTCCAGCCCACGGTCTTGCCGATTACTATACTGGGTGGAGATTAGGAGAGGGAGCTTACTATTACCATACCAAAGAAGGAAAATCGGAAGGCTATATAAACTCTCACGGGCTCAGGGATTATGAATTTCCCTATGAAAAACCTGATAATACATATCGTATTTTAGTTTTTGGCGATTCATATACCGAAGCGAGGCAGGTTGACCTGGATAGCACTTTTGTAAAAATTCTTGAAAGAAAACTCAATGAGGGCTCACCTGACGCTGCCTTAAATTATGAAGTTCTGAATATGGGAGTTTCAGGTTATGGAACTGCTAATTCATATTTTCTTTATACATCAGAGGGGGTTAAGTATGATCCGGACCTGGTAATTCTGGCTTTTTTGACCGGGAATGATATCCGTGACAATTCGAGGAAGCTTGACATGTCAAAGATAAGGCCTTATTTCTTCATAAATTCGCAAGACATTTTGGTAGAGGATTTGAGCTTTAGGGACACCCTCGGTATCAAGGTGTCAGGTTGGGTAAATTTTTTAAGACCGTTAAAATATAAATCTTACCTTATATCCTTGATAATTGAGCGGAGTGAATTGTTGTTTACACACAGAAAGGGTAATGTCGCTACTGTGCAAAAGACAGGAGATTTGCGGGTAAGCCGGGATTGGACGATATACCTAAAAGATTTGCCCCGAGACTGGGAAGAAGCTTATGAAATTTCCAAAAGAGTGGTCTTGAAATTTAACGATAAAGTCAAAAGCGATGGTTCCGATTTCTTGCTCCTGACGTTGACCAATGGTACGCAGATTAGCGATAAACTGACTCCCAATTTAAAAATAGCTCTGGGATCTGGAAACTATGATCTGGAGAAGCCAGATAGAGAAATTCAGTTATTTGCCGGGCAAAATGGTATTGATCTATTTCAATTATTACCTTCGTTCAAGGAGAGTTATTTGAAGACCGGAACTTATTATCACGGTTTTGGAAATAACAGCGGAGAAGGTTATGATGGCCACTGGAACTACAAAGGACACCGTCTGGCTGGAGAATTGCTTTACCGGTTTCTGACCGGATATATCACCGGAAAAGACCGGGCAGGAAATAGTGGGCCGATTTCATTCACCCAAGAACCTGTCGATGGCCCTGATAGCGGAGGCGCTGGAGTTGATTGAACATTAATGATCCAATTACTTTCTTAATGCCAACAGGCTCTCCGAGAATACAAGGAATCTGGAAGTTATGATATAATTACGCGTCAATGGAGTTATTACAGCAGGATACCATAAGCCAGGCAGAACTATTTTCTGAATCAGTTTATTCAACATTAACACCTTTATTCTTTTTCTGGATATTTTTTTTGATAAATCGAATTGTGAGAATGGAGATAAAACAGTGAAACTTTCCATAGTAATGCCTTGTTATAACGAAATTAACACTATTGGACTATCCCTGGATAAAGTTTTGAATGTCCCGCTGGAAATGGAAAAGGAACTTATTATTATAGATGATTTTTCAACTGATGGAACAAGAGAATATTTACAATCAATCGATGGAAATGACAAAAGGGTTAATATTATCTTTCATGATCAGAACCGGGGGAAAGGTGCCGCGTTAAAAACCGGCTTTCAAGCGATATCCGGAGATATTGTCCTTATTCAGGATGCTGATCTTGAATATGATCCTCTTGATTATCATAAACTTTTGAAGCCGATTATTGACAATAAAGCTGACGTGGTTTATGGTTCTCGTTTTATCGGGGGCGAATCTCATCGCGTCCTCTTTTTCTGGCATTCTCTTGGTAATAAATTTTTGACTTTCCTGTCGAATGTTTTTACTAACTTGAACCTGACTGATATGGAAGTCTGTTATAAAGTCTTTAAAAGAGAGATCCTGGAAAAGATAGAAATTGAAGAAAAAAGGTTCGGATTTGAACCGGAGTTTACTGCTAAAATCAGTCATTTGAAATGCAGGATTTATGAAGTGGGTATTTCATATTCCGGCCGAACGTACCAGGAAGGAAAAAAGATTAACTGGAAGGACGGGGTTCGAGCCGTTTACGTTATTCTAAAATACGGAATATTCAAATAAGTCCTTTTCTTCACTTAAATATAATATTGTCAAGTGCGTCCGTTTTTTTATTGATATGGAAATGGGGCGTCTAAGTTTATATCCTTCTATATGATAAAAATCGCTGTTGCAGGTACTCGTGGATTTCCCGGGATACAGGGCGGAATTGAAAGCCATTGTGAAAATTTGTACACAGAGTTGGCCAAAGGCGATTGTACTATTACTGTTTTTACCAGATCGCCTTACACAGCCCCGAATTCTTGCCAATACAAAGGAGTTGAACTGATTCCGGTCACATGTCCTCAGAATAAATTTTTAGAAGCGATAGTCCATACATTTAAAAGTGTAATCAAGGCACGGAAATTGAAACCTGACATTTTGCATATCCATGCAGCAGGGCCCTCGCTGTTTGTTCCCTTTGCCAGGTTGCTGGGCATGAAAGTCGTTGTGACAAACCATGGCCCGGACTATAAAAGAAAAAAATGGCGTTTGCCGGCAAAAATATTTTTAAAATTTTGCGAGAGGATGGGAATACTATTTGCGAATGAGGTTATAACTATTGCAAAAAACATAGCAGGTGACATAAAGAGAAAGTATGGAAGGGAAAGCACTGTTCTGCCGAATGGAGTAAATATTCCTCAGTTATCAGAAAGTGAAGAGACTTTAAAAAAGATCGGTGCACAAAAGAAAAAATATATTCTTTCAGTTGGCAGATTCGTTCCGGAAAAAGGTTTTGATGATTTAATAGCTGCATTCAATCAGGGCAGTTTTGACCCGTGGAAACTTGTTCTGGTTGGAGATGCTGATCATGAAGATAAATACAGTTTGGATTTAAAGCAAAAGGCAAGTAAAAATCATAATATTATTCTAACAGGATTCTTAAAAGGCCGGCCTTTATTTGAACTATATACGCATGCAGGACTATTTGTGCTTCCGTCATACTACGAAGGTCTGCCGATCGTTTTGCTGGAAGCAATGAGTTATGGACTGTCCTGTGTTGTGAGCGATATACCTGCTAATAGAAATGTGGAGTTGGATGAAGACAGGTTTTATAAGGCAGGAGATGTTGCGTTGTTGAGTGAAAAGATAGAGAAATATATCAATAAACCATGGGGAGAAGAAGCAATTAGCGATCAGATTGACTTAATCAGAACAAAGTATAATTGGTCGATAATAGCTGAAGAGACCCTGAAAGTTTACAGGAAAATAGTTGCATAGTATACGAAAAGTAAGCAGTGGGATATATATGTAGAAGTCAATATTTGTGTTTACAGCATTAGTAAACAGAAGTAGTGACTTAATTGTGTAAAGAATGTATTCGTCATTCCCGTAGTCTGTTGAGCGGGAATCCAGAGAGCTGGCATAACAAGGGATTCCCGATCAATGGACTACGGGAATGACATAAGGAAAGACAGGCAAAGGAATATGAAAGTATTAAAACCAAAAGATGTAAGGAATTTGTTGTACTATCTTTTGGGTGCGCTTTTACTTGTTTTGAATTGTATACGCCACCGCATGCTTGGCTACAGAAATCCCAGGCCGTCTTCTTTTGCCAAGGTTGAAAAATCGATAGATTACGATTTTAAGATTGTCAAAAGATGGAAGGAATATCTCAGCGCTTATTTGAAAGAAGAGAATCCGTTCAGGGATAAAGTAGTACTGGAACTGGGTGTAGGCCCTGATCTTGGAACAGGGTTGATTTTACTTGCTGAAGGGGCTAAAAAGTATATTGCATTGGATGTGAATAATCTGGCAGGTTCTGTCCCTCTTGAGTTTTATGGGAAACTTTTTGATAGGTTGCATAGTGATAATGGGTCGGATATTGAGTATCTTAAGTACCAGCTGGAAAGATATCAAAGAGGAGAGGATAGTAAACTGTCATACATAGTTGATAAGGATTTCAGGATTACAAAAACAATGAAAGAAGTAGATCTGGTAATTACGCAGGTAGCTTTTGAACATTTTGATGACGTTGGCCGGACGATTAAGGAGATAAGCAATACGATAAAAAAGGGCGGTATTTTATATTCACATGTTGATATGAAAACTCATTCAAGATGGATCCAGGACAGAGATCCGCTGAATATATACAGGTATGGTGATGTGTTTTGGAAAATTTTTAAATTTAAAGGGTCTCCTAACAGAGTCAGGATGCCACAGTATAAGAAGTACCTGAAAATGAATAACTGGTCTGATACAGTTATGGAGCCAAGGACTGTTTTAGAAAAAGAATACGTAAACAAAATCATAAATACATTAAGTAAAAGGTTTCGTGATTTTGATGTTTCCGAGATGTCTATTCTGAGCTTTATTCTAATGACACGAAAAAATTAGAAGAGACCAGTTATACAGAACAGAGAAAGTAATAAAAAAAGAGTCTAAAAAGTGGGGCATGTCCCAATAATAAAATGTGGGATATTAACTCAATGCTTAAGCTTCAATTAAGTGTTTCACCGATAACGCTACGAACTTTAGAGTAGAGAGAGAAGAATAATGGCATCCTTTCAGAAACAAGACTCTATGACAAGGGTCTCTTACCGGCAGTTTTTTTGTCTAATTTTTGTTTTATTTTTTCTCTACCTCACGGGAGATGCTTTTTATCGCTGGGATGGGTTCAGATATTATGCATCATTCTACGAATTCCTTCCTAGTGTTGCCTTGGTTTCAATTCTCTGGAGCTTTACTGCTATATTTTTATCCATTCTTCTTTTTCCTATTTTACGAATGCTTGAGTGGTTTTTCTTTCGTATTAAATTGAATTTAAGGCTTGAACATTTATTGGTGTTTATTGGCATTTTGTTATTCGCAGGTATGGTACTTTGGAAAGGTAAAATACTCATATGGGGAAGTTTTCAGACAACAGTCCAATTCAAACAAGACGTCTTTTTATTTACAGTCATTGTATCAGCAGGTTTGACCTGGCTTTTTCATAATAAAGCAGTGATATGGATTAAGGCTCTTCATGATCGTATTACTCCTCTGGTATGCTTATTTGGGATTTGGGTGATACTCTCCATACCACTGGTTGCCTATCACTTACTGGTAAAACAGACTAATTATATCGAATCACAAAAAATACCCTTATTTTCTTCAGCAGACAATAATCGTCCTAATATTATTTTAGTTACTTTCGATGCTCTTACTGCACGGGATATGTCTGTATATAATTATCCCAGACCGACTACACCGTTCATTTCTAAATGGGCAAAAGATGCGCATATCTTTTCACTGGCTGAGGCTGAAAATAATTATACCGTATCTACTACTGCCAGCCTTATGACCGGTAAGCGAGTATGGACACACCGGCATTATCATCAATATGATCAAAACCCTGTCAAAGGGAATATTGAAAGCCTGCCGTTAAAGCTAAAAAACAATGGTTATTTTAACATGGCCTATGTGGCAAATAGTTATGCAGATGTTAAGATGTTAAAAGTTTCTAATGGCTTTGATATTGCTCCTCCTGTTAGTGATTTTCGCAAACCTGATTTTATATTCAGAGCAATTGATAAGTTGCTATATCAACATTTTGATAATAAGATTAAAATGCATGAATGGTTTGTAAAAGAAGATTTTATTCTATACAAGATTATAAACAGATTTATTGTTGCACCATTAGTGCCCGATAAAATTAAAAATGTTTTCAAACCAGGCTCCTCAGAAAATAAATACGTTTTTCAAAACGCCTTTAGCAGGTTTCTTAATATTATTGACAATAACCCACCAATGCCTTTTTTTGTATGGATTCATCTTTGGCCACCTCATTTCCCTTATATTCCCTCAGAGCCATATTTAGGAATATTCAATTCTTCGCCTGAATCAAGGTCAGCTATTACACAGAAAACACAAAGCATACAATTAAAAAAATGGAATAATAAAATACATCCTCATTTTCCAGAAGAAAAACAGCCCCTCGTTGACTTACTAAGAGACCGGTATGATGAATACATCAGATATTGTGATAAGCAGTTTAAAGACTTCATTACAGAGCTAGAATCTCGAAACATACTTGAAAACACTGTTGTGATTTTGTCTTCAGACCATGGAGAAAGTTTTGAACATGCATACTTTGAGCATGATGGCATACATCTCTATGAACAAGTTACCCATATTCCTCTTATTATCAAAGAACCTAACCAAACCGAAGGAACTATTATTAAAAACATAGTAGAGCAGATTGATATTCCTGCTACAATCTTGGATTTAGCTAACATACAAGTTCCTTCATGGATGGAGGGACGCTCATTGTTACCGCTTATGCGTGGTGAAAAACTTCCTTTAAGGCCAGCGTTTTCAATGGCTTTACAGACCAATTCAAATCGTGAGGGAGAGTTAATCAATAGAGGCACCTTTGCTGTTTGGGAAGGTGACTACAAACTAATACATTATCTGGATATGGAGAAAAATATGCTTTTTAATTTAAGTCGGGATCCTGATGAAATGCAAAATCTCTTTCAACTGCAACCTGAAGTGAGTCAGCGTCTTCTCTCTCTAATCCAAGATAATCTTAAAAAGGCAAATGAGAAAATAAGCAAAGGAGAATAACAAGCTTTGATGGCATATTGGATATTAATAGTGTTCCCTTGTATGATTGTGCCATTATAGGAATGTTAACTAAATCTCTGGATCGTTATACTCACTTTCAATTGGTAATAATTGGTTTCGACAATTTTTAAGATTAATGATAAATAGGTACAAGAAATAATCTTAGCTCAACTCCAAACTGAACATATGCAGATATTATGCCCCTGTGGAAAGCTTTTTCGGGAGTGCTTAAACAGAAATTCTTAAATAACAGAAGTTACAGATATAAGTTGATTTTAAGGTTTGAAACACTATGCCCAGTGTACTGTCCCTAACGTTTCTTTACACTTTTTTAAAGCGTCATTCCGGTAGTCTTTTGAGCCGGAATCCAGGCCTGCCATATTATGGATTCCCGATCAAAAAACCTCGGGAATGACAGAATTATGTAAGTTTATTTATGGGACAGTACACTAGAACTGCTATTCAATTTTACCGAAAAGATACTCAGCCCTTTCAGGTGAAAGTGACTGATTTAAGCCATGTATAAATTGCTTGGCTGTATTGATTGCTTTATCAGTATTGTCGCTATCAGTCGTTATATCAAAACGGACCATGAGGCCTATTCTCTTTTTGTTAAACATCGAGAAATATAATTGTTTAAATTTTTGTTCTATCCAGTTATAAGTTATTTTCTTATCGATAATTATCCAGTAAAGACTGACAGCGGTCTCCTGATTTTTTTCTGTATAAAGAGTCTTTGCCCGTATCGTGCGGCCGGACAACGTGAATTCGGTATCAACTAACTCCTTTATTTCATACCCTGCAGCTGTGAAACAGACATTTGGGTGATGAAAGTTTCCTGCATCCAAAACAATAAAATTAAGTTTGTCTCCCTGATTGTTAACATATTGAATGATTTTTGCTTGACTGATGAATTTGTTTGTGTCGTAGCTAATATCAAGTTCTAACTGGTCTGAAACATCTGTTCCTTGCCAGTTATTTATTTTTAGCGGAACGTCGATTTCTGAAATAATGTCCGATCCAACATAAGTTGCGCGTGGAACGGAGTATGAAATTACAACCGAGCAAAGAAGCAGTATTAATACTATCCACGTTTTTGTTAAGGTTTTCTTGCTATTCGCAGCCATAAAATTAAGAATCCTCAGATGTTCGCATCGAGATTTTATTTAAGATGTTTTCTACTCCTATGAGTCCTGAAACGGTAATGATAAACATTACGATACCACTGAAATTATGGAAGAACCCCTGTCCAGCTTCTTCTCCAAAGTAGAAAGTTATCAGGCAGAGTGTTATGACTCTGACGAGGTTGCCCAGAAGGGCCAGGGGGATGATGGATAATATGAGAATTACTTTGTTGGTTAATCTGGTTTTGCTGATATAAACATAGATGAGGCCGAGTGAAAATAAAGTAATGAGAGAGCGGAAGCCGCTGCATGCTTGACCCATGAAAATTTCATTATAGCCAATGTTCAGTAAAAGCCCTTCCCTGGTTATTGGATAGTTCATAAAGCTTAGTATCTGTTCCGTAATATTTGAAATGCCATAACGCATGGGCAGTGTAATGCTGTCAATAATACCCATTGGAGGCGGTATGAGAAGCAAAAGGTAGGCAATTGGAAAACTTAATAGCTTTAAAGTGTCTATGCCATAAAGGAAATAAATTAATCCTACGAGAACAGGTAAAAGAGATATGGTTGTGAGAAGAGAGTAGTCGAACCTGGATCCGAACAGAAAGATTAATATTCCTGTTGAAAGTGAAACAAGGCCGAAATAGTTGTTTCCTGGCTCAGCGTTTTGTATGCATACTTTTAGTTGTTCACGCTTTCGCCAGACAAGCCAGATGGATATAGGGAGAATAAAAAAAGCGTGTGTATAATCAAGCAGGTCCCAGCGAACGCGATAAAGTTTCCAGAAAATCGGAAAGTATAACGCAACTACCAGTAGCCAGATGAAATAATGCGTCAGTTTGGACATATTTTTTGTGTTAGCTGATAATGAATACATTTTGAGAGTCCAACAATAAATAAAAATAATGGATTTATGTCTATAACATAGAATATTATACAATTTTTTATTAACTTGATACAATATCCCCTGCATTTTTATTGAAAAGTTGATGGAAATCTGTAAGAAGGCTATGTCATACAAACGATAAAAGATATAGAAGAAATCGAATATGCTAAGATCAGCTTGTAATAGATTGACTTTTGAAACGCTTCACAAGAGAGAATGGCCGGCGTAAGTAGTCGTTAAACCAGTCAGGGACTGAAGCCAGAAACAGATAAAGCAGACATGAAAAAACTATCCAATTAGATATCTCTTCTAATACGAACCCTAATTTCATGCCTAAAATAAGCTTTATATCAAAATTCCAAAACGAAAAAATAATTGCGTATAATGTTATCGCAATCAATAATGAGGAATTTCTCTTTTCTTTTTTATGTATCCATGAAACAAGTTGTGGAACAGTAAAAATTAAAAACATAAGCCTGTAATCAAAATTATTTAATAAAATGAAACTGCATATGTAGATAGCTGCACCTACCCTGAACGCATCAAGGTATTCTCCATGTTTATATCGACTTGTATCGTAGTTTTTTAAGCTAAATATCAAAGCTGTTATAATTATCAGAAGTGCTACAATATAGGAGAGTATTCGGACAGTCATAATTATTTCATCTGACACTTCTAAATCTAAAATACGTTTGTGTGTTAATCCTTTCCAAATTACATTTATACCATAAGAAGATTTTGCGAATCTCGGAGTATTAGCATGAATTTGTTTTATATCAACCAAATTGAATAATACATAAATAATAAAAAAACTTAATGCCGGAATGAATAAAGACAGGAATTTCTTTTTGGTTTCTTTTAAAAGATAAACGAACCCAAAAACCGGATACAATTTTAGAACCGCAGCGAAAAATAAAAGGAATAATGCTGTAATACTCGAAGAATAATTTATGCTCAATGCAATTGCAATTAGAAAGAACACTACTAACTCATTGTTGGCCCTTTCTATAGCGAGCATTACCGGTGGTGAAAAAATAAGAATCGCTAAAAAATAACTCGTAAGAGTATCGAACTTTTTGGAAAACAAGAAAGAAAGTAAACCTACCAAAAACAGTATAATAAAAACACTTCCGATTATAGCGGCGTGGCTTCGATCAATATCTAAAAGAAAAAGGAGATGCCATATTCTTGGATAATTTGAATTCTCACCTGAAGGGTTTTGAGGATTGTTCAAAATAGGGTCAAATCCTAAAGCATGGGATTCAGCGGCATAAGTCATAACGCGGGAATCTAAAAAGTATGGGGGAACTATGGGTATGTTCCATATGTTCCAGAAGGCGTGAAATTGGAAGTACATAGTCGCGGCGATAATTGGTATAGCTATGAAAATGAGTAAAAATAGCGCTCTTCTTCCATTCATTGCTGTTTCAGTAATCCTTGCTGGAATGAGAATATTCGACGAAAATGATGACGATTTATATTTATATATGATAACTTATTCATACAAATATTACCAAGAGGTGAATCCAGGTATAAGCTCGGATTGTTATAGACGGTAATGTTAAGGTATAATAACAAAATATCCAAATGAGAAAATTAAATAGATGTATAGTATGTGGACAATCTCAATTCAAATTAGTTTATTCATCAACATTTAAAGGTAACTGGCAGGATGCGGTACCTTTTTTTCTGACCGACAGACAAAAAGCTGTTCATGGTGATATCGTTAAATGTATTGATTGTGGATTTGTTTTTACGAACCCACAATTTGAGCCGGAAGAATATCATAATATTTATAAAAGCATTGATATTACCGATTGTCAGTTGAAAGATTCTAAAATACGTTTCCAGTTATTGAAAGACAAGGTATTAGAGTATTGCTCATCCGGAAAATTAGTTGACCTTGGCTGTCATGATGACTCGTTTATTAGTGCAATGGGAGAACGCTTTAATAGCATTGGAATAGAAATTGGAGATAATGAAGAAAATAACTCTCCTGGTAATAAAGTGCTTTGTGGTGATTTCCTCGAAATGGTTAATGGTAAAAAAAACTTAAAAGATAATGAATTTGATCTATTAACCGCCTGGGATGTATTGGAGCATATTCCAAAATTTGAAGAATATTTAAAAGCGATAAACTCTATATTAAAAAAAGATGGTGTTATGTTTTGTACTCTTCCGAATATTTCGAGTTTTACCGCACGGATTTCAAGGAGCAAGTGGAACTGTATGTTGCTGGAGCATCTTTGGTATTTCAATCCAAATACATTTAGTCTGATTGTTAAGCGTTTTGGCTTTGAGGTGCTAGAAGCAGCGAATATTTCTTATATGGTCGATTTAGGAACAATTCTAAAAAGACTAAAGCAAACTTATGGGATAAATATGACCAATATTATTCATGACAGGTTTAAAAATTACAATCTGCATCTTCCGATGGGATTAATGTTGATAGTAAGCAAAAAAATTGATGCTGTTCTAGAAGATCATAAAACAAATGAAAACAAAATAGAATGTTGATTATACTATTTATAAACTTAAAATAATTATGATGTTGGCTCATTTTCATAAATAAGGCAACAAAACAGCTGCATGCAAAATTCTAACAAAAAAGTATCAGAGAGTATATCTTATAGAGGACCGGCAGACTCTTCACTGGGAGGAGTTTCCCTGGTTTTACCAGTTCATAATGAATCATTTATTATCGAACAAACGCTGCGTAATTACATTTCTGAGATGGAAGGACGGGTGTCTGATTTTGAGGTCATCGTATCCGAGGACGGGAGCATGGATGATACCAAGAGCGTATTAGAACGGCTTGCAAAAGAGCTTCCCATGAAAGTCTATATGAGTAATGAACGAAAAGGATATCAACAAGCAGTGATTGATGCAATTTCTTATGCAACCAAGCCCTGGCTGTTTATTGTTGATTCAGACTATCAATATGCAGCGATTGATTTCTGGCGATTGGAACCCTACAGGCGAGAGTATGATGTTATTTTGGGAATGAAAGCACCGCGTAAGGATCCATTGTATCGGATTACTTTATCAAAGGGTTACAATTTTCTACTGCGTTTATTTATGAAGGTGCCTTACAGGGATATGGATACGGGGTTTCGCCTTATACGCCGCGATATAGCCAATGAAATCGCCCCTGACATTAAATACATGTCGTTTTTTAATGCAGAATTTGTTGTTCGCGCTCATCATAAAGGATACAAAATATTGGAAGTGCCTGTGCCGCATTACGCTCGTAAGATTGGAAGCACCACAATTTTTTATGTTTCCAAGCTTTTCATGATTTGTCTGCATCAATTCAGGGGTATTTTACGCTTGCGTAAAGAAATTCTTTCAAATAAGTAAGGATGTGCTATCCCCGATTGTAGTGCCATTATTAATTGGAGGTAAAAATATTATATACAATTTTTTATGGATTGTGGATCAGTCGAAATACTAATATGATAAAATAAAAAAAATTCAAGAGGTGAATGTTAATTGAAGATTCTAGGTTTATTAGGTTTTGGATATAATCCTGCAGCAGCTTTGATAATTGATGGTCAATTGGTTGCCTTTGTTGAAGAAGAAAGAATGATAAATTTTAAAGGCGCCCATTTTATGTTCCCCGGTTTTGCTGCAAAGTGGTGTTTAAAAAAGGCAAATTTGACATTAGATGATATAGATTATATTGCCTGGGGCTGGGACAATCCGTCGTACAGGGTGAAAATGCCCTTATTCTTTGCCAAGAATTTCTTTAAGTATGGCTTATTCGAAAAGGGTGAGGGTTCTATACAGGAAGTGCTATCTTCATACATTATGGATTATTTACCTGGGACAGTAAAAATAAAAATAAGGGAAGGATTAAGGCGTGTTGGGCTAAAAGGAAAAATTCCAAGAATAGAGTTTATTGAACACCATGAAGCACATCTTGCATCTACATATTTACTTTCAGGATTTGATGAAGCAGCTATTATAATTATAGACGGATCTGGAGAGCATATTTGCACCAGTGTATGGCATGCCAAAAATGGTAAGTATAAACTAAACAATACTATTGATATTCCACATTCTCTTGGTTGGTTTTATGCTGGAATGACGGAATATCTCGGATTTATTCCATATCGTGATGAAGGAAAAGTAATGGGGCTTGCTCCTTATGGCAAAAGAGTCTCTGAATGGGAAGAAAAAATAGCAAATGTTATTAAAATACATTCTGACAGTTATAAAATAGACCCGTCATACTTTTTGTTAGGAACTCATGATGCAGGGAAACATTTCTCTGATAAGCTTGTAAAGTTGCTTGGTACCCCAAGATATTACAGCGAACCGTTGAATCAGAAGATTAAAGATATAGCATTTGTTGTTCAGGACACACTTGAAAAAGCTGTATTGAACATAGTGAAAAAAGCAACAAACAATGGAAAAATCAGGAATGTATGTGTAGCAGGCGGAGTTGGATTGAACTGTAAAATGAACGGTGTGATAAATCAGTCTCCATATGTTGATAAGATCTTCGTCCAACCGGCGTCGAGTGATGCAGGATCTGCGTTAGGTGCCGCTATCGCGCTGTCTTACAGGTTGGGAGAATGGAAGCCATACAAATTAAAAAATGCCTATTATGGCCCTTCATTTACTGATGATGAGATTAAAAAAGAACTTGATATCTCAGGAGTAAAATATACAAGACCTGACAATATAGTTAAAAAAATTGCTGAAGAGATTAGTAAAGGGAAGATTATAGCCTATTTTGACGGGGCGCTGGAATTTGGTGCGCGTGCACTGGGACACAGGTCGATTCTTGCAAATCCCTGTGACCCGGATATGAAAGATAAAGTTAATAGTCGAGTTAAATTCCGTGAACCATGGCGACCCTTTTGCCCATCACTTGCAGCAGAACACATGCATGATTATATAGAGGACGCTGACGATGCCGAATTTATGATTGTAGCTTATCAAGCTAAAAAAGGCATTAAAGAGATTCTTCCATCAGTTGTTCATGTTGACAATAGTCTAAGGCCCCAAACAGTTGAGAAAGATGTTAATTTACGATATTGGGAAATTCTAAATGAAGTGAAATCTCTGACAGGTCACCCTGTCTTGATGAATACCTCGTTTAACCTCAGGGGTCAGCCGATGATTGCCAGTCCAAGGGATGCTATAGCCTGCTTTTTTACGAATGGGCTGGATGTGCTTGTGCTAAATAACTATTGGATTGAAAAGTAAATTGCGGCAGTCAAGAAAACTGCTTGTTTGTATAGGCTCAAAAAGTTGTAATTACCCATGATCTTCCAATTGTGGCAGTTAACCACGGAAATGCTAAGATTGATAGCTCTCAATGACATCTTCCAAAATATCATCCAGGGAATATTGTGGTTTATAACCTATTAATTTTTTTATCTTTGTGAGATCAGGGATACGTTTCATCATATCTTCAAAGCCTTCTTCATAAGCCTCCGAGTATGATATATGCTGAATCTTAGATTTGCTTTTAGTTAATTGCTTAATTTTTTTTGCGAGACCTTCAATTGAAACCTCGTTATTATTTCCAATGTTTATAACTTCTGCAACAGCTGCTTCTGTCTGGCTGAGTTTTACGAGTGCATTGACAGCGTCTGTAATATGCGTAAAACATCTTGTTTGCTTACCATCTCCATAAACGGTGATAGGCTTGTTAAATAGTGCCTGCTTCACAAATCTTGGAACGACCATTCCATATCGTCCTGTCTGGCGCGGTCCTACAATATTAAAAAACCTGGCAACAACTACCGGAAGCCTTTTCTCCTTCCAGTATGCCAAAGCGAGAAATTCATCGATTGCTTTGGAGCAGGCATAACTCCACCTGCCTTTCGTAGTGGGACCAAGGACAAGGTCTCCGTCTTCTCTAAATAATTTCTTACTACTTTTACCGTATACCTCAGATGTTGAAGCTAATATTACCTTCTTTTTCTTTTTACACGCTTGAATGAGTACCTCTTCTGTTCCCCTGATATTTGTTTCTATAGTGCGAACAGGGCTTTCCACGATAAGCATTACACCAACTGCGGCAGCCAAATGGAAGATGGTATCACATTTATCGGTAAGCTCTGCAAGGAGAGGAGTATTTAAAATGGAATCTATTTTATAGTGAAATTTTGAAAGGTGTTTTAAATGTTCTATGTTATCTATGCTTCCAGTAGATAGATCATCAATAATGTATACATGATGTCCATCGTCAAGAAGCTTTTCAGCTAAATGCGAACCTATAAAACCAGCTCCTCCAGTAATAAGTGCTTTCATATTTTTCCCTCCAGATTGATATTCTTTAATTTTCAGAGACTCAATTATCTAAAACGGTAACGGAACAGTGTATAAATGGCCATAACGCCATCCTTCCAGTTAATTTTTTTTCCTTCATAAGTAGAGCGTGGATTATATTTAATAGGCACCTCAACTATTTTCTCATTCAACTTTAAGAATTGTGCCGTTATTTCAGGCTCAAAATCAAATTTTAATTTTTTCAAGTGAAGCTTTTTCAGAAGTCCAGATTTGAATACCTTATAAGCCGTTTCCATATCGGTAAGTTGTGAGTTGTAAAGGACGTTAGTAAGAGCAACGAGAAATCTGTTTGCAAACCGCTGAAGGAAGCTGCCTATTTTCTTGTTTTTTAGGAATCTTGAACCATAAACAATATTTGTTTCTCCCTTCAGGATAGGTTCAATAAGTAAATGGTACTCATTAGGATCCAACTCGAGGTCAGCGTCTTGAATTATAACTATGTCACCCGTAACATGTTCAAATCCAATACGGACTGCCGCCCCTTTTCCTATATTGATTAAAGAATTAAAAATTACATGAACTCCTTCTTTTTCACTTTCAATTATTTCGGCAGTAGAGTCGGTCGAACCGTCATTGATTATTATGATCTCTTTTGGGATGTCAACTGCTTTGACCTTGTCAAGGACTTCTTTGATTGTGCTTTCTTCGTTATAGCATGGAATGACTATAGATAATTTCATTGTTTATTCTTAATTTATCTGTAATTTAGGTACGATATGACCGAAGAAGTTTAGTCCATATGCTTTAATTGCAGTTAAAAATTCAGATGAAAATTTCATAATATTATTTAATTATAACAAAATAGAAAAAAAATCCCCAAACTTTATTTAGAATTATTAAGTAAAATATCTCATATTATGATTTTTATGAAAAAATGAACTTGAATACCCCGTTTTGTAAACGGGGATGAAAAGTTATCCTTTCAAGTCTCCCCCTTTGGAAAAGGGGGATTAAGGGGGATTTTACGAATAATTTCTTTAAAAAATCACCCCTCGCCCCTCTTTGCCAAAGAGGGGAATAAGACTGAATTATCATTAATAATATTATTCCTTTTTGATGCCCCGCCTTGTAGACGGGGAGCTTCACTAAAAAGATTCAATAAACCATTTTTTTGTATGAGTGTATACATGAGTTTGGGGATTGAATAGTAAATCATGCTGGAAGAAAATATAGCTGTAATATAAACAGAAAAATGATAAATATTCTTATTTTCATACTGCATGGGGCCGTTCAACTTGTCAGTCAAAAAGACTTGCCAATTCACTTTTCGCATAAGAATATGGTAATTGTATATAATATTTTCTAGGATATGAATGATAAAAATTTAAATATACTTACATTTGATGTTGAAGATTGGTATCATTGCGCCTTCTATAACATACCAGAAAAGCAGTGGGACAATTGTGAATCCAGGGTAGAACCTCAACTGAATGAAATACTAAGGCTATTAAAAAAGACAAATAATAAGGCAACCTTTTTTACGGTGGCTTTACTTGCCCGTAGATCTCCTGAAATCATTAAACGCATTATTGCTGAAGGGCATGAACTTGCTCTGCACAGTTATTCACATAAGATGCTCACTGGACAGAGCGAGGAGGAATTCAAAAATGATTTAAAAAATTCACTTGAAATCTTTTCATCCATTGCTGATCAGAAAATGTTAGGTTACCGGGCACCCTTCTGGACAGTAAATGATAAAAATAAGACTTTCGTTGTAAATACTCTTAAAAAACATGGATTTCTTTATGATTCAAGCATCTTTCCTTTTAAAACACACCTGTACGGAAATAATAAAGCGCCCCGCTATCCAAATATTTTGAGTACTGAGAATGGAAATTCTATTTATGAAATCCCACCATCTATTGTAAAATATGCAAATATTAGGATTCCTTTCTCTGGAGGGTTTTATTTTAGAATGCTGCCTTATACTTTTATAAAGAAGGGAATCAAGAGAACTAACAAAGAAGGGTACCCTGCAGTTATTTATTTACATCCATACGATATTGATCCAGAGCAACCCAAAATGATCAAAGGATTTAAGGAAAGAATTATTATTTATGCAAATCGCAGGAGATGCAAAGAAAAATTTGAAAAGCTCTTACATGACTTCAGGTTTGGTAGAATGGATGAGTATGTTAAGGGACTAACTCTTCATCATTAATTAATCGGTTTAAGTTTTTCCTTAACTCACATAATATAAAAGTGTTATTTTCAAATTCGCAGTGCAGGTTCCCTTGAAAATCTTGAATTGTAAAGTCATTGGGCAGAAGCTTTTTCTTAGAAAGAGCGACATATCTGGCGGGTGCATTTAATACATCGTCCGGTGTGGAGAAGTATCTGTTTAACGTTAAAGATTTTCTGTTTGTATATAATGACATTGCTCTTGGCTTGTCGAATATAACTGCATCATCTTTCTCTGAATTTGCTTTTATGTAATTGAATAGCTCTACACTATCAGCAGAGTATGGCCCCTCAATTACCCCCGTCCTGTTGAAAATAATATTTTGATAAGTGGCATGGGATACATAAATAAATGACATTAATAACATGCTGACACCAAATAGACTGATGCCGCTGATATTAAAAGGCTTCAGTTTTTCTGTAACTGAAAAAGACAGGGTGATTTTTGACAAGCCGGCAAAAAGAAAATATAGAAAAAATGGGAATATACTGATAATATAACGGGCGCCATTTCTGGAAGGGTAAACCAGCAATAACGATAATGTTAAAAAAATATATACCAAATAAAAATAATCTTTTTTCATTTTATGGATCATTCCTAAAATTACGAATGAAAGCATTATGCCATAAATTACTAAAGAAAATTTATTGAACTCAAACCAGGAAGCGGACATCTTTAAAAATAAGAAAGGGAAGAATCTTGATGGGAGAAATAAGTAATACTTAAAATTGATGATAAGTGTTTTTAAATTAAAAGACAAAGATTCATAAGTAAAATAATCGGAAGAGCTTTCAATGGATATACTCCAGCTGATTATAGCAGTAAGAACAATAAAGATTACATAAGGAATACTGTGTAAAAAAAAGAAATTATTATTACGTCTTAGTGAATGTCTGTTTTCAATATACTGCACAATCAACAATGTTGGTAATAATACAATACCGGCAGCTTTTATGGTATATGTAAAAGATATAAGTATTCCAATCAAAGAAAAACTAACAAACGTATTAATCCATCTTTCATTTTTTATTAGAAATTTATTTATTAAATATAAAGATAATAATGAAAAAAATGAAAACGGGACATCAGGTGAGACGCTGTCTTTGAAATCAAAGAACCATGTGCTAAATGCAATTATAGCAACTAATAACAAGTTTTCACGGTTGCTTAAGCTGTCCTTAAATAACAGGAAAACAATTAATAAAAAAAACAGGAAAAACAAGTAAACATAGACTTTCATTACATGTATATCTAATCCAAAGGTGTAATAAATTGGACTTAATAAAAAAGGAAGTCCCCATGTAGAAAATAAAGGGCCTGTTCTTTTGGTTGAATTTTCCACGCGATATTCATTAATGGAAACAAAGTCATCAAAAGTCCCATCAACTATACTCCTCGTCTGGTCTATATATGCGGCAAAATCGTCCCCCCAATTATGACCATTTTTAAAGCTAATCAAGTTGATTACAAATACTAAGAGGATTATTAGAAATAAAGTTAGATATGTTTTTTTATTTGAACTCATAATAGTCGTTTCAATATAATAACTAAGAATTTCATGATTGCAATGGACACTTAAATATATAGTTTATAGTTCAATATAAAGAAATTTGGCTTTAAAGGGACTTAATTAATTTCTTTTATTATACCTTATTCCAGTACTATATTTGTCTTGAATTTATGTTAATATAAACCTGTATGATCTTTTTTTAATAGTTTTTTTGGCTCTTATGAATTCTATGATAAAATTGTTCAACTTTTTTCGGTATCTCCATCTTTAGCAGACGAATCCATGAAATATATATTGAAGCTATTGCTTGAAGCTGAAATACTGTATGCCGAACAGGCAGTTCCGAGAAGTACAGAATATGCATATGGCATGTGTGTCTAGATTTTTCTAAGGAGCGAATGTTCAATATTATATAATGGGAAAGAGTCTTTTATTCCAGACTTGCCAATCCTTGTTACAACGAAAGTTCTGATTTTATATTATTATAGATAGCAGTGAGTTTAATTATGAATATTAAGGCGGATAATTCAAAGAGAATAATAGATTACCTTCTTATATTAAGGGGAATTGCTGTTATGGCCATTATTCTTCGTCATGCACATTTGAGAATTCCGGAAAAGTTGCTTGGTTTCGATATTAACTGGCTGATAGATCCTTTTGGATATACGGCTGTACTGATATTTTTTACTTTAAGCGGGTATCTAATAACAAAATCATATGTAACAGACAGATATAATATATTGTCAATAAAAGGATTAAGTGACTATTATAGAAATCGTTTTTTTAGAATTATTCCTTTATATTATTTTTCAATATTAATTTGCATATTAATTTACTATGAAAGAGCTTTTAATGATCCTAAATCTGTTTTGAAAATGTCCCGGTTCATGAATTCCTGATTAGATTTTTTGGTTCTCATAGTATCACAGCAGAAATATCCATTATTATTGTGACTATATTGGTTTCACTACTAAGCTATCTTTATGTAGAAACTCCATTTATGAAATTCAGATCAAAAAAACTGGTGTCAACAGAATTCCTGTCATAAACGCTTTATTAAGTTTTTAATACCCTGCGTAAGCTTCCCCTTTAAGTTGACACTTTGATCTTTCCCCAAAAAATTGGACACTCGTTTAGGCTGCCATAGCATTCTGCTCTAAGGCAACCGGCGACACATATCCCAGGGACGAGCGTCTCCTTTCAAGGCAAAAAAATGGGGAATTCCTGATCTGCTTCAGGTTTATATTCACCTTAAACTTATGTTAAAATGAAACATATTTTTAATTGCTGCTATTGAGATGTATTACAACCGATAATCTTGAAGCTCCTTTGTCCATCTGTGTGGCAGTTATAATCTGTGAGATATAATCAAAAGTAGTGTATGAGTAGTTGAAAAAAAGCGGCGTATCTGGTTGAATTTTAATAGGCAAATTAAAAACAACCAAAGGAGATACGCCACTATGAGAGAGAGTAACGTATTA
>SDBV01000552.1_pt1 | contig 53915 bp, 40 predicted proteins | sample 2277081 | NCBI WGS metagenome assembly SDBV01 (sample SAMN10402039, study PRJNA504765) | marine sediment metagenome | isolation source: marine sediment core GS10_PC15, 223 cmbsf | place: Arctic Ocean: Southern Knipovich Ridge | collected 2010
TTTCAGGCAAGATTTTTCTTATCCAAAAGACGCTCTTGAAAATGGCGAATTCTGGAGTGACAACATTTAATGTAGTTTGCCAAAAAAATGGGGAAATTTCAGGCAAGATTTTTCTTATCCAAATGACGCTCTTGAAAATGGCAAAACCTGGAGTGGTCACATTTAATGTAGTTGGCCAAAAAAATGGCAGAATTTTGGGAGGAATTTTCTTGTCTCAAAAAGCGCACCCAGGTGCGTTTTTTCGCAATGTGGCTAAGAAAATCTGAGAATTGAAAAAGAAGCTATAACCTTGAAATCCACTGAAAGGTATGGTATTTGTTGTTCTAATGGTGTCTGAGAATCATTTATCACAAGGGACTTAATATGAAGGAAGCTGAATATAAAATCCTGAATCCTTTGGCTGATATGATTGATGAAAAATTCGAACAAGCATGTGGAACAGAACAAATATCCGAAATAAAAGCAGCTCTTCAAAAAGTATCCTCACTACTTCCAGCATCATACTCCTTATCCATTGATATAGAGCTACGTGTGTTCGATCCGGATAGAAAGAATACAATGGTAATGCTTTCAAGAGGAATCGCTACAGAGGCAGGAGAGAAGCCTTACGAAGTATCTGCAGACTCTACCATTCAAAGGTACATCGTGGATGGAGAAATATGTCAGACTCCCCATGATTACTGTCCCCACTGTTGGAATAGGTGGGGTTTCAAGTTGAAAAACAGAATCTGCTCTGGCTGTGGCTACACTCTCGGAAAGCAGATCAAGCTACTGCTGGATACAAATGTTTGCCCTCAATGTGAGGAAGGCAAAATCTCTTTGAACAATCCGACCTGCACCAGTTGTGGATTTGAAGTGGATTTGAATATTATTTCTTGGGGTTAGGTTGCTTTCTCATCCTCATTCAAATGAGGAAATTGTAGGTCTACAGAGTAGCTGAGGTAAAAATGAGCGGCACGGAATACACAGAGGAATTCGAGAAGGCCTTCGAGCAGGTGTTTGGGAAAGACAGGGATTTATCCGAACTATCTGATATTGATATGTCGGATTTCAAGGAAGTTTTAAGGGTGGCAGTGGAGAAGTTTGACGAAACAGCGCCCCCTGAGCCGGAAGAATGCCATGATATCATCTACATATTTTGGCGTGTTTATAAAACCGTTCATCAATTGCTACAAAGGTTTCCTAAAGAAAAAGCACTGGAAATATTACATGCTGAAGACTTTTACTCCTTGAATAACAGGGCGTTAGTTATATGTGGCCTTACAGCACTAAAAGCTTAGCCAAGAAAAGCAACCTCGTTTATAGCTCTACGCAGATTGCAGGAACATTTACATATAAATCAGGTATTTTGCATTTTGTACTGTCAACCTGCTTTATGATTCTAAGGATACCATTCAGAGCCAAATTATCGTATAGATTATTTTGGGACAAAGTTATAGGGAAAATTTTCAATAGGAGACATTCAGGTATAGACCAAGCTGTAGCATTATTGTCAAATCATATCAAGACAGCAAAAGATACAAGGAATAAAAACGAAGATAACTTTATCGACATACCTTTCTACAGCTTTAATGGCTTGCAAAATATGGCAAGATTAGCCAGGCTTAATTGGAGTAGAAATGAAGAACATATTATTGAGTCAGGTTATAGCAAAACGCTATTTATGAGAATGCAATCGATGGAAGGTTTGTTTCAATGCTTATACCCCGTCAGGATACTGTATAAAAGAGAGTTTAGAAAAATTGATAAGTATGGAAATGGGCTGTATGACTACTACTGGAAAGATCTCTTAATTCCATCTATTGCAAAAGAAGAAGACGATAATACTCCAAGCATTGATTTTTTTATTGCAGACCCAGAATCCCCCCCGTTCAATGATATCCCATCATATAAAAGACCTAAATACGACTTTGAATATTCCCCTTATATTGAAAATATACCCAATGAAGTAATATCCTACATAGAGACATGGAGAGGTTCTATATATCGCTCTTTTATGGGTGTTTACGAAGTATTAGAGGATTCATCTCGTATAAGCGAAACCAACTCTCTTTTAGAGATATGTTTGACGAAAATATTTAAATACATGGGTCCAAGTACAATTGAACTATGTCTTGCAGTGGATGAATTTATGGATTCAAGTTCTCTTGCAGAAATTGACAAGTGGACTTTAAGGCGATCATATGGTGGTTTAAAGAGGCTATTTAGGTTAATTGGGCACTTCGAAAAGGAGATTCAAATAGGCACAGTGAAACACACACACAAAATGCTTGGGGGATTTATCGCACGTGACAAACAAGATATACTAATATTAGCTTTTGATTCATACTTTGAGCATTCCGAAAACTTGGAGCAAAAAAATAAAATTGATACAGCTATCCAGACTTTTTTGAAGTCGGATGCTGAGGAAACAGGCTTTTGGGAGGATTATTATGGCAGAGTTAATAAACATTTAAAGAACAGAGGAGTAAAAGCTAAACTGGAAAATGATTTCAAGCCGTATTTAACAAGAGTAAGGGATAGTATTAAAGCTCGATACCAATGTGAAGACCTATTCCCAATAAAAGACAAGCCTGTAGAAATACCATCACAAGATATTGAAAATATAGAATTGCCTGAAGAGGTATTATCAGATAAGAACAAAACAGAAGAAAAAGAACCTCTCTTACCTAAAGTCGAAGCACTTGTTGAGATGTTGTACAAAGAAAGAGAGGAAAAAAAGAATTTTGAAGAGATTAAAAAGCAAGAAATCAACGATCAATTGTCTCAGAACGAAAAAGAAAACACCACAGAAAAAGTACCAAGCGATCAAGAGGTCGCGGATCGTGAAGAAGTAGAAGAAGCAAGTGAAGAGCAGGAAATAAATTGGGAAGAATACGCTTTGATAGTTTTTGATTTTGAATTGCTTGTTAAGAAAAAAGGGAAGTGGAAAAAAGAGAGATATAATTTAGAAAAAGCTGGATTGGGAAATATGACTATAAAGGGCTGTACACCAAATCGTCTTTGGCCTCTTATGCAGTATTTTGGAGAAAAAGGAGGCAGAACTGAAAGGGAGGATAAGGGTGATAGTTGCTATGGCATGAAAATACTAAAATGGGGAAAGAAAAGGGCAGGTGAGATTCGAAGTGATGATCCAAATATTGATAAAATTATCTGTTTCGATAAAGGCAAAAATAGAGATAGGAAACTAACAAAATATGTTAGTGATTTGAGGGATACTCTTAAGTCGCTTTTTGAAATCGAAACTGATCCAATTGCAAGCAATTCCAAAACAAAGCACATAGACCATAGTAATTACTTTCTCGAATTTAATGTTTTAAGGGCGCACTGGAGTGATATTTCAATATCATTGGAAAAAAACAATAAAGGTATCTCATATGATATTGGAGGGCTCTATCAAGGGCAGGCAAGCTTTCAAAAACTGGGATTAGCTAAAAAGGGTGGAGTCCCAAATAGATTTGGCGATGAATTAATAAAAATTCTCAAACGTGGCGGGAAATTAAAATTTGGTTTTTTAAAAGAGGATGAAATAGAATCGGACTTTGAAGAGGGAATAATCTCTGATGATACTCAAGAAAAGCCCAAAGTGCTAAACCCAGATACATATGGGTACTCTCAGAAGGAAGGATCTCCTTCAGTTGAATCAGATTCTGAGGATGATGTGATCGATGAAGATGATGAGATGCAGGGATCTAAGAATGAAGATGAAGTTTTCGATAAATGGCCAAATGAGGAGGAGGATTATAATTCTGAAAAGGAGCATACTGAATATTTGACAACAGACAAAAGCAAAGACATTTGGAAAAAGAAAGCTTTGGTCAAACTTGCCACTAAATTGAAGAATTACTTCGGCATACAAAAATATCCATTTGAGGAAGATGAGGAAGATAAGGAGCCGGATTCATGCAAAACTCTATTCAAAGTCTCTCGCAAATCGCTTCAGTTGTAACATCTCACAATTCCCTCCAGCATTAATTCTGAAAAGTCTCCGAATCGCCTAATGCCTCCTAACCTGTTCATAATAGAACGGTTAGGTTTTTTTGTTTTGGGGTAAGTGCCTGCGAAAGGGCCTAATTATAAAATGTTACCACCATTAGGGTGTAGGGTCGAAAGAGGACTCTATCGGATTCTGTAATCAGAAATTCAAAGCAAAGAAGGGAGGCTTTATAAAGATTAGTTCAATATAACCGTACCTGTTTGAACAGTCAATCTTTTAGTTCGATGATCACCCCTCAGTGATCAGGGCGGGAAAGGGAAGGTGATGCCTATGATTGTATGAAACGTAACATCGCAACCGATGTTTTACTGCTGTTTACCCTTATTGCTTTATTAGGAAGGAGTATATCGATGAACAATAATCCTTCAAAACCTGATGCGGCTTCCAAGGCGGAAGCGCCAGGATCAGGTGATCTCGTTGCTGCCAATTCCGGCAGTCCTCTCGCTAAACTTGAGGGCGAGGGGAGGGAAGCAACCTCCAGTGAGTTCAATGACCTTCTGTTCGATGGACTTATCGATAGGTCTGACTCACTGGTTTACGATAGCACAGGCAACACGGATGTATCTCTGGTGGTCGAGAAAGACCATGGAGATGCCATCGGTGATCCGGCGTTGTTCCACGACCTGGAACAATATAGCCAACAACCTGTGGATACATCCACTGCTCAGGCCGATCTGAATCGGGGCATCGATCTTCAGCGAAAGTGGAATGCCCTGACGACCAACTACTGGTCACGTTGCAGTGCCACCCATACCAAGTACATGATCATCTGGGGACTGGTTTGGAATAGGATGTATAAGCTCGTTGATCACCTTGGTTTGAAATGGGATCGCTGGATCGCCAATAATTTTGGCGAGCGGTCATACCGCACTGTGGAAGACTGGCGCAAGTTGGCCAGGGTTCCCAACGTCATGGCCTATTCCCACTTGGGTAAGGCTCGTTTGCTTAAGATCGCAGGCGCTTTGGACAAGACCGAAGGGGCAGATCCCATCGGCGTTTTCAAGGCCGAGTACAACATTCCCCTCGATTCTGAGGATAATGCTTCTCTCGGTGATATCCAGATCGCCATCGATAAAGCTGTACTTAGCAGGCAGCTGCAAAAGGCTGAGATCAAGATTGACGACCCGAAAATGATCGAGAAGCTCGTCAAACTCGGGGCACACAAGGAAGTGAATTTGGTTCATGATCTGCAACTGATCAAGAACTCGGACGGAGACGTGATGATCTACCTTAAAATGCTGTATGCTAACAGGGGGAAAATCAGCGACGAACTCCGAAGCTTGGTTGACCCGCAAAAGAACCTGGAGCATTTCAACCGGATCGGTAGCCGGATGAAGAATTTGGCTGCGGTGTTAATCAAGAACGAGAAACTCCTGGAGGACGTCGACCTGGACATCCTCAGGGACCTGATCCAGGAGTTAACCATTATCAAGTCAAAGAAGGTCGGCTGAAACCTTAACCAAGGTGCCCTCGGCTTTAATGTCGGGGGCACCTTCTAAATAGCGGAGACAGGAAGATGATGATATACCATGCAGGGCTAACAGGGGAGGTGCTGAAAGAATATCATCGCCTACAGCCCAGCACGAAACTGAACGTTCTGTTCTCTCATGGGCGACAGAACCCTGAGGCCTACGATTTTCACACACAGTACAGGAGCCTTCTCAATAGCCTGGTCTTGGATTCAGGTACCTGGACTCTGAATAACTGCCCGAATCCTGCGATAAATATAACTCCAGAGACCTACCGGGATTGGGTCTCGGTGAATGGCCATCATTATGAATTTTACTTCGGGTTTGATGCGGACTACGGTAAGAACGGCTTCTACGAAAATGACAAGCATCAGCGCTTCCTCGAGGATGAAGGTTTAAAACCTGTCCCAGTGATTAGGGATATCGAGGGCGAAGAAGTGGACTACTATATCGAGCGGGACCACAAAATAATTGCCATCGGTTCTGCGGAGGTGGTTGGGGTAGAGAGAATTAATCGGGTTGTGTTGAAATTATATAATGCAGGTATCAAGGTGCATCTCTTCGGAACGACAAAGTTTGAACACCTGATAGACGCACCGGTTTATTCCTGCGATTCAAGTTCATGGACTCAGGCTGGAGGCCACAATGAAATCCTTTTTTGGAATGATGCAATACCGTCAAGGAACAAGAAGGACAGGATCAAGCTGGAACGATATACGTACCCTCAGAAGATTAAAAAAGGGTACTTCATGGGCTACGAGTACAAGGTGGCGCTTGAAGCGTTTCTCGAAAAGGAACTTGGTTTGACGTATTCAGATTTGCAGGGCACTAATGACCTGTTCAACCGTCAGCTCGTGAATGTGCAATACTTCGCGGAACTGGAACGTCACATAACGGAATACCACCAAGAGCAGGGATGGCAGTATTAAAGGTGGCGATGCAGACAGGATCGGGCCGACATGGAGGTTGGCCTCTCCCTTCTATCTTTTCAACCACAAGCAAGGAGATTCAAATGGCAATATCAAAAATAGCATGGACCGAATACTCGTGGAATCCCACCTCGGGTTGTACAAAGATTAGCCCTGGCTGTGATAACTGTTATGCCGCTGTCATGGCTAATAGGCTTAAGGCGATGGGGCAAGCGAAATATTCCAATGGATTTCAACCAAGTTGTCACAACCTGGAGTTAACGAAGCCCAAGCAGTGGAAAAAAGCAAAGAGGATATTCGTCAGTTCAATGGGCGATCTTTTTCACTCAGGCATACCGGACAGTTTCATCAGCGATGTTTTTGATGTAGCCGCTATAGCGCCTCAGCACACCTACATCATGCTTACAAAGCGTTCGCAACGCCTAATGAACCTCAGCCCTCAATTGCCTTGGAGGGATAATATTTGGGCGGGAGTTACTGTGGAAAACTCGAACTATCAGTTTCGGATCGATCACCTGAAACAGACTGGTGCTACGATAAAGTTTTTGTCCCTGGAACCTCTTCTCGGCCCTTTACCAAATCTTGATTTAGCTGGTATATCTTGGGTCATAGTTGGTGGTGAATCTGGACCGAGTTTTCGCCCAATCCATCCTGACTGGGTGCGGGATATTCGAGATCAATGTATAGCGGCTAAAGTTCCATTCTTCTTTAAGCAGTGGAGTGGTTGTCGTCCCAAAAAACTGGGAAGACAGCTTGACGGAAGAATTTGGAATCAGACGCCTTAATTGTTTTCAGTGCTGAACATGGCTGGATGCCCTTTCTAAGGCGGTTCACAGCCCAGAGAGGTACGATTGACTAACAGGACAGGAGTGTGGTGGGGGTGGGGGAAAAAAGGAGCCTGACAGGGATGTTGGCTCCACTCCCACAACTGAATTATTTTACGGCCAAATACTTATGGAAAACCTAAATCAAAAACGAGCCTTAACAATCCAAGAAGCGGCCATACACGCCTGTGTAAGTCGTGGCACCATTAAGACCTGGATTGATCGTTATGGCTTGCCATTCGAAGATCTGCCAGGTCGAGGTCCAGGTAAATACAAGTTCATAAGGATCAGACTTGAGGATCTCGATGCATTTCTGGATGCTTACCGTATTGATAAAGCTGAATGCAATCCTAATATGCCAAGATCGGACGAAGAACTAACTTTGATACCGGGGTTGGAAACTGTGATGGGGGAGGGTAGTTGACCTATGACGGCTAATATTCTATTTTCAAAATGCAGCGTTCATGCGCCTACTTCAGAGGTGCGTATGGACAAAAAGTTTGGACCTGTTAGGCTTGTCCGAAGAGGGCGCTACTACCAATTAGTTTATAACTTTCCCGAACACTGCAGGAGGAGGTATTCGGGTGGATCTGATTACCAAGAGGCGCGGGAAAAAGCAATTCAATATTCGGAATGGATTAGAGATGGAAAGGATCCTAAGGTTGAGGAGTCTAAGGCGAGGCAGCGACAAGCTATAAAGGCGATTACCCTTAGAAGTTATTTCGATAGCTTTATGAGATTGCATGGAAATTCCCAAGCTGAATCCACTCAAACAAGCTATCGGAACTCTTTCAAGAATGTCTGTCGCTATAGAGAATTGGCGGAAATCCCATTGAGCGAGATTAAACGAGGTCTTGTTAGGCGATATATGCTTTCTCGAATGGAACACGGCGGAGTCAAAGCTGCAACCGCGAATAGGGAAAAAGCCTTTGTTTCTGCACTGCTAACTGTGGCGTTGAATGACGATCTGATTGACTTTCACCCTCTCACGAGAATGAAGGACTTTGATGAAGGTGGTCCGCGAGAGGTGGAACTCACTACTGGGCAGGCTGATGCTTTAGTTAGGAGCCTTCCGTTTCCGGTCAATGGCATTATTGAATTTATGCTTGCGTCAGGCCTGAGGAAGAAAAATGTTCTGAATCTACGGGTTGAGCAGATAGTTTTCTATGACATAAAGCCCAAAGGTCGGGAACAGACTCTAACTGTTGGCCAGGTGAATAATGTGATATTGAAGGGCGGGAAACGAGAGAATTTACCCCTAATGCCAAGAGCTTGTAGGGTCTTGAAAAGGCATATCGCAAACCGCGTTGACGGTTATGTATTTCTAAACCCACGATCAGGCAAACCGTATGTTTCAATTCATAATACGGTTGATCCAAGGATTCTGAAACTCGGATTGACGGCAGTAGATGGTTCAAAGTTCAGGATTCATGATACTCGCCATTTCAGGGCTAATGAATGGCTGAATGCTGGCGCAAGTCTTGAGGATATGAAAGTGGGTTTGGGGCACAGCAATATTTCGGTAACTGAAAGTTACGCTAAACCCAACGTGATGGCGGTTGGCGAAAGACTGAGCTTGCTTGAGGAGTCTTGGGGATCGGATGAATCATATGATACGAAAAACCCCTGATAGCCATAACTATCAGGGGCATCGAAAGGGGAGCCTGAAGCTGGTTGACACAAACTTGACACAAATGCATCTTGAGCGTCTGACTAATGTGTCAAGAAATCCAGCAAACCCTTGCTGTATATGGTACGCCCGAGAGGAATCGAACCCCCAACCTTCTGATCCGTAGTCAGACGCTCTATCCAGTTGAGCTACGGGCGCATTTTGTTTCATATATTAACCGTTGGTACGGGCAGGCAAATTACAATACCCGCTAACAGAAATCAAGTCTTTTACCTGCCTGCGGTTATCAGCGAGTGAATCTTTTTACCGCCTGCTGGTTTTCCGGCATGTTGTCGCCGTACCAGCCGGTTCTGCTGACCTCGAAAGTGTCGAACCGTGGAATATAGGGCTTGATATCCAGCAGCGGTGTGCCGTCCAGAATGTCTACATCCTCTATATCCAGTCTAAGCCCATCACGCCCGGCCAGCCGTACACAGCTTATCCCGATTGAGTTTGGCCGGGAGGGGCTGCGGGTGGCGAATATCCCATGAGGCGATTTGTCGAGATACGGCTCCACCACCAGTTGGAAGTCTGCCGCCCGGTTGCACCAGAAAATCAGCCACAGCCGCTCAAAACCCTCGATATCCTTCAAGCCCTCGCCAAACTCGGCAAAGACCTCTATCCAGCCGGGCGCTCCATTTGAGAGCGCCGGCTGGACAGGTGTGCCTTCTTCGGAATCGAAATCCGAGTGGACAATGCCGATTGGCCGGAAACTGACCTGTTCGATATTGCTGTCGCTCATACCTGATCCGGAATAACAAACGGAGCGCGGTAGTTACGACGAACCAGTTTCTGGGCCTCGGGATCTCCGATCACGGTCTCCGTTTTGGAATCAAAATGGATCTCACGGTCCACGCGGTAGGCCATGTTGCACAGATGGCACATGCTGGCCGCCATGTGGCCTTCCTGGATGTCGGCGTTCAGATCCTTGCGTTTACGTGAGCGCACAGCAGCGATAAAATTCTCGAAATGCATGCCGCCGCCCGTGCCGCGTGTGTTCATTGTATCGTACTGGGTCTTGGCCTGCTCATCTGTCATCGACTCGCCCGGCTCGCGTTTGCGGCCGTAATATGTTTTCCACTCGCTGCCTTCAAGCTTAAGGTAGCCCTCGGTGCCGATGAAAAATATCCCGGAACGGTCATTGTCGTCATAAAGTCCCTGCACGTCAAACTGCACAATCTTGCCGCTGGCGTACTGCAGGGTGGACGACTGTACGTTGGGCGTCTCCTGGTCGCAGTCCCACTGATAATAGCCGCCGGTGGAGACGGCCTTGACCGGGTGCTCGTATTCCTGCAACGCCCAGCGGGCCATGTCCATGTAATGCGGGCCGTTGTTGCCTACTTCACCGTTACCCATGTCCCAGAACCAGTGCCAGTTGTAATGGAAGCGGTTGTCGATAAAGGGACGCTCGGGTGCGGGACCCAACCAGAGGTTGAAATGCACACCCTCGGGTACGGCGGTCACTTTTCCGCGGCCGAACGATTCGCGGGGACGGACAAACGGCACCCGGACCATGTACACATCACCGATTCCGCCCTTGTGCATAAAGTCCATCGCGCCCTGCACCACGGGACGGCTGCGGTTCTGGCTGCCCACCTGGACTATCTTTTTATATTTACGCGCCGCCTCGATCATCTTGCGGCCTTCCCAGATACTGTAACTCACCGGTTTTTCGACATAAACGTCCTTGCCGCCCTGGATCGCCCAGATTGTCGCCAGAGCGTGCCATTGGTTGGTACTGGCCACCGAGAGCACGTCCACATTCTTGTCCTCGCAGACCTTGCGGATATCGACCTCGGTCTTGGGTTTCTTGCCCTGGATTGCAGCAACTTCATCGACAGCCTTGGGGAACAGACGCTCGTCGATATCGCAAATCGTCACCACTTCAACGTTTTTCATCTTTGCGAAATTCTCGGCGTGCGCGCCGCCCCGGCCGCGGATTCCCATCACGGCTACCCGGATTGTCTCGTTGGGGCTTTTCTGGCTCAGGCCGCTGGTTACCCACGGGCCGGCCATGGCCATGCCGGCAGCACCAACGCCAGCTCTTTTGATGAATTTACGACGGTCAATTGAATCCATTTTGTCTCCCGGCTGAGTTGGTTATAACTTTATAAATTATCATGCGTTGCAGGTTGTTTTGCCGCGGGTGAGTCAGGATAATTACAGGAAGTTCTTTCCATGCTTAAACAGAATATATATATCCGCAGGCAGTTTGCCAGTAAAAATGATCTCTCTGCTTTTTCGAGCGCCAACGGAGGAATCCTTTTTACGCGAACCGATGGGAGTGGCAAGAAAGTATGCAGTTTTTGTAACATTAATGCTTGACAGATGGTTTGCAAAGCAGTAGCGTTTTTTACATAATCAAAGATTGGATTGTCTTTAAATAAGCACCAAGTTGATAAAGGCCCGGGGCGGCCCGTTATTAGTATCTCTCCGCCGTTCTTTATTTACGGTAGGTGCTGCAAAAATTAGAATTTGGTAAAGTGTGCCATCTCGAATTGCGGTGCTGGACAGATCCGGTCAAGCCACGGTCAATGCCAGGCGAACAAAGGGCAGTTATTGATCAATCTCAAAATGACGGCATTAGAGTTTATTAGCCCGGATTATTAACGAAGCCTGATTTGTTCGAGAGCAAGGAAGCAGTGGTGCCGCTGTACTGGCGTACCGCAATCCGCTGATGACGCAGCTATTCGGGCAAAACAGGCGAGCCGAAGGTAAAAATATCGCTGGCTCGTTTCTATTTGGTGATTTACTGATATCCATCTCCAAGGGCAAAGAATCAAAATTTTAACTTGCTTCGATGCCATTAGTTATCTAGATGAAGTGATATTTTTATGAATAATGCGGGCTAGATACCTGTCACTCAATGGACTTGTGAGCCCAAAGGAGTGTATCGATGAGCAATCGGGGTAAGCAGGACTCTCCTCCGGGAAGCGGCATCAACCGGCGGAAATTTCTCAAGGGCATGGGAACCGGGCTTGTGGGCTCGGCCACTTTGTCCCAGGGCCTCCTTCCAGAGGACGCCCTCGGCCAGACGCCCAAAGCCTCGGCCCGGTCTCAGGATATCGAGACGGCCGTGGTGCGGATGAAAATCAACGGCAAGACCCACACCGTGGAGGTTCAGCCGCGGGCTGTTCTGCTCGATGTGCTCCGTGAAAAACTTCTGCTCACAGGGGCCAAGAAAGTCTGTGACCGGGGTGAGTGCGGAGCCTGCACGGTGATCCTCAACGGGGAGACTGTATACGCCTGCATGATGTTGGCTATCGACGCCGATGGGGCCAGTATTGAAACTGTTGAGGGCCTGGGTACTCCGCGGAAAATGCATCCGATCCAGGAAAAGTTCATTGAGCACGATGCCTACCAGTGTGGTTTCTGCACACCCGGCTTCGAAATGTCGCTCAAGGACCTGATCGAAAAGCATCCCGATGCCGACTTGCAGACGATCAAAAAAGGGCTCGCCGGTAACACCTGCCGTTGCGGCGCCTACCCGCATATCTTCCAGGTGGCTCTGGAGCTTACGGGCAAGAAGGGGGGTATGTGATCATGGCTGAATGGATGCCTCTGAAAAATAGAAATTATGTGGGGAAGAGAATCCCCAGGACCGATGGTCCGGAAAAGGTCTGCGGCACTGCCAAGTACGCCTACGATATCGTGCTGCCGGGGATGCTTTACGGCCGCATTCTGCGTAGCCCGCACCCCCATGCTTATATCAAAAATATCGATCTTTCCAGGGCCAAAAATCATCCCGGCGTAAAGGCCGTGATTGATCTGAACAAGTATACCGTGCGCTACCAGGGCGATGAGATTGCCGCCGTGGCCGCAACAAGCGCGGATGTGGCCGAGGAAGCGCTGCGCTTGATAAAGGTTGAATACCAGCAGTTGCCCTTTGTGTCCACTGAAGAAGAGGCCCTGGCTGAGAATGCACCGCGCGTGTTCGAGAAGGGCAATGTGGCCTGGGAACGCGCCGGAAACAAGGACGAGGTGGAGAAAATCCTGGCGGCAAGCGCGCATGTGGCCGACGATGAGATGTACTCCCAGGTGCAGGTCCACAACTGCCTGGAAACTCATGGCTGTGTGGCCCAGTGGGAGGGCGAGGATAAGTTAAAGGTCTGGATGAGCAGCCAGGGGATCCACGGCAACCGTGGTGATTTCGCCAGCTTATTTGAAATCCCCGAGGAAAATGTGGAGGTTATCTGTGAGTACATGGGTGGCGGATTCGGCAGCAAGTTTTCAATCGGAGTGGAGGGACAACTCTGCGCCCGGCTGGCCAGGATGGCCGGTAAGCCTGTCAAGCTGATGCTCAACCGTAAGGATGAGTTTCTCTCGCTGGGCAACAGGCCCTCGGCCCGGATGCATCTCCAACTCGGTTGTGACTCCTCCGGTAAAATTACCGGCATGTGGCAGGAAAGCTACGGCACCGGTGGTATAGGCGGGAGAGCGGGAGTGCCGCTGCCCTATGTCTACCAGGTACCCAAAGGAGCATATTACAAAAAACACGGCCACGTGAGAATCAACGCCGGTACCGCCAAGGCCCAGCGTGCTCCCGGCCATCCGCAGGCCGCGTTCGGAATGGATATTATTGTCGATCAACTGGCCTACAAAGCCGGGATCGATCCTATTGAGTTCCGCATTATGAACGATCCCAACGAGACCCGCCAGCGTCAGTACAAAATTGCCGCTGAAAGGATCGGCTGGGAGCGGAAATTCAACAAGGTTCCCGGTTCGGGTGATGGCCACAAAAAACGCGGCGTGGGCGTTGGAGTTTGCCGCTGGGGTGGCGGCGGAGCCCGCAGCACCAAGGTGACTGTCGAGATATTCCCCGACGGGCGGGTAACTGCCAGCACCGGAACCCAGGATTTGGGAACCGGCGTTAGGACCATGATCCATCAGATCACGGCCGATGCGCTGGGTATCTCGATGGACCTGGTCACTCCGAGGGTGGGCCGCACTACCTATCCGTTCTCCACAGGTTCGGGTGGCAGTGTCACAACCGGTTCGGTTACTCCGGCGCTGGTAAATACCTGCGATGGTGCGCTCAGGCAGCTTTACGAGAAAGTGGCCGCCGCGCTGGGTGTGGCTCCGGATAGCCTCGAGGGCAATCACGGAGTTATCAGTGTCCGTGGCGACAGCGGCAAGAGCATGAAGTGGAAAGAGGCCTGCTCGCTGTTGCAGGGCCAGCCGATAAGTGTTACCGATGGTTGGATCGAGGGACTCAACTCCAGCGGTGTGGCCGGTGTGCAGATAATCGAGGTTGAGGTCGATGTGGAAACTGGCCGGATCAAGCCGATCAAGGTAGTGGCTATCCAGGATTTCGGTCTCTGTATCAACCGGCTCCTTTCGCTGAGCCAGATCAACGGCGCGATTATCATGGGCCTGAGCTGGGCGTTGAGCGAGGATCGCACGATGGATCCCGGCACGGGAACCATGGTCAATCCCAACATGGAAAATTACAAATTGGCCGGTACGATGGAGATGCCCGAATTTGACGTCATTATTGACGAGCAGCCCGAGCGTGGTGTGATCGGATTGGGTGAGCCTCCGCGGGTACCTACTGCCGGTGCGTTGGCCAACGCGGTCTACAACGCGATAGGGGCCAGGGTGACCCGGATGCCGATGACTCCGGATGTGGTGCTGGAAGCTTTGAAAAAAGGAGGCGCTTAATATGAAAGCCTTTGCCTATTATAACCCGAAGGACATCGATGATGCGCTGAGTGTCCTGGGCAACTCAGGCGGGAGCCTCGCTATCGCCGGGGGAACCGACCTGCTGGGAGAGATGAAGAACGGCTATGTCGCTCCCGAGCGGGTTGTAAATCTCAAGGCCCTCAAGGGGCTGGACCGTATCCGCTCCGGTGGCGACGGGCTTAAGCTGGGTCCACTGGTAAAACTGAGCACGATAGCCGCCGATAAAAATATCCGCAAGGACTACGCAGCTCTGGCCCAGGCGGCGGAGAGTGTTGGCAGCCCGCAACTTCGCAACATGGGAACCCTGGCCGGGAATATCTGCCAGCGCCCGCGCTGCTGGTATTACCGTGGCGAGGAGTACAACTGCATCCGTAAGGGCGGCGGAACCTGTTTCGCTGTCAGCGGCCGCAGCAAGTACCACTGCATTATCGAGGGCGGACCGTGCTTTATAGTTCATCCCTCGGATACCGCGGTTGCGCTGCGGGCCATGGACGCCAGTGTTACAATCCAGGGTAAAAAGGGCAGCCGGGATGTGAAGCTCGATGATTTCTTTGTCCTGCCCACGGTGGACTCGATGGTCGAGAATATCCTCAAGCCCGGAGAGCTTATCACCGGGGTCAAGGTGCCCAAGCCGCCGGTCGGATCAGGGAGTTGCTACATTAAATTCAAGGAACGCGGCAGCCGCGATTTCGCCCTGGTCAGTGCTGGCGTGGTGATGGTAATGAGCGGAGATACTTGCACAAAAGCCTCGATAGTTCTCGGTGGTGTTTCGCCGGCCCCGTTCAGGGCTTCGGCAGCCGAGGCCGAGCTTACGGGTAAGCGCCTTACCGCCTCCAGCCTCAAAGCGGCCTGTAGTGCCGCGCTGGCGGATGCCGACCCGTTGGATGAGAACGCCTTCAAAATCGATCTGGCCGTCACGATGATTAAGCGCGCGGTGTTGCGCGCCAGCGGCGTGGATATTTAATACAAACCAGCTTGGGGAGATAGCCCAAATGGCTGAATCTATTCTTAACAGTATCAAGCAGGTTTGCAAGTACCATCGCAGCAAGGAGTACTATATAGCGAACCTGAGCAATGAGTTCTACCTTCCGCTGGCCAGCCAGGACTGCTGGTGCCTGCTCACACAGGGGGTGGCCGGCCCGGATGACGGCCTGGTGGACGGAGGCGATTGCAATGGCTCGCGGACGTGTTTCAGGTCACAGATTTCCGAATGAACGGGGCGATAAGCGACATTGTGTAGAATATGCCCATGTTTTGCTCAAAAAACCTGCACCGCTGCAAATAGCGGGGCAGGTTTTTTTATTGGGGGCCGGCAAAAGATTCACTTCCGAGGCAGGGATCCCACTTATAATGGCATAAATGCTGCTTCTCAGGGATGGGTGTTTTCAAGGAGGCCGCGCATGTTTGAGCCACAGCGTAGGCAGCGTGTAATGGATAAGCTTCCCACAATAGGTAATTGAAGAGAAATGGCCTGGCGTGCAATTCGCTTACTATGCGCTCTGGTAATGATTTGATCTATTCGAGCTGCCCCCCCTGGCTCCCCTTTGGCCAAAGCGGGGATAGGCCATATTTCGCCGGGAAAAGGTACTTTTCCCATAGACCTGAGCGATACTTGAGTTCTCTGATAATTAGTGCTACCGTTGAGGGAAAACAAGATGATGGCACAATTATTTGAGGAGTTTGTGGATGCGTAATAATCAGTTAGTGCGGAAAAGTTATCTTTTTCCGGCGGTCTTTATCTTTCTTACAGCTTTTAGTGCAGGATGCGCTGGTTCGGGAAAGGAGCCAGCGGAGAGCAAGATGTCAGGAGCGGATGAAAATGTGAGCTTTATGACCGTGGAAGAACTGATGCGGGAACCTAAAATAGATGCGCACGCTCATTTTATGGCCCTGGCGGCGGAAGATGAAAAGAAGTTCATTGCCAGCTTGGATCAACACAACATGAGCTGGCTCACTATCAGCACCGTGGGCACGGACTGGGCCAACCTGCGGAAGCAAATCAGCCTGGCCGGACATTTGCATGCCGACTACCCCGGGCGGGTCGGTTGGGTTGTCTCTTTCAATCTGGAAAACTGGGGCTCGCCAGAGTGGCGGCGGCAGGCGATCGAAACTATCGCCTCAGGAGTAAAGAATGGCGCTCTGGCGGTCAAGGTATGGAAAGAATTCGGTATGTTGCTCAAGGACGCCGACGGCAGCTTCGTGATGGTAGACGATCCACGATTGAGTCCGGTGCTCGATTATATAGAGTCGCGCGGACTGACCCTGACAGCCCATATCGGCGAACCCTACAATTGCTGGTTGCCCCTTGACTCGATGACTAACCAGCGCTCGGTCGATTATTACAGCGAGCACCCCCAGTACCACGGATACCTGCTCCCGGAGGCGCCCGGTTACTGGGAGCAGATCGCCTCACGCGACAGCATGCTGGCCAGACATCCAGGCCTGCGAGTAGTTGGCGCCCACCTGGGCAGTCTTGAATGGAACCTTGATGAACTGGCGGCTCGCCTTGAGAGCTATCCCAATTTTGCCGTTGACATGGCCGAGAGAATTTACAACCTTCAGGAGCACGACCGGGACAAGGTGCGCGATTTTATTATCAAGTACCAGGACCGTCTGCTCTACGGCACCGACCTCGTATCCGGCTGGGGTGACAAAGGGGTGGAGGGTGACCTGGAGAAACTTGAGCGCACCTATCTCTCTGACTACCGCTATTTTGCCACCGATGAACAGGTGAAAGTCCACTGGATCAGCCCAACCACCGTGGTACGGGGGCTGGCCCTGCCGGCATCAGTCCTGAGAAAAATATTCTACGAGAACGCCAGGAAGTGGTACCCGGGCCTTTAGGACAGTGCTAACCTGATGTTCAAATATTTCCGTGGTTCTTATATCCAGGTACTAATTATTCACAGATTACTTGAGACAATTTAGCATTCAAAGTCAGTAGTGTCCCAACGTTTGACGAAGAAAACGCTGTAACTATTTTAAATATAAAGCAATAGGCGGTTAAAAAGCCTGCATCGACTTAAAATTGGTTTTACATTATGGCCGATCCTATTGAGGAAGCACTTTGTAAGAGTAATGTCATTCCCGCGAAAGCGGGAATCCAGATTATACTAAGCGGTAGTTTGTGACACCATGATAAAGAGTCCCATTTTACAAGCGTTTGCAGAAGGATAATTCCTAAACTGAAAAATAAACTCTGCTATCCAATTGTTAATACTATAATTACGTTGGGACACTACTGATTCAAAGTGCTTAGTAACTGACTTGTAATTCTTGAATTCTCTCATTTGTAGTAGTACCGTTTTCAGATATAGACTCCTCCAGTTTTTTGCGACTGCCCGGAACCTGTTAAGGGAAGGTATGGCAATGATTAATGCACTGGTTGAGATTCACCGATTTCGTCTTCCTGCCGTGGCTATCCTGTTAATGTTGTTTTTTTCCTCGCCAGTTACAGCCCAACACGATGATATGGAAGTGCCAATTCATATCAGCCAGGAGCCCTTGATCTTCCGCATACGCCGCGGGACAGCGTATACAGATGACGCGAAACGTTGGGAAAAGGCCCATACGGAAGAGAACGTCCGCGCGATTGCCAAGGCGGGAGAACGTATGCTCTATACCCATTTTTACAAGGGTTTTGGATTCCGCGCGGAGAAAAAAGAGATGGATATGGCGGCCCGGGTGGCGGGGTGGGCAAAAAAATACGGCATGGTTTCCGGTGTATATATGCAATGGGGGACTCTGGTATCGGAAACTTTTCTTCAGGAGGACCCACGGGCCGATCAATGGATTTTGAGACACAGGGACGGCCTCCCGGTAAGAATAAGCTACGGCAATTATAGCTGGCGTCATCTGCCGGACTTCCGCAACCAGCAGTACATGCACTGGTACAAGGAAAAGATTCTTCGCTATTGCGTAGAGCATGTAAAGCCTAAATACATCTTTCTGGACAATGTGGCCCAGGCTCCTGATGTATCCTGGCAGCCCCTTCACAATCCCGCCTGGAATGAAGGTTTCCGTGACTACCTTCGTAACAACTACTCTGCGCGGGAACTTGAATCAATGATCGGCTACTCCAACGTCGATTACATTCAGCCACCTTACTGGGAGTGGGGGGAAGATGTAATTGTCAACGACCCGATAATGCAGCGCTGGATAGATTTCCGCTGCCATAGCATTACAGAGTCAGTCAGGGAGGCCTGCGGTTTCATCAAGGGGCTCGATTCCACGATTGCAGTAGGGGTCAATATCCATGGGATATCAAGGGAAAACCGCGCCATCCGAGGGATCGACCCAGTGGCAGTCTGCAATGGCACTGGTGTGGATGCCTGGAGTGGAGAGATCTGGGTGGAGGCCGAACTAACCCCGGAGGGTGTTCTGGTTTCCCCGATCCGTGAGTACAAGGCCTGCCGCACTCTGGGAGTGGCGTTTCAAAGCGGCGGCCGCGGCTCTTTGGGACGGGCTGTAAAGCAGGCGTTTTCCTATCGGCATCAGATAACCGGTGGCGGCTGGCTGGGTTCGCCGGGAAGGGCTTCCTACCTCAACGGTCCGGGGCCAGGCGATTTTTATTACGATTATGCCGATTACTACCGTGATACGGAATCGGTGGCTGATGTCGCGGTGCTGCGGTCTTATCCTTCGCTGGCATATAATTCCATTGCGCCCCTTGCAAGCACTGTTGCTTTCGAACAAACCCTTATCCAGGCTAAAATCCCATTCGACATAATATTCGAGCAGAACTTGAGCGACCTGTCCAAATATAAAGTGCTGGTACTGGCGAACACGGAGTCGATGCCGGATGGGGATATTGAACTGGTGCGGAAATATGTTAGTGGGGGCGGTGGATTGGTGGTAACCGGTTCCTCATCGCTATACAACCAGTGGCGCCGTCCCAGGACTCGTTTTGGCCTGGGTGACGTACTCGGCCTGAGCCGTGAAGATGCAGGAAAAGCCCTCAGAGCTTATCGGGTGGTGGACGGAGTGTCGAGTTATGTGGGCGCCGAAGGGATTAATACCAGAATGAACCGCTTCGGGCGTGGACGGGCGGTGTACATCCCGCGTGTTAAGCAATCCTACGACGGGATTGAGGTGAAAATGAAATTGCCTCAAAACCGGACGGAACTGTTAGACGCTGTCCGTTGGGCAGCCCGGGATGATTTTTCGGTTAAGGTCCATGCCCCTCTGACCGTGGTGATGAATCTTTACCGGAAACGGGAACAGGGCCAGCTGATTCTGCATCTGGTAAATTTTGATAAAGTTTCCGTGGAAGATATTGGAGTGGAGCTTAGAATCCCTGACGGTAAAAAAACGAAATCCGTGGTTTTGATATCCAGTGATTTGCCGGGTAAGGCCGAGATCGGATTTGACCAGCACAATAACCTGCTCAACTTCCGGGTTCCTGACCTCAAACTTTACGACATGCTGGTTATACAATTAATGTGAGTCCCGGGAAAAACCGTTTTTTGACGGACAATCCTGACTCTGAATTGAACTGGAATGATCTGAATCATCTCAATCAATTCCTCGCGGTTTGCCGCGGGGTAAGCTGATGCATTAGCAGGAGGAGAAGCTTTGGCCCCCCTTTGGCAAGGGGGGAACCCGCCTCCCCCTTTTGAAAAGAGGGATTGAGGGGGATTTTTCAGCTAACTCGCAACTCTGCTACGGAGTAGTTCATTTCCAGCCACATACAGCAAAGGAGGCACCACGTGAGAAAAATCCTGTCTGTACTACCGGTTGTCGTGTTAACTCTGGTCGCTTTTGGTTTTTTGATCACCTGCGGCCAAAAAGAAGAACAGGCAGCGCCCAAGGATGACAGCCCGCGGACCGCCAGCCCGCCCGCGGTGGAAAACATCTGGACTGTCGGGGTGCTCACCGGCCCGTCGTTGTTCCAGCTCTCCGCGCCTCAGGGGGTCTCGAACCCCGTGATGACCGGTTTTGATGTCACCGACCTGGATGTGAATATCGCCGCGCATCCGTTCCTGATAGCTGCCGATGGCGGCTACTATCTGTTTTTCACGGCCAAGAGCAGCGAGAAACATGAGGGTGGGATCGGGATGGCCAGCAGCGCCGATGGCCTCAACTGGGAATACCGCCAGATAGTTATCGACGAGCCGTACGACCTCTCTTATCCCCACGTTTTCCAATGGCAGGGCGACTATTACATGACTCCCGAGGCCCACACGGAAACCTCGGTCAGGCTGTACAAAGCCACGAATTTCCCTGCTGAGTGGACCTACCAGGGAGATATACTCACCGGCGACCATTATATCAGCCCCACAATTTTCAGCTACGACGGTATGCTCTGGATGTATGCAGCAAAAGCGGGTAACGAAACCCTGCGGTTGTTCCATGCCTCGGAGTTGATGGGGACGTGGACCGAGCATCCCATGAGCCCGATTATCGAAAATGACCTCAACACCGCTCGTCCCGCCGGAAGTACGCTGGTTGTCGATGGCAAGCTGTACCGGATCGGCCAGGACTGCGAGCCCACCTACGGTAACGCGGCGCGGGCGTTCGAGGTCACGGAACTCACCACCACCACTTACGCCGAGAAAATAATCGAGACTCCGCTGGTACAGGCAAGCGGCGAGGGCTGGAATTCCGACGCCATGCACCATCTGGATGCCGTGCGGTTGAGTGACGGCAGTTGGCTGGCAGTCACCGATGCGCTCGGTGCAAGAAAGACTGATTGATTCAGTGCGCATTGTTTACAGATACCGGATAAAAAAACCGGGCGCCTTGAATTGTCCCTCTGCAAATAGTATATAGGAATAACCGCTGGAAGGAGCGCGGGAAGTGCATTTACGGCGGTTCAATCGAAAGAATTCCTCGGAGCTTGCTCCGAGGTAAGTTGATGCATTCGCAGGACGAGAAGCATAAATCCCCCCTGGCCCCCCTTTGGAAAAAAGGGGGGGGGAACATAGCCGTAGAAAAGGATGAGAGGTAAAATTCCCCCTTAGAAAAGGGGGTGCCCCCGAGTTCGGGGGCGGGGGTTGTTTTCGGTGTACTTCCCTATTTTGAAAAAAGGATTGAGGGGGATTTTTCAGCTTCCTCTCAGTTCTGCTGCGGGGTGGTTTGTTTGTTCGGAGTCTTCAGTTATCTGCCTGATAGCCAATTGGGGGGTAGAGATGATAGATATTGTTAGGATCATTGCGGGAATACTTTTTGTGTTCCTGCTGGGCGTTGTTTCGTTTGCCTCGGGCGCCCCTGGGATAGCTGTCGGCGAGCCGTTTCCGGCGCTACGGTTCCCCTCGCTCGATGATGGCCGTGCGCTGTCTGTCACCAGCTTTCGAGGGCAGAAACTGGTGCTGCATATTTTCGCATCCTGGTGAGCGGGCTGCCGCAAGCACGTGCCCGGGTGGCACAAAAAGACAGAGCAGGACAGGCGTGATGGCCGGGTGAAGATGGTGGGCATTATCCAGGAGCAGCATCCCCACCGGGCTCGTCTGTTCATGCAGTGGAAGCAGATGGACTGGCCGATCCTGGTCGACCGGCTGAATCTGCTTGAGGTGCTGGCTGTACCTATTACCGCCCTGATCGATGAGAATGGAATAATCAGGGCGCTGCGGCCCACTGATGAACAGTACCGGGAGTTCCTGGAAACCGATTATGCCGCTGCCGGTAAACCGCGTCCGGAGCAGGTAGCTGCCCCGGACCTGAGCAAGCTTGGGCGGGAAGCCGGCAAAAATGCCCAGTCTTATCGGGATTATGCAGCCGCCCTGCTGCTCTGGGGTGATGACTCGATGTTGGGCACGGCCATTGACGCCTACAAATCGGCGAATAAGCTGGAACCAGGGCACGGGCCGTCCCATTTCCGGCTGGGAGCAGCCTTCCGCGCCCGCTACGATTCGGATTCCCGTCAGGCCGGTGATTTCAACAGCGCCATAGACTATTGGAGCCGGGCACTGGAGCTTGATCCCAACCAGTATATCTGGCGCCGAAGAATCCAGCAGTACGGCCCCCGGTTGGATAAACCCTACTCGTTCTACGACTGGGTTAATCAGGCCCGGCAGGATATTCTGGCCCGCGGTGAGACACCATCGCCGCTCAGAGTAGAACCCGGTGGCGCGGAGTTCGCCTACCCGGCAAAAGAGTTTGATACGCAAGCAGCCACACGCCCGGAGCCGGACCCCGATGGGCGGATTTTCCGCGATGAACAGGGGTTGATCCAGGCGGAAGTAACTGTGGTCCCCAAGAGCCTCAAACCCGGAGAAACAGGCCGGGTGCACGTTGTGTTCAGGCCGGACCGGCAGCAGAAGGCGCACTGGAACAACGAAATGGATGACCTGGAATTCTGGATCGGTACGCCCGAAGGCTGGCAGGTGGATAACCGTCACCTTACAGTTTCCCGGCCCCCTGAATCTGTCAGTATGGAGCCGCGACGGCTGGAGTTTGAGATCAAGTGCCCGGAGAACGCATCCGGCCAGGTTGTGCTGCCTGCGTATTCATTGTACTACGTCTGCGAGGATGTCAACGGCGTCTGCCTCTACCGCCGGCAGGATGTGCCGATCAGGATCGATGTGCAAAGTACACAGTGAAATTCCGATACTCGGCTGTTAAAAAAGGCTGCCGGTTTCGGCGGCCTTTTTTTATGGCGGTTATTGAAAAGGAAATCCAGGAATGAGAAAAAAGTCTCCGGCCAGGGAACATCTGCTGAAAGGCATAATCAGCACCACCAGAATGCTCAACAATCCTGCTATCCGTCAACTGGGCGGGCAATATCCTGAGCGGCTGGTGAAAGAGACTATCAAGGTTGTTGCGCAGGAACTCCGTGAAAATATCTTGCAAGCCACGGAAAACCAGTTGGGGGATATCGATATCTCGGCGGAACAGATAGCTGAAATGGTTGCGGAAAGGGTCCGATCCGAATATTCGCAGAGTGTAAGGCCTGCGATCAACGCCACCGGGATTATCCTTCACACCGGCCTGGGACGGGCCCCGTTGGCCCAGGCCGCCCAGCGCGCCCTGGCGCTGGCCGTACGGAACTATTGTACGCTGGAAATAGATATTCCCTCCGGCAAGCGCGGGAGCCGTCACGAGCACGTGGAGCGGTTGATCTGCCAGCTCACCGGAGCCGAGGCCGCTATGGTGGTGAACAACAACGCCGCGGCGGTTTTGCTGGCCCTCAACACGCTGGCCGATAAGCGGCGCGTGATAATCTCAAGAGGACAGCTTGTGGAGATCGGCGGCGCGTTCCGCATGCCCGACGTGATGAGGCTCAGTGGGGCGGAGATGGTCGAAATTGGCACCACCAACAGGACGCACCTGAGAGATTATGAAAATGCGCTCGATGAGTGCACCGCGATGATCCAGACTGTCCACCCCAGCAACTACCGTATCGAGGGCTTTACCAATGAAGTCCCGCTGACTGATTTGCACTCTCTCTGCCACTCCCGCTCCCTGCCGCTGGTGCATGATATCGGCAGTGGCTGCCTGTTTGATTTCAGCAGCCGTGGCCTTCCCCCGGAGCCGGTTGTGAGCCGGAGTATCCGTGACGGGGCGGATGTGGTAACGTTCAGCGGGGACAAGCTGCTCGGTGGCCCGCAGAGCGGCATAGCGGTGGGTAAAAAGGAGTACATTGACAGGATGAAGGCCAATCCCCTTAACCGGGTCCTTCGCTGCGACAAAATGACCTACTCGGTACTGGAGGCCACGCTCAAGCTGTTTCTGGACCGGAAAACTCTCTTTGACGAATTACCTGTACTGCGGATGGCCGCCGCCACGGCCAGGGAGATAGGGGAGCGGGCACGCGGGTTTATTGAGCTGGCCGGGGCAACGACAGGCGAGGGCTGGAAGCTGGAAATAATCGATGGAGATTCGCAATTTGGCAGCGGGTCAATGCCCGGCTACAGTATCCCCACCAGCCTGGTGGCTATCTCCGCTGGCCCCCTCTCGGCCGATGAACTGGCTCGCTCTCTCAGGTTGTCCAGCCCGCCGGTATTCGGGCGGATAGCCGATGACCGTTACCTGCTTGACCTTCGGACTGTCCATCCGGAGGAGACAGAGACACTGGCGGAGCTGGTTGCCGCAGCTCTGAGCACAACGAATTAATAAACCTGAAATTGCGTTGTACAGGACAAAAAACATGAAGCACACGATTATCGGCACCGCCGGCCATATCGATCATGGCAAAACGATGCTGCTTAAGGCCCTGACCAATATCGACGCGGACAGGCTGCCAGAGGAGCAGCGGCGTGGGATGACAATCGATCTGGGCTATGTGTTCTACGGCCCCGGCGTGAGCATAATCGATGTGCCGGGGCACGAGAGATTTATCAAGAACATGCTGGCCGGGGTTACCACAATTGATCTGGTGCTCCTGGTTATTGCCGCCGATGACGGGATCATGCCCCAGACCCGTGAGCATTTCGATATCCTTCGCCTGCTCGATATCCGCCGGGGGATAGTGGTTGTTACCAAGATCGATCTGGTGGAGCCGGACTGGCTTGAGATGGTGAAAGAGGAAATAGCAGGGTTCGTGGCAGGCACGTTTCTGGAGGGTGCTCCGCTGGCCTGTGTTTCCAGCCTGACAGGCGAGGGCATAGAGGAGTTCAGGGAGATACTGGAAGGAGAGGTTGCGAAGGCTCCCTTCCGGACGGACAAGGGGATTTTCCGCTACTGGATCGACAGGTCGTTTGTGCTTAAGGGTGTGGGTAACATTGTCACCGGAACGATTCTGGCGGGAAAGCTCAAGGCCGGAGAAAAACTGGAACTGCTGCCGCTGGGCAGGGAGGTGAGGGCGCGCAAGCTTCAGGCGCACAACCAGGAGGCCGCCCAGTGCACAGTAGGCCAGCGTGCGGCGATCAACCTGATCGGCGTGGAGCGGGATGAGATCGAGCGGGGAGACATGCTGGCCTCTCCGGGTTATTTCAAGCCGACGTTCATGGTCAACGCCAGGCTGTATCTGTTGCCGGGCTCGCGTTCTCTGCAAAACAGAACCAGGGTCAGGTTCCATATCGGCTGCCGGGAACTGTTCGCCAGGGTGGTGCCGCTGGGCGGCAGAGCTGTTCCGCCGGGTGAGCAGGCCACTGTGCAGTTCCGTCTGGAACAGCCGCTAGCTGCCGATACGGGCGACAGGTATATCATCCGTCAGTACTCACCAGCGCTCACGATCGGCGGCGGGACAATCCTGGAGGTGCACCCCGAAAAGCTGAAATACCTTCCCATCGAGGACATCCGTGAACTGGAGCAACTAAGCGGCGCGGAAACTGATAAACTGATAGTCCACCACATGGCCGGGGCGCCGTTGGAGGCGACAACGGTAAAAATATTGAGCAGGGAGTTGGCCGTGCGGGAGCAGGATGTTGGCGCTGCAGTGGATAAACTCGTTGGCGAAAGTGTCCTGAGCGTTGTCGCCAGCAAATCCTCGGATGCGGTGATCCTCACAAGCAAGCTGAAAGAAGCAGCAGGACATCTGTTGGAGTTCCTGGAGCACTATCACAAGGCTAATCCATACCTGCGTGGAATAAAGCAGTCGGAGCTGAAAAGCAGGGTAGCCGGCAACGCCGGCAGCCAGGCATGGGCCGCGGTCCTGAATTTCCTTACAGCAGAGAATGCGGTAGTGACAGTCGGCGAGACGATTGCGCTGGCAACCCACTCAGTCAGTTTCAGCCCGCGGGACAAAGAGCCGGCGGAAAAAATCGAGGAAATGTTCCGCGTTGCCGGGTTCGTTACACCATCGGCGCTCGATGTGGCCGGAGAACTTCAATCGCTCAACGGAAACCGGGTTGAGAATATCATCCGGGGACTGATTGAGTTGGGAACCCTGGTTGAGGTGTTACCCGAGGCGGATAAGCGGCTGATTTTTCACCGCGAAACGATAGAGGCGGGGGAAAAAATTGTGGTTGAATTATTACGGCAAAAGGGCGAGATTAGGGTGTCAGAGTTCCGCGAGGCAATCGGATGCTCGCGCAAGTACGCCACACCGCTGTTGGTCCATTTCGACCAGCGGGGAATCACCGAGCGCGATGGCGATATCAGGAGGCTCAAGGTTACGCAATGATTTTTGCTGGTTGGTGCTGTCAGGTACAATGGCAGGAATAAGAAAATCACGGAGAACAATAATGTTCCGCAAAAACAAAAGGCAGCGGCTGACTGAGTTGGTCGCCTGCGCCGGTTGACTGGCCAAGCTGAGCTTAACGGAGTTAAGCAAGCTGATGAAAATGTTGCCGCCTGTCTCGCATCCGAACCTGCTGGTGGGTACCGGTACCGCGGATGATGCCGGAGTGTATCGTCTGAGCGACAACCTGGCCCTGGTCAACACGGTGGATGTGATCACCCCGCTGGTCGATAGTCCCTATGATTTCGGTCAGATAGCGGCGGCCAACTCGCTGAGCGATATCTACGCCATGGGCGGACAGCCGGTTACCGCGCTGAATATTCTCGGTTTTTCGCCACAGAAAGTCGATCTGGAGATAGTGGCCGAGATTATCCGGGGCGCTACCGACAAGGCGGATGAGGCCGGTTGCCCGATTGTGGGCGGGCACACGATCAAGGACGAGGAACTCAAAATTGGCCTGGCGGTTACCGGCACGATCGATCCGGGGAAAATAATCCGCAACTCCACCGCCAGGGCCGGGGATAAGCTGATCCTGACCAAGCCGCTCGGGATGGGAATCATGACAACGGCGCTCAAGGCAGGTAAGCTCACGGAGCCTGAAATCGAGCGGATTACAGGGGTAATGGTCCAGTTGAACAGGGTCGCCTCGGAGCTGATGGTGCGGTTCGGGGCCCACGCCGCCACCGATGTGACTGGGTTCGGCCTGCTGGGCCACGCGCACGAGATAGCCAGGGGAAGCGGAGTGGGGCTGCGGCTGGATGCAGGCGCTATTCCTTACCTGCCCGAGGCAATGGCCAGGACCCGGAAGTCCGGCTTTATCTCCGGAGGAACGGTTAAGAACAAGGAGTTCCTGGAGGAGTTTGTCAGTTTCTCTGCGGAGGTGGATAAGCACGAGCGGATGATTTTTTTCGACGCCCAGACCTCCGGCGGCCTGCTGATAAGTGTAGCTGCTGAGGCTGCCGGAAAGTTACTGACAGCCCTGCATGGTGAAGGAGTTGAGGAAGCAGTGGTTATCGGTGAGGTGACAGTCGAAAACGCCGGCAACATTATTGTGGACAAATAGTTAACAATATGCGGGTGTCATCGGGGAGCGAATGGGTAGCTGGTGTGCCTCCCGGACTTCAAATCCGGTGGCGGGCACTAATACTGTCCGCGGTGAGTTCGATTCTCACGCGCTCCCGCCAATTTGTTAAGAATGGTATATCGTTACCAGGGAGGATTCTGCTCTGGCTCAGTCAAAGTGGAGTTCTCTTTCGCTTAAGTTGTTTTCACTAAACCAAGGAGGTGCGAATGACATGGAAACGAGCCCGTATGGGCTTGGTGTGTGTTTGCCTGGGTTTATTGCTTTTTGACAGCGTTCTTGCTCAAGAGCGAACGGGGCGCAAGCGGCCCGGTTGGCAGGGTCCCCCAATTGGAGCGGTGGTCGAGAATTTCGAGCTTCCGCTGCTCGATGGAGGCACTTTCAAGCTCTCCGACCAGAGGGGCCGAATCCTTGCTATCGAGATGGGGGCCTGTACCTGACCCCCCTATCTAAAGAAAATACCCGCGATGGACAAGGTCGCCGCTGATTTCAAAGAGAAGGGCGTGGATTTCTATAATGTCTACACCAGGGAACCACACCCGGGCGAGGACTACAGCGAGAGGGAAGACGACAAGAGATTTGACTTTACGGACAAAACCTCTACTAAGACTTATGAGGACCGTCTGGCCAATGCACTCGATATGATTAAATCCTTTGGTAACAACCGGCCGATTATGGTAGATCTGGTTGGTAAGGATTGTGTGCAGAACGGGCTGGGCGGCGGTGCCCCAAACAGTCTGGCGCTGATTGACCGTGAAGGCAAGCTTGTTCTCTGGCAGGCATGGTCCAATGCAAAAGAGTTGCGGGCTAAACTGGAAGAAATGACCAGCCAGTAAAGCCTCAGCCGGACCGAAGGGAAAAAGGGTATTTTCCAGATGAGCCAGGTTGGCTCAAAGACAGGCGAAGGGGAGACCGGGTCCCGGTCTCCCCTTCGCTCTAATTATAAAAATGGCAACTATTTAGTGACCGCAAAACTGAAAATAACCGTATTAGCCCTGGCCGGGCTGGTCCTGGCCTATGGCGCGACAGTCAAGGTGGCCGAAAGCGATTTTGCCTGCGGCTACTGCCACACGGACCAGCGCCACAGTTGGAAAGTGTCTTCACACCAGAGCGTTAACTGCCGGGACTGCCATGTGGAGCCGGGAGTCACGGGTGCGCTAAAGGGTCAGGCTCAGGGTGCGAAAGACCTGCTGATTGCCTTCACCAGGGGCACACATATCACACCCCATGAGGACCCTTTGCCCATTTCAACGCAGAACTGCCGGGACTGTCACGGGGCGATTCTTTTCGTAAATGAACTGGGCTACGAGGACCTGCCGGACAACAGCCTCAAAGGTCAGGGCCTTGTAATGGCCCACAGGGCACATGTTGAAAAGTACAATATGGAATGTGTGGAGTGCCATCGGGGAGTGGTCCATCGCAACCCGGACACGGTGGGTAAATACAAAACTAACTGGCCCTTTATGAAAAAGGACTGCGGCATCTGCCACGATGGGAATTTCAGCCAGCGCTTCCAACAAAAGGTCAGCTCGCTGGATGACAAGCAAAGCTGCACGGTTTGCCACCCCTATTACGTAGCGCCCCCAGACGAACAGATTGAATAATCTACCCTGATGTGCTAAATATACTCTGCCGTCCGACACTGATATGAGGAAAACAAGTTAAATGCCGAAGGTGACTGCTATCCTGAATTCCAAAGAAAGGGGAGTCATGAGTATTGGTATTCTGCTCCCGGCCGTACTGATCGTGCTGGCGTTAGCCGCCGGTAACAGCGAGGTGCTCAATGCCCGGCAAGGCGATTCAGCTCCTGGCCCGGCGGTGGGAGAAAAAGTCCCCGCTTTCAGTCTCCCGGACCAAAACGGGAAAACACAGGATTTTGAATCGATGGCCGGTCCCAACGGCCTGGTCATCCTGTTCCATCGCTCGGCGGACTGGTGAGGCTACTGCAAAACGCAGCTCGTGGAGCTCGAAAACTTAAAGGATGAATACAGCAAACAGGGTCTGGGAATCTGCGCTATCAGCCGGGATACGCGGGAAATATTGAGTGCATTTGCCAAGCGCGCAAATATCACTTTCCCGCTGCTGGCAGATATTGATCACAAGGTGATCGAGGCATTCGGGATTATTAACCAGAGTATCCCCACCGACCACCGTCGTTACGGGATTCCCCTGCCGGGCCAGTATATCGTGGGACCGGACCGGGTGGTGGTAGAGCGGATTTTTGTGGAGAATTACTGGGAGCGTGTAACCCAGGAATCCGTGCTGATCCGTCAGTTTGGCTGGGACCCCGGGACTCCGGTAGGGAGGATAGAGACCAACGCGTTTACCCTGGAGTACCGCGCCAGCCAGACAGCGGTGCGCGCCGGTAACCATATTACGCTTATCTTTGATGTCCAGCTCAAGGACAAAATGCATGTCTACGCGCCGGGCGTTGAGGGTGGCTATATCCCGGTAAGCTGGCAACTGGGTGAGTCCGGGCGTTACGGGGGATTGGAGACACAGTTCCCGGAGCCGGAATTTATTAAGATAGAGGTGCTTGATCAAAAGCTGGCCTCCTACTCCGGCTCGTTCCGGTTCACGCAGGAAGTGGTGATCGGCACCCAGAAAAGCCTTCGTATCAGCGATCAGGACAACGCCCCTTCGATTGAAAATCTGGTGATCGAGGGCACGTTCGGCTACCAGGCCTGCGATGACAGGCAGTGCTATCTGCCCGCTGAGGTAGAGTTGAAGTTTGTGTTCGACGTGGAAGGGCACGACTGGCAAAGCGTAAAATAATTGTTGAGATACTGGGAAAGGGCCTGCCGGATTACCGGCAGGCCCTTTTTTTATGATAGATGGATTTTTGAATAAGATTAAAAGCAAGCGGGTAAAATAACAGAATCCTAAGGCCAATATCAGTAAATTGTTGCGTAGCCATGGAGTGAAACTTAGAATAAAAAACAATCACAGGCTGTTATGGATATGGAAGCCTGAAGTAAAACGCTGAAGCGCTGCCCGGCGAGTCGGTTTACGGCACCCGGGAAGGGCCGTTCCCGCCACGGAGCTGGAGTGCGGCCACGGTGTTGTAAGCTGGCGGCAGGATGTTTATCCACGTGCTGGAAAACGAAGTAACAGTGGTGGCTCTTCCGGCGGTTGAGCGGCGGATAATGGCGGCTCGTACGCTGGAGGGGGCAAAAGTGGAATTTGTCCAGACCGCCCTGGGCGTTATAATCAGTTTGTCGGCCGGGGATCGTGACCCTTATGACAATGTGGTTGTGCTGGAACTGGAGTAGCCGGGGGGCGGAGTATCAGACATTCCAGAGGTAGGTAAATTTCAGCAGCAGCAGGCGATCGCGCACATGGCCCTCGGTGGCCAGGTTGCGGTCGCGGTTTTCGTTGAACACAAAATACAGATGGCAGCGGGGGCGGAAAATATAGTCCACCAGCAGGTTGGAGCTGAACCTTCGGTCGGCATCGTTCCACTGCAGGTAGTACTTGGCGAACAGCTCGGTGCTGAACGAGTAGGTAAATCTGCAGCCAACGGCGTTTGCATCCACGGAGCCACGGTCCAGGTCCAGGTCCTCGTGGCTGAAAGAAACATCTATATTAAAGTTGTTGCTGATCTGGGTCCTGTTGCTCACGCTGTAAGACCTGGTTTTACCGTCCAGCTTGTCTCCCCACCTGTAGCTGAAAGATCCTGAAAACTTACGCGCCCGGTATGATGTGAATCTGAACTGCTGGTGAAGACCCGTATAACTGCCGGCCGCAATTGGAATGTCGCGGATATAGTCCTCGGCCGGAAGGTACTCGTGAAGCCGGTGAACCGAGAAGGAGAGGTAATCCTCGCTGGCCATGGTGCTTCTTACCTCATAGCGGTTTTCCCTGTATAACAGGGTGCTGTGATGGTCGGTTTTGTATTCGACATCTCCGATAGCGGAAATGCTTTTGAACGCCTCGTTGTTGACCCATTTCGTCAGCGCCAGGGTACCGTCGTAGCTGCGGATATTGCCCCTCCGCACGAATCCCATCTCAGGATCGAACAGGCTGTCGAGATGGGTGTAGCGCGCGGTGAAATCGATCCACTCCTTGTTGAGCATCAACCCGGCGTCGCCAGCCCATTGCCTGGAGTCGCTACCAGGGTTGAACGTGCGTGCCGCGGCCCCGTTGATACTTAACTCAGGCGAGAAAGCCACGAAATAATCCGCTCCCACGGCCCGTGAGTACAAATCGTCGCCACTCTGACGGTTGAGCAGTATCATGCCCACATAGCTGTTGGTCAAAAAATCGCGGCGGAGCCTGGCGGCGGTAAAATTGGTCGAGGGCACGGTTGTGGAATCGTCCAGGACCGTGTGCTTGCTCTGCAGGTTCATCACTCCCAGCGAGAACTTTCCGGAACGTCCGGCCAGCTTGGCGCCGCCCCACAGCGGAATCTTGCGCTCCTGCTGGATCCCGATCGTGCGTGACTCAAAGAGCTTGAACTCTCTCTGTCCCCTGGCGCCCACCAGCGATCCTCCCGCCTGTACTCCGGTGCCGAAATTGAACAGGCCTGAGCTTTCCAGAAAAAACTCCCTTTTTTCAGGCAAGTTGATATTGAAGCGGGTGAGATTGACCACTTCCTCGTCGGCTTCCGCCTGGGCGAAATCGGTCTGGTAGGTGACGTCGAACGTGAGTTGAGGCGTAGCATGATAACGGGCGTCGAACCCGGCTTCCAGTTTGTTTTCCCGCTCATCGGTTTCGTACAGCCAGCTGCGACCGGTGGTAATGTGTGGCTGAACTTCCACGTTCAGCCTGGGGGGCGGGGGCTTGATTCCACTCAGGCGAGCGAACAGTGAACCCTTGAACTTGCCGTTGTGTCCCAGCCCACGGGGAATCGGCGCCAGATAAGTGACTTCCTTTTTGTGTTTTATCTCGCGGGTGATGTTCAGGCCCCAGTCGACTACTTCGCCACGCTTGTACTTTAGTGATTTGAACGGGATCGCCATCTCGATCACCCAGCCGCGGCTGTCGCGGGAGGTTTTGCACTGCCAGATGCAGTCCCAGCTCTTGTTGATATGGTTGCCCTCGTCGCTGATAATAGCGTCGATCTTGGCTCCGAATGGATTTGTGCCGAAAGCGTAACTGTTGCGTTTATCCTGGAACGTGTCGATCAGCAGCTCAAAAGCGTCGTCGGCCAGAAAGCTCCCGTCGCGCCTCTTGACCGTGGCGAAAATCTTCCGGGGATCGTCCTCGTAACATATTGCCCCGAAGTAAATATATTCGCCGTCCTGGAGAACGCGCAGTTCAGTTTTCATGCTGCTGGGAGCGCGGTCAAGCGGTTCCTGCTGGAAGAAATAGTCGTGATAGGGGATAGCCTCGTCCCAGGCTGGTTCGTCCAGACGGCCGTCTACCCGTACAGGCCTTGATGTGGAGACCACCTGGATTACAATATCGTCGCCCTTCACGGGCGGGATATCAGCAGCAGTCTGAGCGCCAAGAGGCCACAGGAGTGCGACAGTAAACACCATCGCCAGAAATATGAGCCTGGTCATTTGAATCATCAGGTACCTGGATAACGGGAGAATGGTCTGCCAGGGAGGTTGCAGAGGTCCGCAACAAAAAAGGATAATATATCGCGAGCTGAGCAAAGACAAGGATTTCAGTATTTAGCATGGACAAAGTGAATTTAACTGAAAGCTTTTTTGGGATCGGCCAGGACAAGCTGATCCTTTAATTCCTTGTAAGTATTAATTACCTGGTCCTTTTGTATAATCCAGCGATCTGTTACCTCGTTCTCGTTCTTCTCCTGAACTTTAAGCTTACTCCTTAATTCGTTTCGCGACGCCTCTATTTCCAGTGCTACTTTTTTTCGAGAGTTGGTGTGAGCCAGGAGCTGTACAAGATCGCTTTGCATCTGTGCCAGAGTGCGCTTGTCCAGTTCCGAGCCGGTTGATTGTTTGTTTTGCTGGCGCAGATTCGATATCTGCTCACGCAGATCGTTACGGTAACCGATAAGTTCCGCTTTGAGCGAAGTGAGTTTTTCCTTGATACTCTCGACCTCTTTGAGATGATCGCGTGTTATTTGCAGGGCCTGCGTATATTGATAGCGGGTTACTTTGGCCTCGCGAAGCATTTTTTCATAATCTTCTCCTTTTTTCAGGAGATTACGTTGCTTGCGAAGGCGGTAGCCGATAAATACCAGGAATAACAGAATTACCAGCAGAGGAATGAGGAATTTCATCCTCGGGCCCTTTCTTCAAACTAATCAGTGAATAGTTTGTGCTCTACTATACAATATACCATCCGCCGGTATAAACAAGAGAAATGCTTTGTCTCAAGCCGTCAACATTGTACGGCCTGGTAACGACTCCATCGAAAATCCGGGTCGTTGGAAAAGCCGCTGGCAACCAGCGCCCTGATCGATGGGTCGGCCTGCCTGATCTCCACAACAGCCTGCTTGCTATTCATGCTCCCGGCAGTAGTCAGGTCCAGGATCACCAGATCGAAAGGATTGCCGCTTTCTCTGGTCTCTCTGAACCGCTTTACAACCTCCTCCGGAGCGGTGGCGAATGAAGTTTTGTGCCCCGGATGTGTCAATATATGGCCCGCGATTTCGGATACCATCTTATCGTCATTCAGTACCATAATATTCAGGTTCGATGGTGACGTATTCCCGGTTTTTCCTGGCTGTCCTGCCCGGGGACGGGGCCAGTGGTTGAGGGCAGGTAGATTTCGAACACCGAGCCGGCTCCCTGCTCTGATTTGACAGCGATATGGCCACCGTGGCGCTTGACTATCGACCAGGCGGTAGTGCTGCCCATGCCGCTCGCGGATTCATTGGTCGTGTAGAAGGGGTCGAATATGCGAGGCAGGTTATCAGGTTCGATTCCATGGCCATGATCGGCGATCGTGATCCTGATAAATGGTCCCGGCTCCAGGGAGAATAGATTGTCCTTTTTAAGCACGGCATTATCAGCCGAGACATTTATCACTCCGCCCTCGGGCATGGCCTGCACAGCGTTGAGCGCCAGGTTGTTGATTGCCAGGGAAATCTGTTCCTTGTCCACATCGGCACTCATCAGGTCGTCGGCTATCGAAAAATACGACCGGACATTGCTGCCGCTGAGGGCGAACCAGATAACCTCCTTGATCATTTCCCGCAACGGGATGATTTTTTTAACAGGAGTTCCGCCGCGGGCGAAAGTGAGCATTTGCTGAGTAAGGTCCCTGGCTTTAAGGCAGGCGTTCTCCGCGTTCTTCAACATACGGAACACCTCGTCTTCCCGTCCTACCATCGTCTGGCTGAGCGAAATATTGCCCAGGATAGCGGTGAGGATGTTGTTGAAATCGTGGGCGATACCGCCTGCGAGCACGCCAAGAGATTCGAGCTTGGTCATCTTGCTTTTTTCGTATTCCAGCTGGCGGTGCTCGGTGATATCGAGCGCGAACCCGACAATCCCGACAATTTTACCGTTATCGTCCCTGTGGGGCAGTTTGTTGATCAGCAGCTCACGCCTGCCCCTGGAGGTTGTAAAGTTAACCGTGCGATCAAGGATAGGTTCACCGGTGGTGATCACGGTATCATCATCGTCATGGATGCCGCTATCTGTAACCTCGAACACTTCATCGTTGGTTTTGCCGATTATTTGCCTGATCGGTTTTCCGGCGAATTCGGCGAATGCCCTGTTTATCCTTACGAATCTATGGCTTGCGTCTTTATAAAAGATCATCGCCGGAGAACAGTCAACTATCGCCTGAAGTTCCTCGCTCTTATGCAGCAGAATACGCTGGGTTTTTTCCAGCTCCTCCGTGCGCTTGGCCACAAGGTTTTCGAGATTTTTCTGCAGGTCGAGAAGCTGGTCGTTTTTCTGCTTGAGCTCAAGCAGAACGTCCAGATAGCGGTGCGAGGCTATGTCGTACTCTTCCCTGGTCAGTTCGAAATCGTTCCGCAGGTGTTTGAGCTTGATCTTTAATGTGGACAACTCGTCGATTTGGGGGGCTTTACGCATTAAGTCCAACTCTCCTAACCGAATGATTCAAGTTCAGCGAGTTTTTTCAGTTCCGTGCGCACGTCTTCCATGATAAGATCCAGAGACCTTTCACCGATGTTAAGTTCAGACAGGCAATGGTGGAATTTGTCGACATCCCGTTTGTTGATTTCCACATAACCGATTTTGTCGCGCTGGCAGATGTAGTTGGCGATATAGACGGTGTAGACGAACTTTTGATACTCTTTTTTGGCGTTTGATGGATCGTGATGGTAGCCGATCGCCTGGATCAACTCATCCGGAAAACCCCAGTTCTCGCTTATCGCCTGACCGACCATGGCGTGGTCGATTTTGAGTACCTCCCGCTCCACATCGACCAGGTTGCGCTCTCCCTTGCCCACAATCTCCAAAGTTGATTCAAACAACTCAGGAAAAAACTGGTCCTCCACAATGATGCCGATATCGTGAAGCAGGCCGGCCACGTAAATATCGTCGCCACGCTCGCGGAACTCCCTGCGGTAGATCAGCTTGCTGGTAACCGCCACAGCCGAGCTGTGTTTCCAGAGCTGCCAGCGGGAAAAACCGTCGCGCACGTTTTCCTGCTTGAACAACTCACATACTTTCTGGTTCAGCGCCAGCTCCTTGACTGCCTCAAAACCGATACAAACGATTGCTTCCTGGATATCACTGATCGTCTTGGCGTAACCGTAGAGCGCTGAATTGGCCAGTTTAAGCAGTCTGGCGCAAAGGGGAGGGTCGCGTTCGATAATTTCTTTAAGGTCCTTGGCGCTCGAACCCTCGTCGCGGATAACTTCGAGAATTTCCGATACGATCTGCTTAATCGACGAGATGTAGGATTTATTTACCAGGTTGACTATAAGAGACAATGCTTCCTGACTATCCTGTTCCAGTTCCATATTGGTGGTCATTGTACCTCGGCCTGAATGTTTGTGATGATTATCTCATTTCTCAGTTTGCAATCCAGTCCACCAGAGAAAGATTATACACCAGATAACGAAATCTGTCCAATTAAGGTAACGAAGAGGCGCACAACTCAAAAGAATAAAACTCTGAATACCAGAGAAAAGTTACACCAATAAAGCTATAAGAGTAAGCCAGGCAAATATTTGTGAGGTGTTTGAAAATTAAACAACAGGCCTGAAAATTGAAGGATATTTTGCCGCTGATTTTTTTGCATCAGCAATTTGCTGTAATATTGGAACTTTTTAGATATTGGTCTTATATTAAGGATGAGAATGAGAGGCAAATGAGCCAGGAGTGGCAATGAATCCAGTTAGCTCAGGCAACAGCGCATTTTGTTTTCCGTTCAGAAGCGTACTGAACGGAATCTTATTGCTGTTGGCTATTACCGCCAGTGCGGCGGCGCAATTCGACCTCACTGTCAATATGACTGAGTTCGCACCAACGCACGAGGGCCAGTTATTCAAATTGCGTGTGGTCAATAGAAATACGGGACAGGAACTTGCGGAATTTGAACTCGAAAGTATCGTTACAGCGGATTTTACCGCTTCTTTCAATAATATCCTTAAGAGCGGTGAAAACTACAACATCGATGCGTTTGCGGATTTCAGCGGTAACAATTTATACGATCCGCCTCCGGAGGACCACGCCTGGCGAATAACTTTGTTGGCAGTTACAGCCGACACGACGATCACTCTGCGGCATACTGGACAGTGGACGGATATCCAGTACCCGAACCCGGGAAATGAGCCGGAGCCGGAGCCGGAGCCGGAACCGGAACCAGAGCCGGAACCGGAAGATACATGCGACTGTGACCTCAATGGAGACGGGATTTCGGACACTGGAGACCTGCTGGAATGGATCGTACAGGTGCGGGATGGCGGTGGCGGGGCGGACAACCCCTGCCTTGATTATGACAAAGACGGCAGGTTGGCGGTAAGCGACCTGGTCCGCCTGTTGATTCACATCAGGGCCGGGGGATGCATGCGGCCGTAACTCCGCTAAATACTGTGCAGGGGGTTAGTGAGTGCGGCGGCGCCTCTTAACTCAAAGAGGAGGTTTATCGGCAGTTGTGCTGTCGTTTTCCTCGTAATGAACCACCTTGTTGCGGCCTGATGATTTAGCCTGATACAGCGCCTGGTCGGCATGCGAAATAATTGTTTTGGAGTTTTGGCCTTTTCCGGGTATCAGGAGAGCGGCGCCTACGGAAACAGTGATCACTCCGGCTGTGGTGCTGGCAGGATGAACGATCCCCGCCCTCTCTACCGCGGACCTGATTCTGGCCGCGATATGCAGCATGCCATTGATGCTGGTTTCCGGCAGCAGGCCGACAAACTCTTCACCCCCGAAGCGCGCCACCATGTCGCCGGGCCTGTGGCACATGTTCTGGATAATATGCGCCACTTTTTTCAGGCATTCATCTCCGGCCAGGTGCCCCAGGCTGTCGTTGTAAAGCTTGAAATAATCTATATCGATCATCAACAGCGCCAGCGGAAGTTCGTGGCGGACAGCTCTGCTCCACTCGGACTCAAGAGATTGGTCGAACGTGCGGCGGTTGGCAATCCCGGTAAGCCCGTCCTGTGCCGAGAGTGACAGCAACTTCATTTCAAGGCGCTTGTGCTTGCTGACATCCCGCGCTACAGCCACCAGCTTTTTTTCCCCGTTCTGTTTCATCTCGACAATCGATAGTTCTATCGGGAAAGTCCGTCCGTTCTTTCCGCGGCCCATGATATCGAGCGTGCTGCCCGGAAGCGTCGAATTTTCCTGGCAGCGATAATTCTCCAGTTGATGGATCATCCGTTTGCGGTAGGGGACAGATACCAGCAGGGCAAGGTTTTCCCCCAGCAGGTCTTTTGCCTCGTAGCCGAAAAGTTTCTCCGTCTGCGAATTAAGGGTTTCTATAGTCCCACCCGCATCCGTGGTCAGGATAGCATCCACCACGGCGTTCATCACGGAACTGACATATGCTTCATTCTTGCGAAGGACCTGTTCAATGCGGCGGCGAAGGGCGATTTCGGACTCCAGGCGCTCGTTGGTCAGTGCGAAACTGCGCACCAGGCCCAGGGCCTGCTGACGGTTGAGTATCGTGCGTGTCATCAGCACCGTAAACAGTACCGTGGCCAGGCCAAGCACCGCCAGTACTATTATTCTGATCAGCCGGTAGAGTGCGTTTGCTTCACTACCTGATATTTCCAGAACCAGAACCAGCCACGCCGTTGTCCCTACAACCAGTATCACCACGATGATCAGCAGCAGCTCCGGCCCTGTCAGAAGCCTGCTTTCGGAGGCCAGGCCGGAATAATCATAAAGTGCGCGGTCTGTTGAGGTGCTCTCATTTTCCCTTACGGAATCCATGTCCCCTGGGCCACTTGCCATCGGTTACCTCATTGAATTGGTGGGGAGGGCGGCAAGATGCCGCAATCCACTGCGTTTAAATCAATTGTTGCATATAAAAAGGTTGCAGTCAATATCATGCTTGCAGCCTTGAAGGAAATACAGCGCTGCCGGAGGTAGCTACCTTTGACAAGCTACCGCTACCGGTCTATTTTGAGGCGTACTCCGCACTGAGGGTGATCGTATTTGGTGACCGGTCCTGGAATATCAGGTGATAACTGAATGGAATGAACTGCCGATGGAGGCAAAATGTCACGGTTCTCGATAGGCCAGGCGGTATTGTGCCTTGGTTTAAGCATGGTTTGCGCGCTGGATGTTTTTGCCCTGCCGGTGCGGATGGAGGCCGATCTTACGGATTCCGGCCGCAGGGTGTTCCACGCCGTGCTGACAATGCCGGCAAAGGCCGGAGAGATGACACTCGTTTATCCCAAGTGGATTCCCGGTGAGCACGGACCGTCGGGGCCTGTTACCGACCTGGCAGGTATCCGGATCAGTGCGGGCGGACAGGAGCTGGACTGGTGGCGTGACCCATCGGACATGTTTGCGATCCGTCTGGATGTTCCCGCGGGGGAGGAAACAATAAAGGTTGAACTGGATTTCCTTTCGGCTCCGCCGAACTCCGGTTCGTTCACCGCCTCGGCATCGGCAACTTCCCGGCTGGTGGTTGTTAACTGGAACCAGCTTCTGCTCTATCCCGCCGGCGCCAGGGCGGATGAGGTGGAATACGAGCTGACTGTTAATCTGCCCCAGGACTGGAAATGGGCCTCGGCTCTGCCGGTTAAAAAAGACATCCCCGGCCAGGTGGAGTTCGCCACGGTCACGCTGGAGCGGTTGATCGATTCACCGCTGGTTGCCGGGCTGCACTATCAACAGGTAGATTTGACTCCCGACAGCGGAGTACCGCATTTTCTTAATCTTTTCTGCGATCAGCGCTCCGGGCTGGATATCAACGATCAGCAGAGGGCGGCCTACAAAAAACTGGTCCGCGAGGCGCTGGCCCTGTTCGGGGCCCACCACTACGATTCCTACAATTTTCTGCTGACCATGAGTGATTATGTCGCCCATTTCGGTCTCGAACACCACGAATCCAGCGACAACCGGGTTGGCGAGAGTATGCTGATAGACAACGACAAGCACCGGCTGGCCTGCTCTCTGCTGCCCCACGAGATGATTCACTCCTGGAACGGCAAGTACCGCCGTCCGGCCGGAATGGCCAGGCCGGACTACCAACAGGACAAGGAGACAGGCCTGCTGTGGGTCTATGAGGGCCTGACCCATTACTACACATCGGTGCTCTCGGCCCGTAGCGGACTGTGGGATTCAGATTGGGCGCGGCAGGTTATTGCCTATTACGCCCAGTGGCTGGAAAATCGCAAGGGACGCGCCTGGCGTCCGCTGGAGGATACCGCGGTAAGCGCCCAGCTTCTGTTCGGGGCGCGCCGTGACTGGGCTGCCTGGCGGCGGGGTGTGGATTTTTACCGTGAGGGCGTTTTTATCTGGCTGGAGGTCGACGCGATAATCCGCCACGAGAGCGGGGGCCGCAAGTCGCTGGATGATTTTTGCCGGCTGTTTTTCGGCGGAAGCAACTCCGGACCGGAAGTGCTGCCCTATACATTCGATGAGCTGGTGGTGGCTCTGGATCAGGTGCAAAGCTACGCCTGGCGCACGCATCTGCTTCAGAGAGTCCGCTCCAGGGCCGCCCAGGCCCCGCTGGCCGGACTGGAACTCTGCGGCTGGAGACTCGATTACGGCACGGAGCGCAGCGAGTTTCAGCGCACGGCAGAGAGTTCCAGCGGCAAGGCTGATCTGACAGCCTCGATCGGGATAGTGGTAAATTCCACGGGAAATATAGGCGATGTGATTCCGGGTACCTCCGCGGACAGGGCCGGTCTGGCTCCGGGAATGGTAATAACGGCGGTCAACGATAGAAAATTTTCCGCCAAGCTGCTCAGGCAGGCGGTTAAAGCTACTGTGGACCCGCAGCAGCCACTGGAATTGCTGGTTGAGAACAGCGGATATTTCCGGACCTACAGGCTGGGATACTCCTCGGGGGCGCGCTTTGCTAAACTTCAGCGCACAAAGGGCGGCAAGGACCTGCTGGAGGAAATTCTGACCCCGCTTACCGGCAGCGCTCAGAAGCGGTAGCCGATATTGAGCGAATTGACAAACTCGTGGCGACGGTTACCGTAGCTCAGGGTGTAATCAATTGGCCCCAATGGAGTATGCCAGCCCAGGGTAAGGCCTGCCCCGGCAAGCATTTTGTTGCTGTCGAACATATTGCCGAGAAGATTGCCGAACGGTGAGGACGCCTTACCGATATTAGCGCGCAATTGCGCCACTTTTCCGCCGCCAAAATCGTACTGCAGGCCGGTGTGGAACGCCATCACACGGGTACCGAAAACTTCCAGGAAATTAAGACCCAGAAACGGGAACGAGTTTTCCAGATACGCGTAGCTTCCCCCTAAATAAAGCATATAATCCTGAGGGATCAAGTTGCTGGTTGACTTAGCTCCAAAAAGGGAGTAAAGCAGGGACATTTTGTTTCCAACCGGCAGGGCGCCATTGACTGACAAAGTGTAAATACCGAACCAGTCAGGTGGGCGCTCATTGCTTCCCGAAGAGATATCAAGTGCTGAATTTTTCAGCAGGTCCGTGGTGAACCGGGCTTTCGCACTGATTCTAACTCCCCGGGTTGGATATATCGTTCGGTCCCAGGTGTCCAGTTCAGCGAACGTGTACAGGCTTGTCAGGGTGAAACTGCCATCTTCCCATTCAGCAGGGCCATAGTTTTGTTTCATCCTGGAATGGCGGACCTGCAGTGCCGCGCCGAGTGCGAATTCGTTGGAGAAAGTTGTTGCCAGCGCTAATTCTGATTTGTTGATGCTGTAGTCAATATATGCCAGCAGTTGACCGTCGCGGTCGTAGATATTCACGCCGAAATTATTGTAAGAATTCTCAATGCTCAGGGCTAAACCGGGTCTCCAGTTGGTGAAAATAGTGTAGTTAGCGGTGTAGGTCTCGTTCTCGCTCAGGCTGCCTTCCAACGTCAGCTTGGAACCTTCCAGCCATAGATTGCGGTAAGTGAAATTAAGCAGTACCGAGCTTTTGAGGTCGCTGTCGTAATGGACGCTGAGATTGAAGAAATCATCGTTCTGTTCCACAACCCGGATCACCAGCGTGGTCCCGTCTGGCCCGGGTTCTATCTTGTAATTCACCCGTTCAAAAAATTTACTGCCCCAGACCCGGTCCACCGCCTGTTCCAACTCGATCACGGTCATCCGCGAGGGGATTTTTAACTGCAACTTGGCTTCCAGAAGTTTGCTGCTTACGTTGTTCAAACCTTCAAAGCGAAGCTCGGTTACGTGCATTTGCCTGATCTGACTCATAGAGCGGCGGCCGGGGCTGCTGTTGCCAACAGAATCGGCCAGTTGGCGAAGTTCCGGCAGCAGAGCTCTGGCAGCCTGCTCTCCCCGGGCGATCATCGCGCCGGCCTGGTTAAAACTCAGCGGGCTAAAATCCTCCAGGTCAGGCTTAATCAGCAGATCACAGAGTTTCTGCTGACGTTCTGTTTCAGCGGCTCCCCGGAAATTGACCGCCTGGTCCATTACTCTCAACAGCGAGTTGAGTTCTTCTTTTTTGTACAGCGGAGCGCCTACATCTACTCCTATCACTATATCCGCACCCATCTGGCGCACATCGGACACTGGAAGATTACGCACCAGATATCCATCCACCAGCAGCAGCCCATCGATTTCCACCGGAGAGAATATCGAGGGGAGCGACATGCTGGCCCGCAGGGCATCAGGCAGGAAGCCATGATCGAGCACCACCGCTTCTCCGGTTACAAGGTCGGTGGCCAGGCAGCGGAACGGAATCGGCAGGTTATCGAATTGCTCCACGTGATGCACGGGCAGGCAGAGGCGGGTTAGCATCAGTAATGCTTTCTGACCGCTGACCAGGCCGATGGGCAGGCCGATACTGCTATTGCGGATGGGAAAAGAGAACATGTAGCGGTTGTCCTCCTGCTTTTCCTCCATCGACAGGTGCCGACGCCGGATATCATCGCCCAGCACAGCCTGCCAGTCCTGCTCCACAACGATTTGTTCGATAGTTTCCGGAGTGTAGCCGATAGAGTAGAGCGCGCCCACGATACTGCCCATGCTGGTGCCGGAGATATAATCCACTTGTATCCCCGCTTCTTCCAGTACCTTGAGCACACCGATATGCGCCAGACCCTTGGCCCCCCCGCCGGAGAGTGCCAGGCCTATCGTGGGGCGTGGTGTGATAGAGGATTGAGCCGTACAGGTACGAACGAAAACCGCGGAAAGGGGCAGTAAACAAAGCAGCAGGATAGCTAGCAGACGGTTCATGGGCTGGGCCGGGAAAGGGTGCCGGTCTTGACTCTCTGGCTGATGAAGAAAACGGATGCTGGTCTATTATAACCGAAACTGGCCAATGAGAAAAGAGGGAGAGGACCGGAAAACAATCCCCCGGCCACCGATGGGCGGCCGGGGGAATCTTTATCGGTTATTTCTTCTGTTTCTGCTTAGCGATTCTGGCCCACGAGTCCCGCAAGCCCACCGTGCGGTTAAAGATCAGGGATTCCCCGGACGAGTCCTCGTCCAGACGGAAGTAGCCCTTGCGCTCGAACTGCACTGTTTCTCCCGGCTTACAGGCTGCCAGCGACGGCTCCACGCGGCTGTTAGTCAGCACGGAGAGTGATTCGTGATTGAAATTGTCCTTCCAGTCCCCGTCCCCATCGCCTGGATATTCGCAGGTGAACAGCCTGTCATAGAGCCTGATTTCCGCTGGCAGCGAGTGCCGCGCGCTGACCCAATGGATCGTACCTTTCACCCTGCGCCCGTCGGGAGCATCGCCGCCCCGGGTCTCGGGATCATAACTGCAGCGCAGTTCCACTATTTCGCCGCTCTCGGGGTCCTTAATCACCTCGTTGCAGGTGATAAAATAGGCATAACGAAGCCGCACCTCGCGGCCCGGGGCCATGCGAAAGAACTTGCGCGGCGGGTCTTCCATGAAATCATCGCGTTCGATATAAATTTCCCGGCAGAAATCGACCATTCGAGTACCGTCGTCCGGGTTTTCCGGATTGTTGATACACTCCAACTGCTCCACTTTGTCCTCAGGGTAGTTCTCGATCACCACTTTCAGCGGATTGAGAACGGCGTAGCGGCGTTGGGCGTACTGGTTGAGATGTTCGCGGACATGGTACTCCAGCAGGGCGATATCCACGGTGCTGTCTGTTTTGCTCACACCGATCCGTTGGCAGAAAGCTCTGATAGCCTCGGGCGGGTAACCTCTTCGGCGCATCCCGCTGATAGTTGGCATGCGGGGGTCGTCCCAACCGCCAACAAAACCTTCCTTGACCAGTTCGATCAGGCGGCGTTTGCTGAGGATGGTGTATGTGAGGTTAAGCCTTGCGAACTCAATCTGCTGGGGATGGTAAACGCCCAGTTGATCCAGGTACCAGTCGTAGAGCGGGCGGTGGTCCTCGAACTCCAGGGTGCAGATTGAATGGGTCACCCGCTCGATTGAATCACTCTGGCCGTGGGTGAAATCATACATCGGGTAGATGCACCACTTGTCGCCGGTGCGGTGATGACTGGCCTTGAGGATGCGGAACATAACCGGATCGCGCAAATTCAGATTCGGGTGCGCCATGTCGATCCTGGCCCGCAGGGTGTGGCTGCCTTCCTCGAATTCGTTGTTTTTCATCCGCTCGAACAACTCCAGGTTTTCGGCTGCCGGGCGATCACGATACGGGCTGTTTTTTCCCGGCTCGGTGAGAGTTCCGCGGTACTCGCGCATCTGCTCATTATCCAGCTGACAGATAAATGCTTTGCCCGCCTCGATCAGTTGCACGGCCCAACTGTAGAGCTGGTCGAAATAATCGGAGGCGAAGTACTCGTGCTCTGCCCAGTCAAACCCCAGCCAGCTCACATCGCGCTTGATAGAATCGATATATTCCTGCTCTTCGCGGATCGGGTTGGTGTCATCGAAACGCAGATGGCAGACACCATCGTTTTCCCCCGCGATCCCGAAATTGAGCGCGATACTCTTGGCGTGGCCGATATGGAGGTAGCCGTTGGGCTCGGGAGGGAAGCGGGTGACCACTCGGGAGTCCCACTTACCGCTTTGGTTATCTTTCGCCACTATCGCCCGGACAAAGTCCGGTCCCGGTGATGGTTTTTCTTCAGCCATGTGTCAACTTTCTCTTTGATGGAATCCGAATACGTAATAACTTAATGAATAATAACTTAACGATGAACAGGTGGGTGGTCAAGTAGGACTGCTGTTGTGGAGACGGGTATACTTGAGAACACTGATGTTGCTACAAGGAATTGCCCTGCTATAATGGATACCAGGTCAAGCCCTGTTGCTGATCAATCGTTCTTTTTTCGCAACACAATCCGCAGCGCTTCCCGCAATTCCTTGATCCGATACGGCTTCGAAACTACGGAACAGAACCCATAATCTCGATAATTGGCCAACACCGGATCGTTGGAGAAGCCACTGGAGACAATCGCCCTTACGTCAGGGTCAATCTCAAGCAGCCTTTTGATGGTCTCTTTGCCACCCACACCACCCTTAATCGTCAAGTCCAGGATCACCGCATCAAAAGGATTTCCTGCTTCTTTAGCCAACATATATTTAATAACTGCTTCCGATCCATCTTTAACACTCTGCACCTCGTGACCTAAACTTACCAGAGTCCTGGCGACAACATCCAGATAATCTGCCTCATCATCCATGACAAGTATCCGGCCAGTGGCAGAAATCGGTTGTTCTTTATTCTCTTCTTTTTCTTCAATTTCCGCGGATGTTGCAGGGAGGTAGATAAAGAATGCAGTCCCTTTATCTCGCTTGGTTTCTACCTGGATATAGCCTCCATGCTTCTTGACGATAGAGTAGGAGGTTGCCAGTCCCAGGCCGCTCCCCTTCTGCTTGGTCGTGAAATAGGGATCGAATATTTTTGATATCTGGTCTTCGGGTATACCATGGCCCTGATCCTTGATAGTTATCCTTACATATCTGCCCTCATCTAAGGGCAACAGTTCCCCAGTGCCAACTGTAACATTTTCGGCATGAACGCTAATCGTGCCGCCATCGGGCATGGCCTGGTCGGCGTTGATAATAAGGTTGTTGACCACCTGGCTTATCTGGCCCTCATCGACCTCGCAGAGCCAAAGGTCTTTGGCGATGTAGTGCCTGCACCTTACATTGGAGCCTCTGAGGGCAAACCCCGAGGTTTCTTTTAACAATCCTGACAGAGAGGCTGCCTTCTTCACCGGTGCTCCACCTTTGGAGAAGGTAAGCAGTTGCTGGGTTAAATCCCTGGCCCTGATGCAGGCTGCTTCAGCCGCTACCAAAGGCTCGGAAGCCTGACTTTCCTCTTCCCTTACAGACATCCTGGCCAAAGAAACGTTACCCAGAATTATACCCAGGATATTGTTGAAGTCATGGGCAATCCCACCGGCAAGAATGCCGATGGATTCAAGCTTGGATGATTTAGTGCGTTCATCTTCCAGTTGTTTTCGCGCGGTGATGTCGAAGGCGAAGTGCAAGTACAAATCCTCTGTTACCGGTACCCAGTAGGCATCCCAAAATATGCCTGACCCCCATACTTGTACATGTTGGGATTTGCCTGTCTTCCACACTTCTGGAGCTAAACACCAGGGACAAGGGTCTTCTCGTTGCGCCAGTGTCGAAAAGCACTGAGTGCAAGGAACTGCGCCACCGTCTTGTGCAATTTTATTGGAAATGACAACTTCACGAGTTGAGATTCGTTGTAACATCACGAAACCCGGAAATCCATCCAGGAGAATCTGATTCAGGTGCTCTTTCTCCATTAGTGCTTCCTTGGCCTCTTTTTGCATGGTGATATCCTGGGCCGTTCCAAAAAGCCTGTGTATTTGCCCATTCTCGTTTCTTTCGGCCTTTCCCAAAGCACGCATCCACAAAAAAGTTTTGTCTGGTTTTAATATACGGAAATCAATATCAAAGGGAGTACCATCTGAGGCCGTTGTGTATACTGCTTTCTGCAGGGCTTGCCAATCCTCCGGATATATTAAGTCTTTATGATCAACAAAAGAGGGAGAGTCCTCATTTGGATCAAGGCCGAAGATATGAAATATTTCATCAGACCAAATAGTTCTATTCGTCTTAGGATCAAGTTCCCAATTACCAATAAGAGCTACGCTTTGTGCCTCCTTTAGCCTCGATTCACTTGCCTCTAACGCTTCCTCGGCCTGCTTGCGCTCGGTGATGTTCTGGGCGAAAACCGTGACTCCGATGATTTTATTATGATCGTCATGGATCGGATTATATTGAATTTCATAATAATATTGTGCCTGATCTTTACCATATTTTTCGATGGCAATATGACTCTCTCCAGCCATGGCCCGGTGATAATGGGCCTTTGCCTTTTCTATGTCTTCCTTGTCTTTCATAAGATCGAAGATACAATCCCCGATCTGTGGTCGTTTACCATAAACATGATTCATTGATTCTGCGTGGGTTTTATTGAAATACATATATCGATATTCGATATCCATAGAGAGAATGATCATATCCTTGGGACTTTCGATACTTGATTCCAATAAGATATTGTTTCGGCGGACCGCATCCTCAGCCTGTTTGCGCTCGGTGATGTCAGTAAGTGTAAATAGTAAAAACCTCTTATCCCCAGCCGAAAAGGGAGCAAAGTGGCAATCAACCGATATGTCCTTTCCATAGGTTGTTGTAATTTCCACTTCTTGCTGTTTCTTTGAATTGTCTCTCAAAGCATTCTTTGCTGTCTCCAACAGACCGGATTTCTTCCATGATTGGATGTCATTGAAATTCTGAGTCAGCACCTGCTCTTCATTGGCTCCAATGAATTCGGTCAATGACCTGTTCGCTGACACACATTGTCCAGACACGGCGTTGAAAATTGCTATCCCAACTGGTGACTCGGAGAGTATTATTTCTCTAAACTCCGCAGCCTCACGCAGCATCTCCTCCGCCTGCATGCGCTCGGTGATGTCCTGGGCAATTCCGAAGGCAGCTCCCTCAACGAGCGAGACCGATCTAAGCAGAGTGCTTCGCTCGGTCCCGTCTGGTCTGATGTAAATGACTTCCCCGAAGTCAATACTATCGTCCTCGGATGAAATCATTTTCATGCGTTTCTTTGCTTCTTGGGGTGTAATATCTTGTGTGGTTAGCTTTTTCAATTCTGATAAAGATCGCCCTGTCAACTGCTCTGCTCTCTGGTTTGCATCCAGGTATCGTCCAGTGTTTTTCTCAACCAGGAAGATGGCATCAGTGGATCTCTCAAACAACGTGCGATAGCGACTCTCGCTCTCCCTTAGCGCATTCTCCGTCCGTTTGCGCTGTGTTATATCCGTTACCACTTCGAGGCATGAAATTATATCTCCCCTGGAATTCCTGATTGGATTAGCGGTATTCTCGTAGAAGGCAGTTTCTCCCGTCGGTAAGGTAACTTCTCTTACCGAAGTATGTGGCTGACCGTCCTGGTAAGCTAATTCAACGGGACAGCCTTCACACACTGCATCTTTACCTTCAAAGGCCTTGTAGCATTTATCCCCCAGGTAATCCCCAAATACATCAATAACAGATTGACTCTGATAGGTGATGTTATAGTCCAAGTCCCGTATCGTTAAGCCACTGCTGATCGAATTAATAACAGATTGAAGTTTGTTTTTTTCTATAAGTAAAGCTTCTTCCGCCCCCTTGAGCTTATTTTTCGCTTCCTCAAACTCCCGAACTCTTTTCTCCAGTTCCTCGTATGTAGGTTTGTTCTTGGACATTGGAAACACTCCGTATGGGATTGCCTCTGTGAAGAACAAGATCAGTCACTTAACCGCAATTAATCTAACGAATTCTACAGGGCTTTGGTTACCCAGGGATGAATGGCAACGTTTTCGGTTATGGAAAACCTTGATGTACGCTAATATACTTTGCCCCGCTTCATCCCTGGTGGTAGTACTGTATTAATAGTATACTAGTTCTTTCTTGAACGTACAAAAAGTCCTTATGCGGTTGACCTGCTTCCCAATAACCCTACTATCAAACATTATATAATGCAAACATCTGAAACTTAAGGAAAGAATGACCTGCCGTCAGGAAACGGATTCAGTTAATAAGCAGAGCGTTCAGACCGCCACTGCCTGTATCAGCCCTACTATTTTCCTCCGGCATCTCGGCCAGGAAATTATTAAAATAGTTTCATCGAACCCGCCCTTGAGTATCCCGGTCAACATTGAATTGAGTAGAGTTTTCTTCTTGTAAAATGTTTATAAACAGTCATTTCCCCACTTTTTAAGTTTCCTGCCAATAGTAATTTAGCGTAGAAGCGCGTATCCTTAAGTTCCCTTAGCGATCTCTGCGGTGCATATATTTGTATTAATACTCCAGCGATCATTAATGGAAATTGATTGTAACATGCTATCTTGCTGAAGGATATGATCAAAGAGAACTCCCTGATAGCGAGGCGGTTTATTAACCTGAGGAAAGGAGGCCGTTAAAATCAGTTGCAATTACTATGAGGTACAGCTTAATCGAAAAGAATTCCTCGCGGCTTGCCGCGGGGTAGTTCAGTAACCGGACTCGTTTCCGAAGGGCGGGCCGGAGCCATGATGACGGCCAATGTGGCCACTGTTACTCCATCTTACCAAGTTTATTTATAAACTGCCGGTCAATGGATGTACCTAATCCCGGTCCTTGCGGGACAGAAATCGCCCCGTCAATTAGTTCGAGGGGCGGATCGAACCATCTGCCGGAATTTTCCACCCCCCTTTTATATTCCTGGTATGGGCCGATGTTGGGCGTGAAAGAGCAGAAGTGCAGCATATCGGCATAACCCGTTCCCTCTCCCGAGAGATGGAGAGTAACCGGCATACCGGCGTAGCTTGCCATCCGCGCCACTCTCGTGGCCCTTATAAAACCGCCATAGTAGTGCAGGTCAGGCTGGACAACTCCAACCGCCTCGTTGGCGATCATCCACCTGAAACGCCGTTCACTGGATTCCTGCTCGCCCCCTGCCACGGGTATGTCCAATGCATCGGCCACCCTGCGGGTGTCCTCCAAATGATCAAACGGGCAGGGCTCTTCAAAAAACACTGCATCGATTTCCTCTAACAGCTTGCCCACTTCGATAGCTTTAGGCGGGTCGTACGAACCATTTGAGTCGGCATGAATAGCCACATCCGGCCCCAGCCTTTTTCGAACCAGCGGAATCAGGGCTTCTGTACGGCCGGGGATTGAGTCGGCATTGTTGCTCATACGGCCACCTACTTTAAACTTGACTGCATTGATTCCCATCTCTTCCACCGCCTGAGCCAGCAATGTGACTTCCTCCTCCGGTGTTGTATCTCTTCTGCCACTGGCGATATAGACCGGCACCTTGTTTCTCACAACTCCACCAAAAAGTTCCCCCAGCGGCTTGCCGCTTATTTTGCCAAGCATGTCCAGCAGGCTGAATTCCAGCCACGCTACGCAGCACCAGAGGGCCAGGCTGCTGAGTTTATAATTACTCCCGTGCACGTATACTCCGTCAATCAATTGCTCCAGATCGCGGGCATCCTTGCCGATGAAATACGGTGCGACCAGCTCCTCGAAAATGGGGTAAAGGATGCGAGCACGACCATTGGTAATGGAAATACCTTCGGCGCCTTCAGATGAAACCGTATGAACAAAGTATTCTTTGCCATCGGTTAGCAGCCTCACGGACTCGATCGTGACAGGGCTTTTAATGCCCTCCAGGTTCAGGATTTTTTTCAGGGCGATCTTTTCGAGAGTTGCAGCCAGATTTTCATTCCGCGCTTCCTCCGATTCTCGGTGACAGGAAGTCGGAATTAGCAGGGATGTTCCCAGAAGCGAAGTGATAAAGGCTCGCCTGTTGTGCATTTTCACCCCCCGATAGGATTTACTGTGGGATCAATTGATGGAGATAACTTTATCTTCACTTCCCATTTTGCACAGATGGGTTTCTTGGAGAAATTGTGGTTTATCAGCGAAGAAAATCTATTGTGATTTTTTGTCTATTCAATACGAGTTGGATCATAGGGATAATGCTCAGGATGTTTATTTATTACTAATAACCGCCTGATAAACAAGTAAAATCAGGTGGTTGTAACACCCTTGACTTGTGCCCTCGAAAACAAGACCAGTCATATCAGGCCGCTGCGGCCCGAATCATTTCAATCAAGTCTTGTGGCATATTCCGCGGAAAAGTTTGAAAATCGTTCCGTATGCTCCGCCAATTAAAACAACGTTGTTTCAATAGCTGGTTGAGAGAGCCATATCTGCTGCTTTTGCCTGACCCACTCTGCATATCCATCGACTATAAACCTCATATCCGCGATGTACCTGGCGACCCATGCCTTGAATAGATCGGTCTAGAGCCAAGGCTTGAAATTAAGTAGTGTGCGGTACTGCCCGGATGTTTTTCCTTGTCGATATGAGGCCATTGAGTTCTCTTATTAATGGTGCTAACCTTTATTGGGGTAAGGCACTCTCGTTTCAAGCTGAGAATAACGAAATGTTTCTCCCGGAATCAAAAAAAGCCGTCTGTAACTGTTTCAATTTTGAAATGGTGAATGCCGCTTTAGTGCTGGCCGGTTTCCGGCCCAGCTGGACACTATTGATCAGACCACTCGATAATCGTCTCACTGCGCTTGGGGGACCTCCTATGCTTGTACGCGGCTTTCTCTCAGTTTTAACGGCAGCAGTCCTGCTAAGCCTTTCCATTCCACAGTCAGCGGAAACCGCCAACCGGGAGAATATTCCGCGGCCCGAGCATCCCAGGCCTCAGGCCGAGCGCGCCGACTGGCTCAACCTGAACGGGAGCTGGCAGTTCGAATTTGACGACGGTAACTCGGGCGAGGCAAGGAAGCTTCACCGGGATGCCCCCTACGGCCACCAGATTACGGTCCCGTTCTGCCCCGAAAGCTCGCTCTCGGGTATCGGCCACAAGGATTTCATGCCGGCGGTCTGGTATCGGCGGCAATTTGAAGTGCCGGAAGAGTGGAACGGCAAAAGGATAATCCTGCATTTTGGCGCGGTGGACTACGAGGCCACGGTCTGGGTCAATGACAACCAGGTGGCTAACCACCGGGGGGGGTACTCACCATTCAGCTGCGAAATCAGTGGCGTGCTGGCCGCGGGAAAAAATACGGTAACCCTTCGCGCCCGTGATGACACCCGCGGCGGACTTCAGCCCAAGGGTAAGCAGTGCTCATCGTATGAATCCCGCGGAGTGCACTACACCCGCACCACCGGTATCTGGCAAACTGTCTGGCTGGAGGCCGTTGGAACTACCTATCTTGCATCTCATAAAATATTTCCGGACCCGGACAGGGGAGCGGCGGTCTTGCAGCTATCTCTCCAGGGCGATCCATCCGGGCTGCGAGTGCGGGCCACGGCCACCCTGGAAGGCAAGCCGGTGGGCCGGACCGAAAGCGCCGCTGCCCAGTTCGTGTCGCTGGACCTGCCTCTGCGCACCAAAAAGCTCTGGGAGCCGGGCAAGCCTGTTCTTTACGATCTGACACTGGAGATTATCGATGCCGGCGGAAATACGGTCGACAGGCTGGAGAGCTACTTTGGCCTGCGTAAGATTGAAATCATCGGCAGCCGGGTGCTGATCAACGGGAAACCGGTTTTCCAGCGCCTGGTGCTGGACCAGGGTTTTTATCCTGACGGTATCTACACCGCGCCCACGGATGCGGCTTTGCGGCGGGATGTGGAGATGGGCATGGAGATGGGGTTCAACGGGGCCCGGCTGCACCAGAAAGTTTTCGAACCCAGGCTGCTCTACTGGGCTGACCGTCTGGGCTACCTGGTCTGGGGCGAGTTTCCCAACTGGGGCCTGGACCACTCTGACCCGAGGGCTCTGGAGCGCATGCTGCCCGAGTGGTTAGAGGTGGTGGCACGGGATTTCAATCATCCGAGCATCGTGATCTGGACCCCGTTCAACGAGACTCCCAACAACCAGAACCCGGAACTGCTGAGGCTTATCTACCTGGCCACCAAGGCCGCCGATCCCACCCGGCCGGTGCACGATACCTCGGGTTACGTACACGTGGAAACCGATATTTTCAGCGTCCATAATTACCAGGGAGACAGCACTCGTTTCCGCGAAGATTTCGAGCCCTTTAAAAACGGCGGTAAAATCTGGCAACGTGAGGGAAAGCGGGACTCTCCCTACATGGGCCAGCCCTATATAGTGGATGAGTACGGCGGTATCTGGTGGAACCCCGGACAGCGTGGTACCAGGGCCTGGGGGTACGGCAACCGGCCTACCAGTGAGGAGGAGTTCCTGGCGCGCTACAGGGCGCTCACCGAAACCCTGCTCTCAAATCCCAGGATGTTCGGTTTCTGTTACACACAATTGACCGATATCGAGCAGGAAGTTAACGGGCTTTATACCTATGACCGCCGGGCCAAGTTCGACCCGGCCCTGATCCGGGCAATCAACTCGCAGAAAGCCGCTTATGAAATGGAAAATTAGCGGATGATGTTGCTTCAATATAGTGGACACCTCCCTGGATAAGAATTAAGATGAACTGATAAGTCCGTGACCGAAAGATGTCCTCACTATTAATCTCGATGGAGGAATAGTAGTGTCCCGACGTAATTATAGTATTAACAATTGGATAGCAGAGTTTATTTTTCAGTTTAGGAATTATCCTTCTGCAAACGCTTGTAAAATGGGCATTTTTTCAAAAAGTGACAAACTCAAAATTTGTAGAATTGTGTAGAGCGGTAATTCCAATCGTAGTTCCTTTTTTACGATTGCTAAAATAAACGTCATTTCTCTTACAAAGTGCTTCCCCAATAGGATCGGCCATAATGTAAAACCAATTTCA